>Ga0182018_10001811_pt1 | contig 23127 bp, 24 predicted proteins | sample 812P2MmetaG_FD_120490 | JGI IMG/M metagenome (GOLD analysis project Ga0182018, IMG submission 120490) | Permafrost microbial communities from Stordalen Mire, Sweden - 812P2M metaG | ecosystem: Environmental > Terrestrial > Soil > Wetlands > Permafrost | place: Sweden: Stordalen | collected...
CCTACAATAATCATGCTCGGCTCCTTTCCTCCCGAGCTGTTGGTCGTTTTCACAGCAACCAGTCTACTCAGGTCGAGGGAGCCGACGCTGTCATGTAATCAGTTATCGCCAACTGACATCGCGCCTACGTGGCTCAACGTTCTAGACTAAACAATCTGAACCCCAATATGACTTCCTTGGATGCCACGATGGGCCCTGAACTGCACTAAAGACCCCCTTATGCGGCTAACATGGCCGTGCTGTACAAATTGAGTTTGGGGAGCATTTAAATGAAAACTGGAAAGGTCGCAGTCCTGGCCGTTCTGCTGTTTGCGGGAAGAGCCTTTGGTCAAGCCGAGGAAAGAGAGAAAGAGCCGGCAGCAATTATCGAATTCGGCGCTGCCGGGCAATGGGCCCTTACCCATGGCACTCCCAGCTACGGCCCCAATTTTGCTGTCGAAGTGACCCCAATCAAAGACTGGCTCGAAATCGAAGCGGGGGTGACGCCCTTCCTTAGTCGCGGTCAAACGGAGTGGAACACCGATCTCATCTTCAAGAAGCCCTATGACTTATCCAAAACCACCGAGTTCATGTTCGGCGTTGGCCCCGAATGGGCACATTTGATCATGGGGGGGCAAGAGTGCCGATTCCATAGCGGGAGAAGCCGCTCTGGATTTCATGTTTTGGCCTTGGCCGAAGCGAAGATTTGGCTGGTATCTGGAGCCAACCTATGGATACAACTTCGGCAGTGGGCATGAGCAATCAATGAGTCTTTCCATAGATCTGCTAATCGCAATTCCAAAGCGTCGTTGAGCCCGCACAAGAAGCGTCCGCTGTCTTCATTCAGCGAATCAACTGTCGATTTGAACTCTCCCACTATCACCAGACAGGCCCACTCACAGCAAATTCCCGAGTCGCCTATTCGGGATTTCCTGGTTGATTTGCATCGGCAAGGTAGTAGCGTTGCGATGCCTCAGGCAATTCGGCCTCAACTTGCGCAAAGCCCAGTCTTCGCCGAGTGACGCGGAACAAACTGGCATTCTGCGCGCGGGAGCAAGGGCTACATTCTGTGCGGATGACACATTCCTCTTGCCTACTGTGCCCTATTGACTTCAGCGAGTACGAGGCGCATACGGCGTAGAATGGTCTACGCCATGAATACTGCGGCAATTCGTACCGATTGGGTAGGACGGGGCATCGACGGAAGATTCACCCTCCTCCAATGGTTAGGCGGCTCTGAATCGGGTGGAGTCTTCCTTACGGAACTCCAGGGATCTCGATCGCAGAAAGCCGCCATCAAGCTCATTCCGGCTGATGCCACGGACGCGGAAGCCCACATCGCTTGCTGGGCGGCGACAACGACCTTGTCTCATCCTCACCTGATGCGCCTGTTTCAAACTGGACGTTGTCAGATCGACACCACCGGGCTGCTCTACGCCGTGACGGAATATGCCGAAGAGGTTCTCTCACAGATTCTTCCAGAGCGGCCACTCACGCCCCCCGAGGCCAGAGAGATGCTCGACCCAGTCCTCGACGCACTCTCCTACCTTCACGGGAAAGGTTTCGTGCATGGTCACCTCAAGCCATCGAACATCATGGTCGTCGACAATCAATTGAAGCTTTCTTCAGACTGCCTTCATGTCGCTGGCGAGCTCGGCAATCACTTTCCTTCGCCAAGTATCTATGACGCACCGGAAACCGCCACCGAGCCTATCTCCCCGGCCGCGGACGTCTGGTCGCTCGGCGTCACCCTGGTCGAAGCCGTGACCCAACATCCACCCGTTTGGGACAGATCGACACATCGCGAGCCGATTGTGCCGCAATCCATTCCGCAACCCTTCGCCGACATTACGCAAGAATGTCTCCGGTTCGACCCCTCGCGCCGATGGACCCTTAGCGATGTCAAGGCTCGTCTCGAACACGCCCGATCTCTCCCAGAACCGGCCAGCAAAACCCGTAGAGCGGTACCTGCCAAACTCCGCGTGACGGCACTCGTTGCCGCAGTGCTCATTCTGATTGCGGCGGCGATCGCAGCTCTGCTACTGCGATCGCACCGTGTTGAGCCAAAGTTCACAGCCGGGGAAAAACTCGTGCTCAAGATCTCCGCACCTCCCCTTCAATCTCCAGTTCCGGAGACTCAAACCTCCAAAGGTGCGGAGGTGAAGGGTGCGGTCGCTGGGCGAGTTCTGCCCGACGTACTTCGAAGTGCGAGTAAGACCATTCAGGGCAAAGTCGAGGTGAGGATACGGGTCACGGTTGATCCAAGCGGCAATGTTTCGAATGCGGCCTTCGACTCGCCGGGACCAAGTAAATATTTCGCCAAACTGGCCCTGCAAGCCGCGCAGCATTGGAGGTTCAAACCGGCGCAAGTGGATGGACAGGCCGTCTCGAGCGTATGGATCCTGCAATTTCAGTTTACGCAAACCGCAACCCTTGTTGCTCCCGTCCAAGCATCTCCCTAGGCGCCTGTCGGGGACCGTAATTGCTGCGTTGATCGCGAATGCCTCTCCAGAAACGCCGCAGGGTCCATGGACGATGACGGTCACAGTGTGGATGCTTGGCTAAGAGAGCCCCGGTTCAGGTCTCAAATGGTTAGATGGCTTATTTTCGCAAAGTGACATCGGCCTCAGCGCCCTCGTCCGTTCGTCCGAGTCGTATGCCAGACTCAACGAATCCGGGGGCAGCAGATCACCGCGCATCAGAATGCCGAAGGTCAAAGGAGGATGGTGAGTCTCGGCGCAATTGACTTGGAGCGCTTTCGATGAGGCGGCCGCAACATCGACGCCAGCAACTCCCGGCCTCTTCCTCAGCCAGCGCCGGCTTTTTCCGATTAAACATTCTTTTGGCCTCACAGTCTGCCTAGGGAGCGATACAATTCCTTGAAGTCGGTGCCGACGAGGGGTTCTCGGTTAATGAAATGACCACGCGGAATCAATGGAAAACCTGGATCCGGAATCTAGGGTATCCGGTGAAGCCATCGGCTGAAAGGCGAACCCCGTCTGGGTTTGCCGCCCGGCGGCGGAACAGCTCTGCCTCGAAGCCGGCCACCATTAGAGATATTAGCTCGTCCGGACTTCGACTCCTGACAGAAGAACGCTGGCCCCTTGGTGAGTTGATCCCATTGACAGTGGAAGTGGAAGGGTTGTTGAAGGATCCTTCCGAGGCTCAGATTACCGTGCAGGCGCGGGTTGTTCGCCACGCCGAAGATGGAATCGGATTATCGTTTGTTCTTCCGGCAGACCTCGATCCAAACCTTTGGGACGTTCTGCTGCGAAACGCAGTTGTTCTAACGGATCCGAAAGACATCGCGCACACGCTCAGGATGCTCCGAACGATCCTGTTCTTGTGTCGGCTGTGTCAGGATGGAGCCCCCGAACCCATTCTGTTGCTTGGCGGAGAACTGGATCAGCCTAGAACCGAGAAAGCCATGGAGATTGCGCACGGTGCGGAAAAGCTCCTGGATTCAGAACCCGATGCTGACAAGATGCGCGCTCATCCACACCTGGTCGCAAGCATCCTTGAAAATGGGTCATGGGCGGATGATTTGACAAAGCAGCTTTGGGCAGGCCTTCTGGCCACTTCCTGTTCGGTGGAAGGAACGGACCAATCCAATAGCTCCTTCGTCGATTTGCTCGTCAATGTGACACATACTCAGAGCCGGATCTTCGTTGCCGCATGCACCAAGGCATTGGACCTTATGTCGGAAATTGAGTATTCTCCCTCGACACGAATCATCTTTACGCCCGATCAGATGATTCGGCTTACCGGGATATACGATGTTGCCAGGATTGCTACGGATATGGCATATCTATTCAACTCAGGAATCATTGAGAAGAGTTTTGACTTTACGTCTTATCTTCCAATGGATACCTTTGATATCACTCCTGCTCACCTTGGTATGGAACTGTACGAACGGTGCAAAGGGCATTGCATAAAGCCTGATATACCGTTGGACCTGGCGGAGGGTGATCAACCCTTACCGCTGCCTTGAGTCGCGGCGGCAGATCAGCAAGCTCAACCCGCCGCTCCCTGGCCTTGGTTGTTAAGAGCTTTTGCAGACGGGTGCTTCAGAAGTGGATTCTCAGTCTTGTCAGATTGCTCCGCAAGTCGTTTATTGACCGCTCAACTGGTGCGAAGCTCAGTTTTCGCCAACTGACCGCCCGCTCCTGGCTTGTTGCGAATCCTTCACCATTGACTCAACTCCGCAATCAGCGTACGTTTTTCCATTCGCGGGCGTTTTCTAAAAGGAGTCACCATGAAATTCACCACACAAATTCTTTTCGCCTCCGCAGCAGTCTGCCTGTTCGTAGCCGGCGCGCTCTGGGGCAGCCACTCCGTCGTCAACGCGCAATCAAGCGCCGGAAATCCCGTCAAACTGCAAGACGGAACCAACAACACGTATCTCGCCGAAGTAACTTCATTCAAAGCGCTGAAAGTTGATGGCTCCGCGATCACTCAACCGATAGCCGGCCAGGTAACGATTGCCGGTCAGGTAACCACCATCGGCTCTCCAACTTCAGGAAAAAGCGGCACGCTCGTTGTTGGCACAGGAGCTAAATACGGCGTCAGCCCGGATCTCGGATATGCGAAAACTCTCACCGTTTGCGCCCCTGCCAGCGGACTCGCCAGCAATTTCCTTGTTGACCAGTCCATCGACGGCACCACGTGGGTTACAATCACCCAGGTTCCACTTCAGAGTGGACCGAGCTGCATCTCGCTTCCGCCCACAAGATTCGTGCGCCTTTGGGGCGCAGTCGGCACTGGCTTTTACCAGGTGGCGTACTAGCGTGAATTCCGAACCAGTCTTTCAGAGGACGATGCGTGCCTGTTGGATGGTGCTGGACCGCGGTCGCCTATTTGGCATTTACTGTCTGAATAACATCGGCAAGGTGGCAGCGTTGCGATGCCTCAGGCAAGTCGGCCTCAGCTTGTGCAATGCCCATGTTTTCAACAGTTGACCGCCATCAAGAGCGAGCCTTGTAACAGGGCGCGGTCTCAGTCGTGCGAGAAGCCCCACCCAAAAAATCTGGGTATTAGCCCCTGAGATGCGCATTAGCAAACTATTCGATGAGTGAGCGTGGATCGAACAGCCCCAGCCGTACATGCCACGTTGTGCTTTGTCCCGGTTCTAGCGTCACCGTCCCGGTATCCATCGCCCCCCATTCCTTCCCGAACGGATCGACAAAATTGAACTGGGGTTCGACGGCAACCATCGGCACGGCCGGCGGCGCATACATCTGGATGGTCTTGATCGCGGGAGAAAGCGCCTCGACGTTGAGGCCGTAGTTCGCGGCCGGATCGATCACCTGGACGATTGCGTGACCACTCTTCCACTCAAGCTTGCTCCAGTTGTCGTCGTAGAAGTTCCTGCCGAGCGGCACGCCGCCGCGGGCGCGAAAGTCATATTGAGTTCCGTCTACGGGCTTGATCTTGCCTGTGGGGAAACCGTTGTCGTAGTTTTCCACCTCGGCAACGCCTGAGCCCGGGATGTGCACCCGCACCTGTGTGCGGTCTCCCGAGGGCAGCGTGAAGCCGGGGTGCCAGCCAATGGCCATTGGTTCAGCTACATCTCCCACGTTGTGCGCATCCACCATGATGTCGACCGCATCCCCAGTCAGCCGGATCGTGAACTCCAGGTCCGTCTTTGAGAGCCAATGTCCGCCAAAGTCGCCGGCATGGATCACACCAGTCACCTGCTCTCCGTCAGGAATCGACTTCACCTGCACATCGTTGGCCCTGGCCTTGAAGATGAGTCCGTGGACAGCAGGGCGTTCGGCGTCTGGCTTGCCCCAGGGGCTGACTGGCAAGGTAAGGGTGTGCCCTTGCCACTCGGTGGTGATGGACTGCCCATCGGCGGTGAGCTTGCCGCGCACGCGATTCGGGTAAGGGATCAGGAAGGCTGCGCCGATTCCGAGGCTCATCAAGCCATTCGGATCGTCGTGCTGGGCAATCATTTTGGCCGCCGCTGCCGAGCCCGGGGAGGCGAGGACGTTGATACTTCCTTTGCCGGGGAAATTCCCCGTGATCTGCAGAATCTCCATGCCCCGGCCGGGAGCGACTTCGACGCTCGTGAATTCAGGCACGCCTTTGTTGATCACGGGCCGGTGCAGCGTGACCACGCTTTGCCCACCGATCTCGATGGCCGTTTGCGCTTTTGCCAGCGGAGGAAAGAGACACGCCATCACCGGAACCAGTGCCAAAGTACGAAGGAAGAGCTTCATCGCGGACCCATCCCTGGAGATACATCGAACTCTTTGGAAGCGCTAAGCGGGGGATGATTCGAAGGACAGGCGCAAGCGTATTCCGAAGGCGCAATCATTCTACTCCCCTTCTGGCCGCTGCCAACTTTGCGGAAGCCGCGCTTTCCAACTCCGCCCAATTTTCCGCGCTCAGCTCGAGCCCAGCAGCCGCGGTATTCTCTTCAAGGTGAGCCACTTTGGATGTACCGATGTACCCGGAATGGGCAGCATCACCGGAGACCGCTGCAGCCAGCCCAGCGAGAGCTGTGCGATCGACGCGCCATGCCGCGCCGCAATTTCCGCAAGCTTCTTCGCCCTCGGCTGATCCGGCTTCAGCAGTTTCCCCCCTGCAATGGGATACCAGGGCAGGAATACAAGCACAACAAGTCGGAGAGCGCACAATTCTACATTTCGATAATTCGGGTCAGTGTCTGGTTTTGATCAGCTGACAGCCAGAATCCAGTCCTATCATGCCTGCATGGGTAACCTTGATGCCCTATGTGTCCGCTAGGAGGCGCTATGTTAGGTATGGGTTTGGTAGGAACAGTTATTGTGATTGTGTTGGTTGTGTGGCTCGTGCGTCGCGTGTAAATCTCCACGAGACGCATCCTGTCGACGCTTTCATACCGCGGGGAAGCGGCGGGCCATCCTACCAGTTACAATTCGTCAATACTCAAACAGTAAATGCAGAGTGGGCGGGAATCCAACAGGAACTGCGGATTCCCAATGGTAGCTGTGCGTGGTCAGAGCTCTTTCAGAACCGCGTACGCCACCGGATGATCGTTGTCGCGATCCGCTCTCTCAAGTAGCCTTTGAGCTGTAGTGAGTGATGCAGCCGTGACTGGGGACCGCGGGCTGAGCCGCGCGCCAGGCCTTGTAGTAGATTGCGGTTCCGTCTTTCGTCGTGATCTTGGGCATCAAACGTCCTCAAAAGTGTCGCACTTATTCTGAATAGTGCCGATCGGATCTCCTTGCAAGAAGATCCGGATGAATTTGTCCTCAGTCGGCACGATGGGATCAGCCGGGCTAGTTTTCCAGACGTCCGGCTCTCACAAGTCGGACTGCCGGCTCTTTGTTGCCCGACCCAGCTTGGAGCGATATACCGTTAGGGACCGACTCCGCCAATCGCGGCTCCTGTATCCCTCTCGTGAGCTGGGCAATGATCTGGCTCGCGATTTGAATCCGGCTCTTCTTCGTCATGATGAAATCCCCTCCTGGGCGATATGCGAATCACTTACTTGTCGAACCGAACCCCGGGCCTGCCCGAGCTTCAGGACAACCGACATCTACATCAATGCACGGTGTCACGAACGCTTTCCAAGAGGATTGAGAACGCTTCCGAGATGAGCGAGAGGGTTCCGATGACGCGCCACGCCAACGCGCTGCTAGCACTTTGGTCGCTCGAATCTTAGACGGCGCCTCGGGTCGGGCACAGAGAGAATGACGGTGGCGCCGCCAGATTGAAGATTCATTACCGCGTGGATTCGAACAGGAACCACGCACGCCGCTCCGCCTCGTCAATCCAGATCTCGATCAAGCTGGTGGTTGCGTAATCATTAGCTTTGCTCACGACCACATGCGCCGCGCGCAGGCTCTCCACAAAAGCCTTGTTGTCGGCGTGTAGTTCCCTGAGCATCTCGGTTGGGCCCACAAACTCCTCGTCGTTGTCCGCAATCCGTTGCAGCCGGGCAATGTGTCCTATGGAGTGGATGGTTGTGCCGCCGACCTTGCGAACACGCTCGGCTATGGCGTCGGTAATGCCGAATATTTGGGTTGCATGTTCGTCGAGAAGCAGGTGGTAGTCGCGGAAGTGTTGGCCGCTCATGTGCCAGTGGAAGTTTTTGGTCTTGAGATAGAGGACAAAAGCGTCGGCAACAAGCGCGTTTAGTACGCTGGAAAGATTCTTTACATCTTCGGGTGAGAAGCCGTCGGGAACGAGAAGCCTTGCAGCGTGCGATTCTTTTTCGTGGATTTGTCTGGACACAGAGAAGCTCCTTTGCAGGGAAGGGCATTGGGACGTCCGGAATGGGGCGCCTGCGCGAGTTCCTCCACCCTGCAAGTGAAAGAAAAGGCATCTTGGCTACTAGCTATCGATAGAACCGGGATAGCGTCACACATCTTCAATGCTTATCATCCTAAGATCGCGGCAGGCGACCGTCTGCCCAATTTGGACCATCGCGAAGACAAGCCAGATCGCGGAGAGGGTAGGAGAATCCTCGACAGAACTATGCGACAGGCTCAGCCGCACTCGCGATTTTAGTCAGAGGCAGCTCCCGACGGATCATGATTATGCGACTTCAACACGCGAATATCAGACCGATCAATCGTCGCTCAAACCTGCCCCGACTGCTGCTGGCTCTGTCCTCGAAAAACGGCAAAAGCAACGACAACGACAAAAACAACCCCACAGGTTCGCGGGAGTTGACAGGGTCACTCCATATAAGTTCAGTTCAGGGCTCATCGCCGCCTCCAAAGGAGTCATATTGAAGGTCATATTGTTTGCTTCTATAACCTTGAACTTCGGCGAGCGTGAGCTCACTTGGGGGCCCGTTTGGGTGGGCATCCACGGACGAAGTTTATGAAATGCCAAGTTATCGCCAACTAACATAGGCCTAAGGGCCCTCATCCGTTCGCCCGAATCGTACTCCAAATTGGACGAATTGAGGGGGCAGGTCACAGTTCTTGAACTTGAGACCTGGGACTCTTGCGGGCTATCCAACAACGAAGATTTCTGGTCAGTTGGCTAACCTTACCCGCTATGTGTAAACCCAGTCAATTGCTGCCAGCCGCTTTTTGGTTTGATCGGACGCCAAGCCATTCGTCGATATGTGGCCAGGTTCGTTTGTGTGCGTCGCTGCCCGCCATCATGCCGATGTGTCCTCCCGGGACGCGAAAGATCTCCTTGTCCCGGCTGGCCACCTTGGAAAGGATAGCCTCCGATTGGCACGGAGGGGTAATGTGATCTCCTTCCGCGATGACGGTGAGCAGATTTGCCTGCAACTGCCCCAGATCCACACGCTGGCCGTGAATGATCATTTCACCCATCATGAGGCGATTGTTTTGATAAAGATCTACTATCAGTTGCCGAAAGGCTCCGCCGGCCAGTGGGATGTTGTCCGTCACCCAGGTATTCATCGCATGCCATGCCTCGACAATCTGCGGATTATCCAGGTTGTCCCAGAGTTTGACGTAATTGCCGATGTAATTCTCGACCGGCTTCAGGGCCTTCGCGCCGTAGTCGATCATTTCGCCAGGCATGTTTCCAAAGGCCGCCAGGACCTTTTCGACATCGAAGTATTTCTCGTCTGTCCAGCGCGCGAAAGTGATGTCCTGCTTGTTGCCGAAATCCAGCGGGGCAGTGAGCAGGATCAGGTTGCGCAGCCCGTCGTTGGGCAGCATGGATGCATAGATTGTGGTCAGAATGGCGCCGATGCACCAGCCCAGCATGCTGAACTCTTCCGTGCCTGAGATGGCTTTGACCTTGCGAATGGCCCGAGGAATGTAGTCCATGGCATAGTCGTCAAACTTGAGATGCTTGTCTTCCGGCCCAGGAACACCCCAGTCCAAAAGGTAGACGTCATAGCCGCGACTCACCAGGAACTCGACAAAGCTGTGGCCGGGCCGAAGATCCAGAATGTAGGGTCGATTCATCAGTGCGAAAACGAGCAGAAGAGGAGTGCCATGCCGCTCTTCCTTCGGGACCACGGGAATGTAGCGGTAGAGCTTGGCCTTATTCAGCGTCCAGACAAGTTCTTTCGGCGTTTGTGCAATCGCCGCCTTGGTAGTCATCACCTTGTTGAGGGTCCGAAACCGTTGCTCAAGAAGTGCAACCTGTTCTGTGATAGCCGGAGCCTGCTCCATGTCTATTTCGCTCCCTTTCTGGCAGCTATTCTGGCGGGTACTGAATTCAGAGCCTTCTTGGCGGGTGCTGCCTGCTTTGGCCCGGCTGCGGGTTTTGCCGCAGCCGCGGGTGTATGTGTGGCCACTGATACCGCGGGTTTAGTGCTGGCCGGATTGCTTTTAACACGGGGTGCAGCTGGGACAACGGGCTTTGCGGCAGTTTCGGCCGGAACCCCTGGCTGGGTGGGATGAGACAAACCCAGGATGCGATCCAGCTTGGCATCCATGTCGTCGAGGCGCATCTCCAGATTGGTGAATCGCTCCGCCAACGTGATTATATCCTGCCGCGAGGGCAGAGAGAGCTGCTCGAGAACCTGCACCATGGACTTCTCCAGACCCTCTCGCAAGGGCGCAGACATGGTCAGGGTTGTGTCCAGCATCGCCCCGCTCGTCTTGGCATAGCTTTCGGTGTTGACTGCTTCCACCATGGCCTTCGCCATGGTATCGAGGTAGATATCCCGCAGTCCTCGAAACGACTCGAGCGGATCGAACGGCTTCGACCCCCCGGCTTGACCTTCGCCCATCGCTGGCTCCATTTCTGCAAATCACCAGAAGGTTATACCGAAAGACAGCCGGGGAGGAATGCATGCGGTTGTCCCATTTTCGGGGAACCGGAACCCCGGGTTGTCATCGGTATTCAACTGCTCGGACTGAGAGATCCCGCTAGTTCACCGTGGTGAAAGGCTTGGCGGCGATGTCCAGCAGCTGCTTCTGGGTCGCGATCAGGCTGTCCACTCCTTGCTGGAAGGACTCGGCCACCTGTTCGGCCGGGGTGCCTGTAAAGCCGAAATACTCCTTGGCTTTTTCAAAGGCGGCCTTGCCCTGCGCCGCGGAGTTATCCAGGGCCTTCTTTTGGGCTACGACAGACTGTTCCACCGTTTGAAGCAGGATCGCGGTTGCGCCCTCGCCAGCCTTGGCGGTCGAAGTGGCGCTCTCTTTGACCAGACCGGCCAGCGCGTGGCTTTGCTCAAGAACCAGGTCAATTGCTCCCTTTTGCGTGTCGGCGTACCGCGCAAACGCATTAGCCGCCAGATCGAGCATGAAAAGGCTCGATGCTCCCTGAACGGTTTGCGACACCTTCTTGCATGCATTCAGCAGCTCGGCATTCTGCTGCACAGCCATGTCGATCCCCTTCTTCTGCAGTTCGGCGATTCTTTCAACGCTCTTGCTGTAGAGGTTAGTGATCGTTTCCACTACTTCAGGCTTCTCAGCTGCGGCAGTCGATACCGGCCTATCGGCGGTGTTCTTGGTTGTGTTCATATCGTCCTCCTTTGGACTCGAACTGTTCTGCAAAATGTGCTGCAGTGCAGCATAAAATAATCATACCCCAATCCAGCGTCTTGTCAAGCGGTATTATTGAAGTCGTGATGCAGCCCAAGAAGATCCTCATCAAGAAGTACGAAAACCGGCGCCTCTACGACACGACCAACAGCCGGTACATAAACCTCGATGAGGTCGCCGCGATGCTGCAGAATGGCGACCATGTTCAGGTGGTCGATTCTTCAACGGGCGAGGACATTACCCGGTTGATCCTCACCCAGATCATCGTCGAAGACGCCAAGACGCCGGGTTCCACTTTCCCGCTCGATGTGTTGCGCCAGATGGTGATTGCCTCAGGCCGCGCCAGCCAGGAGAGTGCCCTGCGCTACATGAAGGCGATGCTCGACATTTACCAGAACACATACCAGGTCATGACCCCGCCGTTGAACCCCTTCGAATTCATCCAGCGAAGGAACACTGCTCCCGGCGGCGTCCAGGACCCTTCGACAGCCAGCCAGACTGGTGAAAGTCCAGGCCCCCAGGCGTCGGATTCCGGAGCCGGGGAGGGGGACGAACTGAAGCGAAGAGTTCAAGAACTGGAAGCGCTTGTTGCTTCGCTCGCGTCAAAGAAGACAACTAAGACAAAGAGTCGATAGGTTTGCCTATACGTTGAAACGCAAGGCCCGGCCCAGGCGTGGTGCTGTGAACTGAGACCGCTACTGGCCGGAAATCACCATGGCAATTCCCATGCCGCCGCCAATGCAGAGACTGGCCACGCCATGCTGCTTGCCACTCCTCCGCAGCGCATGAATCAAAGTCACCAGTATGCGGGCGCCGGATGCGCCGATGGGATGACCCAAGGCGACCGCTCCGCCGGTGATGTTGACCTTCGCCTGATCCAGTTTCAGAGAGCGAATTACTGCCAGTGATTGTGCGGCAAAAGCTTCATTCAATTCGAAAAGATCGATGTCAGACAAGCTCAGTCCGGCCCGGCTCAACGCAGCGGGCACGGCGGCGGCGGGGCCAATTCCCATCACCGCCGGCTCAACACCCACCGTAGCATAGCTCAGGATCCTGGCGAGGACCGGGAGGCCATGCTCCTTGGCATAGTCTTCCGTCGCCACTGCAAGCAGGGCGGCCCCATCGTTCAGGCCGCTCGAGTTGCCCGCGGTCACGGTTCCGCCCTCAGGCCTGAACGCCGGCTTCAGCTTGGCAAGAGCTTCCGCCGTGGTGTCCGGACGCGCGTGCTCATCCTCGGCGAACACAACCACCCCTTTGCGGCCGGGCACGTTGACCGGAACAATCTCCTCACGGAAAGCACCGGCTGCTTTGGCCGCCGCGGCCCGCCGTTGGCTCTCCAGAGCAAACGCATCCTGATCCTCCCGCGTGATATTCCAGCGCTCCGCCACATTTTCAGCCGTGATTCCCATGGCGTAATTCAGTTGAGCGTCTGTCAGTCCGTCGCACAGAATCGCATCCACCATCTCTACATGGCCGAAACGATTACCTGCGCGCGAACCGGGAAGAAGGTACGGGACGCGAGACATGCTTTCAACGCCCCCGGCAATGTAGAGATCGCCATCGCCGGATTTGATTCCCTGAACGGCGCCGATCACGGATTGCAACCCGCTTCCGCACACACGGTTGATGGTTTGGCCGGGGGTTTTCATGGGCAGGCCTGCCTTGATCACAATCTGGCGGGCCGGGTTCATGCCTTGACCAGCCTGGAGAACATTGCCTACGATCACATCCGCAATGTCATCCAGAATCAGGCCGGGCAGGATCTGACTCATCACTGCCACCCCCAGATCGACGGCGGATACGTCTTTCAAACTACCCATAAAGGCACCGATTGCCGTGCGTTTTGCAGCGGTGATCACGATTGCTGACATGCGTACTCTCCTAAATAATGAGTGACTCTCATCCAATGGCAAGTTGATCGGGAGTCACGGTTAATGGCGCACCCAATGTATTGCACCGCGCGACATGTGGACAAGTGAAATCGCCTCTATTAATTGAGTCTCCGCAGGGCGATGCCCCTGCGCCAGGTTTGAGTCTTGCGTCCGGTACCGGACCCCGTGCCCAATCACGGCTAAACGGGCGAATGCGTCTCGGCCGACCGAGGAGGACCGAACCAGGCAATCGGTCTTCTCTCGATGGGAAAGGCGCCAAAAAGAGGAATTCGTTTGGCAAGTTGTGCTGCATATATTGACGCAGTGCAGCAACTCCTCTAGTCTGATGTTAGCATTTCCCAGAGACGTGGAGCAAACAATTGCCTAGGCCCCTCCGCTCTTCGGAATGGGCATGCACGATGGCACATAGAATGGATGATTCAATGAGGTTGTGATGGAAGAGCAGAAGGTTCCAGGTAAAGTAGTCATAGTCACGGGTGCGGCCGCCGGGATCGGCCGCGCAACGGCCCTCCGCTTTGCCGCGGATGGCGCATCCGTAGCTGGGTGGGATGTTTCGGATAAGGCAGCCGCAGCTTTTGAGACGGAGATACGGCAGGCGGGCGGTGAGGTGCTCTTTCAGGTGGTAGACGTCACCGACGCGCCTGCTGTGGAAGCGGCCGTAAATGCAGTCGTCGAGAAGTGGGGCGCCGTGGACGTTGTCGTGAACAACGCCGGAATTGTGCGCGATGCTCAACTGGTAAAAATCAACGGCACAGGGACCGTGAAGAGCATGCCGGAAGAGTCCTGGGACTCGGTCATCGATGTCAACCTGAAGGGTGTCTTCATCACCACCCGCGCCGTGGTTCCACACATGATGCGCCAGGGTGGTGGAGTAATCCTCAACGCCGCGTCGGTGGTGGCGCTGAACGGAAACTTCGGACAGACGAATTACGTGGCATCGAAGGCGGGTGTCATCGGAATGACCCGCACATGGGCTCGTGAATTGGGAAAACACAATATTCGTGTGAACGCCGTCGCCCCTGGGTTTATCGCTACGGACATGTTGAAGTCCATGCCCCCGGATATCCTCGACAACATGATTGATCACACACCGATGAGGCGTGTGGGCAAACCGGAAGATGTGGCCAACGCCTATTTCTGGCTTGCTTCAGATCAGGCCAGCTTTGTGCATGGGGCCGTCCTTTCCGTGGATGGTGGCATGGTGATCGGAACCTAGAGCTCAGCCCCCGCTCCATTGTCTAAAGACGGTCGAGCGGGGCAGCTTCTCATCCGCTCGGACCTGTACCACGAAGCGCGGGCGGCCTAGTACATATGCTGCCCACCATTGATCGACAGTGTGGACCCGGTGATGAAAGTACTTTCATCGGCAGTCAGGAAGACAACCCCGCGCGCAATATCTTCGGGGGTCCCAAGCCGTCCCACCGGAATGCGGGCAATGATCTTTTGCAGCACGTCGGGCGGCACGCTGCGAACCATATCTGTATCCACGTAACCCGGCGCGACTGCGTTAACCGTGATCCCGAACCTGGCACCTTCCTGGGCCAATGCCTTGGTAAATCCGTGGATTCCAGACTTGGCCGCGGCGTAGTTGACCTGGCCATACTGGCCTGCCTGTCCATTCACGCTGCCTATATTGACAATTCGGCCAAAGTGCTTCTCCCGCATCTCTGGAAAGAGCAGCTTGCACAGATTGAAGCAGGAGCCCAGATTGGTATCCATGACGGCGTCCCACATATCGCGGTCCATCTTCTGCAGGGTGCTGTCCCGCGTGATGCCGGCATTGTTCACCAGGATCTCTATTGCCCCCACTTCTTCCTTGATCTTTCGGACGCCCTCCTGGCATTCATCAAACTTGCTAGCGTCAAATTTGTAGGTTCTGATGCCGGTTTCCTGCAAAAATTGCTCGGCAGCCTGGTCGTTCCCGAGGTAGCTGGCAACCACTGTGCGCCCGGCTTTCTGCAAGGCACGGCTTATCTCACTGCCAATTCCCCGTGTACCACCAGTTACGAGAGCCATTCGCGCCATTTCATGCCCCTCCCAAGTGTGAGTCAATACGCGCTGAATCCTACCCCACCAAACTAAAGAAAGTAAAGACCATATCTGCTCATGGCACCTGCAGGCATTCTGAGCGATTACTCGGGCTCAAATCCCGCCGGGGAATTCAAGAGTCTAAAAGAGCTTCGCTCAAGCTTGTGAAATCGCAGGGGAGCAGTTCTGGCCGATAAACATTGGCAGATTGAGATCCTTCCATTGCCGCCAGGAATTGGCCTCAATTCACGCAAGGGAGCGTACCGGGCTCAGCCCAGACAAGGACGGAATGAATTTGGGGTCCTCTTTATGAGGAGCCCAGTTATCGCCACGAGAGAATCATCCTCCGGAGCGTAGCCAGGCGTTTGGCGATCTCCGGCAGTTACAGAATCGCAGCTGATGGTCAATCGAGAACGGCGTCAGCGAAGGAACGATCCAACCGCGATCGCAACAATCGAGAGCTTGATTAGCCAGCCCGTTGCGTAACATAACTAATCCTGAACAAATCCATGCGCCAAACCCTATCCAGATCTTCCCCAGAATACGAGAAGCCCAGTTTTCAACAGTTGACCATCGACTCCTTGAATCCTGGCGAAGCAAGCACCTCGTGCAAATCGCAGGAGCAATGTGACAGGTGGAGCGTGACATTTGGTGAAGCAGAATAACCGAGGACGAAAAGGGGCGCTATAATCCTTGCAAATCTGAACCTAGCAGGCTTTCTGACGGGGAGGATGGGCAAGTGTTTTCGATATTAGTTTTCGTTTGTTTGTTGTTGCAGCGAATGGAAAGTAGCAATTTGCTCAGCGCCTGTTCTCAACAATTGACCGTTAAAGTTCCGTTTTGACCCAGTCTCTCTCTCCTAGAGCCAGGAAATTCGGAATTCGCTGAGGGCATCGGTGATTGTTCACAAACTGAACCACCGCTTCTTTATCAGCAAGACCTTGCTTCTGATTCTTGCCGAAGGCCTGCCATTGTCTTAAGTGAGAAATTCCGGAGTCATCAATGCTGACAGTCTCTGCAAATAACATCTCTGTTACGATCGTTGCCTTCGGCTCATCATCCAGCTGATCGTTCCGGCAATCACAGCTCCTGCTGTAAAAGTCGCTACAACTGCTTCAATCGGGTGCCGTTGTATGCGCTTCTTCGTGTCATCAAGAAACTCTCCAGCGATATAGCTGCCATGTTTTGCAGCGCGGCGTGCCGCGCCGATACCATCTTGAAGTGCATCCGCAGCGGCAGATCCCGCCCGCGATCCCTTGCGCGCTGTCTGGTGAATCTGTTTCTTCATCTGTTCCAATACTGATTGCGCCATTCTGTCTTGACCTCTCACCTTGCAGATTTCGATGCTGATTCGGTTATGCTCCCACGGCCTTTTCAAGCTTGCCGACCACGTTTTGAACTTTCCCGACACTCTTTTCAGCTCTGCCATCATCTTCCAGGTCGGTGTTCTTGGTAACTTCGCCGATTTTCTGCCTGATTGCCCCTTTGACTTCGTGGAGCTTGCCAGCCGACTGATCTTCCGTGCTTGGTTTCATCATGATCTTCTCCTCTGTTCTGTAGTTGGTTTCAATGAGTTGAGATCCATTGAGAGGCCTTTCTCCTGGAGAATCTGCGACTCGGTAAGTTTCTCTTCGGGATCGATCGTAGCCTGATATCAGGCTTTCTATCGACCAGTATCCACGATCAGGTTCCTGAAGGCTGCTCGCAATTGCTCATCACGCCGTTTGCTGATTGGCAACCGTGCCCGAGCAGGGTTAGAAGAATATGTGTCCGGTCCGCGCAGGCTTGTGGCATTGGGGTCGCGGTTAAATTGATTGATTTACGGATGCCAATAAGCCATTTGACACCTCAATCACCAATTCATGAGCAGGCTCTGGCATCGAGGATCTTCCACCCTAATCGCCATGCGATTGCACCTCGGGTCATCGATCTCAAGGGTTTCTCGATTCAACAGGCTTTTGCAGCGAAAGTCCTCCATTTCGATCACCAAGTCATTGAGCCGAGTGCACCGAAGGTCGTCCACTTCCATTGCCACGATCTTGCACCGAGTGTCTTCCATCTCGATCACCTCACCATTGGGCAGTCTCGTGCTCCAGTCGCATCTTCAGCAAACCTGGATAAGGTTGACCTAACCTACGTGGCCCGGGCTGTTCAATTTTGACCACTTCGTCCCGGCTCGCTGAGGGCAATCAGAGCGATTATCTGTACGCTAGCCGGAGGTCCCGCGGCAACTGCGAGCACCGTGAATCCCTGAGCACGGCCTTCTGCTGCGTGCTCACCACGTGCGCGGTGCGAACGAGTTCCGCGGTGCGGCCAAACTTGGTGCGTGCGCCTGTGGCTGTGACCTCGCCGGCTGCCTCACCTCGCCGGACAAGAGCTCCGGCATACGTGTTTGCACCCGGACCGGCTTCAATGTGCAGGGATTCGCCGGTGAGCATCGACTGATCGAGCTCGACGGATCCACCGGTCAGGTGCACATCGGCAGCCACCACTGCGCCCAGCGAAAGTTTCACCAGGTCGCCGCGTACCAACTCCGCCGCCGGCACAGTTTTCCATTCGCCATCGCGCTGGACTGACGCGTTGAGCGCGAGACGCGATTTAAGTGCTGCCAGAGTAGCCTGGGCCCGACTCTCCTGGAAGTAGGCGAGTGCCGCGTTGAATACCAGTAGGGAAGCAATCACGGCAGCTTCGTAAAACTTATGCAGCACGATCTCAAGCACAACTGATGCTTCGAGCAGCCACGGAACAGGCGCCCAGAATTTCGCCATTGCGTTGCGTACCGGATGAAACGAGGTGTCTGGCATTCTGTTGGGGCCGTCCTTTTGAAGACGAGCCCGCGCCTCATCGCTCGTGAGGCCGATTGGGCCGATGTTTGGATCGGTCTTTGCGTCTTGGCCGGAGGATTCGGGGGAGACAACAGCAGTCGCACTCAAGATTTGCCGCCTGTACCGCAGCTCTTGCTACCACCACTCCATCGAGCGTACTAAGTGCAAGGCGGCACTTACGGCCAGGGGAGTGAAGTCAACCTCCAGTATCGAAGTTGGGAATGACGTTGTGGGCAGCATCATGGAAGTGGTGGCTCAAGGGGAAGTCCTGGGCGGATGACACGCACCGCTTCTACTTCTCGCCTTTCCCTTTCTCTACTGTGGTAGACACAGCCGCTGCCTTATCGAGTTGCTCGGTGTGCTTCAGAGCTTTCCGAGAGAGTTCGTAAGCCTGCTTGCTGAGTTCGTGATCGGTTCGATGATCTGCTTCGCCGTGGGCGACAGCTGCAACATCGTGGGCGTGGGATGGCAGATTGTGAAGCTCTGCGGCTTGATCGTGCGAACTCTGAGGCATGGTGTTCTCCTTCAGGCGTTATTCGTTAGCTTTACGGGCTTCCTGGAGAGCGAGCAAGTATTGGTTTGGAGAAGTGCATCTGCACGGCAATTACCGATTCGCCTGCGCCTCAGCCAGGTTGCCAATGACGGGCAGCTTGATGCTCTTGCCGCCAAAGGCGCTGATGAACACGATGAGCCAGACAACGAAGATGGCGAGGCCCACCAATTGCAATACCGTCAACGTCAGGAAAACGGCAGACGGGATCAGGTGCTGTACAACTCCGACGAGAATGTCAACTACCGCCCAGGCGACAAAAAAGAAGATCGACTGCCACGCTTGGAAGCGCACAAAGGGGCTTCTCTTGAAGGGTTCAATGATGAGGAAGACAATTGCCGGGATGATCGTGATGTAGGCAATGCCACCTGCAGCATTGTCAGAGAGACCAGAGGGATTCGAATCAGACATAATGACTCCTTTAGACGTGGCTGTTGCAACGAAAATCGACCGCAGTTGGAATGCTGTTATGGTACCGATTAGATTGTGGCCGTATTGCAGAGAATTTAGCCGGTCAAAACTGCTCAGGTAATTGAGAGTCGCAAATGTGGATCGCTATCGCGCAGGTATTCCTCCTGCATGTTCAATGGCCTGGCAGTATTTTTCGATCGAAAAGAGGCGTTTCTCGATTTTGCCTTATGGCCTGCCCGATGCCCTGTGCCGACTTAAATGTACGTGTTCGGCTGGTCTGAGAGGTCCAGACGTTCTCATCAACTGCTTGATAAGAGAGGAAGGAACCTGTACGGTCCAGGGTTCCAACTTACAGGTTGTCCTGTTTACGCCAAGTGACCCAGGCCAGGACGACGAAATCATACTCAATACTGGGCGGGTCGTGGGGAGCAGGTAAATGAGCAAGACTGAACAGCATCTTGACCAGCAGTGGTGGATACTTAGCACATGGTCTCAAATCGGCACTCACGAATAGGAAACCATCCAACGATCCGCGTGTGAAGCTCCTCATTGTTGAAGATGACGTCTTGATTCGAAAAGCTCTGCCACCGCTGTTTTCTGAACTTCGATATTCTGTGCGGTCTGTGACGGACGGCTTTTCGGCGCTGTCTGAGCTCCGACACGAGTTCCCCGACATCCTGCTTTCTGACCTCAACATGTCAGGTATGTCAGGCGTTGAATTTCTATTGGTGGTGCGTCGCCTGTTTCCATCGGTTCGAGTGATCGCGATGAGCGGTGCGTTGTTCGACAATTGTGTGCCGCCCAGGGTCGCTGCCGATGCGTTCTTTCAAAAAGGCGCAGACACGGCTCACTTGATCAAGTTCGTGGACGCCATGACCAACCCAGGGCGCTTGGCCAAGCGGCTGAGCATGGAGGACCTATTTGGATTTCCAATGTTCGAGGCAATCCCTTCTCACTCCGGCGCCGGGAGATTGACGAATTGTGCCGGTCAGACTAATGACCAATTCCTGGTGTCACAAGAAATCAAACAGTTGGAATACTCCCAGATCCAGGAGTAACTAGGACAGAGGAGATCAGCCCTTCATGAATTGCCCACTTTGCGGCCGGTCCCGCATCAGAACTTCGCGGCTCTGCTGGTCCGATTGCCCAGAGCTGCTTATCGGGCTGTTCCCCATGCGGTGCAGGGATTGTTTATGCCGGTTTTTCAAATGGCTGCCGCAAGTGCTTATTTCCAAGTGGATTGATGATTTAGTTGGCTGGATCAGTGCTGCATTGCACAATACCAAGTAGGCTTGGAGCACCCTTCGCAGGTCTTAAACCACAATTCAGAGTAAAGGCAACCCGGTGTCCAAGAGCTCATGGAGCGATCATTTCCACTTTGCAAGCCTGAGGGTTGTCGGATTCTTAATTCGAAAAAGGGCGACGCGTCCATGTTTGAGCAGACCTCGTTTCTCAGACCACGCAAACATGATCCTATTTCGCTGAAAAAGCGATCGGACGCAACAGCTTGCCCAAAGAGTTAGTGAAGATGAAAGAACATTGGTGCAAAATCGCGGAGCCCGAGATGGAGGGCTCCCGTTTGAAAAGCCTACTTAATAGCGAACCGATTCAGATGGATGACCCGCAGTGTCAAAGCATATTTGTGACCTGGTGATTGACACGTCAGATGTGTGTCCGGTTAGTGCGATTCAATTCAAGCGAGAGGGGTCTCATCGACCGGAGGACAGAGGGGTGGTTCAACGCTGAATCTTCACTCCAGGAGCCTCGGCCCCCGGCTGTCTTGAAAGACTTTGCGCGAGTGAGCAAAACTGCGCAGTACGGCGGGCGGGTGCACCCGTAGCCTTCAACCAAAGAGGCATCTTCGATCACCTCCACGCAGTAACTACTTTGCTACAGTCCTCCCAAACCTCCGCGCAATTCTTGATACCCCCGCAGCTTTGCCCCTCCAGAATGCCTCTTGGCTGGGTTCGCCGGAATGCGAACCCATTTCTCTAAGTGCCAGCTCCAGTGGATAAAGCGAACTTCCGAATTCAGCCGGCACGAGCCGCCGATGCCAGAAGAGCGAGTCTTTCGGCAGCATCGGTTTTGCGCAAACCGCGAACCTTCCATATTCCGAAACATCCGCCGCCGAACAGCAGGGCCACGAACACGCACAGCAGAGGAAGTGACCATCTCTGAAGACTCACGGAAAACAGCCGGACGACTTTGCGTCCGTAGGCCACGCCCAGCCATGCGATGAAGCAGTAGCGCAGGCTGCGAGCTGCGCCGAAGACGGCCAGAAATCGCCTGCGCGAGACGCCCAGCGCACCCGAGGCAAGCGCAAACGGCAAGAGCGGAATCGGCGGGGGAAGCAAAGCAGGAACAAAGACCGCGAGGATTCGGTGACGCTCCACCCATCCAACCACTCGTCCAAGAAAACGCCGGGGCACATAGCGCCGCAGCGCCGCTTCGCCACCCCGACGGCCGATTTGCCAGGTTGTGTACCCGCCCAGAATGCTGCCCACGATGGCACAAGGGGCCAACAGCCACGGATCTCCGCTATGCGCCACCAGCCACAGCAGCAACAGGTCGGTGCTGCCAGGAAGGGGAAGAGGAATGACCGAGGAATCGACCACCGCAACAAAGAAAAGCCCCATTAGCCCCAGGTGCGTGAGCCAGCGTGGCATAAGGGAGAGACGCATGCCCAGCGTGTGGAAATGCAGGGGACGCAGCGGAGGAATGGGGTTGAAGGCCATCCACTCCTTAAGAGTAAGCGGCCCCAGGGTCAATTTGGTTCACCATTCCGCCGCGTTGCCATAATGATTCCTCACCTCCGCTCGTTGGCTGCTGGATCACGGAGACGGAAAGGGGAAAAGCGGGCGTGACCATCGGCCAGCCAGTCTTCAGTTTCGCTGAATGCGCTTTGCTGCAGAAGGTCGCGGTCGTACTCGGGACCGAAATAATCGCGGAAAGGAGCCGGTTTTCCCCTGCGACCATCAAGGAAGGCGCTGACACCAATGACAATGGCAAGGATGACGAGGAAGGCGCCAATTAGCATGGCATTCGTGAGATGGAACATCGCGTTCTCCTTTGCACTGGAACTCCGCATCAGTCGGAAGGAGCATTGCCGCGGCAGAAGCGAACTTACCGACAGTGTGAAGTGGTCTGGCTCAGAAATGCTGTTCAACATTGCTCAGGTTGGGAATTGACGCGTTCGCGGACATCTTTTTGCGGTTCCTGATGGTCCGAAGCATGAGAACCCAGGCCGATCTTGTCGACCAGCTCGTTAACTCCAGCGAGAAGCGCCTGGCGCGAATTCTCCTATTGAGGGGGGATTCAGCAAGCCGGGCGAACCGCCAACCTTCATTCCTCCCATAGCGAACCGCCAACCTTCATTCCTCCCATTACGCAGGAAACCCTGGCGGAGATGATCGGAACGACGCGATCCCGCGTCAGATTCATCATGAACCGCTTTCGCAAGCTCGGCTTTATCGATTACAACGGCAGCATCCAGGTGCACAAGTCGCTGCTCAATGTGGTTCTGCTCGATCAATTGCCTGAGCAAGGCTCGCAGACACCTCCTGTTGCTTCTTGATAGGGCGATCCCGTGTTCCGAGTTGTTCTCAACCGCCAACTGAGCGCGCATTGCGATGCGCTGCCGTGCGCCATTTTTACCGGCTCGTTCGCCGCGAGCGGTCGCGTATCCGATTGGTCAGCACGGTCAGTTGCCGAGTGAGAAACTCCAGGTGTAAGAGCCGCGGGCGTCTGCGGAATGGCAACCGGCAGAACATGTCAAGGTGTCAGCGGCGCGTGATTCGATGAAGCTCTCGAGGCTTCACTTCAAGCCGTTATCCAATCAGTCACAAACCCGGGAGTTGCTACTCGGCATGAAGAAGATCAGAGAAGCTCATCATAAATCATTATAGGGGTATTTACCTCACGCCACCAGACACAACAGGTTGTGGTTTGACCAAGGTTGCAAACGGAACAGGGCCGACCTGCACGGCTTGTTGAGCCAATCGATAGAAGAGTTTGCCGCGAGA
>Ga0182018_10001812_pt1 | contig 23109 bp, 19 predicted proteins | sample 812P2MmetaG_FD_120490 | JGI IMG/M metagenome (GOLD analysis project Ga0182018, IMG submission 120490) | Permafrost microbial communities from Stordalen Mire, Sweden - 812P2M metaG | ecosystem: Environmental > Terrestrial > Soil > Wetlands > Permafrost | place: Sweden: Stordalen | collected...
CCATCCACGACTTTGCTGGCCGCGCCAAAGACGTGGATGGCCGCCACACGGGCGGCCATGACGACGAAGAGGGGGCCTGATCCTGCTATTTTAGCGCCCATGGGGTCGAGCCCGGGGATGACGGTTAAGCGCGTTACAACCGGCGGCGGTCGCCCAGTCCTTGACGCCGTTGAAGCGACCCGACCCCGGCGGTTTGCGGCGACAGGTGGGTGGTTGGGCCGACAAAGGGCCAACTCGCTCGGACGATAAAATTTTCATCGCGACGCCTGATTGAAAAGCGCCACGTTAATTCTGTGAGAACAAATCAAGAATTCCATAGATTTAATGTGACGACTTGTTGTGCGGAATCCATACGATTTTTTAATCCATGACATTCTTGGCGATTCACCGGAAGCGATTTTTTTCGTCCGCGAACTGTCATCGACCCTTGTGGAGGGGTAAAAACACATGTATTCCCATAAACGCCCACGTGATCCCAAACGCCTCCGAACCAATCCGTGGCGGTCCTGGACCCGGTTGCCCGGCGGAAATCTGGTCCTGACCTCGTCAATTGCCTCCTTCGATCCGCCCATGACGATCAATGCCGGGGGGTGCCCAGGCGCCGATGACACTGTTCAACGGTACCTATGTGCAGAACTTTGACGCGAAGGGCAGGGTGTCGATCCCGGCTCCGTTTCGTGCCGCTCTGCGCGCCGGCGCCGTGAACATCGCTCCCGCCGGTGAAGGGCCCGTCAGCATCCCTTTGGTACTGCGTCCGTCGGAAAAGGTCCAATGCATTGAAGCGTTGACCGAGGCGAAGCATCAGGCGCAACTCGCCGAACTGGAAAAGCTCGACCCGCTGAGCGAGGATTACGACGAACTGGCGTTGATGTTGTTCGCCGACGCCTTCCCGATCGAGACCGACAAGGAAGGCCGTATCATCCCGCAGGATATGTTGCTGAGCCACGCGGGGATTTCCCGGGATGGCAGCGTCGCGTTCGTCGGCATGGGCACGCGGTTTCAACTCTGGCATCCGGACAACGTGGCGGCGCACAAGGCCTCAGCCCAGGCGGCTTACCGCGCGCGGATGGCAAGGCGGCGGGAGCTGGCGGCATGAGCTCTCACACGGTGGCCGGCACGCATATTCCCGTGATGCTGACTGAGATGTTGGCGACGCTGAAACCGCGCGACGGGGCGGTGTACCTGGACGGCACGTTCGGTGGCGGCGGTTATTCGAAGGCGATCCTTGACCACGCCCAATGCCACGTCTGGGCTATCGACCGCGACGAGACCGCGATCGCGCGTGGCGCCAGTCTGGCGGCGGCGTATCCCGGCCGGCTGCATCTGCTGCACGGCCGCTTCGGCGACATGCTGAACCTGCTGACTGAGGCCGGGGTTCATGCGTTGGACGGCATCGTCCTCGACATCGGCGTGTCGTCGTTCCAGCTCGACGATCCGGAGCGGGGATTTTCATTTCAGGGTGACGGCCGCCTCGACATGCGCATGGGCCGTCATGGGACCGGCGCGGACGTGACAGCCGCGACCCTGGTCAACACCCTCCCGGAGCGCGACCTCGCCGACGTCCTGTATCAATTGGGCGAGGAGCGTGCCTCCCGCCGCGTGGCCCATGCCATCGTCGCCGCCCGCGCCGAGGCGCCGATCGAAACGACCGGCCGCCTCGCCAGCATCATCCGATCCGTCTTACCGCCGGACAAATCCGGCCATCATCCCGCCACGCGATCGTTCCAGGGTTTGCGTTTGGCCGTCAACGACGAACTGGGAGAACTTGAACGTGGTCTGGCCCAGGCGGTGCGTTTGTTGATCCCTGGGGGGCGAATTGTCGTGGTAGCGTTCCATTCCTTGGAAGACCGTATCGTCAAGCGCTTCATGACCGAGGTTTCCGGCCGCGTGCCCGCGCCATCGCGGCACGATCCGCGCGGCCTGACGCGGGCCGCGCCCGCCCGGTTTCGTTTGGTGACCCCAAAGGCGTTGCGGCCCGGCGCCGCCGAGGTCGCGGCCAACCCTCGCGCCCGTTCCGCCCGCCTCCGCGCCATAGAATGTGTGGAGGCCGCGGCATGAAAACTCTAATGGCGCCCATTGCCATTGAGGCGGCGCACCGCGACCAGACGTCGTCTCACCGTGGCCCGACGCCCTCTCACCGTGGCCCGACGCCTTTATACCGTCATGGCCCGGCTTGTCCGGGCCACCTGCCGCGGCACCACGCCGGTAAAGGTGGCCCGGACAAGCCGGGCCATGACGGTATGCGGGCGCGCCATGACGGTATGCGGGCGCGCCATGACGGTATGCGGGCGCGCCATGACGGTATGCGGGCGCGCCATGACGGTGTGCGGGCGCGCCATGACGGTATGCGGGCGCGCCATGACGGTGTGCGGGCGCGCCATGACGGTGTGCGGGCGCGCCATGACGGTGTGCGGGCGCGCCATGACGGTGTGCGGGCGCGCCATGACGGTGAAAGGCCGGCCCATGACAGTGAAAAGACGGCACCCGACCCGGGGATGACAGCGTACACGCGCCCATCCATGGCCGCCAACTCATCGGTGTTCACATGATCAGACCTATCACTTTGATCTGCTGGGTCCTGGCTCTGGGTGCCGGGCTCTACCTCTACCGCGCGAAGCATGAGGTGGAGCTCATGGACAAACACATTGAGCAGATCGCCCGGGAGACTTCCGACATTCGCACCGAAAGCCGGAATTTGCTGGACGAATGGATACGCCTCGGCGAGCCGGAGCAACTGCGCAAATACTCCGACCAGTATTTGGGACTGAAGGCGATCGAGCCCACCCAGTTCGTCCGGCTCACCGATCTGCCCAACCGTCTGCCGGCACCGCGCGCCGATCCGGTCGAGCAACCGGCCGACGTGGTCGCCCAATCCGCCACTGGCCAATCCGCCACTGGCCAATCCGCCACTGGCCAATCCGCCACTGGCCAGTCCGCCACTGGCACGCCGCCAGCCGCGGACGCTCGGGAGGCGGCCGATCAACCGGCCCGCCCGGCCACCGATGTGGAGGAGGCCGCGGGCGATGACCTGCCGGTGCCGCCCATCCCGCCTTCCGTGCCGGGGGTGACCCTGGTCTCCGAGCCCGTGGCGATCCCACTACAGGCGCGGCCGGTCACGCCGCGGCCCGTGGTTCAGCCTGATACCGGCGCCCAACGGCCGCACGCCGCTGACGACACCAGGGTTGCCGTCGAGCCGCACCCGCTCGCGCCGAAAGCAGCGCCTGCGATCGCCTCCGAACCGCGCGCACCGGTGGTCGCCGAGCCGCGTCCACTGGGGCCAGGTCATGTCGGCGAACTGGTCGCCAGACCGGCGCAACCGCGCGGCCAGGAACCGCCACAATGGGCCTCCCAGGGATTGCCACCTCTGCAGGCGCAGGTTCCGCAAGGCCAGACGCCGCCGCGGATGCAGTGGGCTTCGCAAGGCCCGGGGGCTTCGCAAGGCCCGGGGGCTTCGCAAGGCCCGGGGGCTTCGCAAGGCCCGAGCGCTTCGCAAGGCCCGCGGGCTTCGCAAGGACCGGAGGCTTCGCAAGGCCCGGGGGCTTCGCAAGGCCCGGGGGCTTCGCGGGGATCGGGGGCCTCGCAAGGATGGGGGCCATCGCAAGGGGCCGGCATCGCGCAAGGATCACCGCACCAGTCGCAGGGACTTCCGCCGTTGCAGGCGCAAAGCGACGTCGGACGGAGGCCGCCTGTGAGGCCGGTTGAGACTGGTTATGAACCGCGCATGGAGGTTCGCCCCCCGCCGGTTACCGGCCAGAGGGAACCGGCCGCGCGCCCAACGGCTCCGGTTCCGGGTCAGGCGCCGCCAGCTCAGACACAGCCGGGTTCTTTGCTTGGCATCGCGCATGGCGCTGTCCCGCTGCCTTTGCCGGCCCCCACACCGGTCAGCGCGACCTGGCCCGCCCCCGGCCGTTGAGGTGCTTCGATGAGCAGTTCTGACACCCCGTCTGATTCGCCATCGCCCGGCTCGCCATCGCCAGATCCGGTGTCGCAAAACGCGGGGGCGCGGTTCAACCGCCTGCGGATGCGCCGCGGTGCGCCGCCTCGGGATGCCGTGCCCAGGATGGAGCACTTCCATATCACCGCCGCCGAAAAGCGCCGGCGCGAGGCGATCGAACGCAGCCGGGGCCGCCTGCTGATCGCCGCCGGCCTGTTCGCCACGCTCTTTACGGTGGTCTCGTTCCGCGTGGCCTGGGTCACCGTGCTCAATCCGGTGCACATGAAGATCGCCCGCGAGACCATGCCGCAGGTCGCCCGAGGGCCGCTGAAACCGATCACTGACACGGTCACGCCTGGCCAGCGCGCGATGATCGTCGACCGGACGGGTCAGCCGCTGGCGATTTCGCAGCCGACGCGGGAGGCGTTCGCCGATCCGAACGCGATCGGCGATCCCGTCGTGGTGGTGCATCAACTGAAGACCGTACTGCCCAGGTTGGACGAGCAGGCGGCGATCAAACGGCTGTCCGATCTGAACAAGCACTTCGTCTATATCGAGCGCCAGATCACTCCAGACGAGGAAGCCCGCATCAACAACCTGGGCATTCCCAGTGTCGACTTCCAACAGACTCAGCAACGCAATTATCCGCTTGGCCGGGTCGCCGCGCATATCCTCGGCGGGGTCGGCATCGACGAGAACGGCATCGCCGGCGTCGAGTTGGCTTACGACCAGCGCATCCGGGAGAACGGCGAGCCGCTGCGGCTGTCGCTCGACGTCCGGGTGCAAAACGTGGTGCGCGAGGAATTGCTGGCGGCGAAAGAAGAATTCCAGGCCATCGGCGCCTGCGGCATCGTGATGGATGTGAACACCGGCGAGTTGCTCGCGGTCGTTTCACTGCCCGACTACGACGCCAACGAACTGGGCTCCTCCAGCGCCGACGACCGGTTCGACCGGGCGCTGACGGGCCGTTATGAGCCGGGCAGCACGTTCAAGCTGCAAACGCTGTCGATGGCGCTCGACGGCGGCATCGTGCACATCTGGGACACCTTTGACGCGGCGCACGACATCCATATCGGCCGGTTCACCATCACTGATTTCGAGGGCAAGCACCGGTTCCTGGCGCTGCCGGAAGTGCTGGCCTACTCCTCCAACCTTGGCGCCGCTCACATCGCGAAGGACGTCGGCGGCGAGCGCCAGCGCGCGTGGCTGCGCTCCATGGGCATGTTCGACCGCGTGCCGATCGCGCTGCGGGAGGCGGACCGGCCACAATACCACAGTGAGAAGGAGTGGGGCGAGGCGGTGAATCTGACCGTCGGATTTGGCCACGGCATTTCCGTCACACCTCTGCACATCGTTGCCGGTACCGCCGCGATCGCCAATGGCGGCATGTTGATGAAGCCGACGATCCTCGCCGCCGATCCGGCCAACCCGCCGGAGGGTACGCGCGTCATGCGGCAGTCCACCTCGGACGTGATGCGGCGGCTGATGCGCCTGGTCGTGACCAACGGTTTCGGCAAGAAGGCCGAGGTGGCGGGTTATTATCCCGGCGGCAAGACCGGCACGGCGGAGAAGAACAGCGGTCACGGCTATAAGAAGCACGCCAACGTCTCGGCGTTCATGAGCGTGTTTCCGATGCAGGCGCCGCGCTACGCGGTCTATATGATGCTCGACGAGCCGCACGGCAACGCGTCCACCGGAGGCTATTCGACCGCCGGTCAGGTGGCCGCGCCGGCCGCCGGCAAGGTGATCGCCCGCATCGGCCCCATTCTCGGCGTCATGCCGGATACACAGGACGCTCCGGCGATCGAGCAGGCGTTGTCGATCCCGCTGCAACCGCCGCGCGGCTTGGTTCTGGGTCCGATCAATTTCGTCGAACCTGCGCCCAGTGTGATCGCGCGGCCGTCGGCGCCATCCGCCGCGCGGCCGGCGGTGCTGCCCGCGCGCATTCCGGCGGGCCCGCCGCTGCCCGACTTGCTGCACCGGACCGAGGTCGATCCGGTTGGTCCGCTGCCGATCAAGGGCAGGCCGGACGATCGTAAGCCTGTGGTCCTGTCCTCGGCCCGGGCGTCAATTGGGGCTTCGTCCCTTGCTTCTGAGTGACATCTACCGGCAGATTCTTGCCTTTCCGGGTCCCGCCCGGCCGTTGCCCAGAGTGGTGCCGGGGTTGGAGATCGCGCGCGTGACGGCGGACAGCAGGCTGGTCCGGCCGGGCGATCTGTTCGTCGCGGTGCCCGGCTTGTTCGTCGATGGCCGCGACTTCATTCCCGCCGCGGTGCGCAACGGCGCCACCGCGGTGCTGGCGCCGAACGGCACGACCTGGCCGCCCGAGGTCCCGCCTCGGGTGCTGCTGACCGACCCCGAACCGCGCCGCATGCTGGCGTTGATCGCCGCCGTCCTGGCGGGTGTCCGGCCGGAAACGGTGGTCGCGGTCACCGGCACCAACGGCAAAACCAGCACGGTCGAGTTCCTGCGCCAGATCTGGACCCTGGAAGGCCGCCGCGCGGCCAGTATCGGCACTCTGGGCCTGATCGCTCGGGGCTATGAGGCAGGTCCCGGTCTGACGACCCCTGATCCGGTGACCCTGGCGGAAATCCTGTCCAGCCTCGCTCGTCACGGGGTGCAGCACGTCGCCATGGAGGCGTCGTCACACGGACTGGATCAGTACCGGCTGGATGGGGTGCGGCTGGCGGCGGCGGGGTTCACCAATCTGACCCGCGATCATCTGGACTATCACGTCACCATGGCCGCCTACCGCGCCGCCAAGTTGCGGCTGGTGGGGGCGCTGCTGCCGCCGCGGTCTCCGTTGGTGGCGCACGCCGACATGGACCCGGTGACGCTGGAGGCGCTGCGCGGGGTCGCCGTGACCCGCCGGCTGGAATTCCACACGGTGGGGACAACGGGTTCGTTGTTCCGCCTGATCGAGGCGGTGCCGCGCGCGGATGGCCAGGACCTGACGCTGGAGATCGCCGGCGTTCGGCGGGAGGTCCGGCTGAACCTGCCGGGCCGGTTCCAGGCTGACAACGCACTGCTGGCCGCCGGCCTGGCGTACGTGCTTGGGGTCGAGACGGTGCTGGATCTGGCGCCGCGGCTGACCGGGGTGCGCGGCAGGATGGAACTGGCGGCGCGGCTGCCGAATGGCGCGGCGGCTTACGTGGATTTTGCTCACTCGCCCGACGCGCTGGAGCGGTTGCTGACGGCGTTGCGCCCGCATACCGCGGGCAGGCTGCATATCGTGTTTGGCGCCGGCGGCGATCGCGACCGGGGCAAGCGGCCGCTGATGGGGGAGGCCGCCGCCCGGCTGGCCGATCGGATCATCGTCACCGACGACAATCCGCGCGGCGAGGCGCCCGAAGCGATCCGCGCCGCCGTTCTGTCCGGTTGCCCGGACGCGTTGGAAATTGGTGATCGCAGTCGTGCGATCGAGGTGGCGTTGGGGGAACTGGGTCCCGGCGATGTGCTGGTGGTGGCGGGGAAAGGCCACGAGCAAGGCCAGACCATCGCCGGCGTCGTGCATCCATTCGACGATGTCGGCGTGATCCAGGGCCTGGTCGGGGTGACGTCGTGAGATTTGGCATCCACATGGATCGTGCCGCCTTGTCATGCCCCGGCACCAGGGTTCCGTCGTTCCATGGCATTCGTACTTTGCCATGCTCCGGCATTCGTACTCCGCCATGCCCGGGCACTCACACTCCGTCATGGCCCGGCTTTCACACTCCGTCATGGCGCGGCATTCACACTCCGTCATGGCCCGGCATTCACACTCCGTCATGGCGCGGCATTCACACTCCGTCATGGCCCGGCTTGTCCGGGCCACCTGACGCGGCACAACGCGAACCCAATCCGCGTAGGCTGGCGGCCGGTTTCGGGTCGCGCGGTAACACCAATTTCAACGCTCGCGCCGAACCTCGGCGGCCGCGACGACTAAAAATTCAGGCGCTCGAACAAGTCCTCCCAACTCGGATTTTGGGCTTCGATCAAATTCAACTTCCATTGCCGCGGCCAATGCCTGAATCTTTTCTCGCGTCGGATGGCTGTCAGAATCTCCTCGTGCCGTTCGATATAAACGAGTCGAGTGAGCCGATAACGAGAGGTGAACATCGATCCAACACCCTGCCGATGTTCCCAGGCGCGTCGGCCAATGTCGTTCGTGACCCCAACATAGAGGGTACCGAATGCCTTGTTCGTCATGATGTAAAGCCAACCGCCCACCATCCGGCGATGATCGCGGTGGCGCGGTTAAGAAAGTACCAACCGCACTCTGAATTCACGGTGCGCATCGGCACTTCGCCTGTCCCGGTGCTGGCAAAGGTGGCCCGGACGAGCCGGGCCATGACGGAATTTGTGGGCCGGGCCACGACGGAATTTGCGGGCCGGGCCACGACGGAATTTGTGAGGCGGGTCATGACGGCAAGCGCTGGACGCGTACGGCCGCCGGACGTCCGTGCGTTACCCCGCCGGATGATTTCATGACGACCCCCGGCCCCATGCTCTGGACAGCCGCCGACCTCCACGAAGCAACCGGCGGGCGGTTCGCCACGCCATTCGACGCGTCAGGCGTGTCGATCGATACGCGGACGTTGCAACAAGGCGATCTGTTCATCGCCCTGATCGGCGAGGCCGGCGATGGCCATGATCATGCCGCTCGCGCGATCGCGGCCGATGCCGCCGGGGTTATGTTGCACCGGGACATTCCTGAAATCACCCATCGCCTTGTCGTCGACGACACACTGGCCGGCCTCGCCCGGCTGGGAGCCTTCGCCCGCGCCCGTTTCGGCGGCCGACTGGTCGCGGTCACCGGCAGCGTCGGCAAGACGACGACGAAAGAAATGCTGCGCGTGGCGCTGTCGCCGTTCGGTGCCGTGCATGCCGCGGTGGCGTCGTACAATAATCATTGGGGCGTGCCGCTGACGCTGGCGCGCATCCCGCGCGACGCCGCGTTCTGCGTGGTCGAGATCGGCATGAACCACGCCGGCGAAATCGCGCCGCTCGCCCGTCTCGCGCAACCGCGTGTCGCGGTCATCACCACGATCGAGGCCGCACATATCGGTTATCTCGGCGGCATGGAAGCGATCGCCGAGGAAAAATCGACGATTCTGCAAGGCCTGGACGCGGCTGGCGTCGCGGTGCTGCCCGCTGATTCGCCCTGGTTCCCGTTGTTGCGGGAACGTGCCGATTCCCGCGCGGTGGTGAGTTTCGGCGCGGCGCCAGGTGCCATGGCCCGCCTCGTGCAAATCGAACCGGACGCGAATTTCTCATCGCTGTTGGTCGATATCGACGGCCGTGAATTACGGCTGCGGCTGAACGCTCCGGGCCGTCACATGGCGATGAACGCTCTCGCCGCGCTGGCTGCCGTCGCCGCTTTGGGCCTGGATCCCGCCGTGGCGGCGCGGGCGCTGGAGCGGTTCTCGCCACTGCCCGGCCGCGGCGCGCACCGGCGTTTGATGCTTCCCGCCGGGCCGGCGCTGCTGCTCGACGAAAGCTATAACGCCAACGGCGCCTCGATGCGCGCGGCGCTTGACGTTCTGCGTTTGCAACCAGCCGCCCGCCGTGTCGCCATCCTCGGCGACATGCTCGAACTGGGTGACGCCGGACCTCAGGAGCATGCCTCGCTGGCCGAAGACGTCATACGCTCGGCCGACCTCGTGTTCGCCTGCGGTCCGCTGACGCGGCATTTGTTCGATGCGCTTCCGCTGTCGATCCGGGGAGCGCACGCGAACGATTCGGCGTCGTTGGCGCCCATCGTCGCGAAGCAAATCGGTCCAGGCGACGCTGTCCTTGTGAAAGGCAGCCTGGGCAGCCGGATGAAAATAATCGTCGAGGCGCTCGACGCCCTGACCGCCGTCGCGGAACCAGAAGCGGCGGCCCACGCGCGGGGGGCGCGCGCCGGATGATTTACAATCTGACCCGGTTTCTGCCCGAACATTTCGCGGTCGTGAATCTGCTGCGCTACATCACGTTTCGCTCGGCCTGCGCATGCCTCACGGCTTTGGTTGTCAGCTTCCTGCTGGGTCCGATGATGATCCGGTGGTTGCGCTCGGTGCAGGGCCAGGGCCAGCCGATCCGCGAGGACGGGCCGGAACGCCATCTGATCGAGAAAAAAGGCACGCCCACCATGGGCGGGCTGTTGATCCTGTTCGCGGTGATCATCTCGACTCTGTTATGGGTCGATCTGCGCAACGGCTACGTCTGGGCTGTGCTGTTCGTCACCGTTTGCTACGGCGCTCTTGGCTTTCTGGACGATTACCTGAAGGTCACGAAACGCAGCAGCAAAGGCGTCAACGGCCGCGTGAAGCTGATCGTGCAAGGCGCCGTGGGATTGATCGCCGCGATGTGGTTCGTCTGGCTGGAGCACGATCCTCTTGGCTCCGCGCTGATGTTTCCCGTGTTCAAGGAACTGGCGTTGCCTCTGGGCATGTTTTTTCCGGTGTTCGGCATGCTGGTGATGATGGGCGCGTCGAACGCGGTCAATCTCACCGACGGGCTGGATGGCCTCGCCATCGTGCCGACCATCATCACCGCCGGCGTGTTCGCGGTGATCGCCTACCTCGTCGGCAACCACATCTTCGCCGATTATTTGCAACTGCACTGGGTCACCGGGGCCGGCGAACTGATGGTGTTTTGCGCCGCGCTGATTGGCGCCGGCATGGGCTTCCTGTGGTTCAACGCCCCGCCGGCGGCGGTGTTCATGGGCGATATTGGCAGCCTGTCGATCGGCGGCGCCCTGGGTGCCGTGGCGGTCGCGACCAAGCATGAGATCGTGCTGTGCATCGTCGGCGGATTGTTCGTCGTCGAAACCGTGTCGGTTATCGTGCAGGTGTTCTGGTACAAGCGCACCGGCACCCGCGTCTTCCTCATGGCTCCCCTCCACCACCATTTCGAGAAGAAAGGCTGGGCCGAGCCGACCATCGTCATTCGATTCTGGATCATATCGATGATCCTGGCGTTGGTCGGCCTCGCGACGCTGAAAATTCGATGAGTGGGGAAAATCCGATGAGTGGGGAAAATCCGATGAGCGCGTTTCCCCCGGCATTATTCTCTGGCCGCCGTTATGCCGTCGTCGGGCTGGGTCTGAACGGCAGGCCTGCCGCCGATGCGTTGCGCGCGATGGGCGCCGAGGTCACCGCGTGGGATGACTCCGAAGCCGCCCGCGCCGCCGCGGCCGATCTGCCGCTGCGCGACCTGCGTGAGGGCGAACTGGACTTCGACGCCATGGTGTTGTCGCCGGGTATTCCGCACGCGCTGCCGAAACCGCATCCGATCGCGGCGCGAGCCATCGCCGCTGGCATTCCGATCGTATCGGATGTGGAACTCTTATATCAGGCGGTGCGCCGTGCCGGATCGCGCGCGCGGTTCGTGGGAATCACCGGTACCAATGGCAAATCCACCACCACCGCGCTGCTGGCACATGTGCTCCGGCAAGCGGGCCGTAACGCCGTGGCCGGTGCCAATCTTGGGCCCGCCGCTTTGTCGCTGCCGTTGTTATCTGATGACGGCATTTATGTGCTGGAAATGTCGTCGTACATGTTGGAGCGAATCCATTCCGTTCGCTTCGATGCGGCGGCGATGCTCAATCTCAGCGCGGACCATATCGACCGTCATGGCGACATGGCGGGTTACGCATTGGCGAAGCGGGCGATCTTCGACCGGCAGAGCAACGGCGACCTCGCGGTGATTGGTATCGAGGACGCGGGCGCGCGTGCGATGGCCGCATGGCTCGACGAGCGGCCGGCGAAAGTCGTGCGTGTGTCCGGGTCGGGTTCGGCCGATGTGGGCTGCGTCGATGGTGTGGTACGGGACGCGTCGGGGCCGATCATGCGCATGGCGGACGCGATCGCCTTGCCGGGCGCGCACAACGCGCAAAACGCGGCGGCCGCGGCGGCGATCGCCGGGTTCCTCGGAGTGTCGCGCGGCAAGATCGCGTCCGGGATCGCATCGTATCCGGGACTGCCGCATCGCCAGCAGCATGTCGTCACCATCGATGGCGTGGCTTTCGTCAACGACAGCAAGGCGACCAATGCCGATTCCGCCGAGAAAGCGTTGATTTGCTACGACCGGTTGATCTGGATCGCCGGCGGCATGGGCAAGGAAGGCGGCATCGTGCCGTTGGTGCCGTACTTTCCCCGGATTGCCCGTGCCATGCTGATCGGCCGTGACGCTCCGATCTTCGCGGAGACTCTGACCGAGCACGGCGTGCCGTTCGACATGGCCGGCACACTGGACGAAGCCGTCCCCGCCGCCTTCGCCGCCGCGAAGCGCGAGCACGCGACGGTGGTTTTGTTGTCCCCCGCCACCGCGAGCTGGGATCAGTTTCGCAGTTATGAACATCGCGGGGAGCGGTTCGCCGAACTGGCACGCGGACTTGCCCATTCGCGTGGCGGCCCGGCAGCGCTTTCTGACCATGACCCGGCTGCATCTTCTCGTCATGGCCCGGCTTGTCCGGGCCACCTGCCGCGACATGGTGCTGGCTTAGGTGGCCCGGACAAGCCGGACCATGACGGTGAGAGAAAGACGCCGGGCCATGACAGCGAGGGAGGGCGCGTGCCATGAGCGGCTTCTCCCGTGCTGACAACACGTTGATCGCGCGCTGGTGGCTGACCGTCGATCGTTGGACTCTGGGCGCGCTGTGTCTGCTGGTTGGCTGTGGCTACATCATGGTGCTGGCGGCAAGTCCGGCGGTGGCGGAGCGAATTCACGCGTCGCGGGAAATGTTCATCGTGAAGCAGTTGGTGTTCCTCGCGCTGGCGCTGAGTATCATCGTCGCGGTGTCCATGCTGCCGTCTCGGCTGGTCCGGCAACTGGCGCTGGTCGGGTGCGGCCTGGCGCTCGCGGCGACGGCGATGACTCTGGTTGTTGGCGTGGAGACGAAGGGCGCGTCGCGCTGGATCTCACTCGCCGGTAATCGCATTCAGCCCAGTGAATTCCTGAAGCCGTGCTTCGCGCTGACCACGGCGTGGTTGCTGGCGAGGCAGCGCCGCGAACCGCGGTTTCCCGGCGCGCTGATCGCGCTTGGGATGTTTCTGGCGATCGTGATGATTCTGAAGAAGCAGCCTGACGTGGGCATGATGGCGGTGATCGGCGCCGTGTTCATGCTCCAGTTGTTCATCAGTGGCATCAATCTGGTTTGGATCGGCCTGGGTCTGGGACTGTCGGGCGGCGGCGGCGTGCTGCTCTACACGCTGTTGCCGCACGTCCGCCGCCGCTTCGATCAGTTCATGTATGGCAAGGGCGGCAATTATCAGATCGACAAGGTCATGGACGCGTTCGCCAATGGCGGGTTGTTCGGCCGCGGCGCCGGCGAGGGCATCGTCAAGGACTCTATCCCAGACGTGCACGCCGACGTCGTCTTCGCCGTGGTGGGTGAGGAATTCGGCCTGATCGTCTGCCTGCTGCTGGTCGGCGTGTTCGCGTTCATCGTGTTGCGCGGTCTGTTGCGATTGATGCGCGAACAGGACGTGTTCGTGGTTCTGGCCGGCGGCGGCCTGATTTCCGGCTTTGGGCTGCAGGCGATGGTCAACTTGTTTTCGACCCTCGGCATGATGCCGACCAAGGGTATGACCTTGCCATTCATTTCCTACGGCGGATCTTCCGCGGTCGCGGTCGGACTGGGCATGGGAATGCTGCTGTCACTGACCCGCGCCCGAACGCGCGATGACCGCGTGCGCGATGGCCACATGCCGGACGGAATGGTCCGCGGAGGCGTGGCATGATCGCGCATTCTGGTTCCGGTGTGGCGATTTGTACTTCGAGGTCTGGAAAGGCGTCGCGAGCGAACCGGATTCGTCTGAACGGGCTCGTCGAAAGCAAAGAATTTAACACGGAGGACACGGAGCACCACGGAGTTTCACGGAGGTTCTTCGGATCCGATCCGAGTGCGTCCATCCGCCTTATGAAATTAATAATCGCTGACGTGAACGCACGAACGGCTCCTGGTCCCGGCTCTCCGTGTAACTCCGTGGTGCTCCGTGTCCTCCGTGTTAAATTTTCCCCGAGCGAGCCGCGAATGCCGTCGTGCGATTTAACGCGGAACGACGCCGCCACACCCGGCCACAGGAATTCAGCCTCACTCCCCGCGCGAATGTTCCCGGTGCGACAACCCATCCACGGCCGCCGCCCATGAGAGGCCCCGAAGTCCGCCCCATCGTCATCGCCGCCGGCGGCACGGGCGGCCACTTTTACCCGGCCGAAGCACTCGCCACCACGTTGATCGAGCGCGGCCAATGGGTCGTGCTGATGACTGACGCGCGTTCCGGCGTCTTACGAAGCAGCGTGTTCGACGAGCGCAATCAGTATGTGCTGCCCGGCGCCGGCATCGCCGGACGCGGTGCGTTGCGAGCTGGCAAGGCGGTGTTTTCGTTGGCTGCTGGTGTGGCTCGGGCACGCGGCATCATGTCTCGCATCCGGCCCGCCGCCGTGGTCGCGTTTGGCGGCTATCCATCGGTGCCGCCGGTGCTGGCGACAAGATTGTTGCCGGATCGGCCGCCGGTGATTTTGCACGAGCAGAACGCGGTGCTCGGCCGCGCGAACCGGTTCCTCGCGCGGCATGCCAGTGTGCTGGCGCTCAGTTTCGCGGGCACCAGCAAGGTGCCATCGAAAGTGCGCCGCCAGGTGACCGGCAATCCGGTCCGGCCGGCGGTGACGATGCTTAGTCAGGCCGGTTACGAAGCGCCGTTGGGGCCGCGGCATGACGGCTCGATCGAGGGCGGCTCCATTCGGCTGTTGGTGCTTGGCGGTTCGCTCGGTGCCCGCGTGTTCAGCGATGTCGTGCCGGGCGCGATCGCGCTGCTGCCCGCCGGGATGCGGGCACGCCTGCGTATCACTCAACAATGCCGTGCCGAGGACATCGATCGGGTGCGCTCCGCTTATGCCGCCGGCGAAATCACCGCCGAGCTGGCGCCGTTTTTCTCCGGCATCGCCGATCGGTTGCGCACCGCGCATCTGGTGATCGCGCGCGCCGGCGCATCGAGCGTCGCCGAACTCGCGGTCGCCGGACGGCCGTCGATATTGGTGCCGTTGCCAGGTGCCATCGACGATCATCAGAGCGCCAACGCCAAGGCTCTGGCCGACGCCGGCGGCGCCTGGGTCATTCCGCAGTCCGGTTTCTCGGCCGCCGCTCTGGCGGAACGTTTAAGTTCACTGTTGGCCGATCCCGCCGCGCTGGCCGGAGCGGCCTCTTTCGCGCGCCTGGTGGCGCGGCCCGACGCGGCCGCGGCACTGGCGAATGTGGTTGAACAAGTGGCGCACGACGCCGCACGCGCGCGAACCGAGCAGGTGGGACGGTCATGAGAGCATTACCGCTCACCATTGGACGCATGCATTTCGTCGGCATCGGCGGCATCGGCATGTCCGGCATCGCCGAGGTCCTGCATACACTGGGCTATTCCGTGCAAGGCTCGGATATCTCCGATTCCGCCAACGTGCACCGGTTGCGTGAAGCCGGAATTCCCGTCGCCATCGGTCATGACGCCGCCAATCTCGGCGATGCGCGCGTGGTGGTCGTTTCGACCGCGGTCAAACGCGACAACCCCGAGGTCGTCGCGGCGCGCGCGCGCTTCATTCCGGTGGTGCGCCGCGCCGAAATGCTGGCCGAACTGATGCGGTTGAAATGGGCCATCGCTGTTGGCGGCACGCATGGCAAGACCACCACTACCAGTCTGATCGCCTGCATGCTGGAGGCGGCGCATCTCGATCCCACCGTGATCAACGGCGGCATCATCAACGCTTACGGCACCAACACCCGCATGGGCGACGGCGAGTGGATGGTCGTCGAGGCCGATGAAAGCGACGGCAGTTTCCTGCGTCTGCCCGCCGTGATCGCGGTCGTTACGAACATGGATCCGGAACACCTCGATCACTGGGGCACGCCGGAGGCGATGATCGCCGGCTACGACCAGTTCGTCGCCAACATTCCGTTTTATGGTTTCGCCGTCCTGTGCATCGATCATCCGGCGGTGCAGCAGATGATCCCGCGGCTGTCGGACCGGCGCATCATTACTTACGGGTTTTCACCGCAGGCCGATGTGCGCGCCGATAAGGTGCGCCCGGACAAGGCGGGCTCGACGTTCGAGGTCGTGGTGACCGATCGTGCCCGCGGCCGCTCTCGCCGCATGGGTCCGTTCCGGTTGCCGATGTTGGGCGAGCACAATGTGCAAAACGCACTGGCCGCGATCACCGTCGGTGTCGAGATGGAGATCGGCGACACGGTGCTGCGCGACGCGTTCCTTGGCTTCAAAGGAGTCAAGCGGCGCTTCACCCGTACCGGGGAAGCCGGCGGTATCACCGTCATCGACGATTACGGCCACCACCCGGTGGAGATCGCCGCGGTATTGAAAGCCGCGCGTCAGGCCGGCGCACGCGATGTCGTGGCCGTTGTGCAGCCGCATCGGTACACCAGACTGGAATCGCTGTTCGCCGAGTTCTGCGCCTGCATGAACGACGCCAGCACGGTGATTGTCGCCGACGTTTACGCGGCCGGCGAGGCGCCGATTCCTGGCATCGACCGCGACGCTCTGGTCGAGGGCATGCGCGCCCGCGGCCATCGCAGTGTGGTGCCGTTGTCCTCACCCGCCAGCCTCGCGGAAATGGTGCATGCCATCGCCCGGTCAGGCGATTTCGTGGTTTGTCTCGGTGCCGGTTCGATCACGCAATGGGCCGCCGCGCTGCCCGCCGAACTGACCGCGTTGCAGGCGAGTGCTCGCCGCGGCGGTGTCGCATGATGGCCGCCGCGCTGGAGCCGGAATTTGTGTTGCCGCCGATCCGCGGCCGGGTTCAAATTGACGCGCCGTTGGCGCCGTTCACCTGGTTCCGCGCCGGCGGTCACGCGGAATATCTGGTGCGGCCCGCCGACGCCGCCGATCTCGCCGCGCTGTTGCGCGCGTTGCCGTCAAGCACGCCGGTGCACGTGATCGGCGCCGCCTCGAACCTGATCATTCGCGATGGTGGGTTGCCGGGCGTGACGATCCGGCTGGCACGTGGCTTCTCGACCATCGCGATTGAACCCGACGGCGTGATCGCCGGCGCCGCCGCGTTGGATCTGACAGTGGCGGAGACCGCCGCCGCCGCCGGACTGACTGGACTCGAGTTCTTGTCCGGCATTCCCGGCACCATCGGCGGCGCGGTCGCCATGAACGCCGGTGCTTACGGCGGCGAAATGGCGCACCTGTTGTCATGGGCCGAATGCGTGACGCGCGACGGCGAACGCCGCCGTTTGTCGTCGACAGATCTGGCGTTCGGTTACCGTCACGCCAACGTTCCGCCCGGTAGCGTGATCACCCGCGCGCGGCTGGCGGCGAAGCCGGGCGCGACGCCAGTGATCGCCGCGAAAATGGCTGAGATTCGCACGGCGCGCGAGGAATCGCAGCCGGTCCGCGCACGTACGGGCGGATCCACATTCCGAAATCCCGATGGGGGCACCAAGGCGTGGGAACTGATCGACGCCGCCGGTTGCCGCGGCCTGACGCGCGGCGGGGCCGCGGTATCCGAGAAGCACTGCAACTTCCTGATCAACACCGGTACCGCCACCGCCGCGGATATTGAGGCTTTGGGTGAAGAAGTGCGGCGGCGGGTGAAAGCGGCGACCGGTGTGACGCTGGAATGGGAAATCCGACGGATCGGGGTGCCGGTCGGCAAAGGGGAGATGGGCGATGCGCGGTAAGGCGAATACACCCGCCGTTGTAGCGACGCCGGGTCTCACGCGCGGTCCCCGCCTCGTCATCATGGCCCGACCCCTCTTTTCCGTCATGGCCCGGCTCGTCCGGGCCACCTCTCGCGGTACGAGGATGGTTCAGGTGGCCCGGACGAGCCGGGCCATGACGAGCGTGAGATCGCGGGCCATGACGAGCGTGAGATCGCGGGCCATGACGAGCGTGAGATCGCGGGCCATGACGAGCGTGAGATCGCGGGCCATGACGAGCAGTCGGATGGAGATAAGCCGATGACCCGCGTCGCGGTGTTGCACGGCGGCATCTCCTCCGAACGCGAGGTCAGCCTGTCCACCGGCCGACAGGTCGCGACGGCGTTGCGCGAGGCCGGTTACGACGTCGCCCTGATCGACGTGACCGATGATTTGCCCGCTTTGCTCACCGCCCTGACCCCAAAACCCGATGCCGTGTTCAACGCGTTGCACGGCCGCTACGGCGAGGACGGCGTGATCCAGGGCGTGCTCGACTGGATGGGCATTCCGTATACCCATTCCGGCGTCCGCGCCTCGGCTATCGCGATGGACAAGGAAGCCGCCAAGGCCATGTTTATCGCAGCCGGTCTGCCCGTCGCCCGCGGCGCGGTCGTTCCGATCGAGGATCTGTCCGCCGCCGATCCGATGCCGTTGCCCTATGTGATCAAACCGGTCAGCGAGGGGTCCTCCGTCGGCGTCGAGATCATCCGTCGTGGCGACAATCGCCGTGCGGCGGTGGCCGCCGGTTGGCAATTCGGCCGGTCCGCGATGGTGGAGGAGTTCATTCCGGGACGCGAACTGACCGTCGCCGTCATGGGCGACCGTGCTCTGGCGGTCACCGACATCATCGCCGACGCCGGAACGTTTTACGATTATGAGTCGAAATACGCGGATGGCGGCTCACACCACATCATTCCGGCCGTGGTGCATCCGGATATTTACGCGCGCGCGATGGATGTCGCGTTGCGGGCGCACAAGATCATCGGCTGCCGCGGCGCCACGCGCAGCGACTTCCGTTACGACGATACCAATGGCGAACCAGGCCGCCTCGTGCTGCTGGAGATCAATACGCAGCCGGGTCTGACCCCGACCTCGCTGCTGCCGGAACAGGCCGCGCATGTGGGAATCAATTTTCCGCGGTTGTGCGCCTGGATGGTGGAGCACGCGACATGCCGGGAGTGACCTGACAATGGCGAGAAGCGCTCGCGGGTCGGTCAACGACCGGCCACCGAAATGGAAGCTTTTCCTGCGCCGCCAGCGCTGGATGTTGCGTCCGTTCGGCTGGTGTTGCGTCGGTCTCGCCGTCGTCGCCATGGGCGTGGTTCTGCTGCGCAACGCGCAGCCTGGCAGCACCATCGCGTCATTGCGAGAGCACATCGGCACCATGACCGCCGCCGCCGGCATGCGCATCAATGACATCGTCATCGAAGGCCGCGCCAACACCCCGGAGCCCATCCTGCGTGCCGCCCTGGGCGTCAACAAAGGCGATCCGATCATCGGCTTCTCGCTCGATCAGGCGCGGCAACGGATCGAAAAACTGACCTGGATCGCGCATGCGACGGTGGAGCGCCGGCTGCCCGGCACGATCGTCGTCGTGTTGTGGGAACGCCGCCCGTTCGCTGTCTGGCAGAACCAGGGCAAATACGTGCTGATCGATCGCGAGGGCCAGCCGGTCACCGATGAAGAAGTCGCGAAATTCGGCAACCTGCCGCTGATCGTCGGACCCGGCGCGCCCGAGGCCGCGCGCGTGCTGCTGGACGCGCTGACCGACCGGCCGTCGATCCAGACCCGAGTCGTCGCCGCGATGCGCATCAGCGAACGCCGCTGGAATCTGCGCATGAAGAACGGCACCGATATTTTGTTGCCGGAAGGTCATGAAGTGGAGGCGCTGGATCGTCTGCTGGCGTTGCAGCAGGACATCGCGGTGCTCGACCGTCCGTTGCAGACGATCGACATGCGTCTCGGCGACCGGCTCGTGCTGCGGCCGCAAGCGCCTGAGAAACCCGCGCCGGCCGTCGTGCCGCCGAAGAAGCCGACCTAGGAGCCCGCGACTTATGAATGACATGCCGCACCGTGTGCTGACCCACGATACCGGACCGCCGGAGCCGGATCGCGCGCGGCCATACCGGTCCGGCGCGTTCGGCGTGCTGGATATAGGCACGACCAAAATCGCCTGCCTGATCGCGCGCGTCGACAGCGATGGCGAATTGCGTGTCCTCGGCTGCGATTGGCGCCAGGGTCTGGGCGTGCGCGGCGGCAGTATCGTCGATCTGGAAAAGGCCGAACGAGCCATCCGCGCCTGCGTCGGCCAGGCCGAGAACATGGCTGACGTCCGGCTGCGCGACGTCATCGTCAACCTGACCTGTGGCCAGCCGGATTCGCAAATCTACAACGTGAAATGGGGACTCGACGCGCCCGCCGAGGGACGGCCCGTCACCGACCATGACGTGCGCGAGGTGCTGCGCGAGGGCCGCGTGCTGTCGCACGCCGAAGGCCGCGAACCGGTGCACGTGATGCCGCTGACCTTCTCGCTGGATAACACCGATCATGTGGTCGACCCGCGCGGACTGTATTGCTCGACATTGGACGCGCGGCTGCACGTGATCGATGTGTCGTCGTCGTCGCTGCGCTCGCTGGAAGCCTGTTTGCAACGTTGCGACCTGGAAATCGAGGCGATCGTTTCGGCGCCGATGGCGGCGGGCATGTCGACGCTGGTGGATGACGAACGCGAAATCGGCGCCACCGTGATCGACATGGGCGGCGGCACCACGAACGTCGCCTCGTTCTTCGAAAATCAGTTGATCCACACGGCGCAAATCCGCATCGGCGGGCTGCACGTGACCAGCGATCTGGCGAAGGGGTTGTCGACGCCTCTTGCCCACGCGGAACGGTTGAAGACGTTGTGGGGCAACGTGGAATCCAGTCCTGACGACGAGCGCGACATGCTGCCGGTGCCGCGGGTGGGGGAGGCGGATCATCATCTGGCGAAAGTGCCGCGCAGCATGGTGGTCAACATCATCCGCCCGCGCATTGAAGAAACCCTGGAGACCGTGCGCGACAAGCTGGCGGAATCGGGTCTGTCGCACGCCACCGGCAATCGTATCGTGCTGACCGGCGGCGCCTGTCAGTTGCCGGGTTTGCAGCATCTCGCGTCGCGCATTCTGGGTCACGACGTGCGCGTCGGCCGGCCGCCATCGATCCGCGGCATGCCTGAAATCTTCACCGGTCCGGCATTCGCCACCGCCACCGGGTTGCTCAACTGGGCTTTGGACGAGGGCGGAACGTTCCAGGATGCGGATCCTCGGCGTGGGGGGCGCCAGGGTTGGTTTCATCGATTCGTCAACTTTATTCGGGATCGCGTGTGAATTATTTGCACCGAATCCGTTTTGTCGTCCTTAAAGGACTTTAATCGCCCCATGGGGAGGATTTCGACATGACTCTGAACCTGAATACGCCGCAGCAGATGCATACCGACTTCACGCCTCGGATCACGGTGATCGGTGTGGGCGGAGGCGGCACGAATGCCGTCGACAACATGATCGCCGCGAATTTGCGAGGTGTGGACTTCGTCGTCGCCAACACCGACGCGCAGCAACTGATGCACAGCAAGTCTGACCGGCGGGTCCAGCTCGGCCCGCATCTGACGCAAGGCCTCGGCGCGGGCGCCAAGCCCGATGTCGGCCGTGCGGCTGCCGAGGAGGCGGCGGACGAAATCTACCGCCACCTGGAAGGCACCCACATGGTGTTCATCACCGCCGGCATGGGCGGTGGCACCGGGACGGGGGCCGCTCCGGTGATCGCACGGATGGCGAAGGAGCGCGGCATCCTGACCGTCGGCGTGGTGACGCGGCCGTTCGGCTTTGAAGGCCTGCGGCGAGCGCGGGCGGCTGAGGAGGGAATTCTCGATCTGCAACAATATGTCGATACGCTGATCGTCATTCCCAATCAGAACCTGTTCCATATGGCCAATGAACGCACCACCTGGAAGGAAGCGTTCAAGATGGCCGACCAGGTGCTGTACATGGGTGTCCGCGGCGTCACCGACCTGATGATGGTGCACGGGCAGATCAATCTCGACTTCAACGACATCAAAACCGTCATGGCCGAGATGGGCAAAGCCATGATGGGGACTGGCGAAGCTGATGGCGAGGGCCGTGCCGCGCGAGCCGCCGAGGCCGCGATCAACAATCCGTTGCTGGAGGAAACCAGCATGGCCGGCGCGCGGGGATTGTTGATCAACATCACCGGCGGCGACGACCTGACGTTGTTCGAGGTCGATGAAGCGGTCAGCACGGTGCGCAAGCAGGTCGACGAAGAGGCGAATGTGCTGTTCGGCTCGGCGACCGATCCGTCGTTGGAGGGCCGCATCCGGGTCTCGGTGGTCGCGACCGGCATCGATGGGCCGCGGTCGCAGGAACTGCCACGGCCGAAACTGGTGGCGGTCGGAGGCGGGGCGACGTACGTGGAGCCGCAGCCCATTCCGGTGCCGGTTGGGATGGCGGCCGCGCAGCCGCGCATGGCCGAGCCGGTGACGATGGCGCAACCGAGCACGAACATCACCGCGTTGCGCCAGCAGTCGGCGCAGGCGGAGCGGGTGATCATTCCCGATCCGATGCCGTATCCGGATGAGTCGATCGTGCCGCAAACGGCGCCGGAGCGGCGTCCGGCTCCCGTGAGCGGTGTACCGTTGCCGCGGCAGCCGTCCAGCTTGTTCGCGCATTCGCCGGGGACCGTGCGGGCGGCGCCGATGCCGGCTCAGCCGTCACGATCGCTGTTCCAGAGCGCAACGGGATTGTTTCGCAAGCGTGCGGCGGTTGCTCCGGCGCCGGAACCAACGATCACCAGGCGGGAACCGGTGGCGATGGAGATGGCGCAAAGCGCGGGCGAACTGACGATGGAAGCGGAACGTCCGATGGAGCGCGGCGCCACTGCGTTGGACGATCGGGGATTGGATATTCCGGCGTTCCTGCGGCGGCAATCGTCGTAGGTTGGTACTCCGAAGCGATCGGCCGATCGGGCGATTTCTTCTCCAATTGTCCTGGGTCAGCTTCGGCTGACGCAAAGGAGGGTTTTTTCAACCGCGGATTCGCGCCGATAAACACAGACTGCGACGGGCAAGCCCAGGAAAGCGGGAAGCCGATGTAGAGGTGGAAACCATTCATCGCGATCCAGAGGGTTTAACTCTCTCCCGGCAAAGGTGAGCCAGCCATCCGGAAGCGAGCCTTGCATGGGTCAGACGATGACACTCGTGAAGGGTAGGCGGCAGGTACTGAAGCCGCGGGATGATGGCCACGATATCATCAAATGCCGGAGCCTTGGTCGCTCTGTGAGCGGGGGCGGCATCGGAGCGACCGGCATGGCGAGGCCGTTCTGATCCGGCCGGGGTTAACCCAACTTCGCGGATTCGCGGTTTGAGCGCGAGCTAACCCATTGATCTCCAAGGTGCGCACCTCAAAAGGTCTTCACTACATCGGGGTTTGCGGCAGTGCCGGACCGGCGGTGATTC
>Ga0182018_10001813_pt1 | contig 23106 bp, 23 predicted proteins | sample 812P2MmetaG_FD_120490 | JGI IMG/M metagenome (GOLD analysis project Ga0182018, IMG submission 120490) | Permafrost microbial communities from Stordalen Mire, Sweden - 812P2M metaG | ecosystem: Environmental > Terrestrial > Soil > Wetlands > Permafrost | place: Sweden: Stordalen | collected...
CGATCGCGCAATGTCATGATGTTGGGGCGGGTCATTTCCTCGCGACCTTCGATCGCGCCGGCACGCGCGAGTCGTTGCTGGAGGCGTGGGAAATGTTCGGAACCGAGGTCGTGCCGGCCTTGCTGCGGGGATAGGAGATCGACCCTGGGTCACCCCTTTCTGGCGATCACCCGAACCTATGTGGAGAGGTGCAAGCCGGTGTGGCGGGGAAGGTATGGGGCTGCGGTCAATCTTCCGCGAGGAGTTCGTCCAGGCTGAACGGGCAAGTATCCGGGATCGGCAACGGCGCGCGGTCATACATCGCGCGTGGCATCGCGCGTTTCGCCTGACGATAAAGGCGCGCGAGATCGATGCGTTGCCTCATCGACGGCACGAAACGGTTCGTGGCCTGCGAACGAAAGTTGCTTGAATCGGCCAGCCAGGCCGCCGCGTCTCTCGCCTCCGGCCAAGCCTGGGCCTTCAGTGTGTGAACCAGGGCCTGTAGCAAAAGCGACTCGACGGCGTGAAGTTGATCGCGTCCCACGCTCTCAATCTCCTCGGCGACATTGTCCCAGTCGATCTGTGCGTTGACTTTTTCACCACGAGCCAGCCGGCGCAGCAAATCGCTCTGCTGCTCGCTCCAGACCAGGATGTCGCTGTCGTACTCACTCATTCCCGCGCTCGTTGGTTACCGGTGCCCGCGATCATGCGCGCGGTCGCCAATTGACCGCAAGAATTTCCAGGAGACTTGTGGATGTTCAACGCGTTGCGGTGGCTTGTTGTCGTGGCGCTATCAGCCCCTTCGCCTCCAGCATCGGCAGCACACCGCCTCCAAGCATCATCTCCAGTAGCATTGGCGGGATCGGGGTCACCGCCAGTGTCTGCCCGGTGCGCATGTTGGTCGCGGTCCAATCGTCGATCGACAATTCCGCGCGGTCTCCTTCCTCAAATGCCGTGCTCACGCCCGGACACTCGAACGCGCGAAATCCAAAGTTGACGGCATTGCGAAAGAACAGCCCGTTCAGCGCCTCGGCCAACAGGAAGCCAACGCCACAATTACGCAACGACCGCGCGGCGGGACGCGACGAGCCCATGCCGTAATTGAATCCACCGATGATCACGTCGCCTTTTTGCATCTCGCGCAGGAACTCGGGCCGGTTGTTGATGAACACGGCTTTCGCCTGTTCCTCGGCCGAGCGGTACAGCCAGGGACCAGGCAACATCAGATCGGTGTTGATGTTGTCGCCGAATTTCCAGACTTTGCCGCCAAGGGCGTTGGAACCGTCGCTCATGCGCGATCTCCCGCGAAATATTCTCCTGGATGGGTGATAACGCCGGCCAACGCCGACGCGGCACATGTCGCCGGTGAGCCCATGTAGATCCGGGCTGACGGATCGCCCATGCGGCCCTTGAAGTTGCGTGTGCTGGCGGTGAGGCAAACCTCGTCGGGGCCAACGGCGCCCAGGTGACCGCCGACGCAGGCGCCACAGGTGGCGGGGGTGACGATGCCTCCGGCCGCGGTGATCGTTTCGACGTAACCGGCTTTCAACGCGGCGAGATAGATCGTTTGTGTGCCGGGCGTGACGATCAGCCGTGTGCCTTTGGCGACTCTTTTCCCCCTTACGACGTGCGCCACCACGGCCAGGTCGTCCAGCGTGCCGTTCGCGCAGGAGCCGACGAAGGCCTGATCGATGTGTTGGCCGGCGACGTCACCCACCGGGACGGAGTTGTTCACCACCGCGTCCGGCAGCGCGACCAACGGCTCCAGCGAGCCAAGATCGATCGTGCGGCGCTCGCGGTAAACGCAATCAGCGTCTGGCATCGTGGGATGCGTGACGGCGGTTGGATTGACCTGGCGCATGTAAGCCGCCAGCACCTCGTCCGGCTCGAAAATCGTGAATTCCGCGGAGAGTTCGGCGCCCATCGTCGCCAGCGTCCGCCGCCCGTTCATGCTCAACGTTCCCATTCCCGGGCCGCCATACTCGACATTCTGGTTCACGTGCGCGCCGTATGTGCCAGCGATGAAAAGAAAAATATCTTTGGCGGACACGCCGGGACGCAGCGCGCCAGCGAAGTCGTAGCGAATGGTCTCACCAACCCGGAACCACGCCTTGCCCAGAGTGATCGCATACAGCATGTCCGGTCCGCCGACACCGCGGGCGGCGCAGTTGAACGCTCCGGCGGCACAGGTGTGCGAATCGCCATTGACCAGGACGGTGCCGGGGATCGCATAGCCTCGGTCGGCGACGACGGCGTGGGCAATGCCCTGATCCAGACCGACGTCATGCAACCGCTCGATACCGAATTTCGCGGCGAAGCGGCGGCCGGTGCCGTGCGCCGTCGCCGCCTGGATCGTGGGGGCGGGGACAAGGTGGTCGAACGCGATCACCACTTTCGACGGGTCGTGCAGTTTCAGTACCTCCCGCCAGCCCTCCGGGAGGAAGGTCATGTCCATCAGCACCGCGGTTTCGACATCGACCACGGCGAGGTCGCCAGGCTTCATCGTGGCCTCGCCGCTGGAGCGGGCAAGGATCTTTTCGGTGATGGTCATGGACATGGCGGACGGGGCTCCCCTGACGTTTCTGGCCTTCGGTGCACCTGTCGCGGCGGTGTGTAAAGGTTTCGGCGGAATGGCCAGACGCGGATCGTTGCCTTGATTGATCATAATTCGGCATCCGTTCGGCCGTAATCACCTCCTATTCATGATCCGCGATCCGCGTAATCAGGTGAGGCTTCGATGCGACGTTTCTTCAGTGTGTACGGCCGGGCGCTCGGATTTCTCAGCGCGCACCGCTTCGCCGCCGCCGGGTTGTGCGCGGCCAATATCGTGTTGGTTTGCGCCGGATTCATGGAGCCGGTGCTGTTTGGCCATATCGTCCAGGGTCTGGCCGAGACCGGGCCGCCCACCACTTACCTTATCGGTTGGGGTGTACTGGGGCTGTTTGGCATTCTCGCCGGGATGGCGACGTCGCTGGTGGCGGATCGGCTGGCGCACCGGTTGCGGTTGCACGTGATGGGGTTGGCCTACGCGAACGTGATGCGGATGCCCGCCGACTACCACGCGCGCCACCCCAGCGGCGGCCTGATGAAGATGCTATCGACCGGCTCGGACGAGATGTTCAACATCTGGCTCGGGTTGTTTCGTGAGCACCTCAATACGGCCCTGTGCCTGATCGCTCTGCTGCCCGTCGCCCTGTATCTCAATCCGGCGCTCGGCGCCGTGCTGGTGGTGTTGGCGCTGGTGTTTTCCGCCACGGTCACGTTCACGATCCACCGCACTTACGAGGGTCAACGGCGGGCGGAGAACTCCCACACGGCATTGTCCACGCGCGTGAGCGACGTGCTTGGCAACACACGGCTGATCCAGGCCTTCGGCGCGGTGCCGAAAGAAACCGCGTCGTTCGGCTCGCTGGCGGGCGAAGTTCTGCGGCACCAGTTGCCGGTGCTCAGTTGGTGGGCGGGCATGACGGTCATGAGCCGGGCCTCCAGCACGATCGCCACCGTCGTCGTTGTCGGTCTGGGTTCGTGGCTGCATCGCCGGGGCGGCGCCAGCATGGCGGAAGTTGTGACGTTCACCGGCCTCGCCGGCATGCTGATCGGACGCCTGGAAGGCGCGGTGATCGCGTTGTACCACCTTTGTGGCAATCTGCCGCGCCTGGAAGATTTCTTCGGCATGTTGAACGCGACGGGCTCGATCGTGGATGACGCGGCCCGTCCGGCGCTGCCATCCGGGCCGGGCACGGTGGAATTCCGCGGCGTGCGTTTTGCTTATCCGGACGGCCCGTCAGTGCTGAACGGCGTTGATTTCGTGGCACGCCCAGGCGAGACGATCGCCCTGGTCGGCGCGACCGGTTCCGGCAAAACCACCTCGATGGCGATGCTGCAACGACAGTGGGATCCGCGTGACGGCGCGGTCATGGTGGACGGGCACGACGTCCGCGACATCAGCCTCAGTTCGCTGCGGAGCCGTATCGGCATCGTGCCGCAGGAGACGTTCCTGCTGAACCGCACGATATTTGAAAATCTGCTGATCGGTAATCCGGACGCGACGCGGGCGGAGGTGGAGCACGCCGCGCGCGTCGCCGAAGCGCATGACTTCATCATGCGCCAGCCTCAGGGTTACGACACGCTGGTGGGCGAACGCGGCGCCGCGCTTTCCGGCGGACAACGTCAGCGGCTGGCGATCGCGCGGGCTCTGCTGCGGGATCCGCGGATCCTCATTCTCGATGAAGCGACCAGTGCGCTGGATGGCCTGACCGAGGAGAAGGTCGTGCGCGCCATGAAGGGGGCGGCGAGCGGACGCACGACGTTCATTATCGCGCATCGGCTGGCGACGATCCGTGACGCGGATCGCATCCTGTTCTTTCACGATGGCGTGGTGGCGGAAGCCGGCACATTCGACGAATTGCTGGCCCTCGGAGGGTTATTCGCCGACCTCGCGCGCACGCAGTTTCCGGCGAGCATCGACCCGCCCGCGCGAGAACAGACGGCAGCCGGTCAGAGGCGTCCGCGTCTGGTATACAGCCGGGACGATCATGCCGCCGAGCCGGCGGCGCCAGAGGCCGGGGTAACGGGCGTCGCGGCTGAGTATGAGTTGGAGCACGCGGCGCACTGACTTCGGCTGCCCGCGCCGCCGGGTCATTCAGGTTCCGTGCGCCGTTGGGATGGGATGCAATACCAGGCGCCCGATCGACTGACTCTTGCCCTACCTCGTCATCCCCCGACCCGATCGGGGGATCAATACAAGCACCGAGCGGCTATTGATCCCCCGGTCGAGCCGGGGGATGACGTTGAGGCGTGTCGCGATGGGTCAGTCGTTTGGGTCATTGGTATAAAAGGTTGAGCCATCGAGGGCCCGCGGTGTAACCACGCCCAGACATGGCCAGAGGATCGGGAAGGGTGACACCCAGGCCACGCGACCAGCCGGCCACGGAAGAGCGCAATTTCCTGATGCGGATCAGCTTGTTGCGCGACCGCGTTGAGTCATTCAGCGACTACCCGTTCAGCATTCCGGCGATCGGCGGTCTGGACGAACTCGACTTCGATCATCCCGTGACATTCCTGGTTGGAGAGAACGGCGCGGGCAAATCGACGCTGCTGGAGGCTATCGCCGTGGCCTCCGGCCTTAACCCCGAAGGCGGCAGCCGCAACTTCAACTTTTCGACGCGAGCCTCGCATTCCGGGTTGGCGAACGCGTTGCGTCTGAGCCGGAGTCCTCGGCGGCCCCGCGACAGTTATTTCTTGCGCGCGGAGAGCTATTTCAACGTGGCGACCGAGATCGAAAATCTGGACCGCGAACCTGCCTTCGGCCCGCCGGTCATCAACTCATACGGCGGCAAATCGCTGCACGAACAATCGCATGGCGAGTCGTTCTTCGCGTTGTTCATGAACCGGTTGGGTGGCGACGGGTTCTATCTTTTCGACGAACCCGAGGCCGCGCTGTCGCCACAACGGCAACTGGCGTTTCTGCCGCGCATGCATGAACTGGTTGGCGAGGGATCGCAATTCCTGATCGCCACACATTCGCCGATCCTGATGGCTTATCCGAACGCGGCGATTTATCTCCTGGCGGATGGGCCACCGAGTCAGATCGCTTACCAGGAAACCGAGCATTTCACGGTGACCCGGAACTTTCTCAATCGCACCCGGCAGATGCTCGATATCTTGCTGGACAGATCGCCGGATACGACGTGATCCGCGGATCGCGGTACGGGTGTCAGACCCGCGACAACGGATGCCGCTCGCGTGCCGGCACAAGTGGCACGGAAGGCCGACCCCTGCCGCAACGCGGTATGTCCGGCCAACGTGGTCGCCGGGGTACCGGCGCGGCGGAAGTTTGATCGCTTCGGCCGCCGACCGGTCCGCCGGGCCAGAACGCCCGCCCGATGTTCGCGGCCGACTGACCTGAATCGATGTCGCGCGGGGGCCGTGCATCGATCTTCATTCTGGTGCAATCTGAACTGCGCGCGGATCCCGTCCTGAAGGCGGCAACCGGGCGTCACATACTTTCTGGGAGGAAACGACCGATGACAACCTATCAAGCGACGCGCCGCCATTTGATTGGCGGTGCGGCCGGACTGGCCGCGCTCGGTGCCGGCCTTGGCCCTCGGGGCGCGCGAGCCGCGACCGCGCCGCCGATGCCAACCTCGCCCGTCGCGCTGAACGTGGTCGACGTGGCGGGCCAGTTGCAACTGACCCAGGGCGCCATGGATGCCTACGCCAAGGCCAACCCAAAGCTGGTATCGAAAATTACTTACTCGCAGGCGCCGGCGCCGGAGTTGCCGGGCAAGATCAAGGCCCAGCAGGACGCGGGGAGGGTGGATATCGATCTGGTGCTGACAGGCACGGATGGGCTGGCGGCCGGCATCGATCAGAAGCTGTGGGTTCCACTGGTCACCGACTACGCTTCGTCGCTGCCGAATTTGAAGGACATCTACCTGCCGGGGGCGCTGAAGATGCAGGGCCTCGCGCAGGACCAGGCGGTGTGCGTGGTGTTCTGCCCGGCGGGTCCGATCATTGAGTGGATGCCAGACGCGGTGAAGACTCCGCCCAAAACCGCGCAGGAGTTGCTGGACTGGGCCAAGGCGCATCCGAAACGGTTCTTGTACGCGCGGCCGGCGAACTCCGGCCCAGGACGGACGTTCTTGCAGGGATTGCCGTATATTCTGGGGGATAAGGATCCGATGGATCCGGACAAAGGCTGGGACAAGACCTGGTCCTACCTCGTGGAACTCGGCAAGACCATCGAGTATTACCCCACCGGCACCGGCGCGGTCATGAAGGAACTCGCCGAGGGATCGCGCGACATGATCGCCTCGCATATCGGGTGGGACCTCAACCCGCGTATCCTTGGGGTGGTGCCGAAGGAGGCTCAGGTGGGCACGTTGGCTGGCTTCCATTGGGTCACCGATGCGCAGTACTGGGCCATCCCCAAGGGCGTCTCGAACGACAAGCTCGCGGTGCTGCTGGATTTGACTCGTTACATGCTGTCCAAACCGGCGCAGGCGATGACCTACGACAAAGGTTATTTCTATCCCGGCCCGGCGGTGAAGGATGTGCCATTGTCGATGGCGCCGCCGGACAGCCAGGCGGTGGTCAAGGAGTATACTCGGCCGTTCTACGACAAGCTGATCGCCGACGTGCCGTCGGAGGTGCCTCTGCCGGCGGACAAACTGGTCTTCGCGTTCCAGCGCTGGGACCAGCAGGTCGGCGCGCGGGTCGGCAAGTAGCACCGCATGGCGGTTGTTTCTCGGGACTTCCAGGAGCTGCGGCTGGACAACGTCAGCCGCGACTTCGGTCAACTGCATGCTCTGCGTGACGTGAGCCTGACGGTTAAGCGGGGCGAGTTCGTCGCCCTGCTTGGCCCGTCCGGCTGCGGCAAGTCGACCGCGCTGAACTGCATCGCCGGTCTGCTGCAGGTGACCGGCGGATCGATCTGGCTGGACGACCTGCGGCTGGACGAACTGGGGCCGGAGGACCGGGGCTTCGGCATGGTGTTTCAGAATTACGCGCTGTTCCCGCACATGTCCGTGCGCCGCAATGTCGGCTTCGGACTGGTGACCCAGCGCCGGCCCTCGGCCGAGATCGCCCGCCGGGTCGATGAGGCGCTGGCGCTGGTGCGGCTGGAGACGCAGGCGGACAAGCTGCCGGGTCAGCTCTCGGGCGGGCAGCAGCAGCGGGTGGCGATCGCGCGCGCCATCGTGGTGGGGCCGCCTTTGGTGCTGATGGACGAGCCGCTGTCCAACCTGGATGCCAAGCTGCGCCTGGAAATGCGTGCCGAAATGCGCCGCATCCACATGACCTTGGGATCCGCGACGATCTACGTGACGCACGATCAGGAGGAGGCGTTGTCGCTGGCCGATCGCATCGTGGTGATGATGGACGGCCAGACGCGGCAGATCGGCACGCCCGAGGAACTTTATGCCCGCCCGGCGAATGCCGATGTGGCGGACTTCATGGGTTATCGCAATTTGTTCCCGTCCAGCGCCGAAGCGGCGGATGGCGGTGTCGCGGTGATCGTGGGCGGGGCTCGGCTGGCTGGCACGGCGGTCGGTGAGGTGGGCGCGCGAGCCATGGTGGCGGTGCGGCCGGACGACATGCGGCTCACGGGCGATGGGCCGATCGAGGCGACGGTGGAGTTCGCCGAATATCACGGCCGCGATTTCTACGCGGTGGCGCGCATGGCGGACGGCACCGAGCTTTACTTCCGCTCGGAGAGCCGTGTCGTGGCGGGCGAGACGGTGCGGCTGGACGCGGCGCCGTCCCGGGTCCTGGTCTACCCGGCATGAGCGTGGCGCGGATGTCGTTGCGCGGCCGGCTGCGCGAGAAGGGGCTTGATTCGGTGACGCTGCTGGTCATTCCGGCGGTGTTGTTCGTGCTGGCGTTGTTTATTTACCCGTTTCTTTACGGCCTGGTGCTGTCGTTTCGGCCGAAAGCGGGCGGCGGATGGCTGGCGAATTACGCGAAGTTCTTCTCCGAACCTTTTCTTTATGAAACGATCCAGATCACCCTGGTGATCGCGGTACCGGTCACGCTGCTGAACGTCGTGCTGTCGGTGCCTGTGGCTTTGCGGGTGCGGTTGTTGCGGCGGCAGCGGCTGTTGACCACCATTCTGGTGATCCCGATTACTCTTGGGACCGTGATGGTGGCGGAGGGATTGCTGACCTATCTCGGTCCGCGCGGCTGGCTGAACCGCACGTTGCTGGAGTTCGGCCTGGTCGATAGTCCGGTGCGGCTGATCCACAATTACTGGGGCGTCATGCTGTCGCTGGTGATCACCGGGTTTCCGTTCACCTTTTTACTGACTCTCTCCTACGTCACCGGCATCGATCCGGCGCTGGAACAAGCCGGCGCGGTACTGGGCGCGAGGGCTCGCGAGCGGTTCCGGCGCATTCTGTTGCCGCTGCTGGCGCCGGGTCTGGCGATCACTCTGGCGTTGGCGTTCGTGCAGGCGTTCACCGTGTTTCCGTCGGCGATTTTGCTGGGAGCACCGGCCGGGCCGACCCGGGTAATCTCGATCATCGCCTATCAGGCGGCGTTCGAGCAATACGATTACCCGTTGGCCTCGGCGATCGCCATGCTGATGGCAGCGGTGCAGTTGGTGATCATCATGCTGCTGCTTGGCGCCCGGACCCTGGTGTTCCGCGGGCCCGCCAGCTCGGGCAAGGGTTGAGCGGGGTGCGGCGCGATCTGGGCGAGCGGATCTGGGCTTTGGCGGTGTGGACGCTGGTCGGGTTCTTCGTTTTGAACCTGCTGGCGATGATCGGCAGCGTGGTGGTGAACTCGTTCGGCACGCGGTGGTTCAATACCTGGCTGCCGGCGGGGTTCACGACGCAGTGGTACTCGCTGGCGTGGAACGAATTCCAGTTGCCCGACATCCTGCTGGTGACGGCCGAGGTGGTCGGCGCGGTGGTGCTGATCTCCGGGCTGATCGGGGTGCCAGCGGCTTACGCGATGGCGAGGCGGAATTTTCCCGGCAAGCAGATGGTGATGTTTCTGTTTCTGCTGCCCTTGCTGGTGCCGCCGATTACTTACGGCATTCCGATGGCGACGGTGCTGTATCAGGCGCACCTGGCGGGGACGATCTGGGGAGTGATCCTGGCCAACCTGGTGCCGACGGTGCCGTTCGTGATCCTGATCATGATCCCGTTCGTGGAGCAGATCGATCCGCGGGTGGAAGCGGCGGCCAGGGTGTTCGGCGCGGGGATGGGGCGGTTGTTTCTGCAGATATTGGTGCCGTTGCTGTTGCCGGGGATTCTGGCGGCGCTGCTGCTGGTGCTGGTGCGGACGATCGGCATGTTCGAGCTGACGTTTTTGACGTCGGGGCCGAGCAGTCAGACGCTGGTGGTGGCGCTTTACTACGCGGTGTTCGCGGCGGGGGTGCGGCCGGGGCAGTCGATCGATGCGATGGCGGTGGTTTATATGGTGACGACGCTGGTGTGGTTGTTGATCGCGCTGCGGTTTGTGAACCCGACGCAGATCGTGACGCGGGCGAAGCGGTAGGGACGAGCGGATCAGGCCTTCACACCGCGCCGCGCCGCTTTCGGCCAGGGCGTGCCGTCCTTCCGTGTGTAGCCGGCGCCCTGGGCGAGCATGTCGATATCGGGATAGGTGGCGCTTTCGCCGGCGATGCGGCTACCGACTTCCAGTACCAGGACATCGGCGTTGCCGAGATTTCGCAAGCAATGGCCGTTGGGTTCGTTCGCCTTGAAGCCGGCGCAGTCGCCCGCGCGAAGCAATTCCTCGCCGGCGTCGGTGACCAGGGTGACCTCTCCCGACAGCACGTAGACGAACTCGTCTTCTTTGGTGTGCCAGTGGCGTTGGCTGGACCATGCGCCGGGAGGCAGGCGCATCAGGTTCACGCCGAACTGCGTCAGTCCGGCGGCGTCGCCGAGTTTGGTGCGCTCACGCGACACGCAGGGCTCGTCGAAGGGCGGGGGGTAGGTCGTGCCGATGATGGCTTCGAGGGACGGGATGTCGAGCTTCTTGGCCATGGCTTCATCCTTAATCGAATCGCATGTCCTGACTGTTCGTCGCGGCGGCTGCTGCATCAACGAGATTTTGGCCGCTGAGCTGGGCAAACCAAATGAGACACGTTCGGGGTAGGGTTCCCCGCGTCCGTCATCCGGTCAACTGAATTCGGTCACGAAACCAGGCAGCGAGCGCGTCCTCGGTGATTTCCCCGGCGGCGGCGGCGAGCATAATCTCGACCGATTCAACGTCTGTCCCGATGAAGCTCCAACCGTTATCCATCAGGAAAACCAGGGCGATGGCGTAAGCCGTGCGTTTGTTGCCATCCACGAATGGATGGTTCCGCGTCAGGCCGAATGTGTAGGCGGCGGCCAAAGCCGCGGCATCGGGCGAACCGTAAGCGGCGAGATTGCGTGGGCGGGCGAGGGCGGATCCCAGCAGGTTGGCATCGCGAATACCGGCGGAGCCGCCGAATTCCGCCAGCAACTCATCATGAGAGGCGAGCGCGACGGATTCTCCGATCCAGTTCCAGCCGGACGCGTCCTCGGTCACTTCGCCAGTTCTTTAAGCACCTCGCGCCGTTCCCGGATGACACGGCGGGCGAGGGTCATCTGCCGCTCGAAGTCGGGGTTGTAGGGGCTGAGGCGGTAGCCGTCCGGGGCTTCGGTCAAATAGAGCGTGTCGCCTTTTTCGACCTTGAGCCGGGACAGGACTTCCTTTGGGAGCACGACGCCGGTCGAGGTGCCGATGGTCGTGAGTTTGAGTTTCACCATAACGGGCTCCATAATTATGCCAATAATAATGACGATTTAAGGAAAGTCCAGGTTGATCTCGCCGCGCTGACGACCGGCGGTTCCGTCAGCGCCGCTCTTCCAGCGTCAGATGCGCGATGAAGCCGGACCGGCTCTCCCCGGCGGCCCGGGCTTTGGCATCGAGCCGTCTCAGCACCCGTCTGGGCAACGTGATATTGACCCGCTCCGTGGTGTCGTCGAGCATTGTGGGATCGAGCGTAATCACGCCCAAGGTCCAGCCGGCGAAATCAGGGTTCCCGCTGATGGTATTCAGATCGCTCGGTGATGGAATGGCCTCACCGTATCGAGCGCGGCATCGATCCAGGCCGCGGCCGATTCCTCGGCGCCCGAGATCGCTTCGTCGAGCGTGTCGCCGGCGGAAAAGCATCCGGGCAGATCGGGTACGATAACGCCGAACGCGGTGCTCTCGGTTCCCGGTTCGACGGCGATGGGATAACGCAACATTACTTCCTGAGCCCCGCCTGTTTTCTGATGGCCGCGACGAGCCCGGGTCCGAGATCCCGTCAGCTGGATTCCGGCCGGCCTAACCAATGACTGAGCGCGTGAATAACCGGGCGATCCATCGGGTCGGCCGTCGAACGAAGGTTGTCGAGCCAGGGGACGAGCAGGTCGCGCAACGGAAGATGTTCGCGCCGTGCTCGCCTGATCAAAGGCAGGGAATCTGGCGCCATGAGTCTTACGCTGTATTCCTCGTTGGTCATGCCGAGAAATTCCGCCAGAGAACGCAGTTCCTCGTCGCCGGACTCGTGCCAGGCCGTGATGAATTCATCGAGTTGATCCTCAGTAACTTGGTCCTGCTCATACAGACTCAGGAACGTAGGGCTCGTATGCAAGACATCAGACACGAATTCGCCTCCCTTTTCGGGCGGGTTTGATCTCCGCTCCCAACCTGGCGTCGAGAACGCCGCGGTGGCGGCCTTGCGCCGAGAAGACCTCGATTTCTCCTTGCAAAGCGTCCCAGGTGAAAATAAGGCCGCGTTTCCCCCGCCAGCGCCGCTCGCCGTAGACGTAGCCGAGATACTCGCAGGTGTCGAGAAATCCTGGTCGCGGGATTGGCGCGCGGCCCACTCTGGCGGCTCCGTTATTGAGATGGAGGAAACTGACAGACGACCGTTAATGAAACCCTGATGGATCCAGGTCGGACACCATGAGGGGGGGTAGGCGAGGGCGACCTTTCCTCGCTCCGCGCGGCGGAACCGCTCACGGCTGAACAGGATCTTTCGATGTTCGCATGTGGCGAGGCCTGGCTCGACGATTGGCTGCGCCGGAGGGGCATGGGCCAATCAGGCCTCTGGAGCGTCTCGGAGCTAGGTGACGGTTCAGGGTGGGCGGGGTTGTTGGTTATTACAGCCTGGCGCCGGGCGGGATCGCGGTCAGCGAGGCGCCGACGCGGTTGCGGTGGAATATGCCGGATCCGATTCCGATGACGGTGATGGGGCGTCTCGGGGTCTATCGGGCATGGCAGGGACAGCGACTGGGCGCGCTTTTGTTGCGGGATGCGATTTACCGGACGGCGCAAGCGGCTTCCATCGTTGGCATTCGCGGCATGCTGGTCCATGGGCTCTCGGCGGACGCGAAACGATTTTACGAGCGATGGGGGTTTCGCGAGGCGCCGGGTCATCCGATGACGCTGGTGGTTTCGTTGGTGGATGTGGTTGGGGGAATTTTTATCACGCGATTCGAACAGCGCCTTGTTCGACTAACGTCGACAGATTGGTGACGGTGTTGCCAAGACCTTGCAAAACAGCAACCGCACTACCGCCGCCCTGACCGCTCGGATCGAAGTTGACGAAAGCGTCGGAACCTTGATCGGCAATGGTCAGATAGTTGCTCAAAGCCGAGATGTCACCGTTCAGATTGACGTTGGTCTCGCTCAGCAGCGAACTAAGGTCCAGGACATCCGTCGTTGGATCGAAGCCGGAAATCTGATCTACACCGTTTGCATGTAGGATAAGCGTATCCGCACTGGCGCCGGTCAGGAACTGGATCGTGTAGCTGCCCGCGCCGGGGTCGGTTACCTGATCGGAACCGCTGATGGTTATGACACTGGGGTCGGCTGGACTCGTGGCCACGGCACTCGATATGACACCTTCCGATGACGAACTCGCGATTGAGCTTATCGCTGCGGAAGTGCCAGACGGGCTCGTCTTAAATCCGCTGTCAGTCACCTCAAATGCCGTGCCATCGCTGCTCGCTCCGCCCGCGGTCGTTGTGCCAAACAGATCTCCGTTGGCATCGGCGATCAGAGTACCGCCCGGGTTTGCTCCATTGGCGCCATTAAAACTAAGCAAGGTGGTCAGAGTGCCATAGCCACTCGCGGTCTTGGGAATCTCAAACACCGTGCCGTCGTTGTTCGCCCCTCCCGCAGATGTGGTGCCAAACAGGTTGCCATTGGCGTCCATGATCAAACCGCCGTCGGGACCGTCACCGTCGGCGCCGTTGAAGGTGACCAATATGGTGGGATTGCTGGCATAGCCGGTCGCCGTCTTCGCAATCTCGTACACCGTACCATCGACTCCGCCCTCGGCCGTCATGCCGATCAGGTCGCCGGCGGCATCGATGATCAGACTTCCCTGGGCGTAAATACCGGTATTGGCCTCGAACCCCACAAGGGTGGTGGGGTTGGCATAGCCAGTCGCGGTTTTCGCGATCTCAAACACCGTTCCGGAATTGTCCGGGCCGCCAGCGTCGGTGGTCCCGAACAAGTCCCCCGCGGCGTCGGCTACCAGCGTGCCAGTCGGATAGGCGCCAGGGTTGTCGGTGAAGTTGGCCAGTGTGTTGGGGCTGCTGGCGTATCCACTGGCTGTCTTCCCAATCTCGAACACTGTGCCGAGGCCGTTCCAGCCGTAGGTGCCATAAATGCCGCTCCAGATCGTCGTGCCGAAAAGGTCGCCATTGGCGTCGGCGATCAGCGTGCTCGACGGAACGGCGCCGTCGGCGCCATTGAAGCTCACGAGCGTCGTGGGAGTGCTGGCGTAGCCACCGGCTGTCTTCGCTATCTCGAAGGCCGTGCCGCCTGTGAACTGCCAGCTTGTCGTGCCGAAAAGATCGCCATTGGCGTCGATGACGAGGCCTGCCTGCGGGTTGGCGCCATCCGTTTCATTGAAACTGACCAGTGTCGTCGGTGTGCCGGCGTAGCCGGTGGCGGTCCGGGCGATCTCGAATACCGTGCCGGCGCTGCTCGTCCCTCCGGCGTCCGTCGTGCCGAACAGGTTCCCAGCGGAGTCAGCAACCAGATTGCCAAGCGGCTCGTCCCCGTTTGTACCATTGAAGCTGACTAACGTGGTGACGGCGGGCTGGGCCGTGGCAGAGATATATGTCGTCGTCGCATTTTCTCCCGCGGTGACGGACGCGTCGTTCAACGATGTTCCATTCACACCGCTCAACACGTTGCGGGCGGCGGCCAGCAATGAAGTCGACGATGATCCCGTACCAGTTAGTCCGGCGGCATTCGTTCTGTTCGTGAAGTCAAGCGCGACCATGATCTTGTTCTGAACCTCGGTCGCATCGGTTCCGGAGGCGCCGTTGGCGATCGACAATGCCGCCGCGCCAAGTCCGACCGCTCCGCTTGTGATCTGGTTGAGCCAGTAAGCCGCGCCAGCCGAATCGGCCGCGTGACCGAACATGTTTTGATAAACGCTGTTGACGAAGCCGGTCAGGCCGCTCTGAGCGGTTGGGGTGTTAAGGTTAGGATTGGGCGTGCTCAGGAACGAGGCCAGGAACGGGTAGAGTGCGATGGTTTCCGCCTGTGGTGCGAACAAGTTAGCGATGCCCGTCAACGGTATTGTCGCATTTTGTCCCACCCAATAGGCGAAACCGGCACCGTCCGCGGCGCGATTGAAATACGCGATATAAATTAGTTCAAGCTGCTGATTGATACTCAGGCCGCCAAGAAGCCCAGGATTGGATGTAACGGGCGCGAGCAGGCTTTTTATCGCCGTTTTGAAAGTGCTGCTTGTATAGGTTAGACCGCTGTTTGTCGAGATCAGACCCCAGTTGTTCTCCTGGTTCATTGGGTCTGAAATCACCTTATTTGGCTCGTTAAATGCCTCAAATGCGCCGAATGAAATGTTCTGTTGGTTCGCAATCTGCAAGAAGTTCTGCCAAAATGTCTGCTCATTCTCGAGGTTGGGAACAGCGGACTGTTGCGGGCTGGTAAAGACCTGTGAAAGCACGGTCGCTCCCTCGGATGGCCAGCCGGTCTCGCTGATGACGATTTCCTCTTTGGGGTAGAGGTGCTGAAGTTCCTGGTAGATCGTATCAACATAGTTAGCCGCTTGGGAAACCGAAATCCCGTCCAAGTAAGGGTTGATGTTGGCATATATGACATTAATGTCGGAGCTCAATCCCATACTCGTGGTGGTATAGCTTGGCGCATTGGCCGGATTATACAAATAATCTAATGGGCTGAGGCCACCGTCGTCGTTCGGTATGTTAATATACTGGTCAGCGTAGTTCTCAGCGGTTGTGAATTTCAACTGGCTAAAGATAGAACTTGGCAGTCTCTGCTGCAGCTGACTCTTCACGTATTCGATCGCTGACTCGATGTCAGTGTCGCTCCAGCCTCCCACCTGAGAAATTGCCTCGTTACCGATAACGATAAACGGAATACTTGAAAAGTCGCTGTCAGGAAGGTTTTCCAGCGTTGTGACAAGGTTGTTCAGTTCGCCCATCACGGTGGGATTGTTGCTGATGGTCGTCCACGAAGCAACGGTCCTGTCATTAGGCGAACTGTTTGGATTCGTGAGGTAGACAGAAGGGATGACATTCAGGCCGTCGTTTCGAATAGCATAGTCGATCAGCGAGCCTTGCTGATCATCGGTTGTGTACAATCGGAGGGTGTTCGCGAACTTCGTATCAGAAATGAAATCGACTTCCTGTTCCATCTGCGCCAACGGCGGCGGTGTATATCCGACAGGGTCGCCCGGGGACTGCCCCGATTGCGTGTAGGGGCCAAAATCAGCAATGCGAAGTGTTTGCCCGGACATTGAGACGCATCTCCCATTATTTATCTATCAGCAACATTTTTGGACGACGTTTCTGCTGACTATTGATAGCATTCAACCCAAATTCGCACAACCACATGCTGCCTCATGCTGCGAAATTTCGTTATTTCAGCATACTCATATGACGCTGGGCTTTGTACGATCATGGTAATGGCCCATCATGAGACAGGCGCAGAGCCTAAGTAAAGCCATCTCAATTCCAAGACGATCGGCCGACGCGGCACCACCCAGCGCCCCGTGGTCCACTCATGCCCGACAAGCCGCCTGCACCATACCCTTGCCAATCCCCCCCAATTCCCCCATATCCCCGCCCGCCGCGCCACCCGTTCCGGGGAACACGGTAATTCACACGCGAGGCCCCTCCTGAGCGATCAGGTCCGGTGCTGGTAAACCCAGCGACCCCCGCGGAGGCTCAACCGGACGACAACGGAGGACACTTCGCCCATGGCGATGCCCGATTTCACCATGCGTCAGCTTCTCGAAGCTGGCGTTCACTTTGGCCACCACACGCGCCGCTGGAACCCGCGGATGTCGCAGTACCTGTATGGCATCCGCAACCAGGTCCACATCATCGACCTGCAGCAGACCGTCCCGATGCTCGATCGAGCCCTCCGAGCCGTCCGCGACGTCACCGCCGCCGGCGGCCGCGTGCTGTTCGTCGGCACCAAGCGCGCGGCGGCCGAGTATGTCGCTGAATCCGCCAAACGCTGCGGCCAGTATTACGTCAACCATCGTTGGCTCGGCGGTACGCTGACCAACTGGAAGACCATCACCGGCTCCATCAAGCGGCTGCGGCAGATTGAGGAAATGGTCGCCGGCAACACCTCCGGCCTGACCAAGAAGGAAATCCTCGGCATCACCCGCGACCAGGAAAAGCTCGAACGCGCACTGGGCGGCATCAAGGAGATGGGCGGGCTGCCCGACATCCTGTTCGTCATCGACACCAACAAGGAGAAGCTGGCGGTCGAGGAAGCCACCAAGCTGAACATCCCGGTGGTGGCGATCCTGGACAGCAACTCGGACCCGACCGGCGTGACCTTCCCGGTGCCCGGCAACGACGACGCGATCCGCGCCATCACGCTGTACTGCGACCTGATTTCGGGCGCCGTGCTGGATGGCATCAGTGCCGAGATGGCCGCATCGGGCGCCGATATCGGCGCGCGGGAGGAACTGCCGGCCGCTGATCTCGCCGACGCCACCGCCTGATTTAACGCCATCGTCATGGCCGACTCGCGATGCGAGGCGGATCGTGGCGTGGCTCACACTATCCGTCATGGCCCGGCTCGACCAGGCCATCGGCAGCAACATGATGGAGAAACTGATGGCCCGGTCGAGCCGGGCCATGACGGACGTGGAGCGGGCCACAACGGACATGGGCCGCGTCACGACGATATTGGAGACGACAAATGCCTGAAATCACCGCTGCCCTGGTGAAAGACCTGCGCGACAAGACCGGCGCGGGCATGATGGACTGCAAGAAGGCGCTGACCGAGGTCGCCGGCGATGTCGAGGCCGCGATCGACTGGTTGCGCAAGAAAGGCCTCGCCGCCGCCGCCAAGAAGTCCGGCCGGATCGCGTCCGAGGGCCTGATCGGCGTCGCCTCGGAAGCGAACAAAGCCGCCATGGTGGAAGTCAACGCCGAGACCGACTTCGTCGCCCGCAACCCGACGTTCCAGGCGTTCGTCGAGGAAGTGGCGAAGATCGCTCTGGCCGTCGGCGACGACGTGGAGAAGATCAAGGCCGCGCCATTCCCCGGCACCGGCCGCACCGTGGCCGACGAACTGACCCACCTGGTGGCGACGATCGGGGAGAACATGACGATCCGCCGTGCCAAAGTGCTGACCGTGCCGGACGGGGTCGTCGCGTCGTACATCCATCAGGCGCTGAAGCCCGGTCTGGGCAAGATCGGCGTCATCGTCGCCGTCGCCGGCAAGGAGTTCAGCGACACCGTGCACCAGCTCGCTCGCCAGGTCGGGATGCATGTCGCGGCGACCCGGCCGGACGCGCTGGACATCTCCAGCGTCTCGCCGGAAGCGCTTGAGCGCGAGAAGAACGTGCTGACCGAGCAGGCGAAAGCCTCCGGCCGTCCCGACAACGTCATCGCCAAGATGGTCGAAGGCCGGGTGCAAAAATTCTACGAGGAAGTGGCGCTGCTGGAGCAGGTCTGGGTGCACGACGGCAAAAGCCGGGTGAAGGACGTGATGAAGAACGCCTCCGTCACCATCACCGGCTTCGAACGCTTCGCCCTGGGCGAGGGAATTGAAAAGCCCAAGGAAGACTTCGCCGCCGAGGTCGCCGCCACCATCGCGCCAAAACCCACGGATCCGCCGGCCGATCAACCGCCCGCGTAAGCGGAGCCTGGCGCCAAAGGCACCGGCCTCGCCAGCGAGGCGACGTCAGGCGCGTTGCCGCCTGAGCGCCGGTTCGATCGCCGCGGCACAGGCTTCCTCGGCGAAGGCCTGGCCCAGAAACGCCGCGATTTGCCGGGCCGTCCCAAGCGGGTCGCTCAGCACGGCCGCATAGTCCAACGGCAGCACCCCAATCCCGGGGCGCCGCGCCAGAAACCGCGCCACGATCCCTTCCTGGGACGCGTATCGCGCAGCCAGCGCGCGCGGCCGCGGCGTCGAGACCCGCCGGCCCAGGCGTTGGAGCATCGCGGCCTGTGACAGCAAAACCTCATGCAGTTCGCGCTGGATGAGTAGGATGCGATAGGCCTCCCCGCGCGGCAAATGCGGCAGCAGCGGCAGCACGATCTTCGCGGCCTGACCACGGGCGCAGGCGATCCATGAGCTATCGTCGGCCAGCCGGGTCGCCGGCTCGAATTCATTGTAGCCGCGCGGATTGTCATCGTCCGGCGTCCGCTTGCCGTCGGTCAGCAGAGTCACGCCGCCCGCCGCCAGCGCCTGCATGAGCATCGAAGTGCCACTGCGAGGCAGCCCGGACACCACGATGACCGGCGCGCGCGCATCCGGCGTATTGGCGCCCGGACGGGCCGGAAACACCGGACGGTTCTCCGGCCTCAGTGTTTCGATCGTCTCCGGATCGACCTTGGTGATATTGCGGAAATCTCGCATCTTCATCACCTGGGCACGGTGCACGGCCGCTTGCTCCGGCTTGTTCAGGAAACGTGCGTAGGTTTCGGCTAACGCCTCACGGGCCGGCAGCAATCCGGGCGCCTGACTGACCGCGACCGAGAACGACCTGGCCGCCGCCTCATACTGACGCAGCCGCCCCTGGGCCTGGCTCAACAGAAAGTGCGGCGCGGGCTGGAAATACACCAGGCCCAAAGAGGCCGCCGCGTCGGCGATCGCGTCGTCTGTCCGGCCAGCCGCGAGGTGCAAGCGCGCCCGCGGCCCGAAAATCCGCCAGTCCTGGGCGTTCGCCTCAGGTGCCGCCGCGCAACGGTCAAGCGCCAGTTCGGGACGGCCCGCGTCGGCGCAGAACATGGCCAGAAAGCCGGGGGTGAACGACGGGCCCTTGGCCTCCAGCGCGGCCCGGCTCGATTTCGCCCATCGCCAGCAGAGCGTTGACGCGGCCCTCGAAGGCCCGGCGATCATCGGGCCGCAACTCCAGCATCCTCACGTAATAAACGTCCGCGAGGTCTGGCCGGCCCTCGTCCTCATGCGACTGGGCCAGGGTGTGGTTCTGGTCCAGCACCGCCTATTCGACCGCCTCGGCCAGGTCGCCCGTTTGCGGCGCGATATAGCCCAGGGCCTGCAACTGCTTCATGGCCTCGACCGCGTCGAGTGGGTCCATGGCGGAACCCGGCGGGTGCGTCCCTGCGTCGCCGTCCACGGCATCCCAACTATCGAGGCGTTGGACCGGTGCCGGATTGTCGAGCGCGGCCAGAAGCACCTTGCCATCCATGTCCCGGCCGACCGGCATGCCGAACAGGTGCAGAACGGTTGGCGCGATGTCCAGCAGGCTGGCGCCGAAGATCCGCTCGTCCGTCTTGATGCCCGCGCCGGCCATGGCGATGACGCCGAACTGGCGGTGATCCTGGGTTGGTCCTGTCAGTTCGGCCGGTAAATCGGGCGTGCGCCGGGCGCCTGTCTCAAAACCGTGATCGCTGACGATGATCGTCGTGACATCCGGCCCGGCCAGTTCCAGCAGGCGGCCGAGCATGGCGTCGTGCCAGCGGTAACAGGCGGCGAGGACGCGGGAATAGAGGGCAAAATCCTCCTCCGGCACGAAGTCTGGGCGCGGCGGATGCATCCGGCTGAAGCCGTGCGAGATGTGATCGATGCCGTCGTAAAACAGGCAGGCGAGGTCCCGGTCGGCGTGCTCCTGCGCCTCGGTCGCGGCGGAATGGGCGTTCATGTTTTCGGCGATGACGTGCGCCAGGGAATGCAGGCGTTTGTCTTTGGCCCGATCGACCTTGGCGAGGCCGGGCACGAACTGCCGCGGCACGGCGGCGGGGATTTGCCGCGACGACAGACGACGTTCCGCCATGCGCTCGGTCCAGTCCGGCGGATGCACGCTGTGCCGCGGCAGGGGAACCGGTTGCTCGCCATCGCCGGCCTTGACGAACAGGTCGGAGACCATGATGCCGTTGATCGGCTCCACGGGGTGCGAGGGATACCAGCCGACGACGACGCTCCGCAGGCCATTCTGGCCCAGGATGTTCCATAACGCCTTGCATTTGCGGGAAAGTGAGGAGACCGTGTGGACGCCACGCCCATCCGGTGTCGGCTCGATGAATCCGGTGATGCCGTGCCGGGTCGGGCGCTTCCCGGCGGCGATGGAGGTCCACAGGATCGGGCTGTAGGGCGGGTGCAGGGTCGCCAGATCGCCGATCGCGCCGCGTTCCACGATCCCGGCGAGGTTGGGCATGAGGCCGGCATCGAGCAGCGGGTCAATGACCTGCCAGTCGGCGGCGTCCCAACCGATCAGCAGAACACGCCGTTTCATGGGTGGACCTGTGAGCTTTGAACGAAACGTCCCGTCGCCATCGACATGTTTGCCTGGCGGCGATGGCGAACAATTGTATCCTTGACCGCGGACCTGCCCCAGGTCAGGCCGGCCTGGCGGCGGCGCTTCAACCGGCGGGTGCCGATGGCGCCGGTGACCATCGCACCCAGGGCCAGCAACCCGATCGAGGCGGGCTCGGACGCCGGCGTGGGCGACCCGTGGTCGCCAAGAGCGATCTCGGCCCCGGTATTATCGTAAGCGATCTGGCCAGGAACGGTGTAGGCGGTGCCATGACCCGCGCTGTTCAGGCTGGCGGAAAACCAGCCGTAGTCCGTCGTCCCACCGGTGCTTTTGAACGTGAAGCCAAAATAGGCGGTGTCCGATGGAACAGGCCCGAGGTTGGTGGTGTTCGCCGGTTGCGCCGCTGGTCCAGCAGGCTGGCGAACAAGCTGGTAAAGCTGTTGGTGGCGATCTGCGATCAGGTCGTACCGGCCGATGGGTTGTTCGGGTATAACTCGGCGTTCGCCCACCCATTCTGGCCCGAATGAGGGAGACTTTCGAATCGTGTGCGTATTTCCTACCACGCAACCCACTGATCGCGGCGGACGGGGGCTGCTGACGTTCATGGTGGGGAACATCTGACAACAAATGGAGCACCGCGAGAGATGCGTGACCTGCCGTCCGCCATGAAGGACCGCCTGATCGTGGCCCTCGACGTGCCGACAATCGCGGCGGCGCGAGACATGGCCGCGCGCCTCGACGGCGTGGTGTCGTTCTTCAAGATCGGTCTGTGGCTGGCTTTCGCCGAGGGCGTGGACGGCCTGCTCCACACGCTGATTTCATCTGGAAAACGTGTGTTCCTGGACGCCAAAATGCACGACATCGGCCAGACCGTGCAGGAGGGTGTCGCGCGTGCCGCCGATCGCGGCCTCAGCTTCGTGACCGTGCACGGCGAGCCCCAGGTCATGGCGGCGGCGGTCAAAGGGAAGGGCGGCTCGGACCTGAAAATCTTCGCGATCAGTGTCTTGACCAGCCTGGATGACGCGGCCCTGAAGGAGATGGGCTACGCCCTGCCGGCCCAGAAGTTGATCCATCTGCGCGCGCGGCAGGCGGTTGAGTGTGGCTGCGACGGACTGATCGCCTCCGCCGCCGACAACCCCAACGAGCTGCGGCGGATCGCCGGATCTGACCGGTTGCTGATCGGCACGCCGGGGATCCGCGGCGCTGGCGACACGACCGATGACCATGCGCGCCTCGCGACCCCGGCGGCGGCGATCGAGCGAGGGTCGGATTATCTGGTGGTTGGCCGGCCGATCATCGCCGCCGCCGATCCCGCGGAGCGGGCGAGGCAGATCATTGCCGAGATGGAGGAAGGCGGCCGGCGGGCGGGGTAGGGGTGGCAGATGCCCTGCCATTGGAGCTGGCGAGAACGGACGGCAGTCGTGTGGAAACCGCCTGATGAGGGGATTGATCTGTGGTGCCAGAGCGAGCAGGCCGGCTTGCGTTAACATGGCGTCTACGCGCTACGGCATTTTGATCTTACACGCCGCGGCCTTTGGCTGAAGCCCGTGAGCGTTGGCGCCACCCGCGGACGGCGCCGAGGTCGGCTCTTGGCAGACGGCAAATGAGAACTTGCCATTGGGCCGCAGGGTCAAACCATTGAACTGCTGAAGTGAGGTAAAAAGGCTGTGCGGCCGCCCCGGGGGCGTTCTTCCGAAGTTCAGGTAGTCGAGCGGAATGGCGGTATCGGACAGAAGGAAGCCCACGTTTGACAACTTCCCACTCTGATCGGTCGTGTTGGTCATCAGGAATTCCGGGGTCGTGCCGCGGGTGAACGCACACTCGGTCCACTGGCCACCAGCGACTTTGCTTTCGCTTTTGAGGTTGCCTGTGTTGCTCACCGATATGTCCGTGAAGAATACGGCGTA
>Ga0182018_10001814_pt1 | contig 23104 bp, 19 predicted proteins | sample 812P2MmetaG_FD_120490 | JGI IMG/M metagenome (GOLD analysis project Ga0182018, IMG submission 120490) | Permafrost microbial communities from Stordalen Mire, Sweden - 812P2M metaG | ecosystem: Environmental > Terrestrial > Soil > Wetlands > Permafrost | place: Sweden: Stordalen | collected...
CACGGCAGCCGGACTTCCAGCACGGAAGATTTTCTGAGCGCCGCCAATCCGGCTTTCGCCATCATTTCGGTGGGGCTGGACAACAGCTATGGCCACCCCAACCGCGACGTGCTCGAAAGGCTCACCGAGCACCACGCCGAGATCCTGCGCACGGACCAGAACGGCCTGGTCACGGTCCGCACCGACGGGCGGCATCTCAGCGTGGAAACGCGCTGGTAGCGGCAACTGGGCGAGGCTGTTGAGGACCGCCGCTTTCGGTGCCTGGCGACACTGGAGCACCTATACTCGCTCGCCGATCGGCGATGATGGTCCGTATGGTTTCCGGCGCCCCCGGCGAAGCCCGATGGATCCGTCCGGAGCCGCGCCGCGGTTTGCCCGCGCCGGTCTTGGAACGAATCGTTCACACGGCGTTTGCGTGCTGCTCCGTGGCCGGAATTCAGCCGCTTACCGGCGGCTTGCGCAATGCGAATTTCAAGCTCCATCTGGACTCCCCGCGCGAGACGATCGTGCTCCGTATTTATGAGCACGATGCGTCGCTGTGCCAGAAGGAAGTTGACTTGATGCGGATGGTTGCCGGATCGGTGCCTGTGCCGGAAGTGATCCATGCGGAGCCGCGCGGGTTCGAAGATCTTCCGCCCTTTGCCTTGATGCGCTTCGTCGATGGCATTAGCTTCCAGGAACTGAGACGCGGCGGCGATCGGGACGCGGTGGCGCAAGCGGCCTGCTCCGCGGGCGAAACTCTGGCGGCGATCGGGCGGGCCACCTTCCCGCGTCCCGGATGGCTCGCTCCAGGGCCGGCCGTCACTGTGGCACTGCTCGAAGGCGCCAATCCGATGCCCCGCTTTGTCGATTTGTGCCTCGCGTCCGCGAACCTGCGGCGGCGCATGCCGGCCGATTTGCCTGACCGTACCCATGGTTTGGTCTGGCCGTGGGTGTCGCAATTCGCAGGTCCGGAGGACGAAGCACGCCTCGTACACGGCGATTTCAATCGGCGAAATCTGCTGGTACGACGCATCGCCGGGAGGTGGTCCGTGGCCGCTGTTCTCGACTGGGAGTTTGCCGTTTCCAGCTCTCCATTGGCCGACCTTGGCCGTTTCCTGCGCTATGAACGGCCCTCGCGCCCTGTCGTCGAACCGCATTTCTCCACTGGCTTTTTGCAGGCCGGCGGTACCTTGGCTCGGGACTGGCGAAGCCTCGCGCGATTAGTCGATCTCGCGGCTTTGTGCGAGAGCTTGACGCACGACCAACTCCCGGATGCAGTTGTCAGGGAATTGGTCGAACTCGTGCGAGCGACCGTCGAGAATCGCGAGCCGCAATTGGAGTGACAGCGATCCGCTCCCGGCAACCGGCCCCATGGGCAACGCGATTCGATCCAAGGACCGGCCCTCCGGCCGGGCCATGGTGACGTGGAATCGGGTCCTCGCCGGAAGGTGGCTGGATGCTCAGGTGGGCTCGCACATCCTGATTGGCGCCGCGGTGGGGTCGGGGCTGTGGGTCTTTTTCAAAGCCGTCATGGTGTACGTCTTCCACAACAGCCAGCCGGGCAACTGGGACGTGTCGCTGGGCTCTCTGCTGGGCGCGCGCCACTGGATCGGGGCCCACGCGGGAGGCGCCAATGATGCCCTGGCAGCGGGCTGTTCGTGTTTCTGGCGATCTTCGGAATGCGCCAGTTATTGCGTAACGAGTTGCTCGCCGCGCTGGGCGCCGCCACAATGTTTACGCTTGCGCAGGGCGAAGTGGCGGGTCCGGACTGGTGGATCGTCGCGCTGATCTATGGCATCGCCACGGCGGCCCTGATTTTTGTGCTGCTGCGTTTCGGACTGGTGGCGACCATTGCCGCGGTGTTCTTCATCAATGCCGTCAATACGATGGCTCTGGGCACGGATTGGAGCGCCTGGTACATGCCTGCCAGCGTGGCCACGCTGCTGCTGCTGGTGGGGATTTCGGTCTTCGCGTTCTGGCGCTCGCTGGGCGGCCGTGCACTGATCGAAGACGACGCGGGCTAGGGTTTGTCTCTCTTGCGAGATGCTGTCGCGGTAAAATAACAGAATCATGCGAATGATCCTTCCTCTGTTGTTTCTGGCAACCGCGGCATTTGCGGCCGACCCCATCCTGCGAATCGAAGGGATTAGCGGCCGGGACGGCGTCGCGCGGCCGGCCATGAACCTCTCCCTCGCCGACCTGGAAGCCATGCCGCGCGTGACGCTCAAGGGCAAGACTCACGACGGCAAAGAACATGCCTTCGAAGGCGTCGCGGTGGCCGAACTGCTGCGCCGCGCGGGACTGCCCCAGGGCGAGGATGTTCGCGGCCCGCTGCTTTCCCGCTACGTGCTGGTGACGGCGCACGACGGGTATCGCGCCATTTTCTCGTTGCCCGAGCTCGACCCGGCTTTTTCGGACAGTCGCGCGCTGATTGCCGACCGCATGGATGGCCAGCCGCTCTCGCCGCACGACGGACCGCTACGCCTGGTACTCCCTTCCGAGAAACGCGAGACCCGTTGGGTCCGCATGGTGGAGCGCATCGAGATCCAGTCCGCTCCGGAACCGCTCAGGTAAACCAACGTACGTCGGCGCTCCGCTATGCGTGAATGCACTTGCGGGGCAAGTCGCCGATCGCCAAGGCTACCGGCCGAGAGGCGGCGGATCGTTGGTCTGAAAGTATTTCTTGTAAGCCGCGATCCAATCCGTTGAGATGTCGCGCTGCGCATCCGCCAGGTCGAGCTGGCCCCGGCAGACCATGTCGCGGAGGCGATCTTCGAGGGCGTCTTTCACGCGGGCATTCCAAGCGGTCGACACATACGGCTGCGGCCAGAGGTTGCGGATGTCGTCGGCGCCTCCCAGCGCCGGCGTAATCAAGTAGTCTACCTCGTAGGCGCGAGGATCGGCGTTCCCGATGCCATATACCTGAAACACCCGGCGCTGCATTTCCGCCGGTACTGCCTGGTTCTTGGGCAATTCGGAGTTGCAGAGTTCCTCGCGGTCCACGGCGCGGGCCGCCCCGGGAGTGAGGCGCCGGCTGGGGACATACGCCGGGCGGCTCTCGCCGGACCATCGCCGCTGGTACAGGCTCAAGATTCCCACTGCGCCGATCAGCAGGAGCGCGCCAACCGCCGCCGCGCGCCATGCCTGGGTTCCCCATGCCTGAGCCCCAACCAAGAACGTCTGCAGCCAGGAGTGCCGGCCTGTGGGCTGTGCCGCCAACCCGGCGAGGCGAGCCTGGAGCAGGGCTCGCGGCGCCGCGGCCGGGGGCAGCAGAGGCTCCACAGTCTGGCGATGCACCCGAAGAAAATCGGCGGCGGCGCTTTGCATCTCCCGCTGGCGCACCAGGCATCTCCCGCAGGCGGCCAGGTGCGGCTCGATTTCGGCGGCACGTGCGGCGGAAAGCTCGCCATCGACGGCCCGCAGCAGTTCTTCGTCGGATAGATGAGTGTCTCGATCCCGCATAGTTCACCGTTCCGCGGCGCGGGCGATCCGCGCCAGGGACCGCGCCAAAGAGAGCGACACCGCTCCCAGAGACATCGCCAATATTTCCGCGATCTGGCGATACCGCAAGCCTTCAGCCCGCAACGTAAGGCACCTCCGGTCCCGTTCCGGCAGCGCCAGCAGGACGGAATGCAGGCGCCGCTCGGTTTCGCCGGTTAAGAACTGCTCCTCCGGGCCGGGAGCCGGATCGGGCAGCCAATCCCCCGCGAACGGCGAGGGTACTTCCCTGGTCCCGCGGCGTACCGTCCGATAGCGCCGCTTCAGCCCCAGGTTGTGGGCTACGCGGAAAAGCCAGCCGCGCAAATTGGCGCGCGACCCGCCGCGCCGCAAGTGCTGGAACAGCGAAAGAAAGACCTCCTGCACGATCTCTTCGCCGTCGGGAATTGCCAGGCCGAAGCTCAGCAGGTAGCGAAGAAGCGGCTCCCGCAGGCGATCGAAAAGGCTTACGACCTCTTCTTCCAACGCGGCGCCACGTGCTTCGGCCGCGGAGGGCAAGGCGGCCAAACTTGTGGAGCCAGTGCGCATGGCAATACATTCGACTGTAGCGTCCCCGGCGCATCCGCGCAAATCCCTACTGATACATTCCGCCGCGCACTGGCCCGTTCACGCTTTTTTTCAAAACAGGAAAGCCGGTAGGCCGGCGGAATTTAAGCGACTACCGGGTGAAAGGCGTGCCGCGAGGAGGGCAAGCTAAACCAGCATTGCCCCGGGGCGGGGCCACCCGAGAGGATAAACGTGGCGCGACGCTCAGAATTCGGAAAACGATTGCCCGCATGAAAGGCGGGCTGGAAGCGAGTTTTGGTGGCACTGGACGTCCGGGGTATCGAGAATCCCGGCAGGGAGCACGTCTTCCGCGGCATGCCTTCTCCCGGGGGCGGTCTTGATGGCCCGTACATTGGACCTGGGCGGAGGCCCTGGCGGAACTCGGCAATCGGCCGGTGGAGACCGTCTGTAATCGAACCGAAAATAAGCCCGCTGGAATCGACAGATCGCTGCTATGAGACGTCAGCTCACGTTGGCTTTTTCTCGCCGCGGTCCGGCTTGCCGCTGCGGTACAACCGCGACGCCGGCCGTATCGTGGCCGCCGCGGACGCCGCCGGCATCCACCAGATCGATCTGAATATCGGTTGCGTAATCCACCAACCTGGAGATAAACTGAGGCTAGGTGCGGAAGTTTTCCATTTCGTCGATGGCTGCCCTCGCGGTGGTGGCAATGCTCTGGGGAAATTGTCTCTCCTGCCCCGACATGTTGTGGGCGATGACGTCCCATCAAGCGGACCATAGCTGTTGTCACAAACCGCAACCGGCCTCGGCGCAGTGCCACACCGAGGACATGCGGCATTTCGTCAAGGCCAATACGCATGCGCCTATCGCGCCCGCGGTAACGGTGTTGGCGGAACTCCCGGTGTCGGCATCCCTGTCGGTGCACTGGCTCTCCGCGCCACTCCCGAGCTTGCACGCCGCGCCCGAAACTCCAAACCTGCTTACCACCCTGCGCATCTAGATTTCCTTTTACCCCGGCTCCGCTCCCTCACAGTCGCGGCTTAGTGTGTGCCGCACCGGCTCCGCTCCCTGACAGTCGCGGCCCAGACCGCGTTGGTAAAAGGAAATGAAACCTCGATATTGGTTCTGTATCTTGTCGTTACCCGCACTGGCGGTGGCGCAGCCGCTCTCTGCACTAGTCGAAGAGGCCTTGCACAACAATCGCGAAATCCTGGCCGCGCAGAAGAAGTACGAGGCCGCCAGGCAAAGACCCAGCCAAGCCAGCAGTTTGCCGGAGCCCACCGTCTCGATCGGCTACACCTCCAACGGCGCGCCGTACCCCGGGGCCGGCCTGGGGCGTGACGTCACCAGCAACGCCGGCGTCTTGATTTCGCAGGAAATGCCGTTCCCCGGCAAACAGAAACTGCGTGGCGAGATCGCCGCCAAGCAGGCCGACGTCGAATTCCAGGACTACCTCACGATCCGCCTGAGCGTGGTTTCGCGCTTGAAGCAGGCTTACCACGAACTGCACCACGCCATTGTGGGCATCGCGTTCACCCAGCGATATCAGGAGCTGCTGCAGAGCATTTTGCGGGTCTCCGAAGCGCGGTATGCCACTGGCAAATCGGCTCAGCAGGACATCTTCAAAGCACAGACGCAGTTTTCCATCTTCCAAGCGCAGTTGCTGCGTTACCAGCAGGAACAGCGCAGCAAGCAAATCGAAATCAACCAGTTGCTGAACCGGCCGCTGGGTGGCGCCATCGAAGCCCCGCTGGACATGCCGACGGGCGAGATGCCGGCCACCCTCGATCGGATGCTGGCTCATGCGCGCACGAATGCCCCCATACTGGCGCGCGAGCAGAAGAACATCGAGCGCAGCGAGCTGGCCGCCAATCTGGCACGCAAGGATTACTATCCCGACTACACTCTTTCCGGCGGCTATTTCAACCAAGGCGCCATGCCTCCGATGTACCAATTCCGCGTGGATTTCAAGCTGCCGGCGTACTTCTGGCGGAATCAGCGCGCCGCGGTGAACGAACAGGAATTCGTCTCCGCCGAAGCCCGTCACAATTACGAAGCAACCAGTCTCGCGATCGAGGCGCGCATCCGCGACGACTATGCCGCGGCGGAAACGGCCCGCAAGCTGGTGGACCTCTATGAGAAGTCGGTGATTCCCGAAGCCAAACTGGCCCTGGAATCGTCGCTGGCCAGCTACCAGACGGGCGCGCTCGATTTTCTTACGGTGTTTGCGAATTTTATGAACGTAGTGGACAACGAACTCATGTCTCACGAGGAAGCCATGCAGTTCGACGTGGCGCTGGCGCGGTTGGAAGAGATGACCGGCGGGGAGGCGAACCAATGAAAAAGTTTGCGATTGTACTGGTGATTGCGGCGGCCTTCGCCGGCGGCTACGGCTACGGACGCTGGTACGGCAAGGCCGCGCCGGCGGCCAAAAGCGCGCGCAAGATTCTGTATTGGCAGGACCCCATGCATCCGCAATACAAATCGGACAAGCCGGGCATCGCGCCCGATTGCGGCATGAAACTGGAGCCCGTCTATGCCGATGCCGCGCCCGAATCGATGGCCCCCGGCACCGTGCGGATCACCCCCGAAAAGCAGCAACTGATCGGCGTGGCCTATGGCACGGCCGAGTACGAAACCATGAGCGATTCCATCCGCGCCGCCGCGCGGGTGACGCTCGACGAGACGCGCATCGCCAAGGTGCAGCCCAAGCTCGAAGGTTGGATCGACCAGGTCTTCGTCGATTTCACCGGCAAGGCCGTCCGCGAGGGCGACCCGCTACTCACCGTCTACAGCCCGGAGGCGCTGGCCACCCAGCAGGAATATTTGCTGGCCATCAAGGCGCAGCACACCATGCACGACAACCCGCTCCACGAAATGATGGAGAGCACCGACAATCTGGTGGCCGCGGCCAGGAAGCGCCTGGAGCTGTGGGACATCGGCAGCCGCCAGATCGACGAGATTGCGCGCACCGGGGAAACCGTCAAGAACCTCACCTTGGATTCGCCCATCTCGGGCTTCGTGATGGAACGCAATGCCTATCCGAAGCAACACGTGACAGCCGAGACCATACTCTACACCGTGGCCGACCTCTCGACGGTGTGGGTGATCGCCGACGTGTTCGAATACGAGGCCGCCAACGTGCGTCTCAACCAGCCGGCCGCGCTGACCCTGGCGTACCTGCCCGGCCGCGTGTTCCACGGGCGCGTGAGCTACATCCTGCCGCAGGTGGACCCCGCCACGCGCACGCTCAAAGTGCGCCTGCAGTTCGAGAATCCCGGCTTCGCGCTGAAGCCCGACATGTACGGCGAAGTGGAACTTCAGACCGGCGGCATGCGCAAACTGGTGGTGCCGGAAACCGCCGTGTTGAATTCCGGCGACCGCCAGGTGGTCTTCCTCGACCGCGGCGAGGGCCGCTTTGAACCGCGCGCGGTGAAGATCGGCGCGCAGACCGGCGGCCGCATCGAGATCCTGAGCGGCTTGCAAGAGGGCGACCGCATCGTCACGTCGGGCAATTTCCTGATCGATTCGGAGAGCCAGCTCAAGGCGGCCGCGAAATGATCGACCGCATCATCGAGTTTTCGGCGCGCAACCGGTTTCTGGTATTCCTGTTCGTCATCGCCGCCACGATGGCCGGCTGGTGGGCCATGAAAACCATCCCGCTCGATGCCATCCCCGATCTGAGCGACACCCAAGTGATCGTCTATTCGCGCTGGGACCGCAGCCCCGACATTATGGAGGACCAGGTCACCTACCCCATCGTCAGCGCCATGCTGGGCGCTCCCAAAGTGAAGGACGTGCGCGGCTTCTCCGACTTCGGCTACTCCTACGTCTACATCATCTTCGAAGACGGCACGGACATTTATTGGGCGCGCTCACGGACGCTCGAATACCTCTCGAAGATTCTGCCGCGCCTCCCCGCGGACGTGAAGACCGAGATGGGACCGGACGCCACCGGCGTGGGCTGGGTGTATCAGTACGCGCTGGTCAGCAACACGCACAACCTTGCCGATCTGCGGTCCACGCAGGATTGGTTCCTGCGATATCAATTGCAGGCCGTCCCCGGGGTGGCGGAGGTGGCGCCGCTCGGCGGCTTCGTCCGGCAATACCAGGTGAACGTCGATCCCAACCGCCTGGCGGCCTATGGCATTCCGATTTCCAAAGTGGTGGCGGCGGTGCGCTCCGGCAATAACGACGTGGGCGGACGTCTGGTGGAGCTCACCGGCCGCGAGTACATGGTGCGCGGCCGCGGCTACGCGCGGTCTACCGACGATTTGGGCAACATCGCGCTCGCCACCAGCTCGAACGGCGTGCCGATTCTGGTGCGCGACGTGGGCACCGTCACGCTCGGCCCGGACATCCGCCGCGGCGTGGCCGATCTCGACGGCAAGGGCGAAGTGGTCAGCGGCATCGTGGTCATCCGGCAGGGCGAGAATGCGCTACGCGTGATCGAGCGCGTGAAAGCCAAGCTGAAAGAGATCGAGCCCGGCCTGCCGAAGGACGTGAAACTGGTGACGGTCTACGACCGGTCGGAGCTGATCCTTGCCTCCATCGACAATCTGAAGCACACCCTGCTCGAAGAGTTGCTGGTGGTGGCGCTCGTGATTCTGATCTTCCTCTGGCACGTGCCCAGCGCCGTGATTCCCATCCTCACCATTCCAGTAGCGGTGATGATTGCGTTCGTTCCCATGCGGCTGATGGGGATGAGCTCCAATATCATGTCGCTGGGCGGCATCGCCATCGCGGTGGGCGCCATGGTGGACGCCGCCATCGTGGTGGTGGAGCAGACCCATAAGAAGCTGGAAGGCGCGTTACCCAGTTGGACCGCATCCGATTACCGGCGCGCGATTGTAGACGCCGTGAAGGAAGTGGGCGGACCGAGCTTCTTCGCGCTGCTGGTGATCGCCGTGTCGTTCCTGCCGGTGCTCACGCTGGAGGCGCAGGAAGGCCGCCTTTTTAGGCCGCTGGCTTACACCAAGAACTTCGCCATGATCGTGGCCGCCGTGCTCGCCATCACGCTCGACCCGGCGCTACGCATTCTGTTCTTCCGTAAGGATAAGTTTCGCATCCGCCCGCGGTGGCTCGGCGGCATCGTCAACGGCCTGCTAGTGGGCACGATTCATTCCGAGGAGAAGCACCCCATCAGCCGCGTGTTGATGCGGCTCTATCACCCGGTGGTGGCCTGGAGTCTGCGATGGAAATGGGCCGTAATCGGGGGCGCGGTGGCGACGGTCGCGCTTACCGTGCCGGTTTACCAGCGGCTGGGTTCGGAATTCATGCCTCCGCTCGACGAAGGTGTGGTGCTGTTCATGCCAAGCACGCTGCCGGGCATTTCGGTGGCGGAGGCGCAGAAGCTGATGCAGGTGCAGGACCGCATCTTGATGACGTTCCCGGAGGTATCGCGCGTGCTGGGCAAAGCCGGCCGCGCCGAAACCTCCACCGACCCCGCGCCGTTCTCCATGATGGAAACGGTGGTGCAACTGAAGCCCAAGTCGGAGTGGCGCAAGGTGCCCACCTGGTACGACAACTGGCCTCGGTGGACCAAACGCATCTGCGGGCGCATCACGCCCGACCACATCTCCACCGAAGCGCTGGTCGACCAGATGGACGACGCGTTGCGCCTGCCCGGCGTCTCGAACGCGTGGACCATGCCCATCAAGAACCGCATCGACATGCTGACCACCGGCGTAAGGACGCCCGTGGGCGTGAAGGTATACGGCCCGGACCTGGGGCAGATCGAGCGCATCGGCGCCCAGATCGAGCGCGTACTGCCGCAAGTGCCCGGCACCCGCAGCGCTTTCGCCGAGCGCGTGGGCGGCGGCTACTTCCTCGATTTCGACCTCAAGCGCGACCAGTTGGCGCGCTACGGCCTCAGCGTGGACGACGCGCAGATGGTGGTGATGAACGCCATCGGGGGCGACAACGTGAGCACCGCCATCGAAGGACGCGAGCGCTACCCCATCAACGTGCGCTATTACCGCGACTCGCGCAGCGACCTGCAGCGCCTGGGGCGCGCGCTGGTCTCCGCCATGGACGGCAAGATGCAGATCCCGCTGGCGGAGGTCGCCACGCTCAAGCTGACCTCCGGCCCTTCCATGCTGCGCAACGAAAACGGTATGCTCAACGGGTACGTCTATGTGGATGTGACCGGCCGGGATGTGGGCAGCTACGTGGCCGAGGCCAAGCGTATCGTGGCCGAACAGGTGACGCTGCCGCCGGGATACACGCTGACGTGGAGCGGACAATATGAAGCCATGGAGCGCGTCCGCGAGCGGCTGAAAGTGGTGCTGCCGTTAACTTTGTTCCTGATCTTTTTGTTGCTGTATCTCAATACTAAGTCGACGGCCAAGACGGTACTCATCCTGATGGCGGTGCCGTTCTCGGCGGTGGGCGCCATCTGGCTGCTCTACTTATTGGGTTACAACATGAGCATCGGCGTATGGGTGGGCCTGATCGCGCTGATGGGCGTGGACGCCGAAACCGGTGTCTTCATGCTGCTGTACCTGGATCTGGCTTTCCATGAGCGGCAACTGGCGGGACGCATGCATACTCTCGCCGATTTGCGGGAAGCGATTGTCGAAGGCGCGGTAAAACGCATCCGGCCGAAGTTCATGACGGTGGCGACGATGTTCGTAGGGCTGGCGCCGATCATGTGGTCGGCGGGGGCCGGGGCGGATGTGATGAAACGCATCGCGGCTCCGATGATCGGCGGAATCTTTACTTCTTTCTTACTGGAGCTGGTGGTGTATCCGGCTCTCTACGAGGTTTGGAAATGGCATTCGGTAAAACGGCAAGTTGCTTGATTCTGGCGGGCGCCGCGATGGCGTCGGCCGCGCAGTTCCCGGTGCGGCATGAGCACTGGCAAGACCACTGCAACGGTATCCTGACGGTGGACGACAAGGGCGTGAGCTTCGCGGGTCCGAAAAAACACGCCTGGATCTGGAAGTATCGGGACATCCAGCAATTGACGCTGTCTCCCGATCGGGTTTCGGTACTGACTTATAAAGACAACAAGCTGCTGTTAGGAGCCGACAGAAGCTATCGATTCACCGGTAAGGTGCCGGCTGCGGAATTGTATGCACTGTTAAAGGATCGTCTGGATCAACGCCTCGTGGCGGCCATGGAGCAGGATGCGACGCTCCCCGCGTGGGCGTTTCCGGTGAAACATTTAGGACGTATCACGGGCTCCGAGGGCACGCTCATCTTCGACTCCGATGCCGTGATCTATTCCACGCCGGCCAAAGACGACTCGCGCACCTGGCGCTACAGCGACATCGACAACATCAGCAGTTCCGGCCCATTCCAATTGACGGTGACGACGTTCGAGCGGGATAAGTACACGTTCGGCGACCGCAAAGGGTTCAATTTCCAACTGAAGGAGCGCCTCACGGAAGCGACGTATAACGAGATCTGGCTGCAGATTCAGAAGAAGAACGGGAAGATTCAAGTGGATGCCAGCTCAAGTCGAACGAGCGATTGATCGAAGTGGCGGCACTCTTGCCGAATGCGGTCCAGCCCAATCTCCAGCGCGGCGAGCGTGCCCAGGAGCGGCTTTTCGTATCCCGGCACCAGGTCGATGACACGCTTCGAGGGTGCCGGGATTGGTGAATCGTCGATGTCTTCGGGTGTCGGAAACTGGTCCCGGATCTTCTTCAGGTCGGCTTCCAGGTCCGGACGGCCAATCCCGCGACTGAATGCGGCGCAGTCACTGAACAATAGACCTTCGAACTCATGCATCACGACGAATGGAATGAACCGTCGGGCATCGCCCGTCTCCGCCATTACGTCATCCAGCAGAGACTTTTCGACGCTTTGGGCTCTCTGGTCGCTCCTCAAAACAGTGGCCTTCTCACGTCCCGGCCATGCGCGTCCCCTTTTTACCGGCAGGCCATAGTAATCGACCATGGTAGTGGCAACGCAGGCCGGATCTTCTTTCAAATGACCGATGATGTCCCTCCGGGCCCCTTCCCATGATGGGATTCCGCCCTGCCGTCGCGCATTCCCGATAACTTTTGCTGCGACGGACCGATAGCCATTTGCCAGCAGGTGGTCACGGAGCACTTCGTTGACGAACTGTCTTTCCGTTTGGCCTTCCACGTGGACCACGAGGCGCATGGATCAGTCCCGGGGGGCCTCCGCCGAATTCGTTCTTTTCCCAAAGCTGGCCCAGGCTGTAGTCCTCTAACCACTTGGCCAACGGTTCCGGCTCCAGACGTGTGAGTCGCGTGCCGCCCCCGACGCGGTCGGCGACAAGCACTTCTTCCGGCTGAAAATAGTCCAACAGAATAGACGACTGCGTCGAAACGATCACCTGACTGTCCACCGACGCTTGCCGAATCAAAGAGGCGAGTAGCCCGATGGCGTAAGGATGCAGCCCCAATTCCGGTTCGTCTACGAGGATAATGGGCGGCCGGTGGCTTACTGGCTGAAGAAATAGAGCCGCCAAAGCGATGAAACGCAACGTCCCATCCGACAGAGACGACGCACCAAAGTATTGATCGGAGATCTTATGCTTCCACTCCAGCTTGATTGTGTCCGGATTGAGTGTGCCCGGCTCCAGTCTGAAGTCTTCAAAAAAAGGCGCAACACTTTGGACGGTGTCGCGAATCGAGTTATACGGCTCACGATGCCTTTCACGAAGATAGTAGAGAATAGCAGCAAGGTTCGATCCGTCCGGCCTCAGAAAGCGATTGTCGTCCACGCTGGCAGTTATCTGCATGCGTGAGTTGTCGTGGAGGTGATATTGGCCAGCCGCCAAGCCTATTTCTCTTCCATTCGATCATAATGTCGAGATTCGGAAGAATTGGGTCTCGCAGCGCCTCACTTGGTAGGAAGAGGCCATCATCTGCAGTTGGCGAGACCTTTACCTCGTATGGAATGGCGTATCCGGAGAATGAGAGACCGATGGTCGTCTCCGGCGTTGTTTTTGCCCCGAAGTGCAGTATCTTCTCCGCCCCGGCCGCCGCTCCGACGTAGTTTTGCAACCGCCCCTCACCGATAGCTTGCAGTAACCGGAAAACATCGAGGAAATTTGACTTTCCGAAGCCGTTTGCGCCAATCAGCACGTTGATCGGCCTCAGCTCCAGCTTCTCTATGGAAGCGATGCTTTTGAAGCCTTTGATCGTAATGTAGTCCAGCGCATTCGAGGGCATTCGGCCTCGTTCTACTCCGAAACCGCCTTCGACTCAATCAGCCCGCGAATTGTAGCGAGGAACTCCGCCACCGTCTTCACGCCCTGATCCCCGTGTTTGCGATTGCGCACCGACACTTGCCCGTTTTCCTGCTCGCGATCGCCCACCACCAGCATGTATGGAATCTTTTGCAATTGCGCTTCGCGAATCTTGAAGTTCACCTTCTCGCTGCGCTCGTCCACGGTGGCGCGAATGCCGGCGGCATCGAGCTGCTTTTGTAAGCCGTGCGCGAATTCCGTCTGGCGATCGGTAATCGGCAGCACGATCGCCTGCACCGGCGCCAGCCACACCGGAAACGCGCCGGCGTAGTGCTCGATCAGGATGCCGAAGAATCGCTCGACCGATCCGTACAACGCGCGATGAACCATCAGCGGCTGATGCGTCTTGCCGTCTTCGCCGATATACTCCAGCGCGAAGCGGCGCGGCAGCGTAAAGTCGAACTGCACGGTGGAAAGCTGCCACGGACGGCCGATGGCGTCCACCAGCTTCACGTCGATCTTGGGACCGTAAAAGGCCGCCTCGTCGGGCGCGAATTTGGCCTTGATATTCAGGCGCTCGCAGGCGCTGCGAAGGGCGTTTTCGCCGATCTGCCATTGCTCCGGTGTGCCGTCGTACTTGCCGCTCTTGCCGCCATCCCAGGTGGAAAGCTCGGCGTGGTACTCGGTGAATCCGTACGTGGTCAGCGTGTCCACGGCGAATTGCAGGCAGGCGACCACTTCGTTCTCGATCTGTTCCGGGGTGCAGAAAATGTGCGCGTCATCCTGCGTGAAGCCGCGCACGCGGAACAGCCCGTTGAGTACGCCCGAACGCTCATAGCGGTATACCGTTCCCAGTTCGCCCAGACGCACCGGCAGATCGCGATAGCTATGCTGCTTGTCGGCATAGATCAGGATGTGGAACGGACAGTTCATGGGCTTGAGCTGGTAGTCCGCGTCATCCAGCTTCATTGGGGAGAACATATTCTGCGCGTAGAATCCGGCGTGGCCCGAGGTCTTCCAGAGATCGTGGCGCGCCACGTGCGGCGTGTAGACCAGGGAATAGCCGCGCTTCAGATATTCGTCGCGCATCCAGTCTTCCAGTTGCTTGCGGATGATGCCGCCCTTGGGATGAAAGAAAATCAGCCCGGGGCCGGCCAGTTCTTGAATGCTGAACAGGTCGAGCTCTTTGCCCAGTTTGCGGTGGTCGCGCTTCTTGGCCTCCTCCACCTGCTTGATGTAGGCTTCCAGGTCTTTCTGGCTGAAGAAAGCGGTGCCGTAGATTCGCTGCAACTGCTTGTTGTGTTCGTCGCCCTTCCAATACGCGCCGGCGATGGAGAGCAGCTTGAACGCTTTGATCTTGGACGTGTCGGGCACGTGCGGACCGCGGCAGAAATCGATGAAATGCGGCCCCAGCGTGTATTCGCTAAAGATTTCGCCGGCCCGCTCGGAGATCAACTCGCACTTCATCCAGGCGTCGCCGTATTTCTTGAGACCGTCCTCTTTCTTGGTGTAAATGCGATCGTAGGGGAGATGGCGCTTCTGAATCTCCCACATTTTTCCCTCGATCTTTTCGAGATCTTCGGGCGTGAACGGGTTGGCGCGGTCGAAATCGTAGTAGAAGCCGTTATCGATGGGAGGGCCGATCCCCAGCTTGGTCTCGGGATATAACTCCAGCACGGCCGCCGCCAGCAGGTGGGCAGTGGAGTGGCGATAGACTTCGAGCGATTCGGGATCTTTCGCGGTGAGAATCTGCAGCGTGGCATCCTGCTCGATGGGGCGCGTCAGATCGTAGAGGTTGCCATCGACCTTGGCCACGATCGCCGCGTCGGCAAGCCGCGGACTGATCGATTTGGCGATATCGATGGGACGGGTCCCCGCGGCGACGGATTGTTTACTGCCGTCGGGCAGAGTAATCTCGATGTTGCTCATAGGGAATTTTCAGCGTAACACGCGCCGCGCCGGGGTTGCAGCGCGGGCCGCGCCTACGGGTGCGCGATATAACGTGGGCGTACGCCGGACTGAGTGCTGGCGCGGGAGGGAAGGGATCGCGGTAGGGATACCGGTTGCCCGGCACCATTCGTTTGCCGATTGTCTTCCGTAACACCGTAAACCGGCCCGTCTTGCGTATCGTTCCGCGGATGTGCGTGAAACCCAGGAAATTAAAGATTTCCGGCTGCCCTTCCCCGTTCCGCTGTCGATCTTCGATGGCCAATCGCCCGAACTGACGGCGGGCGAGCCGAGCGACCCTACCAGCTCACCTTCACCAACGAGACGCCTTGCCGCGGCAACTCGAACGCGATATCCAACTTCCCCTCTTTCACCGGCCGCCATTCCGGTGACCGCAGAAGCTGTAGTTGTCCGGCCGCCTCGAGCCGGGCGAATTGCTCGGGAGTCGGTTTTTGCGGCGATCCCATCTGCTGCCACACCGTGTAGGCGTTGCTGTGGCTCTCGTCGAGGCGATAGTGTTCCACCAGGACCCGGCCCGCCGCCGCGGGCAATCCGGCTAGCGCCAGGCGGATCGGCGCGGATGGCGCGGGCAGGTCGTCATCGTGATAGTTCCATACCATCACCGCCATCTCGCGCTCCGTGCGCGTGGCCAAGCCGTCGATATCGGGCGCGCCGGTCACTCCCGCTTGCAGAATCCCGTCGAGGCCCGACGCGCCGCTGCTGGTCAACCGGACGCGGTCGCCGCGCAGCAATCCGGCCATGCGAAACACGTTGAGAATCGGCTTGTCGATTCCATTGGTGGCCAAGGTGCGGAAGCCTTCGAAGTATTGTTTGTCCTCGAATTCGAAGGCCCAGGTCAGCATGCCCTCGATGTTCGATTGATACCGGTCGGCCAGCTTCAGAATATTGCCCAACATCACCGCCGTGTAGGTGGGATACAAAGTGGAGTTGCGGTAGCCCACCTCCGGGTGGCCGGCCAGCGGGCACGCCGCGCAGCCTTCGGGGTCGGACTCGCTCAGCACGATGGGCAGCTTCTGGAACTGCGGAAACCGGTTGACCATCTCGAAGCCCTTCTGCACGTTCACCAGGTTCTGGCGCACTCCCATGCGCAGGTGACCGTCGGCCATGCGCGGCGCGCCCTTGGCATGGAAGCTGATGAAATCGAGCGGCGCGCCGGGCTTGCCGGTCACCGCGTTGACGCCGTGCGCGCAGTGCTCCAGAAACTGCTGCAGGTAGGCGCCGGCTTGCGCGGAGCTGGGATTGGTGGTCGCCGGACCGCCGACTTTCGCCGTGGGCAGCGCGCGGCGGATGGCGTCTGAGGTGAAGTCGTAGAGCTTGTCGTATTCCTCCGGGGTGCCGCGCCAGTAGGAAATATCGGGTTCGTTCCACAACTCCCACTGCCACGTCTCCACCTCGGCTTTGCCATAGCGTGCCACCGCATGCAGCACCCATTGGCACACCAGTTCGGCCCATTTCGCGTAGTCTTTGGGCGGCTGCGCCCACCCGCGGCCTTCGGGTGTATTGGGCCAGTTGCGGGCATACGGTTCGGGCTTCGAGGAGAGCGCTTCCGGCATGAAGCCGACTTCCACGAACGGCCGCACATTCATCTGCATATAGGTATCGAAGATCCGGTCGACGATGGTCCAGTCGTAGACCGGCTTGCCGCTGGCATCTTCGGTGTACGCGTTGGTGGAACCCCACTTCATGGCCCCGGCGCCGTCGCCGGTCACCAGCAGATGATGCGCGCGAATTTCCACGCGCACCGGGCTCAACGCCGCCAGCTCGCCGAGGAGCTGCTTACCGTGAGCGGTGTAAGTATAGTTGGGCTCGTCGTAGCCAAAGTAGGCGAAGATCGGCGGGAACGGACCCTGTTTCGCCGCGGCATCCACGCGGATCTCCACTTGGGCGAACAGGGCCGGCGCCAATGTCAACAGGAACAGGCTGCGTCGTATGCTCATACGGAGAATGGTAGCAAGCACTTGCACCCGTTGCCCGGCATGTATAATGTCAAGGCAAACATGGCGGGCTCACGCAAAGACTCGGGACCCTCGCGGCGCCAGTTGGTAGGGCGAATCGGCGCCGCTCTTCTGGCCGGCACAGGCCGTGCATCTGACGCCGGCCTTCGCGTGCTGGGCCAGGATGTCGAAATTCAGATCGCGCCGGTCAGCCCGCACACCGTTCGACTGGGCGTGCTCCCCGTTAAGGACGGCAAAGCGGTGGCGGTCGCTGGTAACGGCACCCTCGTTCGCGAGAGTTGGGGTGCTCCCGCCGCCACTTTCCGCGGACCGGCGCGCTCGCGGAAAGTGAAGCTCGGCAGTCTCGCGATTCAATTCACGCCCGATCCGCTGGCCTTCACCATTACCAACGCCGAAGGCAGCCGGATTCAGCGCATCAAAATCGACAAGGACACCGGCGTCGTTTCCTTCGACACCGGCGCGGCGCCGATTCTGGGACTGGGCGAAGGCGGCCCGCAGTTCGACCGCCGCGGCAACACCGAGCGCATGTCCAGCGGGTCGAGCGGCTACAACCTGCGCACCTTTGGCAGCCGCGTGCCCATTCCATGGCTGATCGGCACGGCGGGATGGGCCCTGTATATCCACCAGCCCTTCGGCCGATTCGATTTCACCGGCGACGAAAGCAAGTTCCTGCCGGCGTCCGCCCACCCGCCGGCCGGGGGCCGCGGCGCGCCACCCCCTCCGGCGCCGGCGCAATCCGAAATGGCCGCGATCGCACTGCCCCTCGACATTTTCCTGGTGGCTTCGCCCGAGCCGGCCACCATCATGGCCGAGTACGCACGCCTCACCGGCTCCGCCGAATTGCCGGCACTGTGGACTTTCGGGTATCAGCAATCGCACCGCACGCTGGCCAGCCGCCAGGAAATCCTGAACGAAGCCAAAACCTTCCGCGAGAAAAAGCTGCCCTGCGACACCCTGATCTACCTGGGCACCGGCTTCTGCCCCTCCGGCTGGAACACCAACAACGGCGAATTCGGTTTCAACCAGAAAGTCATGCCCGATCCGAAGGCCATGTTCGATCGGCTGCACGCGGATCATTTCAAAGTGGTCCTGCACGTGGCCTATCCTACGGGTATCCGCGAAATCGCAGGCACCGTCAAGGATCCCTGCGATCCCCAGCGGCGCGCCGAGACGCAGCCAGCCTGCTATTGGGAGATGCACCGGCCGGTGCTCGCGACCGGCGTGGACGGCTGGTGGCCCGACGAAGGCGACGCTCTCAATTTACCCTCGCGGCTGGTGCGCAATCGTATGTACTGGGAAGCGTCGCAAATCGACCGTCCCGGCGAGCGGCCCTTCGCGCTCGATCGCAACGCCGCCGCCGGCATGCAGCGCTACGGATCGTTCCTGTGGTCGGGCGACGTCAGCTCCTTGTGGGAGACGCTCAAGAATCAGGTGCCCATCGGCATCAATTGCGGGCTCACCGGCATCCCTTATTGGGGCACGGACATCGGCGGCTTCGTCCCCACCGGCCAACTCACCGGCTCTTTCGGGCCCGGCGCGAGTTTTCGCGCCCTAAAGCGCCGGCTGAAAACCCTCCCGGAGGGGGCCCGGCCATGAGTGGCTGCCCCACAATATATGCAGAATTGCATCGATCGAAAAACGAGCGGCATTATGCTTTAGCTGGCCCTGCTTCGCATCATGAGCGCGAGATCTTGCGGGCCCGCAGGAAGGAAGAAATGCCGAACCCGGCAAAAACCACCCCGAAGAACCCGGTTGCCACTACGCGCATGAATTCACCGGGAGCGGCGGCGGGAGGAGCCTGCGTATAATGGGTGAAATAAGTGTACGTCCGAATTCCAAAAAACGTCGCGAAGCACAAGAAAAAGAAGCCAATAACCTCATTCCAGAGGGCGTGCAGCGGTTTGATGATCGCGGGGATGATGTGCTTGAGAAACGACCCGCCGTGGCGGATGGCCTTGCGCTGCCACACGACTTCATCGTAACAGAGTGGACCTGGAGCGGGCACTTTTGGCCGGTTACAGCTCCCGCCTATGATGAACATTCGGTAAACTGTCGATAGTCGGGGTAGTTCCGCTTGTGAAGCGGGATTCCGTCCACTACAATCGGAACGGAGGGTTTGGAACGCCGGTTGCATCCGGCGCATCCAGCATTTTAGGGAGTCACTCTGTGGAAGAGCCATTGAAGCACCTCATGCAGGAACTGGGAAACGCGATTAACGATTCCCTTTCCGAGTCCGACCGGATCGCGGAGGCGATCGGCGAGATCAAGAAGGCCGGTTACGACGTTTTCTTGGTCTTGGAAGCCACCATCGGGTTTAACCGTCGCGAAGAAGGCAGCGAGAACGAGGAAGAGGAGCTTGAGGTGACCGAGGAGCCGAAGCGCAATTTCGAAGCTACCGGCAAGATCAAATTCACCTCCCAGGATCACCGCTTCCTGCGTGCCCTGAAAATCGCGGTGGACGACGAAAACCGCTGAGCGCCCATGCAGTCCCTCAGCCCAACAATTCCCGGTAGACATTCCAGGTTTCCGCGACAGCTTTCTCCCACGTGAAGAGGCGAGCGCGTTCCACGCCCCGTCGCGATAGCTCCCGCCTGAGTTCCTCGGTCTGCGTCAAATCCCGCAGTGCCAAGCCGATGGCCTCGGCGCTTTCGGGATCCACCAGTATGGCGGCATCGCCCGCCACTTCCGGCAGCGCCGAGCGGTTGGAGGTCACCACCGGGGTTCCGGCCGCCATGGCTTCCAGCACCGGCATGCCGAAGCCTTCATCCAGAGAAGGAAACGCGAAAATTTCCGCTTTGGCGTACCAGCGGGCGAGTTCTTCGGGGGAAACGTAGCCCGTAACGGAAATCCGGTCGCGGGCCGGGCTGGCGGCGATGCGTGCCAGAATTTCGCCGCCACCGTAACCCGACGAGCCGGCCAGCACCAGCCGCCAGGAGCGGTCCACGGTTTCGAATGCCTCCACCAGGCGCGCGATATTCTTGCGCGTTTGGATGGCGCCGACGTTCAGAATGGTCTTCTGCCGTTCCACCACCGGGTACGCCAGGCGGCGAATGCCGTGGTGCACCACGCGAACCTTGGAGGGTTCCACGCCGAGCAGCGAAATCACCTGGCTCCGCGTGAACTCCGATACCGCGATGATGGCGTCCGCGCGCGCGGCGGCATCGCGCGCCTGCGCGGTGAAGCGGGCGCGGAACTCGGGCGTGGAATATTCGCCCGACATCACGAACAAATCGTGGAACGTGGCCACCGCCCGGCGCAGGGGGATGCGCGGCAGCCGCTGGTTCAGTCCGTGGAAAAGATCGGCTCCGCGCGGGGCGAATGGTTCCAGAATCAGGCGCCGGCGGACGTTTGGCGGCAACTCCAGCCGCCATGAGCGGAAGAAGCGGTGGGGGCGGTAGCAGAAATGGAAGCGCGTCCCGGAATGCGCCGCGGCCGTACCGAACAGGATCTCATGGGAATACAGTCCGACCCCTGAGAGCCGGTCGCCCGTGCCGTACGTCGCGTCGAGTGCGATGGTCAATCGAATCCATATTCTTTCATCTTTCGATACAAAGTGGTACGGCCGATACCCAACAGGCGGGCGGCTTTGGCTCGCTCGCCGTTGGTTGCCGCCAGCGCGTTGCCGATGGTTTGCTTTTCGCTCGCGGGCAGCGAAATCACTGGCGACCGCGGAGACAGCGCCACCCGCGGCAGATCGCTGTCCCACTCCAACGCATCCGAGAGGCTCCCCAGGCCCGCCAAGCCAGATGACGCTTGATGATACTGCAATGCCGAAGGGAGGTCGGCCATCTGCAAGGCGCCCTCGGATTTCATGGCGGCCATGCGTTCCACGCAGTGCTTCAACTCGCGCACGTTGCCCGGCCAGTCGTAGGCAATCAGGACGTCCAGAATCTCGCGGCTGAGCTGAAAGCCGTACCCGTTGAGAAAATGCTCCACCAGCAGCGGAACGTCTTCCTTGCGGTGGCGCAGCGGCGGCAGGTGGACGGTGAAGACGTTGAGCCGGTAGTAGAGGTCCCGGCGGAAACGGCCGGCGGCGACCTCGGCCTTGAGGTCGCGGTGGGTGGCGGCGATGATGCGCAGGTCCACCTTGCGCCAATGCAGGGCTCCCACCGCGCGGAATTCGCTTTCCTGCACCAGTCGCAGCAGCTTGACCTGCATCTCGAGCGGCAGGTCGCCGATTTCGTCGAAAAAGGCGGTGCCGCCGTCGGCCAGTTCCACCAGCCCCTTCTTGTTTTCGACGGCGCCGCTGAACGAGCCCTTCACATGGCCAAAGAGCTCGCTCTCCATGAGGGTGCCCACCAGCGAGCCGCAGTCGATCGGTACGAACTGGCCGCGGGGATTGGAGTTATGGATGGCGCGCGCGGCTACCTCTTTGCCGGTGCCGCTCTCCCCCAACAGCAGCACGGGAAGGTGGTTGCGGGAGGCTTTTTCGATCAGCCTTCTAAGGGAGTCGATTTCCGCGGACTGTCCCAGTAAGCCATGGTTCGGCGCCGATCTCATTGAGAATCTAGTCGAACGGCGAAGGCCTTTTTCTCACCAGTTTCGCGGCGAATCCTGGCACGCAGCGCATTGGCGCCGTCCAAAGTGGGTTCGTTTCCCACCAGAACCCGCCACACTCCGGGATTTTCCCCGCGCTCCATCACGCGTGACCGGCCATAGTGCTGGGCCATTTGCGTCCGGACGCGATCGGCAGTGGCGCGATCCTGGAAGGCGCCCACTTGAACCACGTATACCGCCGTGGGAACGCCCGCCGGCACCTCGATCACCTCCATGCGGACATGCGCGGTGCCGGGTCCGATCATGGCGATGGACTGGGCCGCGGCGTGGGAGAGATCGATGATGCGTCCGTCTACGAAAGGGCCGCGATCGATGATGCGGACTTCTACACTTTTGTCATTATCGAGGTCGTACACGCGGACCCAGGTGTCGAACGGGAGCGTTCGGTGGGCGGCGACCATCTTCTCCATGTCGTAAATCTCACCATTGGCGGCTGGGCGGCCGTGGTAGGGATGGCCATACCAGCTCGCCAGCCCGGTTTCCCGATAGCCCGTTTTGGGAGGGGAAATGGGTTCGTTCCGCGCGGATGGACTGGCTCCGGGAACGGCCGATGTGGATGGCGCGGTCGGAGGTTGCGGTATCAGCTTGACCTGCTTCTTCTTGTGCGCGCAGCCGGAAAGGGTCACCACGGCCGAGAGCAGGAGCGTAAACGCACACTTCATACCGTTGCATCGATTATGGCATGGCAGCGGAGGGCTTGAGGCGGCGGGTGCTTAACCGGTCTGGGGGTTCAGCGGGGAAACCGCCATCCTGAAGGCTCGGTTCGGCTTCCTGACCGTACCCTTCGGAAACAGGTTGTTGATTCTAGGCAAGTTCCAAGCCGCGCCCGTTTAGCGATCAGCGCCGCGGGAAGGATTTTCGGCGACTGCCCCCAAAACGGCCAAGCACCCCGAGGTGCCAGACTGGCCGGGATCGTTGTCGCGGCTTCTCCCTTCTATTTCAGTTCGGCCCTCCGCTTTCCCTGAAGGCGCAGCCCAAGTTATTGATTCCATTGCTGCAAGCCGCCGAGCCTTCATCACCTTTGGTGGCCCGCCGCAGGCCATTGGGACCTCCCTGACGGTCGCGGCTTCCTGAGAGGGCCGGTCAGTGTCAAGAGAAATCTCGCTGAATTGTCCGCCTTTTCTTACACCCTGAGGCCGACCAACGGGAGGCACGACAAGGCTGCGGTTCTGGGGCCCCTCTCTCTGCGGTCTGAGTATCCGCGATTCGGCTGGGCGGCATCTTGGCGAACAATGCAGTCAATCCCGCCCTGGTTGCCGGCAGTTGGTCTTCGCTCACCCTTTCTCCCGCTTCCTCCAAAATGGGGAATTCGGGCTTTGTAGTGGAACCAACGCGTTGCTGAACGCCCATCCCCTTTCCCTCTTCATTGATCTTCGCCCGCCACTCCTCGCCGTCAAGGGTTCGCTACGCCGCGCACAAACCGCGCGCCCTTGACGGCTCCGGGGTGGCGGCAAACCCGTATCTATCA
>Ga0182018_10001815_pt1 | contig 23071 bp, 19 predicted proteins | sample 812P2MmetaG_FD_120490 | JGI IMG/M metagenome (GOLD analysis project Ga0182018, IMG submission 120490) | Permafrost microbial communities from Stordalen Mire, Sweden - 812P2M metaG | ecosystem: Environmental > Terrestrial > Soil > Wetlands > Permafrost | place: Sweden: Stordalen | collected...
CGCCGAGCCCGGGACGGGCGGTGCGAGTTACGGCAATGCGGGACATATCGCCGCCGAGCTCGATGTACCGATGCCTTCCCTGTCGCTGCTCTTCAGCTTTTGGCGAGAATTGTTTGCCTGGGGTGGGTCGCTCGATATCCCCCTGCGCCACGTGCCGAGCTTTATGCCGTGGGCCGCTCGTTTTGCTGCCGCGGCTCTGCGGCGTCGTGAGAACACCGGGCAATTGGCGGGGCTCGTCAAACCGGCGCCTGCAACGCTCCAGAGGTGGCTTAGGGAATTGGGCTCCCCGCAGCTCCTGCGGCGCAACGGCCACTATGAGATTTGGCTGCACGGACACGCACCGCGACAGGCGCGCGCCCAGGCGCAGGCGATGCAGCGGCTTGGTGTACCCACGAAGCCCGCGCCCGCAGAGCTGGTTGAGGCGGCACGGGTCGCAGCCGGCGCTGCGATCGCGAGCGGCCTCTGGTTCCCCGAATCGGCGCACGTGATTGATCCGCTTGAGGTCGTGCGCACGTTTGCCGCCGGCGCGGTCAAGCGCGGTGCTCACTTTCGGCGTGCCGAGGTCAGCGCCCTAAAGGCGCGTGCATCGGCGATCGAAGTGATTGCAGGCGGGCAGAGCATCATGGTGGATGCCGCGGTAGTTTGCGCCGGCGCGTGGTCGGCGGCGCTGCTTGCGCCGCTCGGACTGACAGTGCCGCTCGAATCGGTCCGCGGCTACCACGTCGAGCTGCCGCAACAACCGCCGCTCATTGACGCACCGGTTCTGTATGCCAACGAGCATATCATCGTGACTCCAATGGCGGGGCGTCTGCGCGCATCGAGCTACATGGAATTCCTGCCGCCGGCCGCGCCCGCTGATAGGCGCAAGCCCGCGCGGCTGCGTAAGAGTCTGCGCGCGCTGGGCTATGGCTGCGAACCTGATGGGCCGAGCTGGGTCGGCGCCCGCCCCGTGCTAGCCGATTACCTGCCCGGTATCGGGCGCGCGCCCAGCGCGGGCATCTTCTATGCGATCGGCCACCAGCACATCGGTTTGACGATTGCGGCGGTGACGGCGGAGCTCGTTGCCGACTTGGTGGCGCAGCGTCAACCGCGGCAACCCATCTCTGCGTTTGACCTGAGCCGCTTCTAAGCGTTCTGCCCCAGGCCACGTCTGCCTGCATCGGCGTGTCGCCTGGATGCCCGTGGATTACGTGCACTTATGTGAACTACTTCCGACTCGCGCGGCGCGATGGCCGAACTGTGATGGTCTCGCCGGTGGCTATGTGTGCGAACGTACTGACGCCTTTGCGACCCCCGGCGCAGGCTGGAATCCGCCACTGACCACGCCCGGAACACAATGAATTCGAAGTTCTCTATCCTCCGGTGGAGACCCGGCATTGTGTGTCAAGCGCGCCGAACGCGCTCACCGTCGAGCCGCTGCTCTGCTGGAAAGCATGTTGCGCGAAAATTCATCGCCTGACGCGCTCGGCAGGGCGCCGCTTCGCGACACGCCAGAGCTGCCACAAGCATTTGGCGACAATGCAGTGCCGGATAGCTTCGATCAAATGGAAGACGATCTCGGTCCTACTACGCAGGTGCTGCGACTGCCCTTTGGTGCGCCGCCCAGGGTACTCCTCGTCGACGACGACGAGCTGGTGCTGGCAAGACTGCAGGATCTCGTGGCGGCGGCAGGATTTGAGGTTGATACAGCGCTGGGCGGTGCGTCGGCACTCGCCGCGCTGCAAAGGAATTTTTCACCGGTAGTCATCATGGATCTGCAGATGCCTGACATGGATGGGCTTGCACTCTGCCGCAGCATCCGCAACGGAACTTGGCCGGGCTACGTCTACATTGTGCTGCTGACGGCGCAAGACGCCGAAGACGATATCCTTGCCGGCCTCGATGCCGGCGCCGACGACTATATGAGCAAAAAGACGTCGTCCGCTCAGTTGCTGGCGCGGCTGCGCACCGGGCAGCGAATTCTGGCGCTCGAGCAGTCGCTCAAAGAGGCCCTGGCAGAAAAGCGCCGGCTGACGATGACCGACGCGTTGACCGGTGCGCCCAATCGTCGCTACTTCCAGCGCCGGCTCAGCCGGGAGCTCGAACGCATGCGTCGCTTTGGCGGCGAGCTGTGTCTAATGGCACTCGATATCGATCGTTTCAAGACGATCAATGATCGCTACGGACACGCCTCGGGCGATGCGGTATTACAGGAGTTCGTGCGCCGCATTAGCCAATGTTTGCCGCGCAACACGGACTGGTGTGCACGCATGGGCGGAGAGGAATTTGTCGTGGTGCTCGAAGAGACCGGTCTTGCTGGCGCTCAGATGATGGCTGAACGGCTCCGCGAAGCCATCGCGGTCGCGCCCATGCGCACGCGTGCGGGCATGGTCAATGTGACCGTCAGTATTGGGGTCAGTGGACTTGAGAGCGCCACGGATCGCCGGGACATTAGCGCCGAATCGCTCATGCATGTCGCGGATTCGTGTCTGTACGCCAGCAAAGAAGGCGGCCGCAACCGCGTCACTTTGCCACGTTCTCATGCACTCGCCAGGACGGACAGTAATGGAGTATGAAAGGAGACGACGATGAATGCGACGGCATTGCGAACAGTCCTTTACGTGGATGATGAGCCGGATATACGGACCATCGTGCAAATCGCCCTCAGCTTGTCGAACGAGCTGACGGTCCATACGGGCGAATCCGGCGCTCAGGCGCTGCAGCTTGCCCGCGAGCTCCACCCGGACGTGCTGCTGCTCGACGTCATGATGCCGGGCCTTGACGGTCCCGGAACCCTGCACAAATTGCGTGCGGATCCTGCGATTGCGGACATACCGGTCATTTTCGTGACCGCCAAGGCCATGCCGCGGGAAATTGCACAGTTTCGGGAAATGGGTGCGGTAGGCGTCATCGCCAAGCCTTTTGATCCGATGCAGCTCATCCAGCAACTGCGCTCCTTGTGGGAAGGCCATGATGCAGAACTGGCGCCTCCGAATGGGTATGAGGACAAGGCGGGGTTACAGCGGCACGTCGTGCACCTGGGGGACAGGTTCTTGCAGCGGACCAGAGATGAGACCGCTATTCTGCATACGCTGGCAGAGCACGCCCAGGACGGCGATCCAATCGTGATCGAGCAAATGGAGCGCCTGGCACACAAGATTCACGGTAGCGGATCCATGTTCGGATATGCGGAAGTGAGCGTCTGCGCCGCAGATTTGGAGAGTCTAGTCGGGGAAGTCAGGTTGCGTGACGCTGTGGCCGGCGCCGCCATTGCGCCGCAGATTCTCGATAGTTTGATCGCCTGCACCAAACGGCTCGCGCAGGCTGTGGAAGCAGCGGCAACAGCGGCCTAAGATTCGGCAGCTATGGGCTGCTGCACCAGAGAGAGAATCGTCTGCACGATATGCGCCTCCGACACGCGCGATTTGACGAGCGCCGCAGCAACTCGCTGCTCGACATCACGGCTGACTTCAGAGGCGGAGAGGATCACGACCGGCATCGGGTGCGTCGAGATGGACGGTAACCGCTCGAGCAACGTCATACCACTGCCGTCTGGCAACCCCATATCGAGCAACAGCAATGAGAAGGGAGCCTCGCGCAGCAGCGCCTCCGCAGCCTCCAACGTGCAGGCGAGGACTACGTCGGCGGTGCCGGCTAGCGCAACTTCGAGAACGTGACTTAGATCCGCGTCGTCTTCCACGTGCAGGACGCGCGGAGTGCCGATGCGCTCACGCGACGCCGCGGAATTGTCCCCAAAGATGAGCACGCGGCAGCGCTGCGTGTCCGATAGCGCAGTAACTCGCGCCAGCTGCATGGTTTGACCTGCGTACGGCAATTCAAAATAGAAGGTCGTGCCTTGGCCCGCAGTGGTCGTGAAGCCAATCGTGCCTCCCATAGCCTCAAGTAGCTGACGTGTGATGCTCAATCCGAGGCCAGTGCCCTCGAAGCGGCGGGAGGTCGAGGAATCCGCCTGGGCAAATTTCTCGAAGACGCGCTTGCGGAACTCCTCAGGAATTCCGATGCCATGGTCCTCGACCTCAAATCTCACGTGCGAACCAAGATCAATCGCGCGCACCTGAACGACACCGCCTGCGGGAGAGAACTTGGCGGCGTTCGACAATAAATTCGCCATCACTTGCATCAGCCGATCGGAATCCGCCGCCACCTCCACATTTGCGGGAATCTCCTCGAGGTCAAAGGACACATGGTACTTTGCGCCGTACGCCTGGTTGACTGCAATTGCCTGCTGTAAGAGCGCGCGCACGGGTACGCTGTCAATGCGCATCTCCAAGCCGCCGGACTTGATCTTCTCGACGTCGAGAATGTCATTGATGATGCGTACGAGTCGCTCGCTATTCTGGAGCGCGATCTTTACCATCGTCTCCGCTTTTTGCGGCAGCTTCCCGAGGACCCCCGCTTCGATGAGACCCAGGCCGCCGCGGATCGAGGTCAACGGAGTGCGCAGCTCATGGCTCACCGTGGAAATGAACTCGTCCCTGAGCTGTAGCTGCAGCCTCCGCACCTGTTCCGACTCAACCTGCAAGCGCTTGCGCTCGATAGCATGGCGCAGGGCCCGAAGCAACGTTTGCGCGTGAATCTGGCCTTTGACGAGGTAGTCCTGCGCGCCCTCCTGCAGCGCTTGCGTTGCGATCGCTTCGTCGTCGAGACCGGTGAGCACCACCAGCGGAACCCGGGGCGCCATAGCGTGCAGCTCGCGCACCGCAGCTATGCCGCTCGCGTCGGGCAAGCCCAGGTCGAGCAGCACAACGTTCGCAACCTTCGTCGCCAGATGGGTCAGGGCGTCTTGCATGCATACGAGATGCGTCAATTCGACCTTGATTGATGGCGAGTCTTTGAGGATCTCATCCAGTAGCCGCGCATCTCCTGGATTGTCTTCGACCAGGAGCACTTGCAGGGGCGCGTTCATTGGGCTTCCGCTCGCGGCAACTTGACCATTGTCAGCCAGAAATCGTTAATGCTCTGTACGAGGCTTTCGAATGCCTCGAGCTGCACGGGTTTCGTCAGATAACAGTTGGCCTGCAGCTCATAGCTTTTGACGATATCCGATTCCGCGTCGGAAGTGGTCAGAATGACAGTTGGAATCAGCTTAAGGCTGGCGTCTTCCTTGATGTAGGTGAGAACCTCGCGCCCATCCATTTTTGGCAGATTCAGATCCAGCAAAATCAAGTCCGGGCGCGGAGCGCTAGCTTTCGCACCCGTTCGCCTGAGAAAGGAAATGGCTTCCACGCCGTCAGTCGCCACGTGCAGGCGGATATCCTTATTGGCATCGCGGAACGCTTCTTGCGTGAGGCGGACATCGCCGGGATTATCTTCGATCAAGAGTATTTCGACAGGCACCCTATATCCTCCTGCAATATTCACGATTTGCTCTCTCCTTCGGCCAGGGCGAATTTGAACGTTGAACCCATTCCAAGCTTTGACTCAACAAAGATGCGCCCGCCGTGCCGCTCGACAATCTTCTTGCAGATTGCCAATCCGATACCGGTGCCGGCAAACTCTTCGCGCTTGTGTAGTCGTTGAAACATGCCGAAGATTTTTTCGAAATATTGGGGCTCAATTCCAAGGCCGTTGTCTTGCACGGAAAATGTCCACCGTTTTGCACCGTTGCGGCTTGCAGCAATCTGCACTTGTGGGATCCCCGGGTTCTGATACTTGATCGCATTGCCAACCAGGTTCTGAAAGAGCTGGATGAGCTGGATCTCGTCCGCCATGACGGTCGGCAGGGGCTCGTGCGTCACCAATGCGCCGCTTTCCTGAATGACACCGCGTAAGTTCTGCAGCGCCTGCCGCAAGGCATCTTCACTGGAAATATCGCGCAGGTTGCCTGCTTTTGACCCGACACGGGAGTAGGCAAGAAGATCCTGGATCAGCCTCTGCATGCGACGGGCCCCGTCCACGGCGTAGGCGATGAATTCATCGGCGTCGGAGTCGAGCTTGCCTTTATAGCGCCTGGAAAGTAGCTGCGTGTAGCTTGCGACCATGCGCAGGGGTTCCTGCAAGTCATGCGAGGCAATATTGGCGAATTGCTCGAGTTCCTGATTCGAGCGATTGAGGTCCTGCACGTTTTGCAGAAGATCAGCTTCGGCGGCTTTGCGCACGCTGATGTCGCGAATCGCCGCGGTCACGAGGATGCCCTCGGCGCTTTCCAATGGGCTCAACATGAGCTCGAGTGGGAATTCGCTGCCGTCCTTGCGGCGCCCGGAGAGCTCGATCCCCGTGCCGATCTGCTGCGCAAGAGCATCTTCCGCGGAGCGCAGTCCGTCTGACACGAGTCGCTCCGCGAAGCCCATCGGAATGATGTTCTTCACCTTCTGGCCGAGGAGCTCATCGCGGCGATAGCCGAACTGCTTCTCCGCCTGGACGTTCAGGAGCACGATGTCTCCGCCCTGGTCCACGACCACCATGGCATCCGGAGCTGCTTCCAGGAGTCCTCGATATTGACCTTCCATCTGCGCGACATGCTGTTCGGCGGCTTTGCGCACGCTGATGTCGCGAATTGCCGCGGTCACGAGGATGCCCTCGTCGCTTTCCAATGGGCTCAACATGAGCTCGAGTGGGAATTCGCTGCCATCCTTACGGCGCCCGGAGAGCTCGATGCCCATGCCGATCTGCTGCGCAAGAGCATCTTCCGCGGAGCGCAGTCCGTCTGAGACGAGTCGCTCCGCGAAGCCCGTCGGAATGATGTTTTTCACCTTCTGGCCGAGGAGCTCATCGCGACGGTAGCCGAACTGCTTTTCCGCCTGGACATTCAGGAGCACGATGTCTCCTCCCTGGTCCACGACCACCATGGCATCCGGAGCCGCTTCCAGAAGCCCTCGATAGCGGCCTTCCATCTGCGCAAGGTGTTGCTCGGCGGCCTTGCGTACGCTGATGTCGCGGATGGCCGCAGTCACGAGGATACCTTCGGCGCTCTCCAATGGGCTCAACATCAGCTCGAGCGGAAACTCACTGCCATCCTTACGGCGCCCGGAGAGCTCGATGCCCGTGCCGATCTGCTGCGCAAGGGCCTCGGCCGCGCTGCGGGCATCGTCGGCGATCAGACGCTCTGCAAAGCCCTCGGGAATGATGTTCTTCACCTTCTGGCCGAGGAGCTCATCGCGGCGATAGCCGAACTGCTTCTCCGCCTGGACATTCAGAAGCACGATATCCCCGCTCTGGTTCACGACCACCATCGCATCCGGAGCCGCTTCCATGAGCCCTCGGTACTTTGCCTCTGAGGCCTTGGCTTCGCTCAAGTCGCGGGTGATGCTGGAGAATCCCCGTAGCTTGCCGGCCGCGTCATGCAACGCTGTGATGGTGGCGCTCGCCAGGAATTTTGAACCATCTTTGCGCACGCGCAGGCCCTGTTCTTCGTGACGGCCGCTTGCTGCTGCAATCCGCAGCACTTCCCTCGGCCTTTGACTTGCGATGTCGTCGGCGGAAAAAAAGCGCGAGAAGTTTTGCCCCATAATCTCCTCGGCGCGGTAGCCTTTGATGCGTTCCGCCCCAGCATTCCAAGTCACGATTTGGCCTTGCGGATCGAGCATCAGAATCGCGTGGTCCCGCACTTCTGACAGGAGCATTCGACCCTGTCTTTCGCCGTCGCGCACCGCCGCCTCTGCATGCGCACGCCTCGAGTTGTCCCGCTGGACGCTCCAGCCCGCGGCTGCCGTGATCAGCAATCCAAGGATCGTTCCGAAGAGCAGCACGGTTTTGGTTTCGTCCAAGTGCCAGTTGGAGTCAGCGGCCCGTTGCTGCAGCAAGCGCAGCTCTTCGCCCCGCATCTTGCGGCCTTCGGCGTCAAATTCGTTCGAAATCCGCGCGCCGCGTCCGGTTCGAATCTCCTCTACGGCTGCGTCCAAACCGCCGGTCTGGCGTAGGCTGATGACCGATTCGGAGAATTGGATTTGTCGTGCAATCAGGCTCTCGAGCCTTGACAGCTCACGCCGCTGGAAGGGGTTATCTAGCGTCGCATAGCTTACGGCTTCGGCGTACTGGTTTGCGCGTGCGACACTCGTGCGGTAGTCCCTAAGATGGAATCCCTCGCCGGTCAATACAAAGTCGTGGACGCTCGATTCAAGGGTCTTGATCGAGAACTGCAGCTCTTGTACGTCCTCGAGAACCTCGTGTGTGTGGTTCACCCAGCGATTGTTATCGACGAATTCGACTATGCAGTAATAGGAGAAGGCTCCCACGAGAAGTAAGATTACTATAGCGGATCCAAATGCGAGCCCTATCTTCCCGTCTACGGACTTAATGGTCATTACACATCCACAGAGGCCGCCGGAGATCGAAGCGCGTCCACGCTGAGGCGCTCCTCGAGGCTCTCAGCGTAGAGCTCGACAGATAAGAAACTCCGCCCTGTCAGGAGAACAGGCAGACGTTCTCGCATACTGCCAGCATCCGCCTAATATGCGTTGCGGTATGTACGGTAAGTCGCTTAAGGATTCAAAAATATGGGCGGGGTCGAGAAGCGCGGTGTTTTGTCCACGTCGGCGATGGCTGAGCGGTGGGTGCCGTCCCGGGAATCGCCGATGCCAGTCAGAAAAGGGCGGCGGTTACGCAGCGGCAACGCTTTGCGACAGCGTCGGAGGCAATAAAGACAGGATAACCGTCACAATATGCGCCTCGGACACGCGCGACTTGACCAGCGCGGCCGCAACGCGCTCCCTTATTTCCTGTGAGACTTCGGTCGCGGAAAGAATCACGACGGGTATCGGGATCGCCGTCAGCGCCGGGAGTTCTTCCAACAAGCTGAGCCCATTGCCATCGGGTAATCCGAGGTCGAGCACCAGCAGCGAGAAACACTCTTCGCGAAGCAACCTCTCTGCCGCCTGCAAAGTGGTGGCGGTCACCACATGCACCCTGCCGGCGAGGGCGGTGTCGATGACATGGCTGAGATCCAAATCGTCTTCCACATATAAAATGCGCGAAATGCCCACGTGCTTCCCGGGAGCTTGCGAGTCATTCCGGTAGTTCGCTGCCTGGTGGTGCGCCTCAGCCGGGGGCGCTTCTTCCGGGAGCGGTAGTGATGTCGCTGCTCTCGGCAATTCAAAATAGAAGGTCGTGCCTTGGCCCGTAGTTGTGGTAAATCCAATCGTACCGTCCATGGCCCTGATGAGCTCGCGCGTGATGCTAAGACCTAAACCCGTGCCTTCGAAGCGGCGGGAAGTGGAGGAATCCACCTGCGCGAACTTCTCAAATACGCGTTCGCGAAACGCTTCCGGAATACCTGCGCCATGATCTTCAACCTCGATGCGCACTCGCGCGCCACGGTCGATCGCGCGCACCTGCACTTGAGTTCCTGGAGGCGAGAACTTGGCGGCGTTGGACAATAGATTCGCCATCACCTGCATCAATCGGTCTCGGTCGGTCAGGAAGTTTGCGGCCCGCGGCATCGCTTCGAGGACGAAGCGTATCTCATGCCTCACTCCGTAGGGCTGGTTGACGGCAATGGATTCCTCCAAGAACGCCGCTATCGGCACGCTCTCGATCCGCATCTCCAGCTTGTCGGAGCTGATCTTCTCGATGTCCAGGATGTCATTAATAATGCGCACGAGCCGCTCGCTATTTTGGTGCGCGATCTTCACCATCGCCTCCGCCTTTTCCGGCAGCTTTCCTAGCACGCCTGCGTCGATGAGTCCCAAGGCGCCACGGATCGAGGTCAGCGGTGTTCTCAATTCGTGACTCACTATCGAAACGAACTCGCCCTTCATCCGTTCGACTTCCATGCGCTGTGTGACGTCTTCGACCTGGGAGATGAAGTAGAGCGGGGTGCCAGCGCGGTCCCGCACCAGCGATACGCTCACACTCGCGAATACCATGCTGCCGTCCTTGCGCACATAGCGCTTCTCCAAATGATACGGCGGATCTTGCTCGGTGAGCGCCCGGCGAATCAGCTCCTCAGTCGGCTCTCGGTCATCGCGATGCGTGGCGCTCTGAACATCCTTTTCCAGAAGTTCTGCGCTGCTATACCCGAGGATGTTGCAGAGAGCGCGATTGACCTTGAGCCAGCGCCCCGCGACGCTGACGAGCGCCATCCCTATCGGCGCATCGTCGAACGCGCGTCGGAAACGCTCTTCATTCAGACGTATCTCGGCCTCATGTGCCTTTCGTTCGCTGATATCGGTGATCACGCTGACATAGCCGACGATAGTCCCGGCGGCGTCGACCTGGGGGGTAATTGAGCGCCAAACCGGAAAGCGACTGCCGTCCTTGCGAATCATGGTCCATTCTTTCTCTTCGCGCTGTCCGAGCCGCGCCTTCGCAACGAGAGTCTCGAATGATCCGCTCACTGAACGGCCGAGTTCGGCGGACAAGGCCTGCGCTCGTACAAGGACTTCGGCGTCGTCGTACCACGCGGCCGGCGCCGCCTTTCCGATGACGTCGGCCGCGGCGTAACCGAGCCAACGCTCTGCGGTCGAATTGAAGGCCGTGACGACGCCGTCTACTGAGCTCGATATGACGGCGTAGTTGGCAGCGTTGAGAATGGCCGTCTGTAGCGTGAATAGCTTGTGGAGCGCTGTTTCAACGCGGCGACGGCGGTGCGTTTCTACTCTATTCCTGATGTGCGCCCACGCAAGGAGCCCCGCAGCCAAGATGCTGGCGAGAACGAGAAATCGCCCCGTGCTGAAGAGATTGTCGCGCGCGAGTGCGCTACGCGTGTCGAGCAAGCGACGCTCAGCAGCGCTGAATGATTGTAGATCGGCAAGCGCGAGATCCGTGCTGAGGCGGCCGTCGCCGCTGGATTCCAGGCGGATCGCCGCATCAATGCCCTGAGAATCGCGAACGGCCACCAGTCGCTTCGTGTAGGCAGAAATGTCGGAAATGTCGGTGGAGAGTTTGGCCAGCCGGGGCCTCTGCGCCGCATTGTCCGCGGTGAGAGTCCTTAGCCCGGAAAGCTGCAATGGCGCGTCCCTGACGCTCCCCCAATACGGTTCGAGCGCCGCCTGCTGGCCCGTCAGCACATAGTCGAGCGCGCCACGTTGCATGCCGGTGATATCGCCGCGCAGTGCCTGCGCCCGCAGCAGCACATCGTAGGTATGCATTCTCCAGTCATAGGAGCTTTTCAAATGGCGCATGCTGACGGAGGAGACGAACGCAATCATTGCCATCAGAGTCACGGAGCCGACAATCGGTAGCCAACTCCGCAAATCAGATCTTTCCAAGCGCGCGACGGTGGCTGCCCCTAGGCGAATCAATGTGCGTGATCGCGCCTTTGCCGTTGGGCTCTTGGGGGGTAATTGTTCGGGCATGCGGGTCATTTCACATATGGCGAGCGCGCAGCAAGAGGAGGCTCGGGGGGCAACGGTGCCGAGGCAGGACTTCCAAGCAGCGTGACAGTACGAATTGATGAGCGATGTGCTGCGCCGCGCCAATTGCGACTTCGGCTTGGAATTTAAGACGCGCCGTTGCGCTCGTTTGCGGCACTAACTGCCGTACACGGCCGCAAGGTGACACAGGTGCGCGTGTCGGCTCCGATCGGTTGTTGCGGCAGAACGCGCTTATGTTTCGTTTAGATGGCGCGTGGGGATTTGAGGGCCGCCGGCCGCGACTGCGGTGCGCTCGGTTTACAGCGGCTTGCGCACGCGAGAAGGGCGATCTGCCATCGCACGCAGGCGGTGGAATCGCTTCGCCATGCTCGGACTTAGGAATGCCACCAGCGGCGTGCCCTGTTTGCTGTGCTCGGCCACGACCTTGAGTGCAACCAAGCTCGGAACGGCCAGCACGACGCCCGCAATGCCCCAGAACCATCCGCCGAACCAGAGCGCCAGGAACACGATGATTGGGCTGAGATCCAGCCGGTGCCCGACCAGGAGAGGTTGCACAATCTGGCCCTCGATGGTTGCGATGCCAAGATAAGTCGCACCGACTGCGAGCACGCGCCCCACGCCGTCAAAAGTCACGAACGCGACGATCACCAATATAATGAGAGTGGTGGCTGACCCAACATAGGGGATGAAGTTCAGCACTCCCGCAAGGGCGCCCCAAAGCACGGGGTTCGGCATGCCAAGAGCCATCATCGCCAGGCCCGTGGCCAGCGCGAGCCCCAGATTAATGACTGCAATGGTCGCGTAGTAGCGCCCAACCTCGCTGCGCACGGCCTCGATCACTTTCAGAATGTGCGTCGAATGTACATCGCGGGCGAGCGAGGCCGTCATGCGCGCGAGCATGGGAGGACCGCCTGCCAGAAGAAATAAAGTCAAGATCGTGATAGTCAGCATGGCAACGAGTGCAGTGCGTGTTTCGAGGAGGAGTCCTGCCGAGGTGCTTGCGCCGGACTCCGGCTTTGTCGCGGCGCCAGAAGTTCCAGCACCGGCGTCAGTCAAATGTTCGGCGCGATCGGTGACGGCGTCGATGCGGTGCAGAACGCGGGCCACGGGTCCAACCTTTTGTTCAATGATCTTGGCGGTGCGCGGGGCCCCGGCTAGCCACTGTTGCGCGGGTTCCCACAGTCGATCCACTGCAGCACCCGTAAGTCCCAAGAATGCGACCAGGATCAGTATCGCGCTCACGCTGCGCGGCAAGCCCTGACGATGCAATGCCTCGACGGGGCTCGACAGCACGAGCGCGATCAGGAGCGCCAGAGCAATGGGAATAAACACGGAGTGGGCAAAATAAAGCAGTGCCCCGCATAAACCGCAGGCCAGCACTAGGAGCGGCCTGGAGCTTCTGGGTCTTGGGGCGGGATCCCGCGAATCGCTGGTTTCCATGGTCATTTCTCGATTCATCGGCTGCTCTGGCACTTTGGGGCGCCTGAATTGTGGCCGCGAGAGCCACAAACCGGTAGTCGTGCAAGGTACCGGCTTTGCTTGCGTTCATGGAAAGCCAGCTTGAGCTCATAGCTATCCTGCACGGCCGCTTGCATATCCTACCGCGCTACGTGTACGGCTGGCTCAGCGGCATGTCTCAGATCGCTGTTGGCGCGACTTTACTTTTTGGAGCGGGGCCCGCGTCGCTCATCGCGCTCACGCGGCTGCTTTTGAACAAGTGAGAGCTGACCGCCAACATGCGCGGCGCCCCATGACAGCGTTGCCGAAGCCGCCGGTAACGGCCGGAAGTTCGTTGACCTGTGTCATTACCGCACGCGGTCTTGTTTCACGGCACTTCAGGCAAGCGCTGAACTTGCGACGCCTCTCGAGCTCTCAAGTCGGGAATGGAATATCCGAGAGTCTGGCACATGCGTCAAGCAGTCGATCCTACACCTTTGGGTCACGTGTCGCGGGCAATGGACGCCGCAGGTGCTGGTGATAAAAATATTCGCCGGTGACCGTTGCGGCTGTGTCGTCGCTGGTTGCGAGCCAGACCTGCGTCTTGGGCGCTGCCTCGAGGTCATCAGGCGCCCCGGGGCCGCCCATCTTAGTCGGCACCCAGCCGGGCTCAAGTGCATTCGATCGTACGGCCGGCCAGAGGCGCGCGACCGCGAACGCAAGTATCACGTCGTGCAGCTTGGAGTCCGAATAGGCTTGGCTGCCGTTCCACGCGCGCGTCTTCCATTCCAAATCGTGCAGTGACGTGTCGCCGCCTTGGTGCATGCCCGAGCTTACATACACTAATCGCTGGGGCTTTTGGATCAGCGCTGTAAGGACATAAGGGGCGAGCGTGTTGACCGCAAGCACGTGGGGCAGGCCATCGACGGTTGCGATGCGGCGGCGTTCCCGGTAGCCGATACCGGCGTTGTGGATAATCGCGTCGAATGATCCGAGAGCGTTCACTTGCTGCGCGACGGAGCGAATTTCAACCAGCTGCGACAGATCGCCGAACACCGCCGTCTCTGCACCTTGAACCGCGGCCAGTGCCTCGCGAGCTCGCTCGGCATGGCGAGCGTGCAGCACGACGCGGTGACCGTCTGCGACTAACAACCGTGCTGCCATTTGCCCCAGTCCGTCCGCAGAGCCCGTGACGAAAATTCGTGCCATTTATTGTCCCTCGGGGGTTTGCCGCGCGACGAACTGTCCGACAAGCGTCTATACCACTCGGCATTTCTGAGCCTGCCAGACCCGCCCGCCCGACGGCCCGTTGCCAGTGCGTTGACTCATTATGATGAGCTAATCAGATTCAGGTCACGCTCTAAGCGGGCCGCAAATAATCCTGGATGGCCGCTGTCCGATCCCAAGACGCGCAGCGTCGCACGCGAAGTCTTCGCGAAACGCAACGCTATAACGTGCCCGGTACGCGGGTGAGTCTCGATCCAGAGTACGTGTATATCTCGCCCTGTGCGTTCAAGCCCCACAAGTTCGTGCCGTAGGCGATCTCCCGCAGCGTGCCGGAAATTCGACTCCAGACGGAGCTCCCCGCCGGCAGGTGCCACACGTCGCTCGAGCTACTGATGCCCCAAATGTCGCCGCTCGATGCGATGGCGAGCTGCGACAACTTGCGCCCCGCGCTTTGCCAAACTGAGCCATTCCACTTGTAGACGTTGCCGAGAGCATCCAACGCGGCTACGTTGGTGCTGGAGGCGACCGCGAGCTGGGAATAGGAGCCTCGGTCAGTCCAGGTTCCACCGCTATATTCATAGGCCTCGCCTGCGCTGTCGACACCCCAGACATCTGTGTCGCTGGCTGGATCCAGCACTATTGAAGCAAAGGTTCCGCTGATCTCGGTCCAGGTGACTTTGCTGGTGCTGCTACTGCTCTCGGGCTTACTCGCAGTGTAATAGACCGCACCGTTTGCGGTGACTGCCCACAAGTAATGGGTGCCGACGGCAATCTGCTTGAACGTGCCGTTTACCTGCTGCCAGTTCGGGCTGCTTCCCGTCACCCAATGCAAGACACCGCCTGAAAAATTCAACGCCCACACGTCTCCGGTTGGGCCGACGGCCAGTTGGAGGACAGAACCGGGAACAGCCGTCCAGGTCGAGGAGGCACGCTGATAAATCTGTCCCGCAGCGTTGATGCCCCAAACATTGCCGCCCGCGCCGATGATGAGATGGTTCGCCGCCAAACCGGCGCTCATTGCACTCAGCAGGGCACCCTTTGACGTATCCTGCATGAGATTCCAGCTCATAAGACCGGCCAACACGTGGTCCTGTGCATACTGGGCTTTCTCGCCGATAGTCTCTGCATTGTCGAAGTCCCAGAAATCCCCTTTGGATGAAGAGGAATTCCAGATCCACGCACTAGCGCCGATGCCATCGCAACTTGCAGGTTCCGGACTGGGGCCGCAGTCGGTGCTGCCGTTGGCATCGTTGTAGAGCGTGCCAGGCTCGCCCCTCAACGTGTAATAGGGGTACGAGATCGCACCATTATTTGCATCGACCTGCAGAGCAGCGATATGACCTAGCACCGCGCCGGCGTCCTGGCCCGTGACCCCGGTATAATGGATGCCGTAGAAAGGAATTCCAAGCGCGATCTTGTTCGGCGGTACTTTACCGTTGGTGATGATCCCCGCGTCGGCGCCGTATATATTGGCGTTGCCATAGAGATCAGCATCGATCTCATTCAGCGGGGCGTTCGATTCGGCGACGCCGTCACCCACATAGGCGTACTCATAAAACTCCACATTGAAAAAGTCGACGGAGCTCGTCGCGCCGGGCGGATATTTCTGACCCGCAAAATCGATGTATAGCCATCCGTTGACCGTGTGTTCCGGACTGAACGCCGCCGTCAGGAGCAAGTGCTCGGCAATATCATGCTTTGCCTGATACTGATTAAGCGCCGCTCGAAACGATTTCAGAAGTGCATTGAAGTTTTGTTCGTCCGTGGTGTTACTGGGTGTCTCCCAATCAATATCGACGCCATCAAATTGAAATCCGCCATTAGGAGTATCTGCCATCAGATACCCAACGCAGTCCCTTGCGAAACTGGTGTCGCCTGCCACCGCCTGAAATTGCGTGCCGCTAGCCTCGCCTCCGACGGACACTAGAATCTTGATAGCCGGATAGCTGCTCCGCAGCGTTTTTAGGCTGGCTAGATCCGATGAGGAAATGAGTGGGGCGCCTGTGCAGGGATTTGAGCTGTCGGACGCAGCGAACGCATAGATGAGATGCGTCAAGCGACCTGCGGCGCCAGAACTGATCAGCTCGGCGAGCATCGTCGTATTCGGCGTCGCGCCGTAATAGGCCGCCATAATCTGTGTGGGTGGAGGCGTCACAGCTTGCGAGTGACACATGGGCGAGACTGCCAGCAAGCAGGCGAGCACTCGAAGAGCACGATGGATCATGGAGACGATGCCTCACGAGCAGCAAGTTGTACCTGAAAACGCAGCGCGCCCGGAGAGATTCGAACTCCCGACCCTCAGGTTCGAAGTCGCAGCGATGATTTTATAGGTTCTTAATTTTCAACCACTTAGCAGGCCCGCCCTCACTCAAAACATGCATTGTAGCGCACGAAAAGGCACCAAACGCTACGTTTTCGCTACGCTGCCAATGTGCCGGTTTGACGAGATGCACGCGTCTCTTATACTGGAACGGCAATGCCCACCGCTGCTGTAAAGCTCCCCGCCGTTCTCGAAAAGTTCGTGGCCTCTCAGGTCCGCGAAGGAACATATCGCAGCCGCGAGGCCGCCATCGTCGCGGCGGTCCAGCATCAAAAGCGGCGCAGCGAGCAACTCGCCTGGTTACACTCGGAAATCCAGAAGGGCCTCGACTCTGGTCCAGCTGACGAACTCGATATTGAAAACGTGATTCGGCGCGGTCGCCGCAGGGTTTCCGCTCGGGCCCGCCGGGCACGGAGCTGATGCCGCGTCGAATAGAACCGTCTCGGGCCGCCCTGGCCGACTTCGACGCCCTTTACGACTACATCGCACGCGACAATCCACGCGCAGCGGCTCAAGTGCTGCGCACACTCGATCGCTCGATCCAACTCCTCACGGATCAGCCAAAATTGGGAAGGGTCTTTCGTCATCGACGACACCGACTAAGACTGGTTACGCACGGCGAGTATCTTGTCTTCTACCGGGAGCGTCCCGGCGTCATCGAGATTGTCCGTGTTATCCACGGCCGTCGGAACATCCCCGACATTCTTGACGACTTATGATTGCGCCCCCGACCCTGCCGCCAACTGGGTCCTGCTCAGGCCGCGACAGATCGAAGAACACACTTTCAGCGACCGTCTCAGACCGGCCAGTTTGAGACATTCGACTGCCGAAAATGCGAGCCGGTAAGCTGTCATTCACGGCGCGCGGTAAAGGTAACGGATGCAGGACCAGGGCAGACGCCGGAACTTTCCCAGGAATGTTCCTGAACGGGCGTGTTCAGATGATTCGCGTTGTGGCAAGGACGGAGTTACGATTCGCTGGTGGGGAGATCGGCGGGTGCAACTGGCAGTTAGACCATTGAATGCGCAGTACAGCGAAATTTCTTAAAATGGCGGGTGACCGCTTCTGCCGGACGCTGGTGCGGTTGTCCCGAAGTGGTTCAAAATAAAATGTTGGGGGTTCATATGAAGATTATCGGTCTTGGCAGTCTTAGGGCTGCGGTGTTTATGGCTTGGATTGGCTGTCTAATGCAAGCGGCGCACGCTGACGTTGTTCAGCCCGCTATCGAGGCTGCGAACGCGCAGTTCTCGGCGGCTGCGGCCAAGGGCGATGGTAGTGGGCTTGCAGCGTTGTACGCGGCAGACGGACAAGTACTGCCGGCTGGCAGCGAAGTCATTCAGGGCACGGACGCGATCCAGAAGTTCTGGCAAGGCGCACTTGATTCTGGAATTGCTGGCATCGGGCTCAAAACACTAGAAGTTTTCGCGCACGGTTCGACGGCGACCGAGGTTGGGCAGTACGAATTGCGTGACAAGGCAGGAAAAGTACTTGACCACGGAAAGTACATCGTCGTCTGGCGCCGCGAGGGCGGCAAGTGGAAGCTTCTGCGCGACATGTTTTCAACAAACGTACCAACCGCCAAAAAGTAGTTGGCGGCAGGAAGCGGCAAGGCGTTGTCAATGGGGCGACCCAGTTTGCGGAGCGTCTACCACCTGTTAGAGGTAGAGCGGCCCCAACGGGTAATTGCAGCGGTGACCAAGGACAAGAAGTCCTGACATTCCCAAAAAGAACCGAAAACGCGCGAGTTAGTGGGCCGGAAAATGCGCTTCGCAAGCGATTGGATCTTCTATCGTGAGTCAGCGCCAATGCTCATTTTTGGGAAAGTTTGAGATTTTTGGTTGTCTCGGAAGCAGCCATTCACGACAGGCGGCAGTGGGTCAGGAAGTGACCTCCGACCGATCCGGTCGGCTGAGGGGCGCTGACCGGCCAACTGTGGTCGGTGACGGTGATGAAAATTAACTGAGCATTGCCAATCAGTGGCAAGTAATTGATTGATTAGCGCGCCCGGAGAGATTCGAACTCCCGACCCTCAGGTTCGAAGCCTGATGCTCTATCCAACTGAGCTACGGGCGCACCTTAAAAACAAGCCATTTTTCTAATATTAGCTAGACCTTGACCAAAACTCAAAGGCCGTTTCACGTCGCGACGGCATTTGCAAACACAATTACAGTTGCGCTCATAGAGGGGGACGAGAACTCTGTCGCAGCACTGATCGAAGTCACCACGGCGCAAGAGCACCTAGACTACCGGCGTGTCGCAATTGGGTTGGCGGCGTGGGGGGGGGGATGAGCTGAAGCACTATCTCTTTTACTATCGTCGATTCATTGATATCAGTCTACTCGCACGCACTGGACAAACTTTATGGGGCATGTTTGAAGAGGCTCGTGCACTCGCCGCACACGCAGGAATCGACGAGCGCTCACAGGAAGAGCGCGCCGCAGACCCGCGCAATCTTCTCGAAAAAATGTTTCGCGTCCTAGAAGACATGGTGATCACTGCGATTAACGAGCACCCGGCCAAGGTCAATAGTCCAATAAAGCTTGCACGACCTCCGTCAATAGTCCCGCCTCCGAGCTTCGCGCCTTGATCCTGCGGCGCGGCACAGATGATGAACCGGGAGCTTAAAGTTGACTCGCGCTCGCAACGGCGTACAAGAACAGATCAATCTATCGGCCAACGGTGAGCCAGGGAACTCACCGCCAGGGAATTGCAAGGTTTTAGGTTAAAACGAACAATTGGGGACAATTGCGCTATGAAAACTCTCTATCAGTCTTTGTTACTCGCGCTCGGCGGCCCGAACCCCACGAACCTAACCGGCGATTACAACACCGCTTCTGGGTACGGTGCGCTCAATTCGAATACGGGCGGCTCCCACAACACCGCCTCCGGGGTCGCGGCACTCGGTTCCAACCAGAACGGCTCCTACAACACTGCCACCGGATAGGGGGCGCTCGCTGGAAACACCGTCAGCGACAACACTGCCTCCGGGGCCTATGCGCTGTATTACAATGTAACCGGAAGCGGCAACACCGCTGCTGGATACGAAGCCCTTTTAGGCACTGCTAATATTGATACGCCGCCTACGGGTTCTAACAATACTGGCACAGGCGCCTATACGCTTTATTCGTACTCGACCGGCAGCGACAATGTCGCCTTCGGAGTGAACGCGCTTTATGCCGACACGACCGGCATGTACAACACCGCCACCGGGACGGGCGCGCTCGTTAAGAACATGACCGAAAATTACAACGTCGCAGAAGGGGCTCATGCTGGCGGTGCCCTGACGAGTGGCAGCAGCAACATTGCCGTGGGGTACGAGGCGGGTTTCAAGCTCACGACCGGCAGTAACAACATCCACATCGGCAGTCCGGGTGTGGCGGCCGACAACGGGGTGGTCCGCATCGGAACGATCACCGGCACGACCTCTACCCAATCGGCCACCTACATTGCCGGTATCTACAAAGTAACGATAACGAGCGGCCTTCCGGTCGTGATCGACTCGAAGGGGCAGCTTGGCACGACGTCGTCATCGGAGCGATTCAAGACGGACATTGAGCCGATGGGACCGAACACCGCCAAGCTTCTTGAGCTGCGACCGGTCACCTTTCGCTACAAAGCCGATCCGCAGAGCACGGAGCGCTATGGGCTCATCGCCGAGGAAGTGGCGAAGGTGTACCCGGAGCTGGTGGTCCGCGATCAGTCGGGCCGGATCGACGGAGTGCGCTATGACGAACTTGCGCCGATGCTGTTGAATGAAACCCAACAGCAGGCGGCGAAAATCCGCGCTCTTGAGCAGCAGGTGGCAGAGATGCACGCCGCACTTCTGAAGATACAGGCCAAAGATGAACGTGTAGCGCAGCGTTGAAGGATTAGTAACCTCGCCATTGAGCGCTGCGGCTGGATCGTACAGCGCAATGGGGCTTCGTCACCGTAGAACCTACGCGGAAATCACTTGCCACGAGCGGCACGGCGGTGGCGCGCGTGCGCAAGCGCACAGACAGCTCTGTAGTAAACATATGAAATTCCGCCATAAGGGCACAATCCCATTCGCCTGCGCTCCTTCTATGAAATGACAACGGCTTCAGATGTATTAGAGGCCATACAAGTTCTCTTGATTGAGGACGGCCCTGGTGACGTGAGGTTGATGCAGGAGGCGCTTCGCGGCACGCATCCCTCAGTCGAGTTGCATGTGGCTAAGGACGGTGTGGAGGCCATGGCCTTTCTGAGGCACGGTGCGTCGCGTGCCCATGCGCCGCGCCCCGACCTCATATTGCTTGACCTCAATCTTCCGAAAATGGATGGCCGCGATGTTTTAGCCTGTATTAAGGCGGATGCACGCTTAAAGACGATTCCGGTTGTAGTCCTGAGCATATCCGACGCGCCAGAAGACATTGAAAAATGCTACCGGCTCCAGGCCAACTGCTACCTTACAAAGCCATCGCAGTTGGACGACTTCGAGAATCTCGTGAAGAGCATCCACGAATTCTGGCTCAAAAGAGTCAAGTTGCCAAAGCGCGCAACCAGGAACTGAGCAGAGGGTTTCCTCCGGGGCTCAATCCATCCCAACGCTAACTGTGGCCTGCATTTAGGATTGTTGCGCGAAGGCCGGGCACATCGAGCGGGGCAAGGGGGTCATTCCAGTATTCGAGGAATTCACGTAACACGGCACCGTTTTGCGTAAGTTTCGACGCCTGCACTCCGTTGACGACCGGCAGTAACAATATCGATGTCCGTAATCAGGGTGTGGCAGGAGAGAGCGGAGTCATACGAATCGGCACGCAGGTGCCTACAGCGCCCAACCAGTGAATGAGCCTTCTGCGAGGAACGGGCTCCCCGCGAGAAGTGGATTTGCAGCGAGTGATTGCCTGCGAATCCGCCCGGCTGCCCGAACGCAGGATATCCAAACTCTTGACCCTGAGCGGCTCCATAGCCCTGTGGGCTCATTTGTGCCGCGGCAGGCCCAAACACCCATCGTGGGAGGCGACAATGCCTGAGCAAGGTATTGCGCATAATTTCCATTTGCTATTCCGTCTGCCATTTGAAGCCCTCCAAAGATGATGATCACGCCTGCCGGATGAGCAAAATACCCAGCGACAGTGGATGCGATCATTCTCCTTGGAGCGCTCGATGGAAATGGATCAGAGTTCCCAGCTGCGGGTACAGAAATGGATCAATTTCGGTACTGAACCAATTTGACCAGCGAGTCGGCGAGATGCGTGCCAATCGCGCTATTGGTGAGCGAGTCGCTGCGCCGGCCCGCGAGAGAGCGCTCAGGGAACTAAAGGGTGGTTACAGGCGCTAGAATTTAGAGAGCTGTCGCCTGACCAACAGCTGAGGTAACGTTATGCGTGGATCCACATTTCTGGCGTTCGTTCAGGAACCCCGCGCAGGCTTGCTGCGGATTTCTACGGCTGCGCGGCGCAGGATTTCGGCGACGCGCTCTTCTTCCTGCGGAGAATCGGCCGATTCGTTGAGCGCGCTTTTGAGCTCCCGACGCGCACGCAGCAACTCTTTGGAGCCGCGATGTCCCGAGCCCAAGTCCCCTGGTTCTGAAGCTGCACTCTCATCACCCGAAAACGCACGCCGCATGCGCTCCATCTTTGCGCCCACGCGCTCGAACTGCGCGAACATCGAATCGACCACAGTGCGATTTTCATCAAGCTGCGCCTGACCGCTCGCGGTGATGTGGTAGAGCTTGCGCGCCCCGTCGGCTTCAATGGTTGCGTAGCCGATCTCTTCAAGATAGGTCAGTGCCGGGTAGACCATGCCCGGGCTGGGCGTGTAGAAACCCTTGGAGCGCTCTTCTAGCGCCTTGATGATCTCGTAACCATGTCGCGGCTTATCGGCGAGCAGCGCCAAGACGAGAAGCTGCAGATCGCCCGAAGCGAGCTTGCGACCCATGCTCATGCCTCGCCCGCCTGGTTCTCCGTCGTCCATGAATCCGCCGCCGAAGCGGCCAAAGCCATGGCGCCCGTGGTGGTGGCGCCCCATAAAATGCAGGCGGTGGCGGATAAATCCGTGTAAGTGATGTCTCATTTATATCTCCAGATATGTCTTAAAACGTATCGTAAGATATAAATACTCGAGGCCGGTGTCAAGTGGCAAGACGCAAGCGCGGTTCTGGCCGGTGTCGATTTAACAGAATCAGGGTGTGGCTACTGACGATTCCCCTGCGGCGGAGCATCGGTCACGAAGGCGTCCTGCACTGACTACGACAGTCCCGTTCGGCCCGCGTGGACGGTCGCGACCGCAAGCGTTATTCGCCGGCTATCGGGTGAATCTTGCGCCGTCCAAGGCCGCTCGTCATTGCACGCCCAGAACGCGGAATACGAACAACAATCCGGCGCCGAAGAGGGCGGCCCCCAATATCACACACACCGGAAGAGTCAGCACCCAAGCCAGAATGATGTTGCGCACCGTGGGGCCTTGGATCCCGGAGCCGTTCGCGACCATGGTTCCGGCAATGCCGGAGGACAAAATGTGCGTGGTGCTCACGGGCAGCCCCAGCATATCGGCCGCTTCAATGGTGCCGAACGCCACGATTTCCGCCGCCGCGCCTTGTCCGTACGTCAAATGCGCCTTGCCGATCTTTTCTCCGACCGTGACGACGATGCGTTTCCAGCCCACCATGGTGCCCAATCCAAGAGCGAGCGCGACTGCGACTTTCACCCACACGGGAATGAATGACGTCACGACTTTGAGGTTCTTCTGGTATGCGGATAGTGCGTCGGCATCGAGGGTCGCGGGGAGTTTCTTCGCCTTGATCATTTTGGCGAGCGTCTCCGACACGAGATAGATATTGAGACGCAGGATGCGCCGTTGCGCGCCGGGAACC
>Ga0182018_10001816_pt1 | contig 23071 bp, 20 predicted proteins | sample 812P2MmetaG_FD_120490 | JGI IMG/M metagenome (GOLD analysis project Ga0182018, IMG submission 120490) | Permafrost microbial communities from Stordalen Mire, Sweden - 812P2M metaG | ecosystem: Environmental > Terrestrial > Soil > Wetlands > Permafrost | place: Sweden: Stordalen | collected...
ACGGTGCGTCCTCATTCGATTCCGCATTGACTGTCCCATTTTGCTCTTCTCCTCATCGTGCGGTGCGCAGATGGGCTGCTCACCGCTTGTTTGTGCTTCCTCATGAACCGTCTTGGTACTACGGGCGAGCCTGCGCAATGGATTCCCTCGTTCTGAACCGATCCCTTTTCGGTCCTCATTCGTAGAACCTGTGCCGGCGAGCATGAGGAGAAGAACGACGTGGAGATGACAACGCGCAACGTGGCGACCGCGCAACTTTTCTCGCTCAGGCGGGTCGCCCTTACCGCAACCCTTATTGCCATCATAGGGTTCTCCATGTCGGTCGTGGCGACGCGTCACGCAGGCGCGGCAAGCAGCCGAACAGCCAAGCGGGTGGTCGTCGCGGTCAGCAAGAATGCCACGCTCGGCTCCATTCTGGTCAGCAACGGCAGAGCCCTCTACAGCGTGAACACGGGAAACTGCGACAAGAAGTGCCGCAAGATCTGGCCGGAGCTGGTCCTCCCCAAGGGAGTGAAGAAGGCGACACCCGGGACCGGAGTCAAGGCGGCGAAGCTCGGCACGCGCAAGGTCGCCGGCGGTGCGGTCCAAGTGACCTATTCCGGCAAGGCGGTCTACTTCTTCGTCGGTGATACGTCTGCGGGACAGGCGAACGGCAACGGCGTGACCGACGTCTGGGGCAAGTGGTCCGTCCTCGGGACGGCGAGGCTGGTGCAGTCGGGCTCGCCCACTACGCCGATCCACACGACGACACCTCCCGCGACATCGGTGCCGACGCCGGGCTCGTCCTCCACGACCCCCTCCGTGTCGACGCCGGCAAAGCCGACCACGTCCACGCAACCCCCGACAACGACCGCACCGAAGCCGACCACCCCCTCGACCGCGCCGGCCCCGGCCCCGGCCCCGACGCCGCCACCCAAGCCGACCACCCCCACGACGACGGCGCCACCCACCACCACCACGACGGCACCCCCAGGGGGTGGTTCCGCCTTCTGAGGAGGTGGGTGGCGCGCGACAAGTCCGACCGGAGTGTCGACCAATTGCTCCTCAGCGAGATCGGGAAGTTGAACGACTGGGTGGTAGTCGGTCCCACCCGTCTCGAACCCGAGCTCGATCTCCTCGCGGCGCGCGGTTCTATCCTCGCTCCCGGCCTCGGGGCGCCGGAAACCACGTTCGCCGATGCGGTCCGAGCCTTCGCGACGTGTCCCGGGCGGGCGATGCCAGTGCAACGCGGTCACTACTGGCCGACGGCCGCGACGTGAGCCGGCTGAGGGGGTGCCGCCGTCGTGATGGCAGTGAGTTCCGCCAGGTGCTGGGCGACTGAAGCCCTTACCACCGTGAGTGACCGAGACGCCGCGATGAGGACTGGCGGTATGCCTCTCCGACATTGAGAGAGCTACCCTCGGTGATGGATTCTGGCGGCGATACCCGAACGGTAGACTCATGAGCACACGCGCGATGGCTACCGACACCGAACTTGACGGCGACTCCCCCTCAGCGCCATTAGAGCGCTCCGGCCGCGTCCTCCACGTCGCCCCTCACGTTGTTGTTTGGACGCTTCTACTGGCACCGATGATCCAAAATATGGCTCGGGGCTGGCGGCCGCTGTCAGACGACGCCACCATCGCCATTGGGGCATGGAGAGCTCTCTCCCTCCATCCGCCACTGCTCGGACAACTCACTTCAGCCGTCGGTGGAGTCAACGCCTCCGATCCCGGTCCGCTCGAGTACTGGGTACTGGGCCCCTTCGTCCATCTCGATCCGGGCCAGGGGGTCCTCATCGGATCGGCCATTCTCTGCGCGCTGGTTCTTTCGGTCGCCATCGAGGTGCTGCGCAGGACCAGCGGCACGTGGGCCGCCGTCATCTTCACCTTCGTGATCGTGGACATGGCCATCGTGTCGCCGACTCCATTCGTCGACCCGGTGTGGAACAACTCATTTGGATTCTTCTGGTTCGCCGCATATCTCGGAGTGGCCTTCGCTGTCGCACGGGGAAATCTGCGCTTCTTTCCGCTCCTGCTTTTCGTCGGATCAGTGGCGGTCGATTCCAATCTTGAGTATCTCCCCACCATCGGGCTGCTCTTGGTGGCCTCATTGGTGGTGGGCTGGCACACTCGACGCCCAGCGAATCGACGATGGCTCGGATGGACGGTGGTGGTCGCCACGGTGTGCTGGGTGGGGCCGTTGTACCAGCAGTTCTTCGACGACCGACCCAACCTGTCGCTCCTCCTCGGGGCGTCACCGAAGACAGAAGGTTTCGTCTTCGGACTGCGAGCGATGAGCCGAGCGGTATCTCTGAGCCCAATCTGGGCTGCGCCACGACCCAACCTTGAGCTTTCCGCCTATGCGGACTTTGCCCAGCGGAGCGTACTGCTCGGTCTGGTTGTGTTCGTTGTACTGGCGGGCATCACCATTTGGGCATGGAGAAGGCGGGACTCCGCACTCGTCAGCATGTGCACGGTGTCCGTGGCCGGGGCGGTCGGGATTGTGTTCCTGTTCGCCCGTACCCCCACCAACGATCTCCTCTCCTTCGTGTGGGTCAATCTGGCGGTCTGGCTCGTGGGAACGTGCATCTGGCTGACGCTCGGTTTGGCCATATTCACAGCCATCCGGCCGCTGCCGGCTGAGATTCGGACCCAAGTGACCGAAGTGCGGACCGAGTTGGGCCGGAAGCCGACTCGGTTCTCCAGCCGACAGAGGCGCCTTGCCCTTGTGGCTGTTCTGGGAGTCGCCGGCCTGGCCGGAACTCTGGTCACCGTCTTTCCCTATGGGGACCAGTTCCTCCTTGACTGGCCGGCGGTGGGCCGGGTACAGCACATGACCGCCTACATCGAGCACCATGTGGCGCGCGGCAAGGTCGGAATCGGGATCGTCTACACGGGCCCGAACTTCTATCAGCCGACGACAGACGAGCATGGGGTGGCCTATCTGCTCCTGACTGATGGGTGGTCTCCCGGAATGGAGCCACAGGCGAATCAGCTTCTCGGCATGCCCATCGACCCGAAGAGTCCATTCGTTGCCGTTACCGAGCAGGGAACCAGGATCACGGGTTTCAAGTACTACCCGGTGTACCAGCCCTATTGGTTCGTCAAGAGCGGGTAAGCCGTTCGGCTCCCAGCGCCACAAGACGAAACTCGGTGTGGGTGCCCGTTCCCACCGGTCGTGTCGTGGAATTAGGTGATCTCGATGGTTACTCCATTCGCTGGGGTCGGGACGCTCACACCCGAGAGCGCTCACGCGGTCAAGGTGGACCTTGTACTGCGTCCGGCTCTCACCGTGCTCCACTTGTCACCAGACGCCAGGCTCCAATCGCGATGGCCGCATCGTCGGCCAATGGTCGCCAGCCTCGGATAGCCGAACGAAGCATAGGAACGAGCAGCCTGAACCGAGGGCACCTCCGGACGAGCCGCCACGCCGGAATCGAGGACTGCCTCAGGCGTACGCATAGTTCACCGTTCGAAGCCGTGGAAGGTGCTGACGAGCGAATGACTTAACAACCGGTCCAGACCCCCCGCCAAGTTCCGAATCACCATGGATTAGCATCGGGAACTTGATCCTGGCCTTCGTCCAACGACCTCGGAAGACCGGCCTCGCTTTGGCCCTGGGCCAGGCCGACGGCCACCGTCTTTTCGATGGGCGCGTATAATTTGGCCGGCTCGGCTTGACGCGACAACGGGGGAATTGAAGCCAGTGCAAATCGTAGTGGTCAGTTGGCGCGATCTCGCGCATCCTCTGTCCGGTGGGTGTGAATTGCTCATCGACAGGCTCCTCAAGGGCTTGGCTGAGCGCGGTCACGATGTGGCACTGGTGTGCGGCGGTCCCGTGGCCGAGCGCGAGTATCCCGTCTACGACGCCGGGGGGACCTATTCCCAGTACCTGCGCGCGCCGTTCGTGTGCAGCACCTTGTTCCGTAAGGTCGATCTCGTTATTGATGTGGAGAACGGGGTGCCGTACTTCTCACCGCTATGGCGGCGGCGGCCGTCGGTCTGCCTCGTGCTGCACAACCACCGCGATCAGTGGGCAATGCGGTTCCCACGCCCAGTGGCGAGCGTGGCGCGCGCCGTCGAGCAACACGTCATCCCGGCTGTCTATCGCCGTCGCCCCTTCGTGGCCATTTCGTCGTCGACCGCAGAAGGGCTTCTTGAGATGGGTGTGGACGAGCGGCGCATCCGGGTCATCGAGCCCGGTGTGGACGTTTCCCCGACGAGAGGCCACGCCAAGTCACCGACGCCGCTCTTCGTGGCCCTGACCCGACTGGTTCCCCACAAGCGGGTGGACCTTCTCCTCGACGCCTGGCGCGAGGTGCAGCCGGTGACCGGAGGTCGCTTTGTGCTCATCGGCGACGGGCCCGAGCTCGTGCGTCTTCGGCGCAAGGCGACAGAGGTTCCCGGAGCCGAAATGCTCGGCTGGGTGGACAACGCCGAAAAGGAACACTGGCTCGAGGAGGCCTGGTTCCTGGTTCACGGGGCGTACCACGAAGGCTGGGGGATCGTCATCTTGGAGGCGGCGGCGGCCGGAACGCCGGCGGTCGCCGTCGACGCCCCGGGCGTGCGCGACGCCGTCGTCGATGGTGTGACCGGCATCTTGGTGGACGGTTCGGAGCAATCTCTTGCGGCGTCCTTGGCTCGAGCCTGGATCGATCTGGCTGCTGACCGTGAGCTCTGCCAACAGCTGGGTAGCGCGGCGCGCCAGCGCGCCGCGCAATACGGTTGGGAGCGGATGGTCGATTCCTGGGAGGAAGTGGCTGAGGAGGCTGTGGGCCGCCCGGTCCGGATCACGAGTGGTCGCAAAGAACACCTCCGCCTGCGCCAGCCGCCCGCTCCGGTGGCCCGCGGCAGAGCCCATGAGCAGGGAAACAACCAGTGGCAGCCAGCGAGTCACCCGGTTGGCCTGAGGCGCATGGCCGCACTCATCAAGGGTTTCCGCACCCAGTTCGACGATCCCGATCACTTCTACACCCTCCTGGCCGACGACACCATTGACCTCATCGAGCGGTACGAACCGCTCGCGGGCAAGAGCATTGTCGACGTGGGAGGTGGCTCCGGCTACTTCGCCGAGGCATTCCGTCGGGCGTCGGCGCGCAGTGTCTTCATCGAGCCTCTATGGGACGAAATGACCGAGCCCGGGCGCCGGTTGGGGTTCGGGATCGTCGGAGACGGCTGCCGGCTCCCGCTGGCCGACGCCAGCTTCGATGTGAGCTTCTCTTCCAATGTTGTCGAGCACGTACGCGACCCGTGGCAATTTCTCGACGAGCTCGTTCGGGTGGTTCGACCGGGCGGCTTGGTTTTCATGGCCTTTACCAACTGGCTCTCACCCTTCGGCGGCCACGAGACATCTCCCTGGCACTACCTCGGGGGCGAGTGGGCCGCGAAACGCTACGAAGCCAAGCTGGGCTATCCGCCCAAGAACCGATACGGCGAGAGCCTGTACCCCCTGAGCATCGCCGCGGTGTTGCGTTGGGCGCAGGGCAACGCCGGAACGCGTCTGGTGGATGCCTTCCCTCGCTATTACCCGTATTGGTCGAAGGCCATAACCGTCTTGCCCGGCGTGCGCGAGATAGTGACGTGGAACCTAGTCGTTGTGCTCAGGCGGGCGGACGTTCACTAGGGCGCTCAGGGATCGAAGCGGTGGCCGTAGCTCCGCACCGTGACGATGTGCCGCGGGTGGTAGGCGTCCACCTCCACCAGCAACCTGATCCTGCGGATGTGCGCATCGAGGACCTTGCCCCGGTCCGACAAGTGCGGCCAGATCGCGTTGAGTGATCTCTCCCGCGGCACGGCCGCGCCGGAGTGGGCCACCAGCAGCCCGAGCAGATCGATGTCCTTGGGACGGGCGTGCACCCGGACGCCCCGCACCTGGACCTCGCGCCGGTCGAGATCGACCTGCACCGGGCCGGCCACCATGACGCCCCCGGAGTGGAACTGTCCGGGCGCCACCAGGGTCGGGCCCGCTCCCGGCCGAGCGGAAGCCCACCGGATGGCGGCCCAGAGGCGCGCCGCGCTCTCCCGTACGCGCCAGGGACGGCACAGGACGTCGGCCGCCCCCATCTCGAGCGCGAGCACGGCCTCGTCCTCGTCGTCGCCTGAGAGTAGAGCCACGACCGGCGTCCCCTGGGCACGGCTGAGCAGTCGGAGGACGGCCTGACTCGACATGTCGGGTAGGTCCGGGCCGAGGAGGATGACGCTCGGCTCGTGGCGCGTGCTCATGGCGATCCCCTCCGCGCCGGAGGAAGCCATCACTACGGAGAAGCCCTCCTCCTCGAGTCGGGCGACGAATCCCGCTTTGGGCAAAGGGTCGCCGTCGACAATAAGGAGTACCGGCGCGCCGGGAAACGTCGTGGCGCTACCTCCCCTGTGACTCCGAGTGGCGTTGCGTGCGGGCGACGATGAGCCGTGAGCTGACGAGCAGGATCAGCACAATGATGACGAGGAGCAGCGCCGCGTCATAGGCCAGGTAGTGCGCCTCGGGCGCCGGCTGGTTGTAGAACGTGAAGACCGGGTACGTCAGGTAGGCGAAGCCCTGGGAGTGGATCAGGCTGGCGCTGGGGATGGCATCGGTGAAGCTCGCCGTATAGATCAACGGGGCCGTCTCGCCGCAGGCGATGGCCAGGGCGAGGAGAAGGCCGGTGACGATGCCGGGGATGGCCGAGCGCAGCACCACCTTGCGGAGGGAATAGCCCTTGGACATTCCCAGCGCCGCGGCGCCTTCGCGGTAGTTGTTCGGCACCTGTCGCAGGGCCGACTCGGTGGATTTGGCGATGTAGGGCACGACCATGATGGAGAGGATGATGAGCGCCGGCAGGAGCGAGAACCCCCAGCCCAGGCCCACCACCAGCGCGACGTAGCCGCAGTAGCCGAGGACGATGGAGGGGAATCCCGACAACACGTCCGACGCCGTGCGAAAGAGGCCGCCACTCGGCTTGCCGTTGCGGCGCGGCTTGGCCAGCTCCGACAGGTAGATCCCGGCCATCACCCCGGTGCTGCCGGCGATGATCAGCACGCCGAACATCAGGATGAGGGTCCCGATGATGGCGTTCTCCAGGCCGCCGGTGGTCCCCTTGGTGGGGGTGGTGAGGACGCTCCACTGCCAGTGCGGTACGGCGCGCACGACGACCCCGATGAGCACCCACAGGGCGGGACCGACCACGAGGAGCAGGGCCAGGTAGGTGCCCACCCGGAAGAGCAGTCCGGCGATCGTTCGTCGCCGCATGTCGGGTTTGCGTACCGAGACTGCCATCTCGCCCCTAGGTCGGCCCGACCGACGGGACGAGAGCGGACGTTCGGCGGATGATGACGCCGGCGGCGAGGTTGACCAGCACCGAGATGACGGCGAGGACCAGCGCGAGCTCGGCCAGGGTGGCCACGGCGAATCCGGTGCCGTCTGTCTGTGCCCCGTCGAGCTGCGTCAGTATCGTGGCGGCGATCGTGGTCATCTGACCGAAGATGTTGGGGGCGAAATGGATGGCGGAGCCGCTCACCAGGGCCACGGCCACGGTCTCGCCGAGGGCACGGCCCAAGCCGAGCACCGATGCCCCGATGATGCCCGAGCGCACCCAGGGAATGGTGATCTTGTTGGCCACCTCCCACTCGGTCATGCCGAGCGCCGAGGCTCCCTCCTTGGGCAGGGGGGGCACCTGATTGAACAGATCCCGGGTGGTCGAGGCGATGATCGGGATGATCATTAGCCCGAGCACCAGGCCGGCGGTGAACAGCCCCTGGCCCGTGGCCGCCGGGGTGCCGCGGAAGAAATCGAGCACGGGCACATCGGGCATGTGGTTGCCGATGATGGGATAGACGTCGCGGGAGAGGATCGGTCCGAGGGTGAGAAGGCCCCACAGTCCGATCACCACGCTGGGGATTCCGGCCAGCACCTCAATGGCGAAACCCAAGGGACGCGAGAGCCAGGTGGGCAACCGTTCGGTGAGGGCGAAGGCGGCTCCGATGGAGACGGGCACGGCAATGATGAGGGCGATCGCCGAGGACTGCAATGTCCCGGTGATGATCGTCAGTGCCCCGAAGGAGGAGCCCTGCGGATGGGCCACACCGTCGGTGTGCACAGGCAGTGCGTAGCCGCCGCCGTAGGTCCACTTCGTGCCGGTGAGGAAGCCCCATCCGTTGACCCGGATCGCCGGGTAGGCCTTGACCGCCAGCACGCTGACGGCGAAGACGAGAGCGGCCAGCGGCAGGAGCACCGCCACTCGCCCGGCCACCTGCCAGACCCCCTCTTCATGGGACCGGGCGGTCTCGGCGATGCGCCGGATGGGTGACATCCGGCGCATCGCCTGCGCCTTGAGCGGCGGAGCGGGGCTGCGCCCCGCGGCCCCGCCGGTGACCGTCACTACTTAATGTTTTTGATCTGCTTCAGCGATTGCGCGGCGACACTGGCCGGCAAGGCTTGGAAGTTCACCTGGGCCAGGTACGTCGGGTTGTTGCCGTCGGCGGAGTTCACGGCCCACTCGAGCACGGAGCGGATGTTCTTTGCTGTGCTCGAGCTGGACTGCTTGTCATTGACGATGGCGTACTCGTAGTTGATGATCGGGTAGCCACCCTTCGCCTTGCCGTAGATGAGCGAGATCGTCCCGTTGGCGGGCGTCTTTTTGGCGAACGCAGCCGCTTCGGCGGCGATGCTCGCTGCCGCGGGGAGTACGAACTGCTTGTCACCGTTCTGCAGGGAGGCATAGCTGAGCCCGGACTGGAGGGCCTGGGTCAGGTAGCTGATGCCGACGTAGGCGATGCAGCCCGGCGTCGCCTTGCAGCCCGCCACCATGCCCGAGTTGCCCATCTCGCCCAGGGCGCCGGGGGCGTTGGGGAACGTCAGGGAGGTGTTGAAGCCGACGGTCTTCCCCCAGCCGTTGGGGTCGGTGTCGGAGAGGAACGAGCTGAACAAGAACGTGTCGCCGCTGCTGTCCGACCGGTGCAGCGTCACGATGGGCAGGCTGGGCAGCGTCACCCCCGGATTGAGCCCCGAGATGGCCGAGTTGTTCCAGTTGGTGATCTTGCCCTGGTAGATGTTCGAGATCACCTTGCCCGTCAACTTGAGGTGGGCGGTGACACCGGTGATGTTGTAGGTGACCAGCTGGGCCGAGATGGCCAGCGGGATGTTCAACAGCGTGGGGGTGGTTTCGAGGTCCGACGGTGGGAGGTAGGCATCGGAGGCCCCGATGTTGGCGGTGCCTTCGGTGGCGTCGGTGATCCCGGTGCCCGAGCCCGTGCCGGCCGTCTGGATGGTGACCGAGGGGTACTTCTCGCTGTAGCCCGACGACCAGAGGTTGAAGAGCGGGTAGAGCAGGGTGCTGCCCGTCTCGCTCACCGTCCCTCCGGATGGGGTCTCCACCGCTGACTTGCTCGCGCCGGCGCTGCCGGCGAAGGCCGCGCTGAACATCAGGGCTACCGATGTGGCGAGCAGGCACGCGGGTGCCATGCGCTTCACTCGGGGCATACGCATTGAGGGGTTCCTTCCTTTTGGTGGTTGCTTACCTGTCAGAGTGCGTGGGTTGTCTGTCAGTTGTGGTGTTGCGGTGTATGTCGGCGGGTCAGCCCATCCGACCCGAGACATAGCGCTCGGTGTCGGCCTGCTTTGGGTGTGTGAACAGCTCCTCGGTGTCGCCGTGCTCTATCAGCGCACCTTCGTAGAAGAACATCGTCTGGTGCGAGACCCGGCGTGCCTGCGCCAGGTTGTGGGTGACGATGATCAGCGTCAGCGCGGGCACCAGGGTCGCTAGCAGCGCCTCGATGTACTCGGTTGAGACCGGGTCGAGTGCGGAGGTCGGCTCGTCGAGCAGGAGCACCTCGGGCCCCACGGCGAGAGCACGCGCCAGGCACAGCAACTGCTGCTGCCCCCCGGAGAGCCGGAACGGCGAGTCGCCCAGCCGGTCCTTCACCGCGTCCCACAGTCCCACTTCACGGAGGCGCTGCTCGGCCACGACATCGAGTTGCTTGCCCTTGGCGATCCGGTGCGCCTTCACGCCGGCGACGACGTTGTCGCGGATCGACATGGGAAAGGGGTTGGGGCGTTGGAAGAGCATGCCGATGCGCCGGCGCAGGGTGAGCACGTCATGGTGGGTGGACCAGATGCTTTGCTCGTCGAAGGTGACATCGCCCGCCCGGCGGAAGCCGACCACCTTGTCGTTCATCCGGTTGATCGTGCGCAGGAAGGTGGACTTTCCTGAGCCGGTCGGTCCGATGAGGGCGGTGATGGTGCCGCGCCGGAAGGAGATGTCGACATCGCTCAGGATGGTCTTGGGGCCGAAGCTGAGGGTCAGCCGCTGGGAGCAGACTACGTCTTCGGGCCTTCCGCGATCGGGATCGAGAGCCTGCAGCACGGGATCGAGCGGCTCGAGTCGTTCGGGTTGCACTCGACTTGCGTTGATGGAGTCTGGCCCGCGCTCGTCAGTCATTTTTCAGGAATACCATCCGAGTCCCGTCGCCGAAGGTCGTAACCCGACAGTAACGAAGGCAAGTGAACCCAGACCGAACGAGGGACGACATTGAGCTGAACTTTTGGTGAACGGCAGCCCAACGTCCGCCGAAATGCCAGGTCGCAACGGCCCAGTGGGTGTTGCCCTGATGGGAGTCGCGCCGGAGTGGCGCTTCAGACCGAAGGGCCGCCGAGCCAGCCCCGCCGCTTGAAGAGGCTGAAGAGGAGGATGACGGCGATGACCTCGGTGCCCACACCGATGGCGAAGAACGTCCACGCCGGCGTGATCTTCCCGACCAGCCAAGAGAAGTTCTGCCCGAAGAAGCCGGTGAGGTAGCTCAAGGGCAGGAAGATCGTGGCGATGATGGCCAGCTGCTTCATCACCACGTTGAGCCGGTTGGACACCGTCGACAGGTGGGTGTCCATCACGCTGCTCAGAAGATCGCGGTAACTGTCGACCAGGTCGGCCAGCCGGATCAGATGGTCGTAGAGGTCCCGGAAGTAGCGGGATGCCTCATCGGTCATGCCGGGGACATCGGCGACCCCGGCGTTGATGCTGGCCATCATGTCTCGTTGGGGCGCGATGACCTTGCGCATGTTCATGAGGTTGCGCTTCATCTCGAAGAGCAGACCCAGTTGGGCTTCGGTGGGTGCCTTGAGGATGTCGTCCTCCAGGGCGTCGATCCGGTCGTCGAAATCACTGAGGACGGGGAAGAAGCTGTCCACCAGGGCATCCATGATGAGATAGACGATCACGATCTGGGGCGACGCCGTGCCAGTGGCCCTATGGCGCGCCATGCGCTCGCGCACGGACTGCACGCCCGGGCAGTCGCCGCGGTGCACCGTGACGACGTAGGTGTCGGTCCAGAAGCAGTGCACCTCGGCTTTGCCGTTGTCGTCGGGATCGGCTCCCCGGGCCACCAGGTAGACGAAGTTGTCGTAATCGTCGAAGCGGGGACGCTGTGCGAACTTCTCGGCCGCCGCAACGGCGAGGGGGTGAAAGCCGAAATGCACGCTCAGGAGCTCGGCCACGGTGCCATCAGTCGTCTCGTCGTCCAGGTCGAGCCAGAAGAACTTCTTGCCCGCCAGCGCCGCCAGCACGTTCTCGGTGGTGGCCTCGGTGTCCTGTCCGTCCTGGGTCAGCATGCCCTTCATCCCCTCAGTCTCACTCTCGGGCCGCACCCAGCGGGGGGATGGGAGGGATCGGGGCCGCTGCTGATGGGATCAGATGAAGCGGGAGGGGTCGAACTCCGCGGGGAGGGTCGGGCACCGCTCGTCGGCCTGTGGCGCCATCCGCGCCGCCACGAGCAGCGCACTGTACGGACCGAGCAGCAGGCCGTTGGCGCCGTGTCCGGTGGCCACCCACACATTGGCCCACCCCGGCACCGGACCGAGGACCGGTCGGTCGTCGGGCGAGGAGGGCCGCAGGCCCACCCTGGTCTCGAGGTACTCGGCTGTGGCCAGGCCCGGGGCCACCGACAGACATTCGCGCAAGAGCTCGTGCAGGCCGGCTGCGGTGACAGTGGCGGAGAATCCCGCTCCCGTCTCAAACGTGCCCCCGCAGGCCACACGCCCTCCCGGCCAGGGCACGAGATAGTGCGTGAGAAGCGGCTGCACTATCGGCCATTCCTCGCTGTCGGTCGAGGTTCGCAAGTGAACGATCTGCCCCTTGGTGGGAGTGATCGGGAGGGTGCAGCCGAGCCACTCCCCCATCGGCGCGCTCCAGGCGCCGCCGGCCACCGCCAGGGCGCCACAGTGCACATCGTCGTGGCCCTCGACCTCGACCCTGTGCACCGTCCGCGCCGGCGCGCCGCCCGCCCCCGCCACGCCGGAGACCGCGCCGGGCACGAAGCGCACCCCGCGTCCCTCGGCGGCCTGACGGAGCGCCGCCGCCATCCCCCGGCCGTCGACGCGCGCCGCCCCGGGGCAGTGCAGGGCCCGGTGCACCGGACCCAAGGGCGGGAACAGGGACGTGGCCACGGCCGGGGTGATCTCGTGCACCCGGCCTTCGGCCCGGCGCAGCACGTCTTCGGCGAAGGGGGCGAACCAGCTCTCCTCGTGCCGGCGCAGGCCGATGGAGAGGAGTCCACACCTGGCGTAGCCTGAACCCTCGGTGTCCACGCCGTCGTTTCGGATCCGCTCGAGGAGCTGTGGGTAGTGCGCGCCCGCGGCGTGCGCCATGTCCCACCAGTAGGGCTGCGCCGCCCCGTTGGTGTCCGGCGACAGAATGCCGGCGCCGGCGTCGGTGGCCCGGCCCGGGTGGCCGGCGTCAATGACGGTGACGGCGGCCCCGCGCGAGGCCAGCTCGTAGGCCAGCGCGAGCCCCACCAGGCCGCCCCCGGCGACGGCGACGTCACAGTGGTCCCCGTTCACGCTAGGGCAGGCTAGGGCCAGTGGACTTCGTGCGCACTCCGGAAGAGCGCTTCGACGGATTGCCCGGGTACGCGTTCGCCCCCCACTACGTCGCCGTGGACGATGGCCTCCGCATGCACTACGTCGACGAAGGGCCCCCCAACGGAGAGGCGATCCTCTTGTTGCACGGCCAACCGACGTGGTCCTATCTCTACCGGCGCGTCATCGACGTGCTGGTAGCGAACGGCCTGCGCGCCATCGCTCCTGACCTGATCGGCTTCGGGCGCTCCGACAAGCCGACGCGGCGTTCGGATTACTCGGTCCGCGCCCATATTCGATGGCTGGGTCAGTTCCTCCAGGAGCTCGAGCCGTGCGGTCCCCTCACCCTCGTGGTGCAGGATTGGGGTGGGCCCATCGGCCTGGGTGCCCTGGCGGCGGCACCGCACCGATTTGGCCGCGTCGTCGCTGCCAACACGGCGCTGCACACCGCGGACCCCTCGCTGGCCGGCCAGCTCACATGGGCCTGCCACGGCACAGCAGAAGGCACGGTGACGGTGGAGTCGGCGCTCCTCGACTACCAGCGCATGGTCGCCGAACTTCCATCGCTCCGGCCTGGCCTCTTCGTCCAGGGCGCCACCCTCAGCGAGGTGGACGCGCCCGTCCTGGACGCCTACGACGCCCCTTTCCCCGACGAGAGCTATTGCGCCGGCGCCCGCCAGTTCCCCGTGCTGATGGGGTTGACCCCGGGCAGTGAATGCGCGCGGCAGAACCGACGCACGCTGGAGTTCCTCGCGACCTTCGCCGGCCCCTTCCTCACGGCCTTTGCGGACGGCGATCCGTCCACACGCGGTTGGGAGCAGGTGTTGCAGCGTTGCGTGCCGGGGGCGGCGGGGCGGTCACACGTGACGGTGGAGGGAGCAGGCCACTTCCTCCAGGAGGACAAGGGGCCTGAGCTGGGGGCGCTGATCGCTCGCTTCGTACGGGACAATCCGCTCTGAGGTCCCGGTCAGCCCGCGCTCTCGCACCCCTACGGTGACTAGGTTGCCCCCAATGAATTGTTTCTCGCCCTTGGCCGGGCTTGACCCCGTGAGCGGCGGTGGTCCCTGTCCTGCGGAACGCACATGGAACCTGCCACCCACCTCAATCGCGCTCGCTAAGCGGAAAAGATCTCGCAACTATTGGACGGAACGAGCGCTCGCCACCGCCACCGAGTCAACGGGGCTGGCTGTTTCCCACTGGCATAGCGTCCCGCCGGCGAGCAGGAGCTGCCCGACGCCGGTGCCTCCGAACCTGCATCGGTCCGGGCGGTACCGAAATCGACCACCCTTGAACGTGGGTATCCGGGTGGCTTTGCTCGATGGGCGGTTCGGAGGGCATGGGGCAGGTACTCTGGTGCTATGGCAGCGCAGCCCGTGATGACCGCCGAGGAGTGGTTCGAGGGGATGCGTCATGCCAGGCCCCCGACCCCCGATGACGTGACGATACTGTGGGACGGTCGCCGCCTGGACTCGCGCGAGACCGTGATGGAGTGGGTGGCTGAGGTGGATGCGAAGCGCGCCGACGAGGCCGCTGCCGGCGCTGATGCCGGAGCTTGACGGTCCCCCACACGACCTTCCCCGATTGATCGATGTTCTGGATCGCTACGAGGTCGAATACCTGATTGTGGGCGGAGCGGCCGCTTTTGCCTAAGGCGCCGGGCGGCCGACCGAAGACGCTGACTGCGTGGTGCGCCGGGAACGGGCCAACCTCGACCGGCTTGCTGGCGCCCTACGCGAGCTGCATGCCCGCCTCCGCGTCGGCGGGATGACCGACGCTGAGGCCCGAGCGCTGCCGGTTCAGATCGACGGTACGACTCTCGACATGGCCGGCATGTCCACGTGGATGACCGACGCGGGCCCGTTCGATGTGCTCGCCGGTCTGGAGGCCCCCGACGGCCGACTAGTCCCGTACGAAGAGCTGGTGGTCCGAGCGACGCTGCTCCACGGCAATGGCTTCACGATCAGGGCTGCCGCTCTGGAGGACATTATTCGGGCCAAGGAGCGCGCCGACCGGGCCAAGGACCGGGAGGCCCTACCTGAGCTACGCGCTTTGCGGGACGCCTCTGCTGGCGGTGACGCGTCTCATATGGGTCGGCGCGTCGAATCGCCAGAAGAATGGGTACTAAGAGCAATGGCGGTTTTCGACCCCGTAGAGGTCGCCCTGGGACGGTATCTCTCAGTGGGCAGCCCAGGCCCGGCGGGTCTGTCGGCACTTGACGAGATCGTCGCGGCCTGCGGCACCGCCCGGATGTGGATGGAAGACAACGATGCGATCGAGGAGTGGACGCCGGACGGGTAGTGGTTCCAGCGCCACCGAATCCTGGTTGCACTCCAGTGTTGATAGCCCCACCATACCGGTCAATATCTGATTATCGTCTTCCACCCTGAACGCCATGACGGGGAAAACGGCTCCGGGCCGGCCGGCGCCATCGCAGCGGTAGACGCCCGTCTTCATGCCGCACGTCACGCAGGTCAGGGCCTGTTTCCATTGTCCTCGTTCGTCTCTTCAACCCATCCCTGCGAATGTCGACACGCGATGGTCCTCGGACACTTGCCGACGGCGGCCACGGAGTAAAGGCTACGGCGTTGACGCCCCTGGGAGCGTGGCGCCAGCGTCCGCCAAGGCCTGCATGATCTGTTCGACCTGCCCCGTGTGCGAGCTACAGCTAACTCTTGGCGTCCCCCGTGGCGGGTGCCGGGGCGAGTGCCTCGGGTGCCGGAGGAGCGGCGGTCCCTATTTCGGCCTTGAGGGCCGCCAACTCGGTGTCCACGGAGGCGGCCTGGCCGACCTGGTCGAGCTCCTTTTGTATGTCGTCGGTCCCGCCACCCACGTCCTCGAGGACGCCGGACTCGAGGAGCTCGTCGAGTGCTCCCGAACGCGCCTGCATCGTGGCGATCTTGTCCTGGGCCCTTTGCAGGGACGCGCCCGAGTCGTTGAACGACTTGGAGATCCCCGACGCACTCTCGTTGACCGTGGTGATGGCCTTGGCCGCGGTGTACTGCGCCTTGAGGGTCTCCTTTTGGGTGCGGAACTCGTTGACGCGCGTCTGGAGCGCCGCCAGGGTCTTGGTCAGCTTGTCCTCTTCTTCTGCCATCTGTTGGCGCTGGGGCTCCATGGTGTCGATCTGCTGCTGGGCGGCGGCCTTGCGTGACAGAGCCTCCTTGGCCAGGTCCTCCCGTCCTTGGCCGAGCGCCGCCTTGGCCTGGTCCTGCAGGTGGTCGATGGTGTGCTGGAACTGCTGCTCCTGGAGCTCGATGTTCTTCTTGGACCCGGCCAGGTCGACCAGTGCCCGGCGCACCTGGGTGATCTGCTCGAGCATCTTCTGGTACGAGAGGTCGAGCATCTCATCCGGCTTCTCTGCCGCGTCGAGTGCCTTGTTGGCCTTGGCCTGCGCGATGTCGTGTGCACGCTGAAAGATGCCCATATTTCCTCCTGGGACTCGGCGATTCCCCGCCAGGATAGGCCCGAAACGAGCCCCTTGGGGTGGCGATGCACCCGGGCGCCCCCGCCCGACCCACCAGATGCCATTAACTTGCACCTGATGTCCACCTCGGCCGGGCGGAGCGCAGTCCGTCTCCTCAGTGCGCTCGGTGTCGGCGCGGCCGTCTTGGCCTCCGTGCTCGGCTCCCCCGCACAGGGCAGCGGGGTCACGACGGCTTCGGTGCTCAAGAGCGCGCGCACTGCCATCGCCAAGCAGACAAGCGTGCATGTGTCGTCGAAAGCGGCATCCAAGTCTCGCAAGGTCAGCGAAACCATCGTGGCCGACGTGGGGAAGACGAGCGGTTCCGAGATCGTGTCCACCGGCAAGGCAGAGCTGTCCGTCAGGGTGACGCGCACCTACGCCTACATCAAGGGGAATGCGTCCGGCCTCACGACGCTCTTCGGTCTGAGTGCCGCCCAGGCCAAAAGAGTGGGCACGCGCTGGGTGTCGTGGAAGGCGGGAACGAGCCAGTACAGCAATTTGAAGTACGACTCCACCATGTCCTCGGTGGACGCGCTACTCCCCACGGCGAAGGGGACGAAGCTGTCCACCGGTGTCAGCGGAAGCTCCACGACGTACGACTTAAAGTGGACGACCCCCGCCTCCGGGTCCGTGCCGGCGCTGTCTTACGTCCTGACCATCGCGGCCGGGTCACCGGCCCTGCCGGTGGAGGAGACGGGGACCGGCTCGGGAGGGATAAAGCTGGCCACGACGCTCTCGCGGTGGGGTGAGCAGGTGGGAGTGGAGGTACCTGCGCCTTCGGCCACGATGCCGTCGTCCAAGCTCACGGGTTGAGCGACACCGAGACGCCCACCCCGACGGTGCGGCGCGGCGCGCCGAAGAGACGGTTGCCGCGGTGGGCAAGCGTCCCCGGGTGGGTCGTGACAGGGGTATTGGTGGTGGTTGCCCTCGCCCGTATCTTCGCTTGGGACGACCTCGAACTGTTCGCCGTGCTCAACACCGTTACCGCCTTCGTCTACCTTCCGGCGTGGATAGTGGCGGTCGTGGCCCTGTTCGGGCGCCGGTACGCCCTGGCCGGGGTGTCCCTCGTCGTCGTCGTGCTCCAGGTCGTCTTCTTGTGGCCCGAGCTGACGGCGGCGCAACCGGTACCGCGCTGGGCTGCAACCGCGCCGGCCATCCGCCTCCTCGATGCCAACGTCTACGACGAGAACCCTTCGATGGCCGGCTACGCCCGCGAGATCAGGCAGGTCGAGCCCCAGCTGGTGACCATGGAGGAGGCCACGCCGATCGATGCCCGCCAGCTGGAGCATTCCGGTGCCCTGGCCGACCTCCCCTATCACTTGGACGTCGCCCGTTACGACCCGCGGGCATTCTTCATTGCCTCCACGTACCCCCTGTCGGGTGAGAACGTCGTCTTCTACGACTATGCCCCCCTCATCGTCCAGACCACGATCAGCCTGCCCTCAGGGCCGCAGAGCCTCTGGGTGGTGCACACCACCGCACCGTTCCCGAGCGCGTTCGGCGTGTGGAAGGGACAGTTGGCCTACATCGCCCGTCTGCTCAGGGCCCGCGGGCCGTCCCGCCTGCTCATCGTCGGGGACTTCAACGCCACGTGGGGCAACAAGGGCTTCCACAGCATCCTCGATGCCGGCATGATCGACGGCGCCGCGGCGAGGGGCGATGCCTTCGCCATGACCTGGTCACAGACCAAGCAGCCCTTGCCTCCGTTGGTACGGATCGATCATGTACTCACCGGGCCCGACGTTGCCGTTACCGCCATCCGGACCGACGTCGGCCCGGGCAGTGATCATCGGGACCTGATCGCCACCGTGGCGATCAGGCGCCGCACTTAGGGCCGCGCCGTCAGCTGCTGGTCGTGGTCGACGGTGGAGCCGACGTCGTTGTGGTTGTCGAAGACGTCGTCGATGTCGTTGAGGATGTCGAGGATGGGGTCGATGTGGTGGACGTCGCCGAGGATGTGGATGTGGTCGTCGGGGCGACGCCCGTGTCGGGCGAGACGCATCCAGCCGGCGGCGCTGTCGCTCCGGATTGGCCAGGCATCAGCACCGTCCCGGCACACCCGAAGTCCGAGAAAGTCGCTTCACTCGAACTCGTCGATCCATCTGCGAAGTGGGCTACCGAGTTCGTCTGGCGGATGAAACCCGAGACGTCGATGGAGACGTCCACCGTGGACCCGGTGTACCCCTGGGCGGCGAGCACGGCGTCGGATGCCGTGATGGCCTGCGACTCCTCGGAAGTGAGCCGGGGAACGTCCGCCGCCTGAGCCGGGGTGATCGATAGCTGATAGATGGTCACTGGCGCCCCGTCAACCGTGCCGGTCCCAACCTCGTCGGCGCTGGTGATCATGCTCTGGTCGAGGTCGAGATAGCCCGTCGGGCTGGACAGCCCACCCATGGCCAACGCACCCTCGCGCTGGCCCAGCGTCGACTCGACCAGGCCCGCGAAGCCGGAGAGTGGTGAACCCGGACCCGTATCGCCCGAGCCGGGCGAAAGCCCGTAGTCGGCGCCACCCATCTCCCAGACGTCGGTCCCGTTGTCGCGCAACGTGATCATCCCGAGACTGCTCACGTCAGAGGTAGCCACCATGGCAAAAGGATCGGTGTCGATCGTCCCCTGGCCGGTGACGCCCGAGCTGGTCGTGGGGTCCGTCGTCGCCCCGCCGGGGTCGAATTCGTAGGTCACGTTGAAGCTGCCCGAGCTCGTGGTCGCGCTCAGCGCGGACTCCACCACCCGCTGGGCCGCGACGTTCGACGGGTGCGGGTGTGTGCTCTGCTTGCCAACGGGTGGCAGCGCGACCCTTCCGCCACCCGAGGTGATCCCGAGGGCCACCGGCACCGAGATGGCGGCGATGCAGGCCACGCTCGCCGCGACGATCCACGCCGTTCGTCCCCTGGCCCGCGTCGGGGGCCGGTCCTCATCGAGCCAAAGGTGCGTGCCCTCGTCCATGCCGCCTCCTCTATCCGCCGGGTACTGAAGTCGTGGTCGAAGTGATCCCCGACGCGGCCGTGGTCGACGTGGTGGTGGGCGTCCCTCCGGGGCTGACCGTCGCAGGGGTGGTCGGCACGCTGGGCGTGACTACCGTCGTCGGCGTACCGGTCGTGCTCGATGTCGTCGAAGAGCTTGTCGTCGAAGTGTCTGTCGACGCGGACGTTGTCGACGTCGTAGTCGGCGCCATACCGGTGTCAGGGGACGTGCAGTTCACCGGAGGGCTCGACGTGCTGGGCGTCCCGGGCATCAACAGGGTGCCCGCACACCCGAAGTTGGAGAATTGGCCGTCGAGGGTCACACTCCCGCCGTCGGAGAACGAGACGGTCGACGACGACTCGCGAATGAACCCGGACGCGTCGATGGAGATCAGGTCGCGGATGCCCGTGTAGCCCTGGGCCGTCAACGCTGCGAGCGCAGCCGTAATGGTGCTCGCCTCCTCGCTGGTCACGTTGGACGCGCTGGCCAGCGACGACGGGTCGATCGCCAGTGCGTACTGGGTGACGGCGACGCCGTCGACGGTGGACGTCCCGACCTCCGCTGCACCCGTGATCGCGGGTTGCGTGAGGTTCAGGTAGCCGGTCGGGCTCGCCATGCCCATCATGGCGACCGCACCTTCGCGGCTGCCCAGCGTCGACTCGACCAGGCCCGCGAAGTCGGGCAGGGATTGGCCGGAGCCATCGTTGGACTGAGGGTTCAGCCCGTTGTCGGTGTTGGAGACCAGCCAGACCATGGTGGGGCTGACACGCACGCCTAGCTGGAGGCTCGAGCTCAGATCGGCCGAGACAGCCATGCCCATCGGATCGGTGTCGATGATGCCCGAACCCTGGACGGAGTCGTCCTCCGTGCCCCCGCCGCCGCTGCCGACGCACGGGGAGGAGAGCTCACCTAAACACGAGGCGGTGGTGGGCGTGGTCGTGCCGGGCACCTCGGTGAGGTCATAGGAGAAGGCGAAGCTGCCCGAGCTCGTGGTCGCGCTCAGTGCGGAGTCCACCACACGCTGGGCTTCGACGTTCGACTGGTGCGGCTGCGCGACCCTTCCGCCACCCGAGGTGATCTCGAGGGCCACGGGTACCGAGATGGCGGCGATGCAGGCCACGCTCGCCGCGACGATCCACACCGCACGTCCCTTGGCCCGCGCCGCGGGCCGGCCCTCCTCGAGCCAAAGGTGCGAGCCCTCGTCCATGCTGCCCCCTCTATCCGCCGGGTACAGCGCTCGTGGTCGAAGCGGTCCCCGACCCGGCGGTGGTCGACGTGGTGGTGGGCGGCCCTCCGTTAGTGACGGTCGTGGGGGTGGTCGGCACGCTGGGCGTGACCACCGTCGTCGGCGTACCGGTCGTGCTCGACGTCGAGGAGCTTGTCGTCGAAGTGCTCGTTGACGAGGACGTTGTCGACGTCGTGGTCGACGCCACGCCGGTGTCAGGGGACGTGCAGTTCGGCGGAGGACTCGACGTGCTGGGCGCCCCGGGCATCAGCACGGTGCCTGCACACCCGAAATTGGAGAAGTGACCATCGAGGGTCACGCTCCCGCCGTCGGAGAACGAGACGGTCGACGACGATTCACGAATGAACCCGGACGCGTCGATGGAGATCAGGTCGCGGATGCCGGTGTACCCCTGGGCCGTCAACACGCCGAGGGCAGCGGTAATGGTGCTCGCCTCCTCGCTCGTCACGTTGGACGCACTGGCCAGCGACGACGGGTCGATCGCCAGTGAGTACTGGGTGACGGGGACGCCGTCGACGGTGGACGTCCCGACCTGCGCCGCATCCGTGATCGCGGGTTGCGAGAGATTCAGGTAGCCGGTCGGGCTCGCCATGCCCATCATGGCGACCGCACCCTCGCGGCTGCCCAGCGTCGATTCAGTGATGCCGGCGAAGTCGGGCAGGGATTGTCCGCTGCCGTCGTTGGCCTGAGGGTTCAGCGCGTTGTCGGTGTAGGAGACCTCCCAGACCATCGTGGGGCTGACGCGGACGCCCACCTGGAGCCCCTCGCTCAGACTGGCCGAGGCCGCCATGGCCATGGGGTTGGTGTCGATGATGCCCGCACCCTGGACGGAGCTGTCCTCGGTGCCCCCGCCGCCAACGCCGACGCACGGGGTGGAGGGCTGACCAGGACACGAGGATGTGGTGGGAGTGGTCGTGCCCGGCACCTCGGTGAGGTCGTAGGAGAAGTTGAAGCTGCCCGAGTCGGTGGTCGCGCTCAGGGCGGCGAGGACCGAGCGCTTGGCCGGTCCGCCGCCGATGCGGATCGGGTTGTTGGCGTGGGACCCCGGGTGCGGCGAGCCGTTCGATACGAGCAACCCGACCGGAATGCCGATGAGAAGGAGACAGGCTGCCGCCACCGAAACAGCGGCGAGCCGCGGGATCCGCCGCGGCGGACGGCCCGTTGACCCTTCGTCTATCCACAACCCACCCTCTTCGGGCTCGTGAGCCGGAATGGCGTTCTGGTCGACCATCGTGGGACCCCCTTCGCCGGTCCCATGCTGGCGGTACACCCGTGAGAATGGGATCCGACGTGATCCTACCCGGGGTACGAATGGAGGTCCAGTGTTTTGAGTTAAATCGGTAAAATTTGTGTTGTCCCTGCTCAACAGGGTTACTAGTCCATCGGTCCCCACTATTCCGGCCTGGCCGGCCGAGATGGTCAAGGCCTTGGCGGAAGAGAGCGCTTTTCCTGCGGTCTCTCCGAATTCGTTCCGGAGAATGTCCGCCAGGACGTCGGGTTCCGGGAGTGCGGCCGCCGCGTACGCCTCGAGCACTTGACGGAAGAGGGGGACGGCCAGGCAGGCCTCCGTCCGAGCCAGCGCTGCCGCGGCCGGATCGACGGAGAGGCACCTGCGACCCCGGTCGGTCAGGGTCACCTCCCCCGAGCGGCCGGACACCACACCGAAGAGCCGGGCATTGGCCAACCGGGTGAGAAAGGCCCCGTTCCGGACACCGCTGTAGGAGAGATCGAGAGCGAGCGCTTCCATGTCGGTACGACCGCCGGCACGCTGGACCAGCCGGGCCAATTCCACCGAAGCCTCGAGGTGGTAGGTCACGGATCGGTACCTCGAGCGCGCCATCGGTGTACCTCGCTTCCCCGGCGACCACGGAACCGTCGACCCACCGTCGCGGTGGATCGCGCCCCCAAGTCTCCCAGGTTGTCGGGTCCCGCGCCGTCACCCGAGCTTCGGGGCCAGGTCGTCGCTAGTCTCTGCGTCATGGGCGAAGGGGCGTCGGGCGGGCGCATGGGTCACCCATGACCGACGTCGAGGAGATCGTCGAACACCTGCCGGCACCACTCACGCCCGAGGTGGCGGAGCGGATGGGGTTCCAGTTCGCGAGCGTGGTGGACGCGGTCCGGAGCGTTCTCTACGCCGACGAGCAGTCCGTGCAGCTGGCGGCGGGGTGCCTCTTGGCACAAGGGCACTTGCTGGTGGAGGACCTACCGGGTCTGGGCAAGACGACCCTCGCCAAGGCCTTGGCGGCCGCGCTCGGTCTCGATTTCCGCCGGGTGCAGTTCACGGCCGACCTGCTGCCGGCGGACATCACCGGCGCCATGATCCTCGACCGGACGCGCGCGGAGCCCGTCTTCCGCCCGGGGCCCGTGTTCACGAACCTGTTGATGGCCGACGAGCTGAACCGGGCCTCGGCTCGATCGCAGTCGGCCCTTTTGGAGGCCATGGAGGAGCGCCAGGTCACCACGGACGGCACGACGATGGCGCTGCCGCGCCCTTTCATGGTTCTCGCCACCCAGAACCCGTTCGATGCCGCCGGCACCTCACTCCTGCCGCACGGCCAGCGGGACCGGTTCCTCCTCCGCATCTCGTTGGGGTA
>Ga0182018_10001817_pt1 | contig 23069 bp, 23 predicted proteins | sample 812P2MmetaG_FD_120490 | JGI IMG/M metagenome (GOLD analysis project Ga0182018, IMG submission 120490) | Permafrost microbial communities from Stordalen Mire, Sweden - 812P2M metaG | ecosystem: Environmental > Terrestrial > Soil > Wetlands > Permafrost | place: Sweden: Stordalen | collected...
GATGGATGGCGCCAGCAAGTTTGTGCGCGGCGACGCGGTGGCGGGCATTCTCATTCTCTTCATCAATATCATCGGCGGTCTTTCCATCGGCACCGTGGCCCACGGCCTGCCGTTCTCGCAAGCGGTGCACACCTACACCCTGCTCACGATCGGTGACGGCCTCGTCACGCAGATTCCTGCACTGCTGCTCTCGACTGCGGTCGCCGTCATCGTGACGCGCATGTCAGGCGCACAGGACATGGGTGGCGAACTCGGCCGCCAGCTGTTCCGCCAGCCGAAGGCGCTGGGCGTCGCCGCGGGCCTGCTCGCCACCATGGGACTGGTACCCGGCATGCCGAATCTCGCCTTTCTCACGATGGCGACGCTGTGCGGATTTGGCGCGTATTTGATGCATAGGCGCCATACGGCGCAAAAGCCGGCACCCAAAGCCGCCGCCGCGAGCCCCTCGGCCGAAGCGCGCGAGCTTTCCTGGGAAGACGTTCAGCCGGTCGATGTCCTCGGCCTCGAGGTGGGCTATCGCCTGGTGCCGCTCGTCAACCGCGCGCAAAACGGCGACCTCCTGGCGCGCGTGCGCGGCGTGCGCCGCAAGCTGTCGCAGGATCTGGGATTCCTGGTGCCGGCCGTGCACATTCGCGACAACCTCGATCTGGCGCCCAATGCCTATCGTATCAATTTGGGCGGCGTCCCGGTCGGCGAGAGCGTGGTGTATCCGGAGCGCGAGATGGCCATCAATCCCGGACGGGTGTTTGGCCAGCTGAAAGGAATCGCCACCCGTGATCCCGCATTCGGCATGGACGCGGTGTGGATCGAGCCTGGCACGCGCGAGCACGCCCAGACTCTCGGCTACACCGTCGTCGACGCGAGCACGGTGGTGGCAACTCACTTGAGCCACATCATTCAGCTGCACGCGCACGAGCTGCTCGGCCACGACGAAGTCCAACAACTGCTGAACACGCTCGCAAAGAACGCCCCCAAGCTGATCGAAGATCTGATCCCCAAGGTATTGCCACTGTCGGTGGTGGTGCGCGTACTGCAGGGATTGCTCGCCGAGCGCGTACCCATCCGCAATATCCGCGCCATCATCGAGACTCTCTCGGAGCATGCGGCGCGCACGCCGGACCCGGCGGCGCTGCAGGGTCTGGTGCGCAGCGCGCTCGGCCGCCAGATCGTCCAGGACATCGTCGGCATCTCCGGCGAGCTGCCGGTGATCACGCTCGAGCCGGAACTCGAACGCCTGCTGCAAAACTCATTGTCGCCCGGCTCGACGAGCGCCAGCCCCGGTCTCGAGCCGGGGCTCGCCGAACGCCTGCAGCAACGTCTATCCGAATCGGTCCAGCGCCAGGAACTCTCGGGAGAGCCGGCCGTCTTGCTGGTGCCGCCGCAACTGCGCGCAACCCTCGCGCGCTTCATCCGCTCCAGCGTGCCGAACCTGCACGTGCTGGCGTGGAATGAGATTCCCGACAACCGCAAGGTGCGCCTCGTCAGCGCCGTCGGCCATTGAAGGTCATGACAGAAGCTTATCGAGAATTATCGGAGTAGCACGATGAAGATCATCCGCCATACTGCGAGCGATATGCGCTCGGCGCTGCGTGCCCTGCGCGCACGCCTCGGGCCGGACGCGGTCATCCTCTCCTCGCGTCGCACCTCGGGCGGCGTGGAGGTTTCCGCGGCCATCGACTTTGACGCGCAGGAACTTGCGGCGGCGCAGGCTGCAGGCTTTGCGGCGTCGAGCGCGGCAGATGCGCCGGCGGCGAGCGAATCCGCACTCGCCGCCCCGCCTTCGCTGTCCGCGGCCGCCATACCGGCCGCATTCGCGCACACCGCGTCCGCCGCCGCGCAAGCGGCGGCCAACGCAGCGGATGCCCAGGGTCCTTTGCCGGCGGATGCGCTCGGACGAGAACTGCGCACCTTGCGCCGCATGCTCGAGACGCAGCTCGCCGCGCTGGCGTGGAATGACCTCACGCGGCGCGCGCCGATTCATACCGAAGTGCTGCGCGAGCTCACCGAAATCGGCATCGCGCAGGATCTTGCCGCCCAAGTGGTCGCACAGCTACCCGCCAACATCGAATTCTCAACCGCGCGGCGCCTTGCCATCGCGAACCTCTCGCAGCGGCTCCTCGTCACGGGAGATCGCTGGCTCGAAGGCGGCGGCCAGGTCGCACTCGTAGGTCCGACCGGCGTCGGCAAGACCACCGCGCTCGCCAAGCTCGCGGTGCGCTGGACCCTGCGTCACGGCGCCAAGGATCTGGCATTGATCGCCGCGGACACGGTGCGCATGGGTGCACAGGATCAGGTGCGCGGCCTCGGCCAGTTATTGGGGGCGCCGGTGCACACTCTCGATCACTTTGGCGAGCTGCCTGCGCTGCTGGCGCGCCTTGCGAAGTGCCGCCTGCTCCTCATCGATACGCCCGGATCGAGCCAACGCGATGCGCAACTCGCGAGCCGCTTGGCCGCGCTTGCCGCGGCAGGCCCGCGCCTGACGACCGCACTCGTGCTGGCCGCGAGCACCCAGGCGGGCGCCAACGAAGAAATTGTCACGCGCTTCGCTCCGGCAAGAGCGGCCACCTGTCTGCTCACCAAGATCGACGAGACCACAAGCTTAGGCGGTGTGCTCTCGGTTGTGATGCGCGCGGCTCTGCCGGTCGCCTATATCAGCGAAGGCCAGCGCGTACCGGAGGACCTGCGGCCGGCGCGCGCGCTCGAACTCGTTTCGAGCGCAGTGCAGATGGCGCAGGTGAGCGGCGCGGCCGCCGACGAAGACCTTCTGAGCAGACGATTCGGAGATGTCGCCCATGCCCTCGCCTAAGATACGCGTGATCAATAATTTGCAAGTGAGTGCACTCGCGCACCCAGTGCGGGTCATCGCGGTGACGGGCGGCAAGGGCGGCGTCGGCAAATCGACCGTCGCCGTCAACCTCGCGACCGGCCTCGCAGCGGCGGGTCGTCGGGTCGTGCTGCTCGATGGCGATCTCGGCATGGCGAACGTCGATGTCCTCCTGGGGCTCTCGCCGCGCTACACCCTGGCCCACGTGCTCTCCGGCGAGCGCACGCTCGATGAGATTCTGGTGAGCGCGCCGCAGGGCTTCATGATCGTTCCGGCCGCCTCGGGCGCGGCGGATCTTGCAAATCTCGACGCGACGGCGCACCTGGGACTCGTGCAGGGATTCAGCGCCCTGGGCGCGCGCGTGGATGTACTGATCGTGGACACGGCCGCCGGCATCGCCCCGGGCGTGCTGCAGTTCTCACAGGCGGCACAGCAGGTGCTCATCGTCCTGTGCGATGAGCCTGCGTCCATGACCGATGCCTATGCACTGGTGAAGGTATTGAGCCGCAATCACGGCGTGCGTCATTTTCGGGTCCTAGCGAACATGGCCGCATCGCCCGCGGCGGGCGAGAGTCTCTTCAAGCGTTTCGAACGGGTCACCGCGCGCTTTCTCGATGTGACGCTGGAATATGCCGGCGCAATCCCGGAGGACGAAGCGCTGCGGCGCGCCGTGCGCGCGCAGCGACCGGTGCTCGAGGCCTTCCCCACGAGTCCCGCGGCGCGCGCCTTCAAGAAGTTGACGGCGTGCGCCGACACCTGGCCTGCGCCCTCGGGCCCGCGCGGCAATCTCGAGTTCTTCGTCGAGAGGCTGATACGCCGCCCCGCACCGCACTTTGAGGTCGTGCCGTGAATGCAGTCGGAGCTTACGTCGCGCGTCGCAGCGGCGCCGATCAGGACGCACTCGTCATGCGTCACGCCGAGCTCGTGAAGCGCATTGCCTACCATCTGGCCGGACGGCTGCCCCCGAGCGTCGATGTGGCGGACCTCATCCAGGCCGGCATGCTCGGACTTCTGGAGGCAGCCGACCACTACGCCGCCAACCGCGGCGCAAGCTTCGAAACCTATGCCGGCATTCGCATTCGCGGCGCCATGATCGATGCGCTGCGCAAGCTGGATTGGGCGCCGCGCTCGGTACACCGCAAGGCGCGCGCCGTTGCCGCGGCGATCCGCGAACTGGAGAAGGAGACCGGCCGCGACGCGCGCGACGCGGAAATCGCACTCAAGATGGGCGTAACGTTCGAGGAGTACTACTCCATCGTGCAGGACGCGGCGAGTTGTCGCCTGGCAAGCCTCGATGAAGTGGCCGTCGGGGCCGCTGCCGATCCGGTCGATCCGTTCCGGGAGGTGTCGGATGAGAGATTCCGCGCAGCCCTCGCGCACGAGATCGACGCGCTCCCGGAGCGCGAAAAACTCGTGATGTCCCTGTACTACAGCGACGGCCTCAACCTGAAGGAGATTGGAGCGGTCCTCAAGGTCACCGAGTCGCGTGTGTGCCAGTTGCACGGGCAGGCGCTGCTGCGTCTGAAGGGCCGGCTCGCGAACTGGCGTGAGCAGGATCCGGTACGCGCCTAGGCGCGGCGGGAAATCACCTCATGAACAAGGAATTGAAATTTCTGAACGTGGATGACTATTCGACCATGCGCCGCGTCGTCAAAAATCAGCTGCACGAGCTCGGCTACGCCCATGTCGCCGAGGCGGATGATGGCGCGACGGCCCTGCCACAGTTGCACCGCGGCGAATTCGATTTTCTGATCACGGACTGGAACATGCCCGGAATGCACGGACTGGATCTACTCAGGGCGGTGCGCGAACACGCCAAGCTTGCGCACCTGCCGGTGCTGATGCTGACCGCCGAAGCCAGACGCGAACAGATCGTGACCGCCGTCCAGGCAGGCGTCGACGGCTATGTCATCAAGCCATTCACCGCCGTGACGCTCAAAGACAAGATCGACAAGATCCTCGAGTCGCGCGCGGCGGCCACGGCATAAGGACAGACGCACTCGTGGATATCCTCAGCATCATCGGACTCACGCTCGGCCTGTGCGCCATCCTGGCCGGCGCCGTGCTCAAGGGCGCCGGCCTGATGGCGCTCGTCTCCGCTGCCGCGTTTACGATCGTCGTGATCGGCACCGTCGCCGCCATCTTCGTCCAGACTCCGCTTGCCGTGATGAAACGCGCCGTGCGGATCTTCCCCTGGGTCATGCGTCCTCCTCCGCTGCAAGGCCCGGAGCTCATCAAGAAGATGGTGGAATGGAGCAACATCTCCCGCAAGCAGGGGCTCTTGAGTCTTGAGGCGGTGCTCAATAAGGAGCCCGACGGATTCGTGCGCAAGGCTCTGCAGCTGGTGATCGACGGCGGTGAGCCGGAAGTCATCCGTGATGTCATGGAAGTGGAGTTGAACGCGCGCGAGCACGCCGATACCCGCGCTGCGAAGGTTTTCGAAGGCATGGGAATCTACTGCCCGACGCTTGGGATCATCGGCGCCGTCCTCGGGCTCATGGCCGTCATGCAAAACCTCGCTGATCCTAGCAAGCTCGGTCACGGCATCGCGGCAGCATTCACCGCCACGGTTTACGGCATTGGCTTTGCGAATCTCTTCTTCCTGCCCGTGGCCGCAAAGCTCAAAGGCGCGATCCAGTCACAGACGCAGGTGCGAGAAATGGTTATCGAGGGAATGCTCGCCATCGCCCAGGGCGAGAACCCGCGCAGCATCGAGTCGCGCTTAGAGGGCTACCTGCACTAGGGGACAACATGGCACGCGAGCAAAAGCACGAAGAGCATCAGAATCACGAGGCCTGGGCGATTCCGTACGCGGATCTGATCACGCTGCTGCTCGCGTTTTTCGTCGTGATGTACGCGATTTCCTCGGTGAACGAGGGCAAGTACCGTGTGCTCTCGGACGCGATGGTCTCCGCCTTCAACGGCGCGCCGAGCGCGAAAAGCCCGCCGCCGCCGTCGCCGAAAGAAGCCAGCCCCACAGGCGCCGCGTCCACGAGTGCAATTACCCTGCCGATCACCGGCACGCCGCAACGCTCCGCGCTGCAACCCCTGTCGCACAACAGCGCTCAGGAGGCGGTAAACCCCGCGCACGGGGATCTGCAGGCCACGAGCATCGCGGCTGAGGCGCAGCGCGCGGCGGCCGCTCTGGAGCAGGTCGCGCAGAATGTCGAGCATGCGATGCACGACCTCGTGGCCAAGAATCTCGTCGCCGTGCGTCGCGGTGATTCCTCGGTCGAAGTGGAGATCCGCACGGATATTCTGTTCCCGAGCGGCAGCGCGACGCTGGCGCCGAGCGCCATCGAAATCCTCGCGCGCCTCGCAGAATCCCTGCAGTCGGTTCCCAACCCGATCCGCGTCGAGGGCCACACCGACGATCGCCCGATCAACACACGCGCGTTCCCCTCCAATTGGGAACTCTCCGCCGCGCGGGCGAGCAGCGTCGTGCATCTGTTCTCAAGCCGCGACATCGCGCCGGCAAGGCTCGCGGTGATCGGACTCGGCGAATACCGGCCCGTCAAAAGCAACACCACCTCCGAAGGGCGCAATGCCAATCGGCGTGTGGTGATCGTGATTCTCTCGCCTGACTCGAGCAGCGATGCCGCGCCCGATCGTGGCGCGCAGGCCGCGCGCCCGGTCGTGGCGCCGGAGACGATCCACTAGGAACGGATGGCACGGATTCTGCACTCAGTGATTGATGTTGCGGCGGACGTCGACTTTCCGACGCCCGCAGGAAAAGTGTGAACGGTTTCACAAGAGGGCCACGCGATGTCCCAATTCTCGACAGTGCTGTCACATGTCTCGGCGCTCATGCCGCAGATGCCGCAGGTTTCCGTCGAACTGCTGCTGATCGCGGGCCGCGCGGTATTCCTCGTGTTCTCGTTCGTGCTCGCCGCCGTGACCTTCACGCGCTGGCGGCGCGGTGCACAGCGCGGCACCGAACAGATCGTCATGCAGAACCATCTCGTGCTGGAACGCCTGGCGGCGATTGAGGAGCGTGTCGCCTCGGCCAACTTTCGGGTGACGGAGCTTGCGACGCAACTGCAGGGTGAGCTGCGCGCCACCCCACCGTCAAGTGACACGCAGCCGCGCTATCAGACCGCCATCCGTCTCGCGCGCGAGGGCGCGTCGCGTTATGAACTGATCGCAAGCTGCGGCCTGAGCCGCCAGGAAGCGGAGCTCGTGCTGCGCGTGCATGCGTCCGGTCAAAGCCCAGGCGACGCGCAGGCCGCGGCTTAGACGCCCTCGATCAGGACCGCACCGACGCGCGCGAGGTCGAGTACCTCGGCATTTCAGCGGCTCGTCGACTCCGGTCTGCCCGGTCATCCGGGCGCTCAATTTTTGGCGGCGCCCGCCGATACCTCGGGGCATGCCCGAGCACGAGAATTCAAGATGACAGCACTCGCATCGCAAGTCCCCCCACAGCACACTCACCCGGACGCCTTTGCCTTCGTGCAGGAGCTCGCCGCGGAGCTCTCGAGCGGCAAGGTCGACCTGCCGAGCTTTCCCGAAATCGCGGTGCGCGTGCGCCAGGTGCTCTCCGATGAAGGGGTAAGTCCCGACAAGGTGGTGCGCGTGGTAGGGTCGGAGCCGGCGCTGGCGGCACGGCTGCTGCAGATCGCGAACTCAGCGGCGCTCAACTTCAGCGGTCGCGCGGTCACTGAGCTGCGCACGGCGGTGGCGCGCATGGGCTTTAACATGGTGCGCAGTGCCGCAATTGCCTTCGCGATGTCGCAGCTGAAGCGCGTTGATGCGCTCAAGGGGCTCGAGAAGCCGCTCGAAGTGCTGTGGAATCGCAGCGCCACGGTCGCGGCACTATCTCACGTCATCGCGCGCCGCTTCTCCAACGTGAATCCGGACATGGCCCTGCTGGCGGGTCTCTTGCACGGAGTCGGGCACCTCTACATCCTCACCCGTGCCAGCAAGCACCCGCAGCTCTTTTCGAATGAGCCGGTGTTTCATGCCATCGATCGCGATTGGCATGCGAGCATTGCGCGGGTGCTCCTTGAGAACTGGGAGATGGCGGATGAGATCGTGCAGGCCGTGAGTGAGTTCGAAGACCTCGAACGCGAGCATCGCGGGCCTCCGGACCTCTCCGACGTGCTCACCGTCGGGTATCTGCTCTCCTCGTACCGCGACTACCCTGAGACCGTCGAGCTCAACATGCAGGGGGTGAGCGCCTCCAAACGCCTGCAGCTTGATTCGGCCGCGTATGCCAAGCTTCTGAATGAGTCTTCGGAGGAGATCGCGGCGGTGCAGCTGGCGCTCGGACGCTGAAGGCGCGCGATTGCGCGCTGGCGTGCAGATCAGGCTTCGACGGTCAAGACTCGCCCAATGCGCGCAACGGCAAAAGACGCACCCCGTCCATAGGTCTTAAGCTCCGCCGGGCGGCCCGTAAGCACGCCGAGCAGAGCCTGCACGCGCGTCAGGCGCGCGTGCACCAGGGCGCCGTTCCTGTCATTGAATTCGCGGCAACGCGCAGCCCGGGTGGTGCATAGGGCCCAATCGGCGCTGAGCGTGCCCCGCGGATCGCACCAGCGCAGCAGTCGCTCCAGACCCTTGACGTCCGCCGAGTGGCCGAGCATGCGGCACAGCGAACGCCGTTCGTCTTCGATGCGGACAATGCGCCCGACGCAGGCTTGACGTTCCTTGATGGCGACTTGCAGCGCCATGATATCGTTCGTCTTCAAAATCTGGTGTTCGCGCTCGAGCAGCTGCGCGAGCTGCGCAAGGCAGCCGAGCTCTTCCTTTAGAAGCTTCGCCAGATGCTCGCGGCACAGATCGGGATCCATGCTCACGGATCACCCAAGGGCGCCAGCGCGTGTTCGAGCCCGACGAGCGCATCGGCCACCCGCTTCGGCGAGATCGAATAGCGGCCTTCCTCGATGGCGCTCCTGATGGCGCCCACGCGGGCGTCATCGACCGGTGGCAGCACGCTCACGGCTTTCTCGAGCGTTGCAAGCTGCGTCGCCGTATCCGTGATATGCACATCCCCGCCGGCGGAGCCGGATGAGTTGTGCGCCTGAGTTGTGGCATCCGGCACGCGTTGCAGCGCACGTCCGGCTTCCACCGGCGTCGTATTACTGTCAATCCCACTCAGTTTGCTGGCCAAGACCGGCCCTCCTAGTATTCCGCAGTCGGGGTATCGGCAGTGGCTCGGCCGACTTTAGCGGCGGCGCCATCGGCCTGCGCGCCGTCATAATGCAACACGGATCACATCCTCGTCCTCGACCACGCCTTCGACCACTTTAAGGGAACTTAGATTCTGCACCCGCAGGCGTGCGCCCGCCGATCCATTGGCGAGGGCGCGGCCGCGCGCGCGCACCTGCAGGCCGCCGACGGTTGCGACCAGGCTCACCTCCTGACCTTGATGGATGAGCAGGTCAGGCGTGAACATGTCGATCGACAGCGCGGTGCCCACGGGCAGCGGCCGCTTGACGGTGCGGCGCCTGAGGTCGGCGATATCGGTCAGATAGGCGACACCGGCGCCCGAGAGCTTGCGCTTCTGCACCTCAACATCCTCGGCGCTGAGGCGCGCATCACGCGCGACCGGATGGCGCAGCACCAAGATCGTAATCACGCTCTCGGTCGTGACCGGTACGTACACGGTCCACGCGGCGCCCGCATCGCAACCCACGCCGATGGTCGTGCGCGCCTGCAATACCGCACCGCTCGGCAGCCGCGCGCGCAATGCGCCGTGGCAGCGCGGAAAGTGCAGCCGGGCATCCAACGGGTCGGCGGTGACGCTGGCAATGGCCGCATCGGCCGGAAGCTGCGCGCGCACATAGGCTTCCGCCGTGGCACGAATGCTCGCCACGGATTCAAAGGCAGGCTCGGGGCCGGCGAACACACCCGCGTTCAACAGCACCATGGCGGCGAAGCTTGCACCGGCGCGCGGGATGCGACCGCGACGATTCATTGTCACTTCAGGCATACGGATGGATCCGTCTGCAATTCGCGCGCCAGCGGCTGACGGCGGCGGCCCGGCGCGCCGGCGGCAGCTTCTTGCCGCAACGCGTGCGCCAATTCACGTTTCACCGACACAAATGCCCCGATGCGGCGCAATGTATTGATTGGCACGGGTATTGCTTCGAATCCGCCAGGTCAGTTTTTTGACGGATCGACGCCAATGCCAATCAACCTCGATGCCTACCTCGGCGTGCACGCGGACGCACTGAAGGTGAGCTCGCAGCGTATGGAATTGCTCGCGACGAATCTTGCGAACGCAGATACGCCGAACTTCAAGGCGCGCGACATCGATTTCCGCGAGGCGCTGGCCGCGGCCGCGACTCCGAACTCCGCTGCGCAGCTCAATACCACGCAGCCGAACCATTTGGCCGCGGATGCCGCCGGCGCGGACGCGGCGAGCCTCAAATACCGCGTGCCGCTCGCCCCATCGCTCGACGGCAACACCGTCGACGTGCAGCTCGAACAGGCGGCATTTGCCGACAATGCCGTGCGCTTCCAGGCGACGCTGACTTTTCTCTCCGGCCGCCTGCGCACTCTCATGACAGCCATCACCGGACAATGATCCCAAGCATCTAAGAGTCGCCCATGTCATCGTTCAAGATATTCGATATTGCAGGTTCAGGACTGTCTGCGCAGTCCGTGCGGCTGAACACCGTGGCCAGCAATCTTGCCAATGCGGACAGCGTCAGCGGCGATCCCGCGACCGTCTACAAGGCGCGCCACCCGGTATTCGAGGCGGTGCGTGCGGCACTCGGCGCTCCCAAGAGTGACGCGGCCGTGCAGGTGCGCGGCATCGTCGAGAACAACGCGCCGCCCACCACCCGCTATGAGCCCGGCAACCCGAGCGCCGACGCGAACGGCAATGTGTATGTGCCGAACGTCAATGCGGTTGAGGAGATGGTTGACATGATCTCCGCCTCGCGCGCCTACCAGAACAACGTCGAGGTCATGAACACGTCCAAAGATCTGCTGCTCGCGACTCTCAAGCTTGGTCAATAGTCGCAAACGCCCATCCGCATCAACACCCTATCAGGAGCGCCCATGTCCGCATCCGCCGAGTCCCTATCAATGCCCACGAGTTCGAGCAGCGCCGCAGGCGCGGCCTCCTCCACCGTGCCGTCAAACGACACGCTCACGGAGAGCGACTTTCTGCAGCTCATGGTCACGCAGATGCAGAATCAGGACCCGACTTCGCCCTCGGACCCGAGCGCCTTCTTGGGGCAGCTTGCGCAGATGAGCGAGGTCAGTAGCCTCGACAACATGCAATCGTCGCTCGCGACCTTGTCGAGCAGCCTGCTCTCCTCCCAGGCCGTGAGCGGCGCAAGCCTTGTGGGCCACGACGTTCTCGCCTCAGGCACGACGGGCAGCCTCACGTCCGGCGGCACGCTGAACGGCGCGGTGCAAACGCCCGCGGGCGCCACGAGCCTCACCGTCGCCGTCACCGACGCGAACGGCAATGTGGTCAGCACGTTCGCGGTCGCCCCGCAATCGGGACTTACCGGATTCAGCTGGAACGGCACGACGAGTTCCGGCGCGAGCGCGCCGGCCGGCAACTACACATTCGCCGTCACGGCCACCGTGAACGGCTCGACCCAGGCGGTGCCTCCGCTCATCGAGAGCACGGTGCAAAGCGTCACCATCGATCAGACGAGCCAGAGCCTCGATCTCAACACCCCCAACGGCGTCATCCCGATGAGCAACGTCGTCAGTGTGGATTAGCGCGACCGGTCTACCACGAATTCCCTAGGAGATTCACTCATGTCATTTGGTATCGCACTCTCCGGCCTCAACGCCGCCCAGCAGGATTTGGACGTCACGGCCAATAATATTGCCAACGTCGACACGACGGGCTTCAAGTCCTCGACCACCGAGTTCGCGGACCTGTTTTCCTCAAGCCAGCAGGGCGTGAGCTCCACGGCGGTCGGCAACGGCGTCTCCGTATCCGAGGTCGCGCAGCAGTTCACCCAGGGCAACATCGACTCCACCGGCAACAATCTCGACCTCGCCGTCAGCGGCAATGGCTTCTTCACCATGAGCGACAATGGCGCGCTCACCTACACGCGCGACGGCTCGTTCCAGGAGGACGCCAACGGCTATGTTACCGACAGCCAGGGCAATCGCCTGCAGGTGTATCCGCCGCTCGCGAACGGCGGCTTCAATACCGGCGGACTCACGGACCTGAATCTCACGACCAATGAGAGCGCGCCGCAAGCGACCACCAATGTATCGCTGACCGCCAATCTGCCCGCCAACGCGACGGCCCCGGCGGGCGCTTTCAACCCCGCCGATCCGGACACCTACAACGACACCACGTCGCTCACCACCTACGACTCCCTGGGGGCTGCGCACACCTCCTCGCTCTACTTCGTCAAAGGAGCGACCGCCAACGATTGGACGGTGCAGCTGTACGTGGACGGCACCGCGGTCGGCACGCCGCAGGCGCTCGATTATTCCAGCAGCGGCGCGCTCACGACACCGGCTGGCGGCCAGATCACGTTCCCGGCGTATACGCCCGCCACCGGCGCTGCGCCCATGAACCTGACTTTCAATTTCGCTGGCACGACCCAGGACGGTTCGACCTTCGGAGTCACCGCCAACACGCAGAACGGCTACACGACCGGTACCCTGACGGGCATCAATATTGATTCCACCGGAGTCGTGCAGGCGCGCTTCACCAACGGCAATTCCGTGAACCTGGGGCAGATTGCGCTCGCGAATTTCGCAAACCCCCAGGGCCTGCAGCAGCTCGGCAACCAGAGCTGGGCCCAGACTTTTGCCTCCGGCTCACCGGTGAGCGGCACGGCCGGCCAAGCGGGCCTCGGCACCATTCAGTCGGGTGCGATCGAGGAGTCCAATGTCGACATCACGGCGCAGCTGGTGAACATGATCACGGCACAGCGCGACTTTCAGGCGAACGCGCAGATGGTCACGACCGATGACCAGATTACGCAGACCATCATCGGCATCCAGTCCAACGCCTAAGGGGATGAAAGCCGGATAGGCGCGTTATGGACAAGATGCTGTACGTGGCAATGACGGGCGCGAAGGAAACCCTGCGCGCGCAGACTGCCAACAACCATAACCTCGCGAACGCCAACACGACCGGCTTTCGCGCGGATCTGTCCGCCTTCCAGAGTCGCTCGGTGTCGGGTCCGGGTTTTGCATCCCGTGTGTATGCAACCCATTCGAGCACCGGCTGGGATGACACGACGGGTGCGCAGATCGCCACCGGCCGCAGTCTCGATGTCGCGATCAAGGGCAAGGGCTTCATCGCCGTACAGGATCGCAGCGGCAATGAGGCGTACACGCGGGCGGGAGACCTGCACATCGATCCGGACGGCCAGCTCCTGAACGCCACCGGCCATGCGGTGCTCGGCGACAGCGGCCCGATCAGCATTCCGCCGAACCAATCCCTCAGCATCGCCCCGGACGGCACGATCTCGATCGTGGCTCTCGGCCAGACCCCTAACACCACGGCCAACGTCGCGCGCATCAAACTCGTCAACGCGCCGAGCAGCAGCTTCGAGCGCGGCGCGGACGGGCTGTTTCGCGCCAGCGATGGCTCGCAGCTCTCATCCGATGCCACTGTACAGATCACCTCGGGCGCGCTCGAGTCGAGCAACGTCAATGCCGCCGACGCGATGATGACCATGATCGAGCTGTCGCGGCGCTTCGAGTTGCAGGTGAAGGCGATGCGCACTGTGGAAGACGACGGCGCATCTTCCACGAAGCTGCTGCAGACCGAATAACTTTCGCAAAGGTACACTTCTATGGAACCCGCACTTTGGGCCGCCAAGACCGGCCTCGACGCACAGCAGACGCAAATGACGGTCACCGCCAATAATTTGGCGAACGTCAGCACGACCGGCTTCAAATCAAGCCGCGCCGTGTTCGAGGACCTGCTGTACCAGAACGTCTCGCAGGTGGGCGGCGCAACCTCGCAGAACACGCAGGCGCCGTCGGGCATGTCGCTCGGCACCGGCGTGCGCATCGTCGCAACCGAAAAGCAATATACCCAAGGCAGCTTGAATCAGACGGGCAATGCCCTCGATCTGGCCATCCAGGGCCGCGGCTTCTTCCAGGTGCTCATGCCCGATGGCACCCTGGGCTACACGCGCGACGGCAGCTTTCAGATGAACGCACAGGGCCAGGTCGTGACGTCGGACGGTTATGCGCTGCAGCCCGGCATCACGATTCCTGCCGGGGCGCAGAGTGTCACGATTGCGGCCGACGGGGTCGTGAGCGCTCAGCTTGCCGGGCAAAGCGCACCGACGCAGGTCGGCACTCTGCAGCTCGCCGACTTCATCAATCCCGCGGGCCTGCAGCCGATGGGCGGCAATCTCGCCCAGGAGTCCGCCTCAAGCGGTTCGGTGCAGACCGGCACGCCGGGCCTCACGGGCTTGGGCACCCTCACGCAGGGGTCGGTCGAGAGCTCGAACGTCAACGTCGTCACGGAGCTCGTGAACATGATCGAGACGCAGCGTTCCTACGAGATGAACTCAAAGGCCATCGAGACGACCGATCAGATGCTGCAGTTCGTCGACCAGAATCTATAGTCGGATTAAGCTGATGCACCATCTACGCCTGACCGCCGTCGCCCTGCTTGCCGCCGCGGTGTGCTCCGCCGCCTGCACCGTGAAGCGGCCCAAGGACGACGACAGCGACGCCTTGAAGTGGGCGGCCGAGCCGTCGCCGTTGGCGACCAACGGCTCGATCTACCACACCGGACGCGAGATTGGGCTCTTTGACAATCCGGTCGCGCGCCGCGTGGGCGACACCGTAACAATCATTCTCAACGAAAGCACCAGCGCGCAGAAGAGCGAGGTCACGACGACCACCAAGAACACCACCGCGACGCTGCCGGGACCCACGCTCCTCGGCAAGGCCGTGACCATCCACGGCAATCCGGTCCTGAGCGCTGGCATCAACGACACCTCCAAATTCGACGGCGAAGGGGCAAGCTCGCAGAGCAACGCTCTCACCGGCGACGTCACGGTGACGGTGATGAAGGTGCTGCCGAACGGCAATCTCTATGTGCGCGGCCAGAAATGGATCGCCATCAATCAGGGCAAGGAGTACGTGCAGCTCTCCGGAGTCGTGCGCACGATCGACATCAATCCCGACAACACGATCTCCTCCTCGCAGGTCGCGAACGCAACGATTTCCTACGGCGCGAAGGGCGCGCTCGCCGATGCGAACGCACAAGGCTGGCTGTCACGCTTCTTCAACTCGCCGTGGATGCCGTTCTAGGCGCCCCTGAGACTTCAATGAGAAAACACTCGCTCTACGTCCGTTTGCAGTGGCTCGCGCTCGCCACATCCATCGCCATAGTGCTCGCAGCGCCGACGCATGCCGAGCGCATCAAGGATATCGCCACCGTCGCAGGGGTGCGCGCGAACCAGCTCGTCGGCTATGGCCTCATCGTCGGCCTCGACGGCACGGGCGACCAGACGAGCCAAGCGCCGTTCACCATTCAGAGCATCATCAATATGCTCGCCAAGTTCGGCGTCACCATTCCAGCGAACACCAATCCGCAGCTGAAAAATGTCGCCGCCGTGACCATACACGCCGAGCTGCCGCCCTTCACCAAGACGGGCCAGACGATCGATGTCACGGTCTCCTCGATCGGCAACGCCGGCAGCCTGCGCGGCGGCAGCCTGTTGATGACGCCGCTGCGCGGCCTCGACGGCGAGGTGTACGCCTTCGCGCAGGGAAGCCTCGTCGTCAGCGGCTTCGGCGTGAACGGCAAGGACGGCTCGCGAGTATCCGTCAACGTACCGAGCAGCGGCCGCATTCCCAACGGCGCGATCGTCGAGCGCGAGGTGCCGACGACCTTTGCCGGCACCCCGTTCCTCGTATTGAACCTCAATACGCCAGACTTCACCACCGCCGCGCGCCTTGCGGAGGGCATCAACAAGATGCTCGGCGGCGGCACCGCGCAGGCGCTCGATGAGGTATCGATCAAGGTTCAAGCCCCGGCGGATGCAAACCAGCGCATCGCCTATATCTCACAGATCGAAGGACTTGAGATCGAGCCGGGCGAGGCTCCCGCGCGTGTCATCGTGAATTCGCGCACGGGCACGGTCGTGATCAGCGCGCACGTGCGCGTCATGCCGGCGGCCGTTGCGCACGGCTCCTTGTCCGTGACGATCACGGAGCGCCAGGACGTGAGCCAGCCCAATGCCTTCTCGAACGGCGAAACCGTCGTGACGCCGCGCACTGCCTTCGACGTACAACAAGGCGAGTCGCGCATGTTTGTCTTCAAGGCGGGCGTCAATCTCGATGAGATCGTGCGCGCCGTGAACCAGGTGGGCGCCGCGCCCGGCGACCTCGTTGCCATTCTGGAAGCCCTGAAGGAAGCCGGCGCCCTGCGCGCCGAACTCATCGTCATATGACGGCACCCGTCTCCGACGTCAAGACCTACGGCGACTTCTCCGGGCTCGATGCGCTCAAACGCGGGGCGCAGAACCAGGATCCCAAGGCGTTGCGCGAGACCGCGCGCCAGTTCGAAGCCATTTTCGCGCGCATGATGATCAAGAGCATGCGCGACGCCAATTTCGGCGACAAGCTCCTCGGCAGCGATCAGCAGGACTTCTATCAGGGCATGTTCGACGATCAGCTGTCGATCGAGGTCACGCGCGGTCGCGGGCTCGGCCTTGCGGACATGCTCGTGCAGCAGCTGCAGCGCACCGGCCTGGTGCCGAGCGGCGGTCCAAGCTCCACACCGGCCGCCGCAGCCGGCGGGGGAAATGGAGCCGCCGCCGTCACGGCCGCCGGCCTCGCGCCGGCGAGCCCCGCACAGCGGGCCGACTTCATCAGCAAGGTCCTGCCGTGCGCGCAACAGGCCGGGCAGGAGCTAGGCGTGGACCCGCGCCACCTCATCGCGCAGGCGGCGCTCGAGACCAACTGGGGTCAGGCCATGCCGCGCGATGCCAGCGGCCGCTCGAGCAACAATCTATTCGGCGTCAAGGCGGGCAGCGATTCAGGTGCTGCCGCCATCAGCGCGCGCACGACGGAGTACAGCCATGGCGCGACTGTAAGCCAGGTGGATCAATTTCGAAGCTACGACTCGCCGAACGCGAGCTTCCAGGATTATGTCGCCCTATTGCGCGGCAACTCGCGCTACGCAGCGGCGCTCAACACGGGCAGCGACACGCAGGCCTTTGCCTCCGCCTTGCAGCAGGGCGGCTATGCCACCGATCCTAATTACGCCCGCAAGATCGCGGCCATCGCAGGCTCGCTTGATACGCAAGCACCGGCGCTCAAGTCCGCAAGTAATCTGCCGATCACTTCCACGTCGGACCTACTCTCAAAGAGCTAACCCATGGCCGATCTTCTCTCCACCAGCGTCTCAGGTTTGCTCGCATTTCAGGAAGCGCTCGACACGACGAGCCAGAACGTCGCCAATGTCGACACGACAGGCTACAGCGTCGAAACGACCAACCTGTCCGAGGCGCAAGGCCAAAGCCTCGGCGACGGCTATGTCGGAGGCGGCGTCGACGTCTCGAGCATCACGCGCGCGTACGATGAGCTCCTCGCGCAGCAGGTGCGCTCCTCGCAGGCGAGCTACTCGAGCTTCAATACCCTCGCAACCCAGGCGGCGCAGATTGACAACATGCTAAGCGCGTCGGGCACGGGCCTGACGGCCACCCTGCAAAACTTCGTCAATGCGCTGCAGACAGTGGCGAATTCGCCCTCCTCCACCGCCCAACGGCAGGCGCTGCTCAGCGACGCGCAGGCGCTCACGCAACAGCTGCAGTCGTACGACTCGCAGATTTCGCAGGCGAGCGCCGGCGTCGAATCGCAGATCAGCAGCAGCGTCACCCAGATCAACACTCTCGCGGGCAACATTGCCACGCTCAACCAGCAAATCGCAGCCGCCGGCTCCGGGCAGTCTCCGAACCAGCTGCTCGACCAGCGCGACGCGGACATCGATCAGTTGAGCCAGTACGTGAACGTCAATACGGTCACCGAAAGCAACGGCGCGATGGATGTATTTATCGGCAATGGACAGCCGCTCGTGCTCGGCAATACAGCGCAGCAGCTCACGACCACCCAGGACCCCTACGACGCGTCGAACCTCAACATCGCGCTCGTGGGCAGCGGCGGCAACACGGCCGACATCACCGCGGAGATCAGCGGCGGGACGCTCGGCGGCCTGCTCGCGGTCAAGAGCCAGGTGCTCGATCCGGCGCAGAATGCCCTGGGCCTCATCAGCGTCGGGATCGCAAGCGTCGTCAACCAGCAGCAGGAGTCCGGCATGGACCTCACCGGCGCCCAGGGCCAGGCCATGTTCAGCGTTGGTGCCGTTGAGACGCTCCCGGATACGAACAACACGGGCAGCGCGGCGCTCGGCGTCACGCGCACGAATCTCGGCGCACTCACGAGCGATGATTATCAGCTCGAATACGCAGGCGGCACCTGGCAGCTCACCGATGCGACGACCGGGCAGTCGGTCGCCATGAGCGGTGCGGGCACCGGCGCCGATCCGTTTCAGGCCGCGGGCCTGTCCATCACCGTCAGCGGTACGCCGGCGAGCGGCGATAGCTACCTCATCCGTCCTACGGCGGGGGCCACTGCGGGGCTTGCCGTGCAGCTGACGGACCCGGCGCAGATTGCCGCTGCATCCCTCATCCAAACGGCGGCGGGCGCGGGCAATACGGGCACGGGCACGGTTACCGCCGCGGGCGTGACCAACCCGAGTGCTTGGGTCGCGGGTACGTACAGCATCGCGTTCACGAGCCCGACGGCGTACCGGGTCTTGAACAGCGCCGATGCGGTGGTCGCCTCCGGCACCTATGCCAGCGGCACTCCCATCGTCTTCAATGGCGCGCAGGTGACGATCAGCGGCGCACCGGCTGCGGGCGACACCTTCACCGTGAGCCCCAACTCTACGAGCAATACCGGCGACAACAGCAACATGTTCGCGATGATCGACGCACTGTCCGGATCCGTGCTCGACGGCGGCACCACTTCGTTGAGCAGCGCCGCCAACAACCTCGTAAGCCAGGTAGGCGTCGTGACGCAGCAGGCGCAGGCAAACGCCTCCGCCCAGCAGACGGTGAATCAGTCTGCGGTGGACGCACGCAGCAACGTATCAGGGGTCAATCTCGACGAGGAAGCCGCCGACCTACTGCAGTATCAGCAGGCCTATCAGGCGTGCGCCCAAATGATCCAGACCTCCGGCACCGTTTTCAACTCGCTCATCACCGCGATCACGGACGGCAACACAGCATGAGAATCTCGACGGTGGGTTTCCAAAACGACGCGCTCGCACAGATGCAGGCGCTCGAGGCCGACATTTCGCAGACCCAGAGCCAGCTCTCCACGGGCCTGCAGCTGCAGAACGCCGCCGACAACCCGGCCGGCATGGCCCAGGTCAACGAACTCAACGTCCAGCTTTCGGCATCCCAGCAGTACGTCACGAACGGCCAGGCGGCCACCGCCAACATGACGCTCGAGGAGCAGGCGCTGACGGAGGCGACGAACCTGCTGCAGAGCGCGCAGAGTCTCGCCGTGCAGGCCAACAACACCTCGCTCTCAGCCTCCGAGCGGCAGAACATCGCCGCGCAGCTGCAACAGCAGCTGCAGCAGCTGGTCGGCATCGCCAACAGCACGGACAGCAACGGCAACTATCTGTTCGGCGGCTACGCGAGCTCAGCGCAACCCTTTGCGCAGTCCGGCAACTCGGTCAGCTATTCCGGCGCAAACGCGGTGGATCAGATCCAGATCAGCGCCGATCAGAGAATCTCCGGCGGCGACTCCGGCGCCTCGGTATTCATGAACATCCCGGCCGGCAATGGCACCTTCACCACGGCGGCCGCCTCCGGCAACACGGGCACCGCATCGATCGATGCCGGCAGCGTGACGAATGCGGCCGCGTGGGTGCCAGGCACGTACAGCATCACTTTCACAAGTCCCACTCAGTACCAGGTGACGAACAGCGCCGATACGGTTGTCGCCTCGGGCACCTACGCAAGCCCCGGCACCATTGCCTTCGACGGCGTGCAGGTGACCGTGAGCGGTACGCCTGCGACCGGCGACACGTTCACCGTCGCGCCGGCCGGCACCGCCAGCGCCTTCAGCACCCTGTCGAGTCTCATCTCGACGCTCAATTCAACGACGCTCAACCCGGGGCAGCTCACGACGCAGATCAGCGGCGCGCTCGAGCAGATCGGCAGCGCCATAACCAACATCGACAATGTCCAGGCCTCCGTCGGCGCCCGCCTCGATGCAATCACCTCCTCGCAGTCGACCGCACAGAGCGAGCAGACGGACCTGCAGACCTCGATCTCGCAGCTCTCCGATGTGGATTACGCCGCCGCGGTCACCCAGCTGAACACCGAGGAAGTGGGGCTGCAGGCCGCGCAGGAGTCCTACGCATCGCTCTCCAAGCTCTCGCTGTTCAATTACCTGGGCTGAAATGTGATGCACTTGGCAATTTCACGGATTGCGCCTCCCCGGGTTCAAGTTCATGGCCCACGCACCGATAACGAGGCTGAACTGCAAGCGGCTCAGGGCCGCGGGTAACGACGGACTGGAGTCCGGCGTCTGAACGAAACACCAGGAGTCACAGGCCATGCCATTAGTCCTCGATACCAACGTCAACTCACTCGTTGCGCAGAATGCGCTCACGAATTCGGGCACCCAGCTCGCCTCGGCGCTGGAGCAGCTCTCCACGGGTCTGCGCATCAACACCGCCGCGGACGATCCGGCAGGCTACGCCATCGTCAACGGCATGACGTCGCAGATCAACGGCTTGAACCAGGCCGTGCAGAACGCCAACGACGGTGTGTCGCTCACGCAGACCGCCAACGGTGCGCTCAGCGAAATCACGACCGACCTGCAGACCATCCGCGATCTGGCGGTGCAATCGCTCAACGCGACCAACAGCTCGAGCGACCGTCAGTCACTCAATGACCAGGTCACGCAGCTCGAGGCGGACATCGACAGCGTCGCCACGACCACGAGTTTCAACGGCGTCAACCTGCTCGACGGCAGCTTCCAGGGCCAGGTGTTCCAGACAGGAGCCAATGTCGGCGATTCCATTTCCATCGGCTCGATATCGAGCGCGCGCAGCGCCGACCTCGGTCAGACCTACACCGCAGGCGTCACGAGCGGCGCACTCACCGCCGGCACGACGGTGAATCTTGCGGCGCTGACGATCAACGGCACGGCGGTCGGCACCGGCACCGTCAATACGGACGCCTATTCACTGGCCTCGGCCATCAATGCGGCAAATTTCACCGGTGTGACGGCGACCGCGGCTGCGAACACGCTCGCAGGCACGGCCTACGCGGGCGCCGCTGGGCTCACCGGCACGATCCAGATTGACGGCGTGGCCACGGGCACGATCACGACCTCGGGAGTTGAGGCGACGGATCTTGCCAACGTGACGAGCGCGATCAATGCGATCTCGGCGGCCACGGGCGTGACCGCGACGAACAACGGCGCCAATATCTCCCTGTCGAACGCCAACAGCTCAAGCTCCGGTTCCAACATCGTCCTTGCCTACACGGGCACCTTGACGGCCGCGGGTACGGGCGTCGGCGCTGCCGGCACCAAGACCTCGACCTATCAGGTGAACTATGCGGGCACGGCAGGCGGCCAGCTCGTCATCGGCGGCACGGTCACGAACTCCGGTTTGACCGCAGCCACGACGGTCTCGGCGCTCTCCGGCACCTCACTCGCCAACACCAACGTGCTCACGGTCGCCTCTTCCAACGCGACCATCACTTCGGTGGACGCGGCGCTGCAGCAGATCGATGCGACGGGCGCTCAGTTGGGCGCCTATCAGGCGCGTTTCCAAGCGGCGGTCACGGGTCTGCAGACGGCCTCGACCAACCTCAGCAGTGCGCGCAGCACGATTCAGGACACGGACTACGCGCAGGCAACCTCGCAGTTGACTCAGGCGCAGATCCTGCAGCAGGCAGGTACCGCGATGGTGGCGCAGGCCAACGAGATCCCGCAGAACGTGCTGACGCTCCTGAGCAAGCTTAGCTGATGACAGGAACGTCAACGCTCTTGACGACGTCGGGGCGAGAACCGCAAGGTTCTCGCCCTCGTCATTTTCGCTCTGACAGGCAGCGTATGAACGGGGAGTGCCGGGAGATGACATGAGTACCATAGGCACGACCACGATAGCGCCGACCACACCCGTCGTTTCCGTCGCCAGCAGCTCCAGCAGCGGCGCCACCGGCGGCTCGGTGATCGACGTCAGTTCGCTCGTCTCGCAGCTCGTCACCGCGACCTATGCCGCCCAGGTGGCGAACAACGCCAGCCAGACGAGCGCGGTCAGCGCGCAGATCTCGGCGCTCGGTGCTCTGAAGAGTGCACTCTCGACCTTTCAAGGCGCGCTCTCCTCGCTCGACACACCCACGTCCTTCAGCGCGCTCACGGCAAGCAGCAGCGATCAATCCGCATTTACGGCCACGGCCGATTCAAGCGCGGTCGGGGGAACCTACAGCGTCGGCGTCACTCAGCTCGCGCAGGCGCAGCAGCTCGTGTCGGCGGCCTTCTCCGGCGGCAGCGATACGACGATCGGCACCGGAACACTCGCTCTATCGCTCGGCGCGCAAAGCTTCAGTATTGCAATCGACAGCACCGACAACACGCTGGCCGGCATTGCCGCGGCGATCAACTCGGCGACGGGCAATCCCGGCATCACGGCAACTCTCGTGCAGGGTACGGACGGCGCGCATCTGGTGCTCGCCTCGGCACAGACGGGCGCCGGCAACACCATACAGGTGAGCGCCAGCGGCGGGGATGGCGGTCTTGCACAGCTCGCCTACAGCAGCACGGCGGCGGGCATTTACACCCAGGCATCCGCGCCGCAGGACGCCATCGTGAACATCGCAGGCGTCAGCTACCAAAGTGCAAGCAATACCGTCACCGGCGCAATCAGCGGTGTCACGCTCGATCTGCTCTCCACTACCGCCGCGGGCAGCAATGCGACCGTCACGGTATCCAACGATACGTCGACGGTGGCCGGCAACATCAGCAATTTCGTCTCGGCGTACAACACGCTGGTGCAGACGCTCTCGAGCCTCGGCGGCTACGATGCAAGCTCAGGCACCGCGGGGCCGATGCTCGGCAACGCTCTCCTGAGCGGAATCCAGACTCAGATTGAAGGGGTCGTGCAAGGCCTCGTCAGCGGTGGATCATCGAGCGACAACTCGCTTGCGAGTATCGGCGTCACGACGCAGAGCGACGGCACCCTGGCGCTCAGCGCCAGCACTTTGCAGAATGCACTGTCGAGCAACTTCACCGGCGTAAGCCA
>Ga0182018_10001818_pt1 | contig 23067 bp, 19 predicted proteins | sample 812P2MmetaG_FD_120490 | JGI IMG/M metagenome (GOLD analysis project Ga0182018, IMG submission 120490) | Permafrost microbial communities from Stordalen Mire, Sweden - 812P2M metaG | ecosystem: Environmental > Terrestrial > Soil > Wetlands > Permafrost | place: Sweden: Stordalen | collected...
CTTTTCCGCACCCGCGATAACTGTGTTGAGGTCGAGGACTTTAGGCTGGAGCACTTGCTTGCGGCTGAAGGCGAGAAGCTGCCGCGTCAACAACGCGGCGCGATCGCCTGCTTTCTGGATCTCCTCAATACTCTTGCGCTGGGGATCATCCAGACTCAGACGATCCAGCAAAAGGCCGGTGTAGCCCAGAATGACTCCCAGTAAATTGTTAAAATCGTGGGCCACGCCTCCTGCCAGTTGTCCCACCGCTTCCATCTTTTGCGCCTGGCGAAGCATCGCTTCCAGGTTTTTGCTTTCGGTAACGTCCCGGGCGACGACTGAGACACCAATCACCCGGCCATCCGAATTTTCGATCGGTGAAAGTGTTATGGATACGTGGATGCGCGTTCCATCCTTTTTTACGCGGATCGTTTCAAGGGGTTCCACGGCTTCGCCGCGCTGTACCCCTTTCAGGAGCATTAGGGTTTCCGTCTCGCGGTCAGGAGGCGAAATAAACAGGATCGAGCGTCCCACGGTTTCCGCGGCCGGGTACCCATAGATTCGCTCCGCGCCGTGATTCCAGGAAAGAACGATTCCTTCGGGGGTGAGACTGATAATGGCATCGTGCGATGACTCGACGACAGCGACCAGGCACGACATATCATATTCGCGTTTTTTACGTTCCGTGATATCGCGGATCGCCGCCGTCACCAGAACTCCATCCACACCATCCAACGGACTCAGCATGATTTCGATCGGAAACTCGCTTCCATCTTTTCGACGTCCAACGAGTTCAATACCCATGCCGATCTGCTGCGCCACCGACTCCGCCGCCGTACGTGTGCCGTCGGCGATCATCCGTTCCGCGAAGCCCTGCGGAATGATGTTCTTTACCACCTGCCCTATCAGTTCATCGCGGTGGTATCCGAACTGTTTCTCCGCCTGAAGATTCAGGAGGACGATCTCCCCGTGCTGGTTCACCACCACCATCGCGTCGGGAGCCGCTTCAAGTAGCCCGCGGTACACCCCCTCCAGGACCCTGCGCTCAACCGCATAGCGTAGAGATCGCAAAAGCCCGCGCGTCTCGATCTGGCCCTTGACGAGATAGTCTTGCGCGCCTTCCTGTAAGGCCTGAGCGGCTAGCGACTCGTCGTCCATGCCCGTCAGCACCACCAACGGGACAAGGGGAGCAACTTCGCGCACCCGCCGTACCACTGTCAGTCCTTGTGCATCGGGCAGCCCCAGGTCGAGCAGGATAATGTCAACGCCATGCTTCGCAAGATGCTTCTCGGCGTCGCTCATGGACCCCACATGCGTCAATTCAGTGTCGTGCGAGGCCTGCTCGTTCAACATCTCGCGGAGCAAACGAGCGTCTCCGGGGTTATCTTCAACCAGGAGAAGCCTTCTGATCGATTTCTCGGTCATTGGTTTTGTTTGTGCTGCGGCAGCTTGCATTTCGTCAGCCAGAAATCATTGATGCTTTTCACCAGGGCCTCGAAGGCGTCCAACTCCACGGGCTTGTTGAGGTAGCAGTTCGCCTGGAGTTGATAGCTTTTGCTGATGTCCGCTTCTGCGTCAGAAGTGGTCAGGACAACCGTCGGGATCGTTTTCAGGGTGTCATCCTCCTTGATCTGAGCAAGAACCTCGCGGCCATCCATCTTGGGAAGATTTAGATCCAGCAAGATCAAGTCCGGGCGAGGAGCGTTGACGTAAGCTCCCTCGTGCCTGAGGAAGGCCATTGCCTCGACGCCATCGGAAGCCACATGCAAACGGACGGACCTGTTTGCGTCGCGGAAGGCTTCCTGCGTCAGCCGGACATCACCCGGGCTGTCTTCAACCAAGAGAACCTCTATGGGCATGCCGTTTCTCCGATGATATTCATCATTCCTTTCACGAACGCAGCCAGCGTCAATTCGGTGCTGTGCCGGCCGAGGTCGCCGATCCTCTCGCGGAGCAAACGTTCGTTTTCGCGCCTAACTTCGACCAGGAGCAGCTTTCGGATGGATTTCATACCGATCCAATTTGCGCCTGCCTTGGCAACTTGACATCCTTCAGCCAGAATTCGTTGATGCTTTTCACCAGGGCCTCGAACGCGTCCAACTGCACGGGTTTGTTAAGGTAGCAGTTCGCGTGGAGTTGATAGCTAATCGTGATGTCCCCCTCCGCATCGGAAGTGGTCAGGATAACCACCGGAATCCCTCTTAAGCTTTCGTCTTTCTTGATTTGAGCCAGAACCTCGCGGCCATCCATCTTGGGAAGGTTCAGATCGAGCAGGATTAAATCCGGGCGAGCAGCGTGAATGTGAGCTCCCTGGTGCTTGAGAAAAGCCATCGCGTCCACGCCGTCAGTAGCCACGTGCAAATGGATGGAAGGATTGGCGCTACGGAAGGCCTCCTTCGTAAGACGGACATCACCGGGGCTGTCCTCCACCAACAACACCTCTATGGGCACACCTTTGCGTCCGATAACGTTCATGATTTACTCTCGCCCCCTATCAGCGTAAAGCGAAACGTGGAACCGTGCCCCGGTTGTGACTCGACTGAGATGTTGCCGCCATGCCGCTCGACAATCTTCTTGCAGATGGCCAATCCGATGCCCGTACCGGCAAATTCTTCCCGTTTGTGAAGGCGCTGGAACATGCCGAAAATCCTTTCGAAATACTGCGGGTCAATTCCCAGCCCGTTATCTTTTACCGAAAATACCCATTTCTTCTCGACGTTCATGGCGGCGGAGACGTGTATACGCGGAACCCCGGAACTTTGGTACTTGATGGCATTGCCGACCAGGTTCTGAAACAGCTGAATCAGTTGCATCTCGTCCGCCAGGACCATGGGAAGAGGATCGTGCGACACCTGCGCGCCGCTTTCGGCGATGGTTGCACGCAGATTGATCAGCGCCTGTTGAAGCGCATCTTCACTCGAGGAATCGAGCAGATCCGCTCCCTTTGTCCCGATGCGCGAATAGGCCAGCAGATCCTGGATCAACCGCTGCATGCGGCTAGCTCCATCCACGGCGAAAGCAATGAACTCATCGGCGTCGGAGTCCAGCTTTCCCTTGTACCGTCTGGACAGCAGCTGCGTATAACTCGCCACCATCCTCAGCGGCTCCTGCAAATCGTGAGAGGCAATGTAGGCGAATTGCCCCAATTCCTCGTTCGAGCGGTTCAATTGCTCGACTTTGTGGAGAAGATTGGTCTCGGCGGTCTTGCGCGTGGTGATATCGCGGATCGCTGCCGTCACCAGGGTTCCCTCGGCGCTTTCCAGCGGGCTCAGCATGATCTCGATGGGAAACTCGCTTCCATCCTTCCGCCGCCCGGTGAGCTCAATTCCCGTGCCGATCTGCTGCGCCAACGCGTCTTCCGGGGATCGAAGACCATCCGAGATCAGCCGTTCCGCGAAACCTTCCGGGATGATGTTTTTCATCCTTTGCCCTACGAGTTCGTCGCGGTGGTATCCGAACTGTTTCTCCGCTTGAACATTTAGCAGGACGATTTCTCCCCTCCGGTTTACCACCACCATCGCATCTGGAGCCGCCTCCAGCAGCCCGCGGTACCTGCTCTCCATCTGCGCCAGATGTTTTTCCGCGGCCTTGCGCACGGTGATGTCGCGGATCGCCGCCGTCACCAGGATTCCCTCGGCGCTTTCCAGCGGGCTCAACATGATCTCGATGGGAAATTCGCTTCCATCCTTCCGCCGCCCGATGAGTTCAATCCCCTTGCCGATCTGCTGCGCCAGCGCGTCTTCGGCGGACCTGAGAGCGTCCGCGACCAACCGCTCCGCGAAGCCTTCCGGAATAATGTTCTTCACCTTCTGACCCAGCAGTTCATCGCGGCGATATCCGAACTGCTTTTCAGCTTGGAGATTCAGTAGGACGATTTCACCGGCCTGGTTCACGATGACCATGGCGTCAGGCGCCGCTTCGAGCAGGGCTCGATAGTGCAGGTTTCCTTCGTCGTTTTTTCGCAGGCGAAGCGGTGGGGGCTTAGGCGCGGACAGGGCGTCAGCGCCTTTCGTCTTCGGCTCGGTGGAAGGGGATTTCATGACGAATCTAGTGAGTACTTACATCGATCTAGTCTCTTTCGGCTGGGCCATCGGGCACTGTGCAGAACAGTACACATGGCAATCCTGTGCCCTGCTTACCAACAGTCCACACGTATGGTGGTGAAGCTCGAGCCCTTCGACACATCCAATGAGTCGCGAACCGGTGTAAACTACAGTCAGGGGTCGAATGAAAATCTCATTCCTTGCCGGCTTGGCATTGTTCGCGATGCTCGGACTCGCTTGCCTTTGGATGGCCTCCGGCCGTGCAGCCGCAGGCGGCGCGCCGGGCGCAGCAGGCCAAGACGCCCAAGTGGAACCCCGCACTGCGCCGGGTGCAAGTCCCGTGGTGGTCGAACTTTTCACCTCCGAAGGTTGCTCGAGTTGCCCTCCCGCGGACCGCTTGCTCGCGCGCCTGGAACAAACCCAGCCGGTCGCCGGCGCACAGATCATCGCTCTGGAGCAGCACGTGGACTACTGGAACGGCGAGGGCTGGATGGATCCTTTTTCGTCCGCGCAATTCACCGAGAGGCAGTCCGACTACGTCCGGGAGCTTCACGCCAAGACCGCCTACACGCCGCAAATGATCGTGGACGGCGCGACGGAATTCGTTGGGAACGACGAGCGCAATGCGCTGGCGGCCATCGCGAAATCCTCGCGAACTCCAAAAGTAACGGTAGCGCTCGAGCAGAGGCAGGATTCCAAGGCCGGGCTGGACACCGCGGCTTTGCGCGTTCGCCTGGAACCGATTGCGAATTGGAACGCGCGGGAAGGCGCGGACATGGTTCTAGCGATCACCGAGAATGGTCTGTCTTCGAACGTCACGCGCGGCGAGAACGCCGGCGCGCAATTGGGCCACCGAGCCGTGGTGCGCGAAATGCGAGTTCTCGGGCGCGTGAATTCCGCCGGATCATTTTCGGCGGAGCCGGACCTGAAGCTTGGAAAGAGCTGGAAACGCGAGAATCTCCGCGCGGTCGTTTTCGTTCAATCGCGCGGCAGCGGCCATATCCTGGGCGCGGCCGCGATCAACCTCTCCGCGCCCGGCAGCGGTTCGTAACTCAACTCAGGGAAAAACCTTCCTCAGGAAATAGCGCGCTTCAGAAATCCATCAATCCGCGCGTTGGCGGCAGGTCCCTGCGGCAGCGGGAAAATGTTGAACGCGTGCGGCGCGCCCGAATAAACCGCCAGCTCCGCTTCATTTCCCGCCGCAATCCACCGCGAGTAGAGGAAAAGCGTGTCGTCCAGCAGCGGATCGATGGTTCCAATGGTAAAGATCGCCGGCGGCATGTTTTTCAGGTCGGCGTACAGCGGTGAGACGTCCGGATCGCGCGGGTCCACGCCCTTCGGCAGATAGGCTTCGCTGAATTTCTGGATGCCGATTCGACCGACGAGTATGCCCTTTTCAGGCGAGTGTCTTTGGCTTGGGGTCATGGACGAATCGAAGACTCCATATGCGAGATTCGCCGAGCGGAATCCCGTGTAGTTGTGCCGGTCGCGCATGCGAAGCAGGGTCGCTGCGGCAAGAGTGCCGCCCGCCGATTCGCCGCCGATCGTCAGCACATCGGTGCCGAATTCGGATTTCGCGTTCTTCACCAGCCAGACCGCCGCCGATTCGCAATCGTCCCACGCAGCAGGGTACGGATTTTCGGGCGCAAGCCGGTACTCCACGCTCGCGCACGCCATTCCCGTGCTCGCCACGACGCGCTCGAGCATTGGGTCCTGGTTCGCCGCGGACCCGAATACCAGGCCTCCGCCGTGGATGTGCATGTAAACGCCCTTCGCACGTTCCGGCGCGATTACGCGCAGCTCCACTTTGTGCCCGCCCTTGCCGTCAATTTGTATGCTGCGCGCTCGCGGAGATTTTTCCGGCGGCGGAAATCCCCCTCGGCCGCTGGCCATGGCATCGCGATAGGCCTGCGCGCCAATGTCCCACCAGTCCGGCCCGCCGGACATCGCTTTCCGGAATGCTTCGTTGGCCGCGAGTGTCTCCGCGGAGATTGCCGCGGGCCTGAACGCCGCTGGATCGAGTGGATTGCTCTTTGTTGCGCTTGCTTCGCTCATTGGATTCGTCTCCTTCTGTCGCCGTGCCGCGGGAGTATACCACCGCGCGTCCGGCCAGCCGTTTGCGAATTCCGCTGCGTGATAGACTCACGCCCATGAGCGAGGATCATCTAACCCGGCGCGAAGTCCTGCTTGGAATGGCCGCCGTGCCTCTCCTCGAGAGCGCTCTGGAGGCTCAGGCCGCCGCTTCCTCCGTTTGCTTTATGAGCACCGTGGATATGGCCCGGCTGATCCGCGCGAAAAAGCTTTCGGCGCGCGAAGCGCTGGCCGCGCATTTGAAGCAGATCGAGCGTGTAAACCCGCAGGTCAACGCCATCGTGACCCTCGTGCCGGAAATGGCCGCCGCCGCTGCCGCGAAGGCCGATGAGATGCAGGCGCACAACGAGACTTTGGGGCCGCTGCACGGTCTGCCGGTCGCGCACAAAGACCTGTTCGAAACCCGCGGCATTCGCACGACATTTGGGTCGCCGCTCTACAAAGACTACATCCCCACCGAAGATGACATTGTTGTTGATCGGATTCGGCGTGCGGGCGCGATCACTATCGGCAAAACCAACACGCCGGAATTCGGTTCGGGATCGCAGACGTTCAACGCAGTCTTCGGCGCGACGCACAATCCCTACGACTTGACGAAGACATGCGGCGGATCTTCCGGCGGCGCCGCCGTCGCGTTGGCCTGCGGCCTCGTACCCGTTGCGACTGGCTCCGATACCGGAGGTTCGCTGCGCAATCCCGCCGCATTCTGCAACGTAGTCGGCTTCCGGCCTTCAATCGGCCGGGTGCCGAATCCGAAAGCGGCGTTCGGGTGGTCAACGCTGAGCACCTCCGGATGCCTGGGGGCGTTCGGTGGCCGACCTTGCCCTGGTGCTAAGCACGATCGCGGGGCCCGATTCGCGCGCGCCGCTCTCCATCAACGAACCGGGTGAGCTTTTCGCACGCCCGCTCGACCGCAATTTCCGCGGCGTGCGGGTAGCATGGTTCAAGGACCTTGGCGGCGTGCCCTTCGATCCGCGTGTGCGCACCGTGGTGGACGCGCATCGCAAGACATTTGAATCCTTGGGCTGCATCGTGGAGCAGGCGGAGCCGGACTTCGCCCCCGCCGAGATCTCCTTTCGCACGCTGCGCGCGTGGAATTCGGCGAATACCTATGGCGAGCGATTGCGCGAGCACCCAGACGCTTTCAAGGACACGCTGAAAGGTGAGATCGAGGAAGGTCTGCGGCTGACGGGCACGGATGTCGCGCGCGCCGAGACCGCCCACGGCCAGGTCTGGCGGCGCTTTCAGGCGTTCCTCGAAAAATACGAATACTTCGTTCTGCCCACCACGCAGTTGCCGCCGTTCGACGTCAACACGCCATATCCAACGGAGATCGCGGGCGTGAAGTTCGACAACTACATAGACTGGATGAAATCCTGCTGGTACATCTCGGCAACGGGGAATCCAGCGGCCTCGGTGCCGGCCGGCTTCACGCCGGAGGGACTTCCTGTCGGCGTGCAGATCGTCGGCCGCGACAAGCAAGATTTCAGCGTCTTGCAAATGGCGCACGCGTTCGAACGCGCGACTGGCTTTGGCAGGAAGCACCCGGCGATTGCTTAAATGGCCCGCCCGCGTCGGTCGCGATCGCGTCCATTGCCGTGGCGCTGGCCTCCCGCAGCAAAAAAGTCCACAGGGATACACGCTTGCACGCTGACGCCTGTGTACTAAGATGGTCGCGTGATAAGCATGATTGAGTTCGACGCAAGAAGCGGCACGCGGAACGGCTCGTTATCGCTGTGCCTGGCCGCCGCGAGTCGCTCCGGGCGCGGCCTGAAATTGTGCAATCCCACTCGACACATGATGTCGAACGAAAACGGAGCCAACTCGTTGAAAATTAGCGATGGGCGTCCTCATGAAGTGACACAAGAAACGAGGTGCCAACTTCTCTGCTACCGGCCGCGACCCGCCTCGATCCTGGCATCGCGTGCGCCTCACGCCTCCACGCTCGCGCCTCGTCCCCGGTTTCTACCCGGCACTGGGTGCCGAGTAGAATCGCCCGTAACCGATAGAAAACAAACAATCGGTGCACATTCTACTCGACACTGGAAAGCGGGGGTAACCAAGCATGAATTCTCACGCCTCCTCGCTTCTCTCGTTCTCCTTTTCTCGCCTTTGTGCGCCCGTCCGGCCGCCGCGCAATCGCAAAACACACCAACGAAAGTTCCAGGCGATCTTGCGAGTGACCTGAAGGAATTTGTCGAAACTCCGTCGGTTTTCGGCTATGAACAGCAGCTCACCGAAAAGATTCGCGCGAAGGTCGCGGCGTTTCATCCCGTCGTGGACAATCTCGGCGACGTAATCGTCACCATAGGCAGCGGCGCCCCGCACCGCCTGATCGTCACGCCGATTGATGAGCCGGGCTTCGTAGTGAGCGGCATCACCGACGACGGTTATCTGCGCCTGCAGCGGCTGCCGCAACGCGGAAACTTGCCGGCGATCTTCAACGAGCTCTACTCCGCTCAACCCGTGCAAGTCCGCACGGCTGGCGGCCAATGGATCAACGGCGTAGTCGCCGGAATCTCCATTCACCTGCAACGAAACGGATCGGATCGTCCCGCCCCGGACCCTCGAGATCTTGAGAACGCGTACGTTGACATCGGCGCAACTTCCGCCGCCGAAGTCCGCAAAGCTGGCGTCGACATCCTCAGCCCCGTCGCCATCACCCGCCGTCTGATGGACCTTGCAGCCAGCGAGTTCGCTGGAGCATCCGTCGAAGACAAATTTGGCGCCGCCGCGCTGGTTGACCTTCTCCGTCACGCCGATCCCGCCGTGAAAGGCACTGTGACAATCGTGTTCTTGGCCCAGCAACGAGTTGGTGGGCGCGGCCTCGACAGGCTCCTCACAACTACCAAGGCTGACGAAATGATCTACGTCGGGGGAATGTTGCGAGGTGGAAATGTACCGGCGATGGAGGGTGTGCACCGCGCACCACGCCGTGAACCGGGCAGCGGTGTTCTCATCGGCCTCGACAAGTCTACCGGCGAGCTAACCGGTATCGCTGCCGATTTAAAACAACTCGCTGACGCGAACAAGATTCCGCTCGTAAGCGATTATTCGGCGGCGCTTATCGCACCGAGCGATCTGCCGCCTCCTGCCTTCCCGGCAAAATGGGTTCACGTCGGAATCGCAACCGCGTGGCCGGACACTCCTGTCGAAACTCTGTCCCGCTCTGACGTGGCTGACTTGAGCGACCTGCTCGGAGTGTACGTTAACGGAGTACCTCTCCCACCCGAGCTGCGTCAATCTATAAGCATCATTGTGGCATCGGCCGGTGTCGGTCCACATACCGCGTCGCGGCCAGAAAATGATCAGGTGTTGCGCGGCCTGGTTGAGGCGTACGGCGCGAGCAACAACGAAGCGCCCGTTCGTGACGTGGTGAAAAGTCTGCTGCCCCCCTGGGCGAAGCCGGAAACGGATGATGCGGGAAACCTGATTCTTCATCTAGGCAGTACGCCTGCCGGCTCGAAAACGCCGAAGATTCTTGTGGTCGCGCACATGGACGAGATCGGCTTCGAGGTGAAATCAATCTCGAAGGATGGCCGGCTTGAAGTGGAAACGCTTGGCGGAATGGACCTGAACTTCTACGAGGGCCATCCGATGCTCGTTCATACGGCAACCGGCGATCGCGACGCGATCATGGAACTGCCGAACGGCTGGGACGAAGCCAATTTCAAGTGGCCGGCGGAATCGGATCACACGATCCGCGTTGATGTCGGCGCGCGCACCCAGGAAGAAGTAGCAAAGCTCGGCATCAAAGTCGGCGATTCCATCACAATTCCCAAGGCATATCGCCCGCTTCTCGGCACGCGCGCGAACGGCCGCAGCTTTGACGACCGCGTGGGCGACACGGCGCTGATCTCAGCCGTTTGGGCGCTGCAGGAGGGGCCCCCAGGTCGACGGTTAGGCGAGCCTGGGGGATCAGTCCCGCTCAAGGACCGCGATGTCACATTCGTCTGGTCCACGGGCGAGGAACTTGGCCTCGTTGGTGCGGGCGCGCTGGCCAAGCGGCTTGCCGCCGAAGGCCACACGCCGGATTACGTCTTCGCCGTGGACACGCTGGTGAGCTCGGATTCGCCTCTCGAATCGAAACGTTTTGGGGACGCGGAAATCGGAAAGGGTTTCGCGATCCGCGCCGTGGACAATTCCAATATTGCGCCGCGCGATCTCGTCGCGAAAGTTGAAAAACTCGCGCGCGCCAATCAAATTCCCTACCAGCTCGGCGTCACCGGAGGCGGCAACGACGGCGCCACATTCGTTCCCTACGGCGCCGTGGATATCGCGCTCGGATGGCCGCTGCGCTATTCGCATTCGCCGGCGGAAGTAATAGACACGCGCGATGTGGACGCGCTCGCGCGCATCGTCGCCGCGATCGCCAGGAGCTGGTAGCGCGTGAAGGTCCGGCGGGGTTTGCTATAATCGCGCGCGATGACCGAACCTGTCTTCAAAATGCCTCGCCACATCGTGGTCGAGGGGCCCATCCGCGTGGGCAAATCCACCCTGGCCAAAGCGTTGGCCGAGCAACTTCACGCGCGGCGGATCTCCGACAGCGAGGACAATCCCTTTCTCGCTGATTTCTACGATGAAAAACCCGGCGCGGCCTTTCGCGCCCAGATGTATTTCCTCCACGAACGCCATCGTCTGCTGGCCGAGACCCGGCCCGAGGACAATACCGCTCCGGTCGTCAGCGACTTCCTTTTCGAGAAGGACAAAATCTTCGCGTACGTCAATCTCGACAACGAAGAGCTGAAGCTCTACGAAAGATATTTCGACATGCTTGCGCCGTCGCTGCCCGCGCCCGACTTGGTGATTTATCTTCATGCCAAGCCGGAGGTGCTTCGAAAGCGCGTCTCAAAAAAGGGCGATCCCGCCGAGAAACAGATTTCACCTGAATACCTCGAAGCGGTTGCCAACGCCTACGGGCACTTTTTTTTCCGCTACTCCGCGTCGAACCTGCTGGTGGTGGACACCACGGAAATTGACTTCGTCGAACGCAACCGCGATTTGCAGGAGCTTTTGCGGCGTCTGCGCCAGCCCGTGAAGGGCACGCAATACTTTCTTCCGCTCGGCCAGAGTTAACGCGCCGGGGATTGTTCTTCGCGCTTGCCGCAAGGCTGCCGCGCGGACAGGGTAATCCTGTCGTCAATTCGCACGGGCTTAAAAGGGGAATCCGGAGCGGGCAAATTCGCCACGCCCAGAACAAGCGTAGCGAATCGCGGGAGTCCGCCCCGGAGTACATCGCGGGGTAAATTCTTCTGCAAGGAACGGCGCGCCGCTCAAGCGGCTTGCGACGGTCCTGTCAAACGGTGACGCAATCTTCCCAGCGTGCGATTCACCGGATGGCTGCGGTGCAGGAACGTCACCATCGGGTCGCGCCTCGAGCCGATTTTCTGCAGAGCCCGCCGAATGCGGAAATCGCGTCCCGCGGACACCAGCCCCTTTTCCAAAGTTGCAATCGCCTCCTGCGTCCGGCCGGACTGCTGATAGACCTCGGCCAGATTCAGGTACAGCTGCGCGTGATTGTGTCGCATTCCCAACGCTTCCTGGCAGAGAGCTTCGCCATCGCCATAACGCTTTTCGGCCACGGCAGCCAGCAAGCCGGTATAGGAGAGATAAAACGGGTTTTTCGGAGCGATACCGAGTGCGCGCCGGGCGTACTGCAGGGCCTCGCTCGAATGGCCGTCACGCAGTTGTTTGAGGCATTCCTTGAAATCGGACATACCGGCGTCCGCCGGCGAAGTTGTACCAATCCAGTGGGACATAGGCTCCTTCCTTAGCCCCGCAGGCGACTTTCACTAGCAGGGCGGGTAAAGAAAGTTAACGCCGGGACTTGCGCTGGGAAATAGAGCGCCAGGCCAGATTTCGTCCCAGTACTTGGGCCTGTACGAAGTGACAGGCGAAACCGCGGCTACAGCACGAGGTCGAAAACTAACGCGAGACCCACGCCGCGGGCCCACGAAGGAAAAAACAAACCGAGAAGTGGCGTGGGCAGATTGGTCATGCGCGCGCCCGAAAGGTGGAAATCCAATTATGACCATGGTAGAATGACCATGGTCGGCGGGAGAAAACGATGAAGAACGTAAGGAAGATGGCAGCGGGTGCTTTCAAGGCGAAATGCCTCTCGGTCATGGACGAGGTGCATGCCAAACGTGAAACCGTGATCATCACAAAGCACGGGAAACCCGTGGCCAAGCTGGTCCCGGTGGGCGCCGAAAAAGACGAAATCTTTGGTTTCTTCGTCGGCAAGGGCCGGATCACAGGCGACGTAGTTGCGCCGGTATTCTCGCTCGAGGAATGGGGCAAGCTTGCCGATTCTCGTTGATACGCACGTGGTGCTATGGCTCTCCTTCGCTCCGGGAAAACTCTCGAGGAAGGCGACTGCGACCATCGAAAGCGCGCGTCAAGAGGCGCAAGGAGTGGCGATCTCGGATATCACGCTTTTCGAGGTCGCTTTGGCCGCGAGCAGGGGCCGCATCCAACTGGATGCGAGCCTGGAGACCTACTTGCAGGAAGTCGAGTCCCATTTTGTAGTTCTGCCGATAAGCAGCCGCGTATGCGCGAGGGCAGTGACGCTGCCCGCAACCTTTTCCAAGGACCCCGCCGACCGTGTTATCGCCGCGACGGCGCTCGTCGGGGGTCTCGCCTTGATAACAGCGAACGAGCACATCCGCAACTCGAAAGTCGTTCGGACGATTTGGTGAGAGGATTTTCGTTGGAATCGGTCGCTGGAACAAAACCGAGAATAGATCAAAGGCAGAAAGAATCCCCACGCTCACAAACCGAGCACGGGGCACCATCAGGACCTACGACGCGAGAATGAGCCGCCCGCACCATTGAACTCATGAGCCATCAAAGTTGAATATTACCGCCGCGCCCACGGCCATGCGCTACCCGGCACACCAACGGCGGCACACAAATCGCGGACGCCGGAAAGCAACACTCCCGCAGCCATGACGGTCAGCGTCCAACTGAGAACGATCGAATTCGCTGGCGACGCAATTACCAAGCCCGAAGGTCCCGTCCACCACACGCGCAGAACGGGGACGAGGTAAGCAACAGCAGCCCCATAAACGATTGCCATGATGCCGTGCATCACGCGCTCACCCGGATAAACGCCTCCGAGCGGCCTCCGTATCAAATCCTCGACGCGAAGTGCCGGACTAACGGACGAGTTCGGAGGCGAAGACAAGGTGGATGCCGCGCGATTCGAGTTCGGGAACGCCTTGGGCCAGCGCCGCGATTGTTGCGGGGCGGGGATGGCCGATGGCGATGGCGGAGCCGTCGCGAGAGGCGTCCCGCGCGGCGAGTTCCAGCTGGGCGAGGATTGCTTCCTTCGAGGGCGTGTCGTCGAGGAAAACTTTGCGCGACGCCGCGGGCACGCCGGCGCGCTCGGCAGCATCATAGGCCACCGTCGCGGCGGTCGTTCGGCTGTCTATGAAAAAAAGATTGCGCTCGCGCAGCGCCGGCATCAGCGCTTGCATGAGCGGCAGATCGGCGGTGGCGCGCGATCCTTCATGGTTGTTCACGCCCGCCGCGTGCGGAACGGTTTCGAGCATGCCTTCGAGCGCGGAATTCACCTGATCCGGATTCATGCCCACGCGCAGCTCGATTTCCTCGCGTGTCACGCCCTCCGGGCCCCCGCCTTCGGCCTCCGGCTCCATGGGGAGATGCAGCAGGATCTGATCGCCCCGGCGATAGGCCTCTTCGGCGACCTCCGCGGAGAGCGGCAGGTGCGGAAGCACGGAAATCGTAAGCGGAAACGGCAACGCGAGCAGGGAATCGGCAGCGGCGCGGTCGTGGCCCATGTCGTCGAGGATGATGGCGAGCTGCGGATTCCCTCGCAGATGCGAAACGGGCGCGCGCGAGCGGACAGCCAGCGGCGTCACCACGTGAATCGCGTGCGTGCGATTTCCATCGCGCGAGAAATCGTAGCGAATCATGCCGCCGGCGGTGGATTCGGCGATCGAGAGTTTGTGGCGCCGCGCGATTTCCGCGAGGGCCTGCTTCAACGCTTCGGCCTGCGAAGGGTCGGCGAGCGATATATAGATATTGTCGGCCGTTAGCTCGGCTGGCGCGCCGGAGCCAGGCGGCTGGACCTCCGGGCGAATCGTGATCTCGGATTTGCGCCCGGTCACGCGCTGGGCAGCGCTGACGACTTCGTCCGTGACGGCGCGAAGTTCCGCTTTCGAGAGGGGTTTTTTCCCGCAGCCGGCGAAAAAGACGATAGCAATGACGAGAAACGCCACGAAGGCCGCGGCGGCGCCACCCGGGCGATCGAAGAGAGATCCCTCAGGCATGAATGCCTTCGGGATGACAGCGCGCACCTTGTGCTTCGTCGGTTGGAAACGAATGTTGGGGCGAGTCGAGGGCGCGGCCAGTATCCCGCGCAAATCCGCCACGATTAGCTAGGCGGCTTTCCGCGCCGGGCTTGCGCCCTGCAAAATCTCGATAGCCTTCTTGACGTCGGGGTCGGTCGGCGAACTCGACGGAGCGGGCGGGTACTCGTCCGCTGCCGTCACATCGTCCGGCGAAGGGTGCACTTCCCGCGTGGGTGCGACGCCGTCAACGGGGATTTCCTTGCCGGCGGGCGTGTAGTAATCCGCCAGGGTGAGGATCAGCGCGGATCCGTCCTCGAGTTGAATCAGCTTCTGCTGGGAGGCGGTGCCGTAGGTGCGCATGCCGACCGTCTCGCCGCGATGATTGTCCGCGATCGCGCCCGCAAGAATTTCGGCGGGGCCGGCCGTGCCGGTATCAATCAGCACGGTGACGGGCTGGGCCCACGCGACTTTCGATGCATCGGCGGAAGAAACCACCGGCGACATTGTCTGTCCCTTGAGCGAAGTGATGGTGCCCGAGGGAAGGAAGAGCTGGGCGGTGGAGATGCCTTCCTGGTCGTCGCCGAGAGCGCAATCGCGCAGATCGAGAATCAGCTTGTGCGCGCCTTGATGTTCGAGTTGCACGAGCTCGTCACGAATCTGCTTCGTGGCGCCCGGCTGGAATTCAGAAACGCGAAGATAGGCGATGTCACCCTCGAGTTTGTCCTCGACGAGCTTGGGCGCCGGCACCTTCGCGAGCGTGATTTCCATATCCTGAGGTTCGGCCTTGCCGCGACGGATCACGGAGAGCTTGACGACTGTTCCCGGATCGCCGCTCAGGAGAAGCTGCGCCTGCTCGATGGCCATTTGTCCGGTGGTAAAGCCGGCGATTTTTTCGAGGACGTCGCCAAGTTGCAGGCCCGCTTTCTGGGCCGGGCTATCCGGCAGCGCGGAAATGACGCTGATGTATCCGAAACGCTTGGTGAGCGCGAGTCCGGCTTCAGCCTTGGGGCTGACCGCGCTCTTTTCCTTGTAGTCGGTATATTCAAGCGGGCTCAGATAGCTCGATTGCGGGTCGAGCGAATCGAACAGGCCGTGGAGGGCGCCGCTGGTCACCTGATGCAGATTGGGCTCGTCCACGTATTCTCGCTGGATGCGATCGAGCACTTCGCCATAGACGGTGAGCGCGCGGAAGGCCTTGTCGTCCGAGGAGCGCCCGCGAACGTAGCCCACAGCAACAAAGCCGAAGACGATCACTGACAGCCCGATAACGATCTTCTTAGTGACGGAAGTCATCTATGGTCCCTTTTCCCGGCCGCGCGCCCCGCGCCTGGTATCAATATTTGGACGCGCCGAGCGCGCCAAAGGAAGCCCCATTATAACATCGGCTATCGAGATTCGCAGATTTTGAAACCGCGGTATCGCGTGGGGATCAGGTCAAGGCGCTCGGGCTGCTTGAGATTGTGGCCGGGCTGGCGGGCAACTCGGCGGGACGGCCGCCGAAGCCTTCCTTGATGAGTTTCCAGATGATGGCTCGGCTTTGGAAGATTGTCTTCACCCACGCGAGCTTGCCCATTTGAGGGAAATAGATCCCGCGGAAGCAGAGGCGCGCGATGAGTATGTTGATGCGGTAGCCGAGGGGCTTGTGGTCGAGCGAATGCACGGCCTTGGCGATTGCCGCCGGGCTGTAGGCCTGAGCCCAGCCATACCTGACCTCCTCGTGAGCCTCGGGAATCGTCATTTTCAGCGGGGTGTGGGCCATCGCAAAGGGTATGAACTCCTGCCAGTGCTTGGGCCGAGTCAGCCTTCCGGCAACCTCGAGCCTCTTGTAAAGCGGCGTCGCCGGCAAGGGCGTCAGCAATCCGAAGATGGGCAGACCCGCAGGCCACGTTCGAATCTGCTCGAGCGTCCGCTCCGCCACGCCGGTTGTGTCGTTGTCCATGCCGAAGATAAAGGACGTAATCGCGTACACATTCCGCTGCGCGAGCCTCTCGAGCACGGCGGCGTATTCGCCGGGCTTGTTGAACCCCTTGTTCATGTCCTTCAGATTTGCCGGATCGATCGATTCCATGCCGATGAAAATCCACTTTCCGCCGGCGGCGGCAATCAGGTCAACGAGTTCCTCGTCACGCAATAAATTGGCGCTGATTTGCGCGACCCAATGCACCTGCGCGTTGGCGGCGATAATGTCGCGCAGGAGCGACTTCGTGCGCTTGACGTTGATGGCGAAATTGTCGTCAATGAAAAAAACGGCGATCTGGCCGCGTTCGCTTCGCGCGCGCTCCTTCAGTTTCAGCAACTCGTTCACGACACTTTCGTTGGTGCGAAACCGGATGGAGTCGCCGAAAAAGCCGGTCACGGTGCAGAATTCGCATCCGTACGGGCAGCCGCGCCCTGATTCGACCGGGATAACGCGAAACGTCCCCCATCCGCCTCCGAAGCGCTTCAGCAGCGGCGCGGCAACCTTGGGAACAATGTTGAATTGATCGAGGTCCACGGATTCCCACGGGATCGCGGGATAAGGCCGGAGAGGAGGCTTGCGCTCCTTGCCGAATTCGTCCATCGGAGAGTAGATATCCTTTAGCTGGCCGCGCACCGCATCCTCGACGATCTGTGGCCAGGTTTCGTCGGCCTCGCCGAGGGCGACAGCGTCGGCATGGCGCGGGCCGCCATCCCGGCCGAGCGCTTCATCGGCCAACTCCGTCACGTGAGGTCCCCCCATCACGACCGGCACTCCTATGGCGCGGACCGCGTCGGCCATGCGGTAAGCCTTCGCGATCATTCTGGTCATCGCGCCGATGCCCACGAGTCCGATCTTTTGTTCGCGAACGTAGCGAGCGAGGCCTTCTTCATCCACCGGTTGCGCGTTGCCGTCCATGAGAAACACTTCGTGGCCGGGCGGCGTCAGCGCCTGGAGCAGGAACATCCAAAGATGCGGCATGAAGTTTTTCGTGACCCCGTTGTCAGGGTTGTAGAGCAAAATTCTCATGTGTTTCCTCTTGGTCGCGGACAATGGGAAAGGGGTACTTCCAGAAGTAAAGCGTAGGCCGAACGCAGATTTCAAAAATGGTCAATATTGACCACTTTGGCAAAATTTGTCTGATGCGGGACTGGAGGGCTTTATTCGTCGACGAGGACGACGTTGAGGAGCGAGCTGTGCACGGAGAGCCCGCCGTTGTACTCGATGAAACCGAGCTTTCTGAATTTGTTCATGAAAAAACTCACACGCGACCGAGTGGTTCCCACCATTTCGGCGAGGGTTTCCTGGCTGATTTTGGGAACGATCGTCTCGGGCTTGCCTTCCTTGCCATATCGCGCGAGCAGGAGCAGCGTCCGGGCGAGGCGACGTTCGCTGGAATTGAAAAGCTGGTCCACGAGATCGGCTTCAAAACGAATATTGCGCTCCAGGATATGCGCGATGAACCGTTCCGAGAAAGCGTGCTCTTCGCGAAGCACCCGCATCATGGCGCTCTTGCGAATTTCCAGGATGGAGCTTGCGGAAATGGCGGTCGCGGTAGCCATCCGCAGGGGCTGCCCGGCCAGGCATCCTTCTCCGAGGAAATCGCCGTCGGTCAGGATCGCGACAACGGCTTCCTTTGCGTTCTTGGAAAGCACCGTGAGTTTGACGCGGCCCTTTTGGATGTAAAAGACTTTCGAGGACTCTTCACCCTGTGAAAACACGACCTGCTTGTTCCGGTACTGCACGACCTTCTTGCCCAGCCCGCCGGTATTCAGAAATGCGTGGAGGTTAAATCGCTGGTTTTTCGGCAATCTCTTCATTCCGTCCGTTTCCTCGGGGCCCGTAAGACGATCTTCCGGCAAGAGGGAAATCGAGTCAAGTGGGCGACGGTCGCGAAGGGATGGGAAGAAAACCGCGCGAGACAGGTCGTCTTATTTGTGAGCAAAGCGGCGGCGCCCCGCGGGAATGTCGAGCGAGTCGAGATTGGAAAGCGGCGCCGCGGCAGTGATGTAGGTCTGCGACATGCGGTCCTGCCAGGTGAAATGGTCCTCGTCCCAGACCGCCCAGACGAATCCCAGCAGCAGCGTCGCTCCGGAGAGCATGTATCCGAAGTTGCGCCACAAAAGCTGGCGCGAGTCAGGAAGGCTGCCGTCAAGGCGCACGACGGTCAGGCCGCGCAACTGCATTCCGGGAGTTGCGCCCGCCATCACCGTGAACAGGAAGAAATAGAGAGCGTAAAAAAGGTACGCCACGGCGAGATATACAATCGCATCGGTTTTCTCCAGCGTCATCTGCCCGCCGAGCGACCGGAACATGCTCATGAATCCCACGCACGTGATGCCCAGAAAGAGCGCATCAAGGATGCCCGCCCAGCGGCGTTCGGCCAGGGTCGCAACCGGCACAAGAGCTGTTTGTGGCCGTGCGCGGTCGTCCGGCGAACTCGAGAAATTGAGCTCGGGCTGAATGCAGATCTCGACGCGCTCGGCCGAACGCTGGCGCTGCGCCGGCCGCAGGCGCGGGCGCTCAGGGACTTCGTCTTCGATGTCGGGGACCGAGGCTGGCTGCCGGAAGGGAAGCCCGGACTGGGAGTCGTCCGGGTGCAGGTGACCTCGGCGCGTGCGGTATTGCTCCAGGCGCCGGGAGACCTCCATGCGCCATTCGGGCTCAGGAGTCTCGGCGAGCGAGCCGGCTCCAACGGTTACAGGCTCGGGAATTTCGCCATTTTCGACAGCAGGAACGTCACAGAAAGAACAACTTTCGGTGTCGTCGAGCAAGAGGGCGCCACACTTCGAGCAGATACGTATCACTGGTCCGTTTTGCGCTGCGGAAGATCCAGTGGAACGTGCGGATCATATCACGAGCCCGAGGCGTTCGAGAGTGGCGGGTTCAACACTCGTGTGGCCGATCAGGCAACACGCGCCGCACCCCAGGACTCTGAGACGAATGTAACTGGACGAACAGGAGTTCATTCGTCGCGCTGCACTTGGGGGATGGCTCGCCCGATCGGGCCGCTGATTGCGGGCGCGGAAGGCGCGTGTTAGGCTCAGTTTTCTTTTTTGCATTTCTTAGGCGATGCTCAACGCGATTCTCTCGATTTCTGTCCGCAGGCTGGCGCTTTACCTGGCGCTGCTCCCGCTTTTCGCGGTGGCTCCTCGAGCGCTGTGGGCTCAGGCGACACCGCAGAAACCGCTCGTGGGTCTCACCGCCGGCGGTGAGGCCACGCTCGAAGCGGACCAGCAGCGCCAGGCCGGGAAAATCTTCTACGCCGATGGACACGTGGACGTCCGCTACGAGAACGCGCGGCTGCGCGCCGATCACGTCGAATACGACAACGAAACCCAGGTCGTGGTTGCGCACGGTCACGTGCAGCTCGATTACCTGACGCAACACGTCGAAGCGGACGACGCGCGTTACGAACTCCGCACCGGCCGCGGCACTTTTCACCACGTCCGCGGGACCTTCGCCATGCAGCGGCACCCCATGCCCACTCTGCTCATCAGCCCCAATCCGCTCTATTTCGAGGCGGAAGAAGCGGACCGGCTCGACGAAAACACCTATCGCATTCACAAAGCGTGGCTGACGGTCTGTAAGCCAGGCCACCCCACCTGGAAATTTTATGCGCCAGCCGCGACGGTGCGGCTGAAGCAGTCCGTGCGAATCGAGAATGGCAACTTCCGGCTTTATTCGATTCCAGTTCTCTACTTGCCGTTCGCCACGGTTCCCGCCGAACAGCGCCGCGATTCCGGGTTCCTGGTTCCCGAATTGGGGAACACATCGCAAAAGGGATACGTCCTCGGCGATTCGGTTTACTGGGCGCCGCTTGACTGGATGGATTTGACGCTTGGTGCGGCGGATTACAGCAAGCGCGGCTGGAGCCAGAAGGGCGATTTTCGTATGCGTCCGTGGGAGGGCGCGGTGTTCGACGCCAGTTACTACGGCGTGATTGACCGCGGCCTCGTGATTGACGGCGAGCCGCCGGTCAAGCAGGGCGGCCACGAAGCGAAGCTCCTGTTCACTTCCATGCTGCCGGGCGGCTGGCGCGCGGTGGCCGATCTCGATCAGCTCACGTCTCTCACGTTTCGTCTTGCGTGGTCGGAGACCTTTAAGGAAGCGGTAAATTCCGAGGTGCGCAATTCGGCGTTCCTGACGAACAATTTCGACGGTTTCAGCGTCAATTTCGCGGCGCTCAGCTACCAGAACTATCTCACTGCCTCGCCGCAGACTTCGATCACGCTGCGCACCGCTCCGGAAGCGCGAATCAGCTCGGTGGACCAGGCCTTCTTCAGACGCATCCCGATCTATTTTTCCTTCGATGCATTCACAGGCGCGGCAAGTCGCGACGAAAACGTGACGCCGTTTGAAACGCCGGCATTCGTCGAACGCAGCGAAATCGCCCCGAGCGTGACGATCCCATTGCATTTTGGCGAGTGGCTCAGCGTGACGCCGAGCTTCACTTTCCGCTCGACGTATTACGGCGGCCAACTGAGGAGCGGAACGTTTCTCGATCAGGGGCTCTTCCGCGACACCGAAGAGCTATCCGTGGATATCCGCATGCCGGTTTTCGAACGTGTTTACGATGCCGGCGAAACGAAGTGGAAACATGTGATCGAACCCTACGCCGTGTATCGTTACGTCAGCGGCGTGAACGATTTCGGACGGTTCCTGCGCTTCGATGAGGACGATACGCTGACCGACACCAACGAAATCGAGTACGGAGTCACGCAGCGCCTCTACCGCCGCACCGGCTCCGGTGACGCCCAAGAGTTCATCACCTGGCGGCTGACGCAAAAATATTTCTTCGATCCCACGTTCGGCGGCGCGCTCGTGCCGGGCCAGCCCAACGTGTTTCAGACGCTCGACGCCCTCACGCCGTTCGCGTTTGCGGACGCGGCGCGCCGTTTTTCGCCCATCGTGAGCGACCTCACCATCGAGCCGGGCAAGCGATTCGACACGCAGTTCATCGTGAACTACGATCCGCAGCGCAACCGGATGACCGCCATCGGGACTTTGCTGAAATTCAAGCCCTATAAGGAATCGTTCCTCACGCTCGCGCACTTTTCCACGCTCAATCTCCCGCTGAATCCTTCGCCGCCGCCGCCGAATTTCGAGCAGCACTCGAATCAAATTCGGACGCTCGTGGGCTACGGAGATCAGAACCGCCATGGCTGGAACGTCACGCTCGGGGCCAGCTACGATTTCGTTCAGGAGGCCTTTCAAAACCAGATCGTGGAGGTGGCCTACAACGGCTCGTGCTGCGGCGTTGGGTTTGAATATCGCCGCTTTTCGTTCGGCACGATTCGCAACGAGAATCAGTTCAGCGTCGTATTCCGCATCGCGAATCTCGGCTCGGCCGGGAATCTGCGGCGCCAGGAGAAAATCTTTTAGGCCGAATCAAATGACCGCCCATTCCGAATCCGAGCTGGCGTTTCTTTCCATCGAGCAGGCGGCGCGGCTGCTGCGGCGAAGGGAAATCTCGCCTCTCGATCTGGTGGAGGCGTCGCTCGCACGGATCGAGCGCTGGAATTCCTCGCTCTACGCTTTCCTGACGGTCCTCGCCGAAAGCGCACGGCGCCAGGCCAAAACGGCGGAGCGCGAAATTCATCGCGGCCGCGCGCGCGGCCCGCTCCACGGAATTCCGATTTCGCTCAAGGACAATTTCTGGACGCGCGGGATTCGCACCACCGCCGGATCGAAGATTCTGGCGGATTTCGTGCCGGAGGCGGATAGCGACGTCGCCGAAAAACTCGCGCGAGCCGGCGCGATTCTGCTCGGCAAGACGAACATGCACGAATTCGCGTACGGCATCACCGGCGAGAATCCCCATTACGGCAGCTCGCGCAACCCGTGGGCGCGCGATCGGATTACCGGCGGATCGAGCGGGGGATCGGCGGCGGCCGTTGGCACGGGAATGGGCTTCGCTTCGGTGGGCACGGATACGGGAGGCTCGATCCGCATTCCCTCCGCGCTTTGCGGGATTGTCGGATTGAAGCCGACGTTCGGCCTCGTCGGCACAGCAGGGGTTGTGACACTGGGGATCAGCTTCGATCATGCCGGACCGATTGCGCGCAGCGTGACCGATGCGTGCATCCTGCTCGAAGCGATTGCCGGAAAATATCCTCGCGGTCAGACGCGTCCCGATCACCGCAAGTTGCGCAAGAGTCTCCCGCGGCGGTTCCGGATCGGCGTGCCGAAGGAATTCTTTTTCGAGCGCCTGGATAATGAGGTCCGGCGCCTGGTGGAAGCGGCCGCGAAAAACTTCGAATCGTTGGGCGCGCGCATCGAGGAGGTTTCGCTGCCCCGTTTGACGGGCGCGATTGACCAGGCCAGCCAATTGGTCATCGCCGAGATTAACGACTATCACGAATCGCAAGGCTATTATCCGGCGCGCGCAGCGGAATATGGAGACGACGTCCGCGGACACCTGGAAATGGGCCACAAGCTGCTCGCCGTGGATTATCTTCGCGCGCTTCCGAAGCGGCGCCAAATCGTCGAGGATTTTCAGGCGGCGTTCGAAGAGGTTGACGTCATTTTGGCGCCGACATCGCCGATTCCCGCGCCACGTGTCGGTGCACGCACCGTGCACGCTCCGGGGGAAGGCGACAACATAGTGCGCGCCGAGCTCTTGCGCCTCACGCGGCCGGCCAATCAAACCGGATTCCCTGCCATCTCCATCCCCTGCGGA
>Ga0182018_10001819_pt1 | contig 23060 bp, 20 predicted proteins | sample 812P2MmetaG_FD_120490 | JGI IMG/M metagenome (GOLD analysis project Ga0182018, IMG submission 120490) | Permafrost microbial communities from Stordalen Mire, Sweden - 812P2M metaG | ecosystem: Environmental > Terrestrial > Soil > Wetlands > Permafrost | place: Sweden: Stordalen | collected...
GCCCGCCAATTCCTCGATGGCTGACAACCGTGTCACAATGGCTTCTTTTTTCGCCAGCAGGCGAGCACCGACCGCCATGGTAACGGACAGCACCGTGGGCATGGCTACGGGAATCGCGGCAACCAGAAGTACCAGGCAAAATTCGAGTGTCGTCAGGACAGGATCACCGCGAAAGAGCGCGACAACCAGGATCAACACCACGAGCGCCACCGCGAGCACAATCAGGTAGTCGCCAATCTTCAGCACGGCGCGTTGGAAATGGCTGACGGTGTGAGCCCCCTGCACCAGTTGCGCGGTCTTGCCGAAGTAAGTGTTCGTTCCGGTCGCATACACCATGGCGTCGATCTCGCCCTGCCGGAGAATCGAGCCCGAAAAGACTGCGCCGCCCGGCTTGACCGTAACCGGAAGGGATTCGCCGGTCAGCGCGGACTGATCTACTTCGACTGGATCGCCCGCCAGCAGGCGCGCGTCCGCGGGTATGATGTCGCCGAGCCGCAAACGGATGACGTCACCGGGCACCAGCTCGCTTGCCTTCGGAGTCGTCCACTTTCCATCCCGCCTGACGCGCGCATTGACAGCGAGCTTGGCCTTCAGAGCAGCGATGGCATTGCCCGCCTGGTGTTCCTCCCAAAATCCAACCAGGGCGTTTGAAGCAAGCAGGAGGAGGATGATAAAAAAATCCATCCAGTGCCGCACCACCCCGGACAAGATGACTGCCACTTCGATCATCCACGGAATGGGACCCCAGAAATAGCTGAGGAACTTCAGGAATTCGTTGGTCTTCTTTTCCACGATCTCGTTCGGACCGTACTGGGTCAGCCGTTTCTGCGCCTCGGCCTGGCTAAGGCCGTCGGGAGAAGACCCCAGCTTTTTCTGGAGATCCGCCATCGGGATGGACTTCAGGTCGTCCCCGGACTTAGGCTTTGCGTCAGGTTTCAAGTCTTCCTTGGTCTGAGCTTTTGAATCGGGCTTCGTCCCGTTTTTGTCCGAAGCCTTCGAGGCGCTTATTGCCTCAGGCTGGGAATCCTGCTTTGACTCGGGCGTGGACTCCGTGGTCGTCGGATTTGGGGACACGATGGTTTCTCCTGGTCTGCGAGCGGATCGCGACGACGGAGGTCATCTGCGCGCGTCGCCTCAAGTATCTCCTCGCGAGCATGACGACGCTGTGCAGTATTGCTCACCAATGAGGATCGGACCATTCGTTTGGAAAACTGCGATGGCCGCCGACAGCAACGCGCTACGAAGACTTCGCGGCTTTATCGACAACACGATCGGGGTTGCCCCGGTCACGTCAATTTTCAAAAACGCAAGAAGGGGATGCGGCTGCATCGTCAGAGATCCATCACACATGATCAAAAAGGATCAGCTTATCGCTGGTGTGGATGCGACTCTATGGTTGGGGCATAGGTACGTGCGTCTTAGAGCCGATCAGGGCCTCGATAACGAGCAGGTTCGTCGTTAGCCACTGTCCAGTTCAACCGCACCTTTTCGTCCCACATGGAAACGAAGGAAGTATCAAACGATGCCGACCGACATGCTCACCACAGAGGAATTGCTCCACGAGACGCCCGAAGCGTTAGGCAAAGAAGAGTCCATCAGGGAGACTCAGACGCTCACTCCAGATCTGCTGCGCAAAATGAATGCCTACTGGCGCGCTGCCAATTATGTGTCGGTAGGCCAGATCTACCTTTATGAAAATCCGCTGCTTAAGGAACCGCTGAAGCTGGAGCACGTAAAGCCCCTGGTGGTATCCCATTGGGGCACGACGCCAGGTCAGAACTTTATCTACGTTCATCTGAACCGTGTCATCAGGAAGTACGACCTGAATATGTTCTACATCGCAGGCCCTGGCCACGGAGGCCCGGCGATTGTGGGCAATGTCTACCTTGAAGGTACCTGGAGCGAGGTTTATCCGAACGTCACCCAGGACGAAGCCGGGCTGAAAGAGTTGTTCAAGCAGTTCTCCTTTCCCGGCGGTATCTCCAGCCATGTTGCGCCGACGACGCCCGGATCGATTCACGAAGGGGGCGAACTGGGCTACTCGCTCAGCCATGCCTTTGGTGCGGCGTTCGACAATCCCGATCTGATCGTCGCCTGCGTCATCGGCGACGGCGAGGCAGAAACGGCGTCGCTGGCGACCTCGTGGCATTCCAACAAATTCCTCGACCCAATAACTGACGGAGCGGTGCTGCCAATTCTGCACCTGAACGGTTACAAAATCAGCAATCCAACTGTACTCGCCCGCATCGAGCATGAAGAACTGGATCAATTCCTGAGGGGCTGTGGCTGGACCCCTTACTTCGTGGAAGGGGATCAGCCCGAGAAGATGCACCAACTCATGGCCGCCACTCTCGACACCGCCATCGAGGATATCCATCGAATCCAAAGGAATGCACGCAGCAAGAATGACACGACTCGGCCGCGCTGGCCTGTGATCGTCCTCAAGTCACCCAAGGGCTGGACCGGACCGAAGGTCGTCGACGGTCTGCAAATCGAAGGGACATTTCGAGCTCACCAGGTTCCGCTTCTGGTCGATCCCCAGCACCCCAATCACGTCAAACTCCTCGAGGACTGGATGAAGAGCTACAAGCCCGAGGAATTATTCGACGAGAATGGACGACTCATCGAGGAACTGGCTGAGTTGGCCCCGCAGGGCACCCGCCGCATGGGCGCTAATCCACATGCGAACGGCGGTATTCTTCTTCACGACCTGCGCATGCCGGATTTCCATGACCACGCAGTCAAAGTGACTGCGCCGGGTGCCGTGCAGGTTGAGGACACGCTCGTGCTGGGCTCGTTCCTGCGCGATGTCGCCAGATTGAATCAGGACAAGCGCAACTTCCGTGTCTTCGGCCCGGATGAAACAGTCTCGAATCTCCTGCAGGCGGTCTTCGAGGTCACCAATCGCCAGTGGGATGACCGCGAAGTCAGCAACGACGAGTTCCTCGCGCCAGATGGCCGCGTTCTGGATTCCATGCTGAGCGAAAACCAGTGCGAGGGTTGGCTGGAAGGGTATCTCCTGACCGGAAGACACGGACTCTTCAACAGCTACGAGGCATTCATCCGCATCATCGACTCGATGTTCAGCCAACATGCGAAGTGGCTGAAGGTATGCCGTGAGCTGCCGTGGCGAAGGGATATTTCTTCATTGAATTATCTGCTTGCCTCCCATGTCTGGCAGCAGGACCACAATGGATTCACCCACCAGGATCCCGGCTTCCTCGACCATGTCATCAACAAGAAGGCCGATATCGTACGCTGTTACCTTCCGGCCGACGCCAACTGCCTTCTATCCGTTTTCGATCACTGCCTGCGCAGCCGAAACTACGTCAACGTGGTGGTCGCGGGAAAGCATGCGCTTCCGCAATGGCTGACGATGGATCAGGCGGTCGTGCATTGCACCGAAGGCGTTGGCATCTGGCAATGGGCCAGCAATGACCAGGACAGCGAGCCTGACGTAGTGATGGCCTGCTGCGGAGACACACCCACCCTGGAGATTCTTGCTGCCGTCTCCATTCTTCGCGAACATTTGCCCGACCTGAAAATGCGGGTGGTCAATGTTGTCGATCTCATGAAGCTGCAGCCCAACACAGAGCATCCCCATGGGCTGACTGAACTGGATTACGATTCGCTCTTCACGAAAGATAAACACATCATCTTCGGGTTTCATGGTTATCCGTGGCTGATCCACCGGCTCACCTATGCCCGTACTAACCGCAACCTGCATGTACGGGGCTACAAGGAAGAGGGAACGATTACGACGCCTTTTGACATGAGGGTGCAGAACGACCTGGACCGCTTCCACCTGGTTATGGACGTGGTGGACAGGGTACCGAATCTTGGTTCCAGGGGAGCCTATCTGAAACAACAGATGCACGACAAACTCATCGAACACAAACACTACATCGATGCTCACGGCCAAGACATGCCGGAGATCCGTAACTGGAAATGGAGCGACGCCAAATGAATGCGCAGCCACAGTAATTTCTTCCAACCGGATCAACGGGATGCGGTTGGCGATTCGGGCAGACTCTCAGGCTGGATCGAGTGAGTTCGAGTTTCGCAACATTACGTAACAAACACCGCGGAGGTGTCTATGTACCACTTTTACTGGTTCGGAATGCATGCATATTGGTGGATTTTCTGGGTCATCCTGTGGATGTTGTTCTTCTCGTTCATGATGCCGGTGAGGCGAAGCAGCTGGGTTGGCTACCGGGACTTCCAAACGCCTCTGCAACTCCTGCAAAGGAGGTATGCCGCGGGTGAGATCACAAGCGCGGAATACGAGGAACACCGGGTTAAGCTCCTGCGGGACGCCAAGGCGGTATAAGTCTGCTCAACGCCCGATTCGGCGGCGTTAAGCATCGATTGGCGCGAGCACAGTTCCCGGTGTCCGCGCCGGCCTCATCCATGGTGTGTTCTCCGCTCGCCCGAGCGTCGCAAACGACGAAATGAGCATCTTCTGTCGTAATGAGCATCTTCTGTCGGAGAGACGGAACAATCGTTGGGTGCTCGTCTGGGAGTTCGCCCGGACCTTTCCGGCTGCTCACTTCGGCAACCGCCGACTGCAGCTAGCGGAGCACGCGGAAGTATAAGCGCTCGAACAACGGAACTGATCGAAAGGAAAATTACATGGAACTGGGCATGATCGGACTGGGCAGGATGGGATCCAATATGGTGCTGCGTCTTCAACGCGCCGGCCACCATTGTGTTGTTTACGACACCACGCCGGAAGCCGTGCAGACACTGAGTAAGGAGGGCGCAGTCGGCACGACTTCGCTCGAAGATTTCGCGAACAAATTAAAAAAGCCTCGTGCCATCTGGATGATGGTGCCCGCCGCCGTCGTCGATCCGACGCTGAAGACCCTTGTCCCGCTGCTCGAACGCGATGATGTGATCATCGACGGCGGCAATTCTTACTATCACGATGACATCCGCCGTGCCGCCGACCTGAAGCCGAAGGGCATTCACTACGTCGATGTGGGGACCAGCGGCGGGGTCTGGGGCTCGGAGCGCGGCTACTGTCTGATGATCGGCGGCGACGAAGCTGTCGTGCACGGCCTCGAACCCATCTTCTCTGCCCTCGCTCCAGGCATCGAGGAGGCTCCACGCACTCCAGGCCGCGAAAAGGTGGGTGGTACCGCCGAGCATGGCTTTCTGTACTGCGGCCCCAGCGGCGCAGGTCACTTTGTCAAAATGGTTCACAACGGCATCGAGTACGGCATGATGGCCTCCTACGCGGAAGGCCTGAACATTCTGCACCACGCCAACGCGGGCAAAGAGAAGAGCTCCGTCGATGCCGAGACTACGCCCTTACGCGATCCCGAACACTACCAATACGACCTGAACCTTGCCGACGTCGCTGAGGTGTGGCGCCGGGGCAGTGTCATCGCATCGTGGCTCCTGGATCTGGCTGCCACATCGCTGCTCGACAGCCCCGACCTGGCGAAGTTTGCCGGCCGCGTGTCGGACTCCGGGGAAGGACGCTGGACGATCAGGGCCGCCATCGACGAGGCCGTTCCGGCGCCTGTCCTCAGCGCCGCGCTCTACGAGCGATTCAGTTCCCGCGGTGACGATGATTTTGCCGACAAGTTGCTGTCTGCGCTGCGCTACGAATTCGGCGGCCATAAGGAAAAGGCAGACTCCGGAAAAGTCGCCGCCTGATGGCATCCTCCCATTCCGATGATCGTCTGCACAGCGCGCGACGGACAGCATAGAGCGATCGGAAGGAATCGATAACAAGCGTGCAACCCAACACATCATCAACTAAAGCGTCATCCGAGAGTAACCCGGAAGGAAAACGATGAAAGCCACTCAACAGCTCCACGACTTGGGCCAGAGCCTTTGGCTCGACAACATCACACGGGGACTACTAATAAAAGGCACGCTCCGCCGCTACATCCAGGAGTTCTCAATCACCGGCCTCACGTCGAATCCTACGATCTTCGATCACGCGCTCAGCAAGAGCCGTGAATACGATCACGGTATCCAGCAGAAATTGCAGGAGGGCAAGTCGGGTGAGGCCCTCTTCTTCGAACTGGCGATCGAAGACCTGCGGCAGGCTGCCGATCTCTTTCGGCCGATCCACGATCAGACGAACGGCGTGGATGGCTGGGTGTCTCTGGAGGTTTCGCCTCTTCTGGCCCACGACACCGCCGCAACACTCGCCGCAGCCAGGGATCTCCATGCTCGTGCGGCACGGCCCAACCTCTTCGTCAAAATACCGGGAACGAAGGAGGGACTGCCCGCCATTGAGGAAGCAATCTTCGCGGGTGTGCCCGTCAACGTCACGCTCCTCTTTTCAGCCGCGCAGTATGTCGCGGCCGCCGAGGCGTATCTGCGCGGCATCGAGCGCCGCATCGCTGCCGGGCTGAATCCGGATGTTGGCTCTGTTGCCTCACTCTTCGTCAGCCGCTGGGATGTAGCGGTAGCGGCCACGGTTCCTTCGGAGTTGCGGAACCAGCTGGGCATCGCCATTGCGAGAGAGACGTATGAGAGCTATTGCACTTTGCTTGACTCGCCACGCTCGCAGCGCATCCTGAATGCGGGCGCTCGTGCCCAGCGACTGCTCTTCGCCAGCACCGGAACCAAGGACCCGAACGCGTCCGACACACTCTATGTGCAGGCCCTCGCCGCACCCTTCACCGTGAACACCATGCCTGAGGCCACATTGATGGCGCTCGCCGATCACGGGACTGTCAGTGAGACGCTGCATCCTCATGCGGAAGATGAGTTGGCCAGGTTCGCCGGGGCAGGGATTGACACCAGGGGCATGGGTCTCAGACTCCAGAACGAAGGAGCCGCATCGTTCATCAAATCCTGGAAAGAGCTGTTGCAGTGCATCGCCGACAAAGCCGAGAAGCTCAAGGCTGCCTGAGCCTCGCTGGCGGATAGCTGCGTTCATGGAGGAGTGGAACTATGAAGATACTGCCTGGCGTTGACGATTCGCGGTTCTCGCCGGGAAAAGTTTTGCGCCCGCCCCATGAGTTAGAGGCTTGCCGGCAGACGCGGCTTGCCCGCGACGATATAAATCAGAGCGCTTCCCTGGTTCGGTGAGGTCATCAATGCCTATGGCGACTACTACTTCCGTTTCTGCTCCCGGGATGACTTTCACATGTCCAATGCACCCTGAGGTGCAAGCGGAAAAACCGGGATCCTGTCCGAAATGCGGGATGGCTCTCGAACCGGTCGAGATAGCTCCGGCGAGTAACCGTACCGAGTACACCTGCCCCATGCATCCGGAGATCGTCCGCGATCAGCCGGGCAATTGTCCCATTTGCGGCATGGCGCTCGAACCCCGCGCCGTATCCGCCGACTCTGCAAATCCTGAACTCGTCAGCATGACAAGGCGCTTTTGGGTTGCCGTGGCCCTTACGGTTCCCCTGCTCGCCGTCATGCTCTCCGATGTTCTGCCTGGCCACCCGCTTCAACATCTTCTGACCGGACAGCGGCTCGCTTGGCTGGAGTTTGCGTTTGCGACGCCAGTGGTCTTATGGGCCGGCTGGCCATTCTTTGAACGTGGCTGGGCCTCCATCGTTCATCGCAGCCCCAATATGTTCACGCTGATCGCGATCGGCGCCGGTTCCGCTTATCTATATAGTGTTGCCGCCGTCGTTGCGCCAGGAATCTTCCCCCAGACGTTTCGCGATATGTCCGGCAATCTTGCCCTCTACTTTGAAGCGGCCTCCGTGATCACCGCGCTGGTGCTGCTCGGTCAGGTGCTGGAGTTAAAGGCTCGCAGCCAGACCAGCAGCGCGATCAAGGCACTCCTTGGCCTCGCCCCGAAGACGGCACGCCGTATCTCCCAGGATGGAAAGGAAGCGGATGTGGCCCTGAGCGAGGTTCAGGTGGGAGACCGTATCCGTGTTCGCCCAGGGGAAAAGGTTCCGACGGACGGATCCGTGATCGAAGGGCGCAGCAGCGTCGACGAGTCGATGGTGAGCGGCGAACCAATCCCCGTCGAGAAAGCAGCCGGTGCGAAAGTAGTCGGCGGCACGATCAATGGAACGGGAAGCTTTGTCATGAAGGCGGAACGGGTAGGAGCCGATACCCTTCTGGCGCAGATCGTGAAGATGGTGAGCGAGGCGCAGCGAACGCGGGCTCCCATCCAGCGGCTTGCCGACAGGGTCGCAAAGTTCTTCGTGCCCGCAGTCCTAGTTTCGTCGGGGATCACGTTTGCTGTGTGGGCCATCTTTGGGCCTCAGCCTCACTATGCCCATGCACTGGTGAATGCGGTAGCGGTGCTCATCATCGCCTGCCCCTGTGCTCTGGGGCTCGCCACGCCGATGTCCATCATGGTCGGCACAGGCCGAGGAGCCGGCGAGGGGATCCTCATCCGAAACGCAGAATCCCTGGAGATCTTTGAGAAGGTGAACACTCTGGTTGTCGACAAGACTGGCACACTCACCGAGGGCAGGCCGCGCCTGACGGAAGTCATCCCGGCGGAGGGTTTCGATGCGACTTACCTTCTCCAGTCTGTGGCCAGCCTTGAGAAAGCAAGCGAGCATCCGCTTGCGGCGGCCATCCTGGCCGGAGCCAGAGAGAAGAAAATCGAGTTGGTTCCGGTTGCCGACTTTCAGTCGATCACGGGAAAAGGCGTCACCGGAACCTTGCAAAGCAAGCGGATTGGTGTTGGGAACGCCGCTCTCATCGAGGAACTGGGTGCATCCTCTGAGACTCTGCAGGCAAGGGCAGAAGGTCTCCGCAAGGAAGGCCAGACCGTAATGTTCGTGACATCCGATGGGCGCTTTGCGGGCCTGATCGCGGTCGCCGACCCTATCAAGGAATCGGCCGTCCAGGCCATCCAGCAGTTGAAGCAGGCCGGCATCAGGGTTGTCATGGTCACGGGAGACAATCACACAACAGCCGCTGCAGTGGCTCAAAAGCTGGGAATTGATTTTGAAGCTGATGTGTTGCCGGAAAAGAAAGCTGACGTGGTGAAGAAGCTCCAGTCACAAGGCGCCGTAGTGGCGATGGCCGGGGACGGAGTGAACGATGCGCCCGCGCTGGCACACGCACAAGTTGGAATCGCGATGGGAACCGGAACGGATGTGGCAATGGAAACTGGCGGAATCACGCTGGTCAAAGGCGATCTGCGAGGAATCTTGAAAGCACGACGGCTGAGCCAGCGCACCATGCGAAACATTCGCCAGAACCTGTTCTTCGCATTCTTCTACAACGCTCTCGGCGTGCCTCTCGCTGCCGGCGTCCTTTATCCAGTATTTGGGTTGCTGCTCAACCCCATGATTGCGGCGGCGGCCATGAGCTTCAGTTCCATCTCCGTAATTGCGAATGCCCTCAGGCTCAGGACCACCAAACTGTGAGTTCGAATGCACGAGAGTTCCTTCGGCGCGGGAGTAACCGGAGATTATCCCGATTTCGGTCTTAGGCCATGTGTTCGTGCAGTTCGACAAGTTGAGCTTGCGCCATCCGACAATCCGCATGCTCCGCAGATCTGGTGAGCAAATCGGACCCGCGTTTCGGTTTCCCTGGTGGAGGGGCAACCACCCCTGACCATTGGCTCAACCATCACCTGCACAGAGGTTGGACCTTGTCTGCTTTGGCTCGATCAGACTCGACGACGCAGGCAGTCGCCATGCCTAAAAGCCACAGAAAAGCCAGTCCGATTGGTTCGACCATAGGCTACCTCCAAGGGGGAGGCGAGCATGGGGAACCGATATCAGGGCGGCTACCCGACGCGTGAGGTGGCAAGCGAAGCAATCAATGGACTGAGGATGTCGATCAATGAGGACCGTCACCGCCGACAGGACAGGACTATCACGGTCGCAGATTTGGCTGATCACTACACCCGAGTAGAGCTCTGCGACGGATCCCATGTGCACACAGCAGCGTGCGTCCTCGCCGGGATACTTATGCAGCACGCGGATCCAGGAGATGGCCTACCTGATCCGGGAATCGCTCAGTTTGTCGCTGCAAGCCGGCAACCATCCTCTTCTACCTTGGTCATCCCGATGCATGAGACATCCGTAAGGTCTTGATCGCCTTTCGAGCGCGGTAGAGGTCATAGGTGTTTTTGCGGCGATGGCTGGTGCGGAATCAACGAGATGCGTTGCATCTGAATGCGACTTGGTAGCATTTTGGTAGCAAAAACTGCACCAGATATGGAGCAGCCAACGCCGGGGTTCCGCTGTAAGTTGTTGAGAATATGGTAGGCACGAGGAGACTCGAACTCCTGACCTCTACCGTGTCAAGGTAGCGCTCTAACCAACTGAGCTACGCGCCTACAGAGGGCGAAACGGCCTTCCGTCATTTTAACAGGGACGGCGGGGACTGGCTCGGCGCTGGCGTGCGATCCTGAGCGTTGTCAACCGGATCGCGTTTGAACTCCGGATCAGAACGCTTCGCTGTTTGCGCATGGGAATTTGGAACCCGCTGGGGTAGTATGAATCGTTTGCAAACGCCTCGATTCCGGACTGAGCGAGAGAAGTCGGTGCGGCGACTGATCGGATGAACGAACTTCGGGCGACACCCAATCTGCTGACGTTTCTCCGTCTCTGCATCGTGCCGTTCCTGGTGCTCGCAGTTCTTGATGGGCGCTATCAGCTGGCATTCGGGCTGTTTGTCGTGGCCGGCGTGACGGACGCGATGGACGGCCTGCTGGCTCGACTGCTGCATCAGCGAACCATGCTCGGGCAGTACCTCGATCCGGTGGTTGACAAGTTGCTGCTGAGCACGCTTTTTCTTGTGCTGCACCACGAGGCGCTGATTTCGCGGCGGGTGACGGTGCTGGTTTTCGCACGCGACCTGGGAATCATGGTGGTGGCCGCCATTCTTTTTGCGACAACGTCGATCCGCAATTTCAAGCCAAGCATCTTTGGCAAGGCGAATACCGTGGCCCAGATTCTGGCGCTGGCGGCGGTGCTGCTCTGCCAGTTCTTCGGGCCGCACTGGGTAGTGGTGCTGCGTCAATGGGCGCTGACGGCGACGGTTGTGCTGACGGTCTTCTCCGGTTTTCATTATGCGTGGCGCGTGGTCCGGCAGATCAGCTCACCGGGCGTCGCGGGATGAGACCGCCGGGGTTTTCTCGACGACAGGAGAGAACGAAATCCAGGCCGGCCGCCTCGCCGGAAGTGATGGAACTGGTCTCATAAACAAAAAAAACTCCATCACGCCACGGATGAGACCCGCCGCCCGGGGTCCCCATGCGCCTGCTGTTGGCGCGATGGGGTGGTCCGAAGCGGGGCTCACGGTGCTGATCGAAGCCGCCAACCTATAGGTGAGACGAGTTCTACAGCGTTGGTTTGGATTTCCGATCGGTGCAGCCCAGCTGCTTTTCCTGGAAGGAAAGTTCATAGGTATTGATGCCGGTGCGCCCCGCGAACGCGTGCTGCATGCGCTCGAGCTCGGGGAAATCGTAATGCGTGCACAGGGTCATCTCCCACACATCGCCGGTGTGGCGATTGATGGCGTAGCGGCGCAGCGTTTCGTCGGGGCCAGGGGTGATGCTTTCGCGAATGACGATGAAGCTGAAGAAGCCGGGCGCAAAATCGGTGCTCACGTCCATGCTGTTCATTTCGATGTGTGTGTCGCTGAGATCGATGTCGTCGTGGTGGGCGACGAGGGCGGCGAGCTGTCGAGCCTGATGGGGAGTGAGCCGAGGTTTCGGAGATTTCGCGGCGACGGAGCTGTTCACTCCGGCGGTGGCAAGCGCGACAGCCAGCAGTATTGTGGCGGAGTTGCTGCGAACCATGAATTCAGTTTGAAGGGTTGGGGCGGTTCAAAGCAATACAACTCTCAGTGAATTCAGAGCGACTCGCCGGTAGAATGAGCGGGTGAAACGGCAAACGTATTTCAGCGGCGAGGCGCTCCGTTTTCTGCGCGGCCTGAAGCGCAACAATCGCCGCGAGTGGTTCGAGGAGCGGCGCGCAGTTTACGAGCGCGGGCTGAAAGAGCCGATGCTGGCGCTGATCGAGCGTGTGACCGAAGGCATGGCGGAATATGCTCCAGCGCATATGCGACCCGCGGCGAAATGCCTGTTTCGCATTTATCGCGACACGCGCTTCTCCGCGGACAAATCGCCCTACAAGACGCATCTCGGCGCGTGGTGGTCTCGCACCGGGATGAACAAAACGTCGGGCGGCGGCTACTATATGCACGTTGGCTCGACGGAACTTGTGATTGCGGCCGGGGTTTACATGCCGGAGAAAGAGCAGTTGCTGGCGATCCGCAGGCGATTGCTGGAGCATCATGCGGAGTGGAAGCGGCTGATTCAGGATCGCCGGTTGCTTCGCGTTTTCGCGGTTCACGATCCTATGGCGCTGGCGCGGGCCCCGAAGGGGTTTCCCGCGGAGCATCCGGCGATCGAGTGGATCAAGTGGCGGCAATGGGGTGTGACTGCGCATTTGCCGGCGGAGACGGCGTTGCAGGCCGGGCTGGCAGAGGAGATCGAGAAGCGATTCCGGCTGGCGGCGCCGCTGGTGGATTTTCTCAACGCTCCAATATCGCCGCCGGAGCGAGCGCGGCGAGAACAAACGCAGCGGGAACGAATGCGCCCGGTGTGGAGCGGAGGAAGGCTGCACAGTTGATCACGGATTGCCTCTGGCACGCGCGAGGACTAGACTGCACGGCAGCAGGAATACGAGAGGCAGAGCCCATCGCAAATGCGCGCAGTTCGTGGCTTTCATCGCGCACCAGGCCACAAAATCAGCCAAAAGCCGGGTTTTCCAGAGAAATGCCAGGGAAAACCGCAAAAAACCTGTGGAAACGCGGGTTTTGCCATTGACAAACGCCGTTGGAAGCCGCACGGTAAAGGGCGGCAGGTTATTTCGGAGCCGCGTCAATACTGGCTTTTGCGCAGGTTGAGGGGCCCCGGAGAGTGCTCCGGAAGATTGACTCCGGCGACCTCGAAGAAAACAAGAAAACACAAGGAGGAATACTCGATGGCAGCAACATTGACCAAGACCGCACTGGTAAGACAGCTGGCGGAGAAACTGGAAATCACCAACAAGCAGTCAGCAGCGTTTCTGGATCTGCTGGCGGATACCGCGATCAAGGAAACCAAGAAGAACGGAGTATTTGTAATTCCTGGCCTGGGCCGCCTGGTGAAGGCGGAGCGGAAGGCCCGCCTGGGCCGCAATCCGCAGACCGGCGAACAGATCAAGATCAAAGCAAAGACGGTCGTGAAGTTCCGCGTGGCGAAGTCCGCAAAGGACACCATCGCGCCGCCGAAGAAGTAATTTCGGAACATTGAGGCACAGAGGGAGGCGGAGCGATCCGCTTCCTTTTGCTTTTTGGGGAAGTGAGGTCCCTCGCTTCGTTCGGGATTTCGCCGGCCTCCCCGCGGTCCCAATGCGCCTGCGCTCCGTGTCAAGTGTGCAAGACAGCTCATTCGTAATGTTTTTGTAGGAGTGGCTGCGCGTGCGGTCCTGAGGCGCACACTGGTTACGGGCCCGGCACGGCGTGTTGCGAAGAGAATTGAGGAGCACGATCCGCCGGCGGCCAGCCCGGTGGAGATGCAACCGTGAACGTGCTGCTGGTCTATCCGAGATTTCCCGATACTTACTGGAGCTTTCGATACGCCCTGTCGTTTCAGGGCAAGCGCGCCGCGCAGCCTCCGCTGGGACTGATGACGGTGGCGGCGCTGCTGCCGCGCTCGTGGAATAAGCGGCTGGTGGATACGAACGTCGAGCGCCTTCGTGAGCGCGATCTCATGTGGGCAGACGTGGCGTTCATCAGCGGCATGCACGTGCAGGAGCGCGAGCTGACTGCAATTGTGCGCCGTTGTCGCGCGCGCGGCCTTCGTACCGTGGTCGGGGGACCGATCACCAGCAGTCTGCCGCAATCGGCGCTGGAGTGCGATCACGTTGTGATCGGAGAAGCCGAAGATCTGATCGACGGTCTGGCGGCCGATCTGGAGAGGGGTCGAGCGCGCCCGCTCTACGAGAGCGCGGAGCGGCCCGGCCTTGAGCGAAGCCCAAGGCCGGATCTCAGTCTCATCCGCATGAAGCGCTACAGCACCATGACGGTGCAGTGCTCGCGCGGGTGTCCGTTCAACTGCGAGTTCTGCGACATCATCGAGATTTACGGGCGCCGCCCGCGCACCAAAGAACCAACCCAGGTTCTGGCGGAGCTGGACCAACTCTATGACGCGGGCTGGCGGGGCCCGGTTTTCATCGTGGATGACAACTTCATCGGCAATAAAGTGCGGGCACGCCTGCTGCTGGCTGCGATGAGCGCCTGGCAGAAGGCGCACGGCTATGTGTTTCGCTTTATCACGGAAGCGTCGATCAACCTGGCGGACGATCCGGCGTTGCTGGAGTCGATGAAGGAAGCTGGCTTCGCATCGGTCTTTCTGGGCATCGAGACGCCGGACGAGTCGAGCCTTGCCGCGACCAACAAGCTCCAGAACACGCGCCGCGATCTGCTGGACAGCGTTGCGACCATCCAGCAGTACGGAATTGAAGTAATGGGCGGGTTCATTCTGGGATTCGATACGGACAGGGAAGACATATTTGATCGGCTCGTCGAGTTCATTCAGAAAAGCGCGATTCCGATCGCAATGGTCGGGCTGCTGCAGGCGATGCCAGGAACGCAGTTGTTTCGCCGCCTTACGCGGGAAGGCCGCATTCTCGACGGCGGCGCCGGCAACAACATGGATTGCCATCTCAACTTTCAACCACGCATGAATGCGGAGCGCCTGATCGAGGGCTATCACTCGGTGCTCCGGCGCATTTACGCCAGCGAACCCTATTACCGGCGCGTGCGGAGTTATCTGAGCCGCTGCCAGCCGAAGTATCAGTCGCACTTCAACATCGCTAATGTGCGGGCGTTGCTGCTATCGCTGCTTCGCCAGGGGATTCTGGGAAAATCGCGCATGAGCTACTGGAAATTTGTCGCGGCCGCAGCGACCCGCCACCGGGAGTCGTTTGGAGCAGCCATGACCATGGCGGTGATGGGGTATCACTTCCAGGTCATGACGAGGCGGGTTCTCAATGGTTTGCTGAATACTTTGTCGGACACTTTGCCGATCTGAGGTCGGCACGCCAAAGTGGGCCTGATCGGCACTTATGTCGCATTTAATCCTCAGCCTGGCGGGGCAGCATGGTAAACTACCAGCAGATCGTCGAATCCGAAATGGTGTTCTTGCCTGTTCTGGCTGTACCGCTGACTTGCAAAAAATTCCACGCAGAGTTCAGCGATACACTTCAAGGAAAAAGGAACAGTACAGTTATGGAACAGGGAACAGTGAAATGGTTTAACGACGCCAAAGGGTTTGGCTTTCTGAGCCGGACCAGTGGCGAGGACGTTTTTGTCCACTTCTCGGCGATTCAGAGCAACGGATTTCGTTCGCTGCAGGAAGGCCAGGCGGTTCAGTTCAATGTAGTGAAGGGACCGAAGGGCTGGCAGGCTGAGAACGTGCAGGTTCTGTAGTTCAAAGACAGGCAGGATGAATGAGGGGCCACCTCGGCCCCTCTTCGCTTATCTCTCGATTTCCGGGTCCTCTTCGCTCGATTCCGGATCAATGGAACTTCAATTTGCTGAATCTCGGCCACGGCCGCTGGAGCCTTCCATGTCCGCTCTGCTGCAGGACAAATATCAATTGAAATCTCTCCACGAGGAGATCGATCTGTTCGATCGCAAACTGGCTCATCTTCTCCGCTACGAAGAGTTCGCGTGCGACGCGGACCGCGACGCGGCGACGCGCCGCATGATGGCGAAGCGGGAGCTGCTGGCGCGTACGGCGCGGCAGATGGTCCACGATGGTGTCGCATACAACGCATCTGAACTGCCGCGGTCGTTCCGCGCAGCGCTGGAGGCGGGCGCGACCGACGCTGTGGCTACCGTGGTCGCGATCGAGGAACCGGCAAAACCGCGCAAGGCCGCCCGGGCCCGCGTGCAGCCTTCTCCTTATGCCGGCACTTCGCTCGACTTTCAGAAGGGCCTGCAGGAATACAAGCGGAAGAAGAGCAACAAGGCTCAGGTTACCGCACAAGGTTAGCCGTAAAGGTCAGCCGTAGATTCCGGGTCATAACTCCGCTCTCAGGGCGCGTGCCAGACGACCTTCGTGGCCGGTGCCGCTCCTGTACCATGGCGCTGTGGCGCTGCTTCGCATCGATAATCTGAATATTTGCTTCGGCCCCACGCAGGCCGTGCGCGGGCTCTCGCTCGAGATTGCGCCAGGCGAATCGCTCGGGCTGGTGGGCGAATCGGGGTCGGGCAAATCCGTCACTGCGCTGGCCATTCTGCGGCTATTGGACCCGTCGGCGACCATACAAGGGCAGATTGAATTCGAGGGCCAGGACTTGCTCTCACTCGATCCGGAGGCGATGCACCGATTGCGCGGGCGCCAGATTGCGATGATCTTCCAGGAACCGATGACGGCGCTGAACCCAGTGCTGCCCGTAGGCGAGCAGATTGCCGAGGCGGTGCGGGTTCATCAGCGCGAGCTCTCGCGCCAGCAGGTGCGGGAAAAAGTCCTCGACGCAATGCATGCCGTTGCGCTGCCGAATCCGGCGGGGAGGTATGGCGATTATCCGCATCAGTTTTCCGGAGGCCAACGGCAGCGCATCCTGATTGCGATGGCCATTGCGAATCGGCCGCGGCTGCTGATCGCCGATGAACCAACGACCGCCCTGGACGTGACGGTGCAGGCGCAGATTCTCGATCTGCTGGCCGATTTGCGGGAGCGATTCGGGTTGGCGATGCTGTTTATCTCGCATGATCTGGCCGTGGTTTCTCAAGTCGCGGACAGGGTCGCCGTGATGCGGCGCGGATTGTTGCTGGAGCAGGCCTCGCGGCAGGCCATCTTTCACGAGCCGTTGCATCCTTATACACGCAGCTTGCTGGCTGCGGTGCCGACCATGCGGACTGACCTCGAAAAACCGCTCGCGATGGCTGGCGGGCCGCGTGCGCTGGGGACGCAAATCCCCACCGACTGGACGGAGGCTCCGCTGCGTGAGGCGGCGCCAGGGCACTGGGTGCGGGTCTGAAATACAGCTCTGAAACCCGGCTCTGAACCCCTGCTCTGAAACCAGGCGCCAGCGAGACCCGATCCGGAACCCAGCGGAAAAGCGGGAAAAATCGAGCGAAAGTGCCTGCCAGCCTCCGAAAGTACGCGACAGACGTGCCATGCGTCTAATAGAGTAGTGAACGGCCCGATTTCCACAGCCCGAATAGGGGGCGCGCGGAAATCCCCCCCGGGGCCGCGAACCACTGGCTCCTTTTCCATGCGCGCTCTGCTCATCTCCGATATCCATGCCAACCTCGAGGCTCTCGAAGCGGTTCTGGCTGCGGCTCCCGACCACGACGTGGTGTGGAACCTGGGCGACGTGGTCGGGTACGGCGCCAATCCCAATGAGGTGATCGACGAGACGCGGCGCCTGGGCAGCGTATTTGTACGCGGCAATCACGATCGAGTCTGTTGCGGGCTGGGCGGCATCGAGGAGTTCAATCCTGTAGCGCAGCGCGCTGCGCGCTGGACCGAATGCATGCTGACCGGCGAGCACCGCGAATGGCTGCGGCAGATGGCGGTGGGTCCGATCGCGCCGGATGGGCCGTTCGTGCGCTGCGTCCACGGATCGCCCGTCGACGAAGACGATTACCTGCTGACAGTACGCGATGCGTGGCCGGCGCTCGATGCGACCGATGCACGGATCACATTCTTCGGGCACACGCACGTGCAGGGCGGCTTCGCAACGAATGGAGATGAGTGGTTCCGTCTGGCGCCGAGCTACGCTGTGCATCGCAACGGGCACGGTGGGCGTCACGGTAACGAAAATGGCCACGAAGAGGCCGAAGAGTTCGAGGTTGAACTGCGCGAAGGCGCACGCTACCTGCTGAATCCAGGATCGGTGGGGCAGCCGAGGGACGGCGACTGGCGCGCGGCGTTCGCGCTGTACGACGATGCGCGGATGGTCCTGACCTGGTACCGCGTGCCCTACGATGTGCGCGAAGCCCAGGATCGGATTCTGCGCGCGGGCTTGCCGGATCGGCTGGCAGCTCGGCTGCGGGATGGCAGGTAAAACCGCCGGCGAAGAAGCAGGCAGCGTCGGAGCGGTCAGCAGGGCCGGTCGATCCGCCAACGCTCAGTCGCGTATGCATTGTGGACAAAATCGTATTCTCGCCGTGCGGGCAACTAGCCGTCCGCCGGCCCCACTGCTTACAAATTTCCTCCTATACACAGAGCCATCAGCGTATACTCGCGCCACTCGCGACTTCAGAGAACGGGGGTACGTGTGAAAAATGGAACAGCGTTTGTAGCCTTTTTCTCCCTGCTTGTCGCCGTCGCGGTGCAGGGCCAGGAGACCGCGCTGAAGCCTCCCGTTGATGAACCGGCGCCGATAGTTGCTGACACTATGGGCTGGATTAGCGTCCATTTTGAAAAATCTTCACAAACATTAGTCATCCCCGTTTCGGCACAGCCGGGCCTTACAGACGACGCCCGCCAGTACCTTGCAGCCAATGGCACTCCCATAACCCCTATAGACGCCAACCTCACCATCATCACGACACGCACATACTCTGTGTCCTTTCAGGATTGTTCCGTTACTCTGACTCAAAAAGCAGTCAACGACGCAACTGAACAAGCGGTCGTCGACGGCGCCGTGTTCATGGCAGCCAATGGCGAAGCGGTCAGGCAAGAACATAATGTCGAGAGCGACTACACTGTCGTTGGCCCATTCGACTTGAGCACCCTTCGCCCGGACAAAATAGTGGTCGAGCCTCCGAATACCTCACGTCCTTCGATGATGAAAACTGGGCCTCGACTAAGAATTGCGGCCACCCGTGCGATCCCGAACGCAGTGACCACCGATGGGCAAGACCTGCGGGATGCATTAGGGTTGTCGGGCCCGGTACACGAGGACCATAAGATAATCTTTGGGGAGAGAGAGGCAGTCGCGACGACTCCATCGAGGGCTCCCGACACAGTTTCCGAAATAGCATTGGATTTTGCCACGCAGGAGATGGCGGACCGTCAAGCCAGGGCTTGGAAGGCTGCAATCACTGCCTGCGGGGGAAGGGCCGTTTCAGATAAGTTGTTCTGAAAGATCGGCTGGCAGCGCGTCTGAAGGACGGCCGGTAAGCTGCGGCCAAGATGTGTTTAGGGATATTGTTCTGTTAGCTTTTGAGTAGCAGAGAGAGGGATTTGGCCGCCTTCGTGAGTGCCCCAGCTCGGTCATTCAGGTAGCCCGGCACATGGAGTCGCCTTAGGTATTTCGTTTCCCTTTGGTTCAGCAGCTTGTCGTTCTTCTGAAGGCAGGCCTGGATTAGCATCAACTCCAATGAAGTGACCGATCCGAACTTGTTTTTTGTGGGTTTCGCGAATTTTCCTCGACCGGTCGTGAGTTTTGCCATGAGGAACAGCACTGGCTTTCCCCTCTTGTAATTGTGCGTCACATCGCCGTAATAGACGAGCTTGTGTGGCTGCCAGGTCTCGCCCGTGAATGACCGTTTCTCCGTCTTCCCGACGTACCACGGAGTAAATCCGTGACCGGCTCTGATCGCAAAGATGTAGCAACCGGCCGCGCCAGGTAGGCCCGGATAGCTACTCTCTATCGAATCCCAGAACAACTTCTGCTTGGTGCGATCAATGCCCCCATTTACACGGGGCAGCTGGAACGGTCCGTAGGTATCAAACTCGATGGTTTGCATTGTTGTGCCCGCCATATTGACAGACAGTGTGAGAAGTTGTCCAGCGCGAAATTAGTACACGCGGCACCGCCTCAGGGTTCCCATACAGATACCTATGAACGAACCTGACCCCCTCCAAATGCGATAATCACAGTAGATTCCTCCTGAGAAGTGAAAGACCCCCTCCGCGGGAATTCCGTAACGTATGCGCCGTTTCCTCTCCCTCCGCGATTTCGACTGGACGCTGCTCGGCTTCGTGATGATGCTGTCGATCATCAGCGTGCTCGAAATCTACAGCGCTACGATGCACACAAAATTTCACGGCTTTCAGCGCATGCAGATTCTCTGGATCGCCGGCGGTCTGATTGCCATGTTTGTGATGTCGGTGATCGATTATCACAAGCTGCTGAGCATCATTTACTGGGTCTACGGCTTTTGTCTTTTTGGTCTGGTCGCCGTGCTTGCGGTGGGCAAGCGCGTGAACGGCGGTAAACGATGGATACAGCTGCCCGGCGGCGCGCATTTCCAGCCCTCGGAATGGGTGAAGCTGGTGCTGATCGTCCTGGTGGCTCGCTACTTCACCAACCTCGCAGGACGTGAACTCACCTGGAAGGACATCTTTAAGGCCATTGGCTTCGTCGCGGTCCCTATGTTGCTCGTCCTCAAGCAGCCGGATATGGGCACCGCCCTGACCTACTCGCCCGTTCTTCTCGTGGGTTTGTTTCTCGGCGGAATCGAATGGAAGCGCGGCGGAGTTCTGCTGCTCGTCATGCTGCTCGCCGTCGGCGTGGTGTGGAAGAGCGGCAAGGTCCTCAAGCCCTACCAGAAAGCGCGCCTCACCAGCTTCATCAATCCCGATAACGACCCGCGCGGGACCGGGTATCAGATTCGTCAATCGCTGATCGCAGTTGGCGACGGCGGGGTCTTCGGGCGCGGCGCCAATCAGGGAACGCAGACCCAGGGCGACTTTCTGCCCATCCCCTACACCGATTTCATCTTCGCCGCGTTTAGCGAGGAGCACGGCTTCGTGGGCGCGATCCTGGTCCTCCTGCTATACTTTTTAATACTGATGCGTTTGATTCAAAACGCTCAGACAGCCGCGGACCTGCCAGGGTCGCTCCTGGTGATGGGCGTCGCGGCGGTCCTGATTTTCCAGATCGCCGTCAACGTCGGAATGGTTCTGGGGCTGATGCCGGTCACCGGCATCCCCCTCCCGCTTATGAGCTATGGGGGATCTTCGGTACTGTTCACGTTTCTCGCTCTGGGCATGGTAATGAACGTCCGCATGAGCCGTTTCGTGAACTAGAGCGGCAAACCAGGTTTTCGAGGTAAGGCCCGCAGGGCGGGCGCAGCTTGAACGAAATTAATAACCGGCCAGGTGGATCGAAAACGGGCCGGGCAGGATCAGGAATGAGCACGCAGAGACGGGTAACGGCCCCGCCACTTAGGTCGGCTGAAGCGGTCACAAACTCAATGCGTGCGGACGACTCTCCGGATAGAATGCAAATGCCCCACGGACTTTCACCGGCCTTTTCCCCTTCGCGCTCCCGAACCGGAGCAGGACGGGGTGGTACGGGTTTGTGCGCGCAATCTCCCGGCCGTTCGTCTTTCAGCCCCGATCTTTTCCGGTAATCCGGCTCGTTCCGCGCTGGCGTATTGAGGCGGAATGGCAAAAGAAATTTGCATATCCAGCACGCCGCACGAAACGCGGCTTGCGATTCTTGAAGACGATCAGCTCGCGGAAATCTACTACGAGCGCGAAAATGAATACACACTAGCCGGCTCCATCTACAAGGGCCGTGTCACCCGGGTTCTTCCCGGCATGCAGTCCGCGTTTGTCGACCTGGGACTGGAGCGTGACGCTTTCCTCTACGTCACGGATTTCCTCGAAGAGCAGGAAGAAGACTCGGCGGAATTTGAACGAGGCGACACCAGCACCAACGGCAATGGCCGCAAACCCCGCGATCAGCGAGAGCCGCGTCCAATAGCGGCTCAACCATCGGAACCCGATATGTCCGCCGCGGAAGCCCCTCCGCGCCGCCCGGAAAGAAACCAGGAGCGCGGCGAGCCGGGCGATGAGCCCGGAACTCGACGGTGGCATGGACGCCGTGGACGCGGTTTCCGCGGACGCGGCGGATCCCGTTCCGATCAACGTACCGATCAGCGCCCTGACTCGCGTCCCGATTCCCGTCCCGATTTCCGATCTGCGCAGAGTTCGCTGGAATCACCCGAGATGGTCGAGGAAGCCACTTCCGCCGAGCCCGTGTCGCTTCCCGAGCGCGGAGCGCCCGGCGGCTTCCCGGCGAAGAATCTTCCCATCGTGTTGCCGGGTGAATCGCTTTCTAAATATGGTGGCCGCTCGGAGACGAAGTCCTCGTCGGCTCCAACCTCGAGCCGCGGCCCCGCTCCGACTCGTGGCACCGCTAAACCGTCCACGCTCGTCGATGTGCCGGTCGGTTGGGATGGTGGCGCAGTCCTGCCAGGCGAGACGCTCTCGCGGCATCGGCGCTCAGCGTCGCCAGCGGGCAATGGCCAACCCGCTTTCGCAGAGGCGCAACCGGTTTCTGAGACGCGGGTCGAACCCAGCGTAGCCGTTGCTGAGGAACCCGTTTCTCTGCACGAAACCGAAGCATATACAGCCGACCTCGAAACGCCCGAGCCGATCGTAACGCCGGTCGGAACGCAGGCCGCGCCAAGCCCCGAAGCGGTCTCTGCCGTCGAAATCCACGAGCACGAAATAGCAGCACAGGAGCCCGTTTTCGAGACTGTCGAAGAAGTTCAGGAATACGAGCCCGAAGAGGCCTCCGCATCGCATCGCGTCGAGTCGCCCCGCAGCGAATTCCGTTTCGCTTCCGCCGAGGAAGAGGAGACCGTCGAGGAGGAGGTCGAGGAGCCCGAAGCTTTCTCCGTCCAGGAATTGCAACCGGCGGCGTCTCCTCTATCGCAACCAGCCGAAGAGGCGACGGCTCCCCAGACCGAGACAATCTCTCCCGAAAGCGAAGTGGTCCGCCAACTTTTCGGATACGCGCCCGGCATGGGTGTGCTGGAAGAAGAGACCATCGACGAGGACGAATACGATTTCGAGCCGATCCCCGGCCAGCCCGACGAACACCTCAACGAAGAGATGGAAGAGGAGACACTCGACCAGGGTTCCACCCTCGGCGACACTCTGCGCGACGTGCACATCGAGCAGCGGCTCGGCTATGGCTCGCCAGCCGAAGCTGAAGAGGACGAGGCGACGGACGAACTGGAAACAGGCTTCGCCGAAACCGACGAGGAGGAGTTCGAGGAAGCCGAAGGTAGCGAGGACGAGAACGAAGAGCCGTCGGCGGAAGCCAGCGAAGAGACTCCGGCCAGCGCAGGCACTCCGGCCCGCCGCGAAGATCGCCGCTTCGGCCGCCGCGGAGGACGAGGCGGGCGGCCGCCCGGACGCCGCCAGGGTGGGCGTCGCCCCAACATGCAGACCTCAA
>Ga0182018_10001820_pt1 | contig 23057 bp, 25 predicted proteins | sample 812P2MmetaG_FD_120490 | JGI IMG/M metagenome (GOLD analysis project Ga0182018, IMG submission 120490) | Permafrost microbial communities from Stordalen Mire, Sweden - 812P2M metaG | ecosystem: Environmental > Terrestrial > Soil > Wetlands > Permafrost | place: Sweden: Stordalen | collected...
CTGCTGTGGCAGGCGCCGGCGCTCCATTCCTACGATGGCGCTATGGCCTATGACGAGGACCTGGCAAACCGGATTCGTGCCCTCATCGGCGCGCGGAGCGGGGTGCACGAAAAGAAGATGTTTGGCGGCCTCGCATTCTTGATCGGCGGCAACATGGCCATCGCTGCCAGCGGCCGGGGCGGGGTGCTGGTCAGGGTCGATCCGGCGGAGTCCGACGCGCTCATCGCCAAGACCCGTGCCGAGTTGGCCGTGATGGGCGGCCGGGAGATGCAGGGATGGCTCCGGGTCGACCTCGAACACCTGCGCACGAAGCAGCAGCTGGCCAAGTGGGTCACGCTCGGCACGACCTACGCGGGCTCGCTCCCGGCCAAGCGGTAGGGGCCACGCGCTCGGGGGCCACGCGCTCTCGGCCAACTACTCTGGCCCAAGGCCAGCAGAGCGAGGAGCAATTTGATGGACAAGGAAAAGGCCAGGGAATTGCTGGCGTCGGAACGCCAGCGCACCCAACGACTGCTCGCCGAGATGGCCGCGGCGGGACAGGCCGATCGCACTGAGGCCAACGAGCCGGGCGACATGTTCGATTCGGCCGAGCCGCTGACCGCGGAGGGCACCGACAGTTCGGTGCTCGCCCAACTCGAACGCCACATGGCGGCCATAGGGCGCGCCGAGGAGCGTCTTGCAGCCGGCACCTACGGCCTCTCCATCCGCAGTGGCTTGGCCATACCGGACGAGCGCCTCGAGGCCGACCCCACGGCCGAGCTGACCGTCGAGGAGGCGAGCTAGGAGCACAGCACGATGGGGTGAGCGGCGGCGGTCGGTGGCATGCCCGGCGTGACCTGACGGCGTCAGGGGTACCCCATCAAAGTCGCAGGTAGCTCCGTCCCCCTCAATTCCTGGCGCCACACGAGGCGCAATCCGGACCAGTCGGCATCGATCGCCGCCACCTTGTTGTCGACGAGGCCAAGGCGGAGGGCGAAGTCCCGGATGGTGTTGTCCGTGAGGTCGCTGACGTGCCCCCCGGCCCGCCGGGGCCAGGCGGCCCAGAGCGAGGCGCCGGGGAAGATGAGCCGGGCCAGCGCCGGGAGATCGGCCTCATACTCGGCGGCGCTGCGGAAGAACGCGAGGACGACGCTGTCGGGCCGCACCCGTCGACGGGCACCCGCCGCCGTCCGCACGACGTCAAAGGTCGCCGACGGGGGCAGTGCGCACACGGACCACTCCTTCGAGGGGCGGACGAGCACGAGGTGCCCGCCGTCTTTGATCCCGAGTTTCTTCGCCGTCCCCACTGCCGCGTCGGCCGCCACGACATCAGGGTTCGTCGGGTTGACGGGCGCCGGTGCCATCGGCCGGCGATGGAGGAGGGACCGGTGGCGAGTGGCGGTCGATCGCCTCCCACCCGCTTTCGGACTGGCGCTGGGCCAATTCGGCTGCATGACCCCCGCGCAGGCCGAAGAGCCGCTTGGCGTAGAGCAAGAAGACGACGATAGCCACGTTGACCAGGAAGGTCACCAGCTTGAACACGCCGAACGACTTGGCCAGCTCGTAGATCTCGAGGGGGACAAGCGCGGTGGTGGCCACGAAGGCGAGATACTCGGCCCAGCGTTTGGCCAGCCACAGGCCGACCATCTCGACCGCCTCGAGCGTGGCGTAGGCCACCAGCACCAGACCGACCACATAGAGGTGGCTCGGTGAGATCAAGAAGAGATGGTGCACGTCCCCCAGGATCCCGCCCACCGAATTGGGCCCGCCCGAGGAGCCGGTGATGGCGTTCACGATCGCCACGTAGTCGTGCCGGAGCGTCTTGCGGTTGCCGATGAAGATGAAGACCGCGATTGCCAACCCGGAGAGCACGACCACGTGCACGGCCCGTTCGGCGGCGATCAGGCGGAGCACATAGAGATCCCGGAGACTGCGACCGCGCAGGGGGACCCAGATGTCGTCGCGGGCCGGCATCCGGTCGCGCGTCGGGTCGCGCGGCGGCTGCTCCGGGAGCCAGCAGTCACAGCGCAGGCAGCGGTACCAGCGCAGGCCGTCGCTCTCGCGCACCATGTCACCGTCAGAGGGCACCACCGTCCGCGCGTCGCTTCCCACGAGGACATGCCCCCGCAGCCCGCAGGACACGAGCTCGTAGCGGTTCGGGGGCCTCCGCCTCGACTTCTTCCTCACCTAGGAGCCGTTTCTCACCTAGTAGCCGTCGCTCCCCACCACGCCGTGCAACAGCTCGCCGCGGAGATACCGCACCAGGTTGTCGCAGAACAGGTCGGTGGACGCTTCGAACGCGGGTGGCCCCGCCCATGAAGCATGCGGAGTGAGGAACACCTTGGGATGCTCGTAGAGCCAGTGCCCGGCGGGCAGGGGCTCGGGCTCGGTCACATCGAGCGAGGCGCGGGCGATGGTCCCGTTGTCGAGGGCGCGACGCAGGGCATCGTGGTCGACCAGCGCGCCACGCGCGATATTCACCAGGTGGACGCCCGGCTTGCACAGGGCCAGGCTCTCGTCGTTGAAAACGTGACGGGTGGCGTCGGTCGCCGGGGCGGCCAGCACGAGGTGGTCCGCCACCGAAACCAGGTCGGCCAGGGAGGCGGCCATCACCACCCCCTCCAGAGGGCTCGGCAGGGCCTGCCGGCGCAGCGCCACCACCGACATGTCGAGGGCCAGCGCGAGGCGCGCCAGCCGCTGGGCGATCCCGCCGAAGCCGAACAGGCCGAGCGTTGCCCCGGCCAGCGGCGTCGCCGGTTGGGCGAACCAGTACTCGGGCGGCTCGCGGAGCCAACTCTGGGGAAAATTCCGCGAGAACGCGCCCATGGTGGCGAGCACGTACTCGCTGATGGCCACCGCGCTCGAGCCGCGCGCCGTGGTGAGCAACGGCGCCGCTTTCACCGCCTGGGGGACGCCGTCGAGGCCCGTTCCCATGAACTGCACCCAATGCACGCCGGTGTCCATGGCCCCCACCGAGTGGGCGCTCCACCCGCCGAAGAGAACATCGCCCCGCTTCCCGGGGGGGAGGCCCGATGAGATGTCGACGATATCGAGCAAGGGGAAGCGCGCCCGGATGCGCTCGAAGGCGCCGGGCACGTCGCAGTACACCACCACGTCGTCGGCCAGGCCAGGCCGGGGGTACGACGGGACGGCCTCGGCGTCAGGCGGCACCGGTGCAGTCTCGCGCCACCCGCCGGGGTCGCGGCGCGCCCGGAGACACCCTCAGTGGCCCAGCCGGACGGGCCCCAGGCGCTCCCGGGTGGAACCGACGTCGTCAGGGTTGAGCATGGCGGGAAACTCCTCGTGGTCTCGGATTGCGCCGGGTCCTGTCTATTCCGGTCCCTCGGCCGCAGGGGCGGGGGCTCCATCTTTGCGTCGACCTTGCCAGGCGACAGAGCAAGATGCTCAACTCGTTCCCGCATACCCCCGTCCGGCGCGGGCCAACCGTGCCGGTCCCCGGGTGGGCCTGACGGGCCGTCGGCGGCGCGTCGGCGGGCGCGGGCGCGGGCCAGTCAACCGTGCCAGTCAAAGGAGAGCCAGTGGAGATAGAGCGAGTCGGGGTCGTCGGGTGCGGGCTCATGGGCTCGGGCATCGCCGAGGCGGCGGCGCGCGCCGGCCTCGAGGTGTCCGTCACCGACCTCGACCAGGCCATCGAGGGGGGGCGGGAGCGGGTCGCGCACTCATTGGCCCGGGCGCAGAAGGCAGGCAAGCTGAACGAGCAGGAAGTGGCGGCGGCCCTGGGCCGCATCGGGTTCTCCACCGACATCGGGTCGCTGGCCGACTGCCAGCTCGTGGTGGAGGCGGTGGTCGAGGCCGAGGCCGAGAAACTCGCCGTCTTCGAGGCGCTCGACAAGGTGGTGGCCGCGCCCGATGCCGTGCTGGCCTCGAACACGTCGTCGATCCCGATCATGAAGCTGGCCATGGCCACCAGCCGGCCCAGCCAGGTGATCGGCATCCACTTCTTCAACCCGGTGCCGGTGCTGCCGCTGGTGGAGTTGGTCTCCTCGTTGCTGACGAGCGGCGAGACGGTGGCCACGGCGGAGCACTTCGCCACCGCCCAGCTCGGCAAGCAGGTGATCCGGTCGCAGGACCGGGCCGGGTTCATCGTCAACGCCCTCCTCATCCCTTACATCCTCTCGGCCGTGCGCATGCTCGAGTCGGGCTTCGCCACGGCGGGCGACATCGACCTGGGCATGGTCAAGGGCTGTGCGCATCCCATGGGGCCCCTGGCGCTGGCCGACCTCATCGGGCTCGACACCACCATGGCCGTGGCCAAATCGCTCTACGAAGAGTTCAAGGAGCCGCTCTATGCACCTCCACCGCTGCTGGCCCGCATGGTCGAGGCCGGGCTGCTCGGGCGAAAGTCCGGACGTGGCTTCTACGACTACAAGGCCTGAGCCGTGACCGCCGACCGCACCTCCGACCGCATCGGCTCCGACCCCTCCGACTGGGTGGGGAGGGACGCCGCCGTCGTCTGGCACGGCTTCACCCAGATGGGGGTGTACGCCGAGAATGCGCCCCTCGTGATCGACCGGGCCGAGGGCCGCGAGCTGATCGACGTCGACGGGCGGCGCTACCTCGATGCGATCTCGTCCCTCTGGGTCAACACGCTCGGCCACGGGGTGCCCGAGCTCGATGCCGCATTGATGGCGCAGGCCGCCAAGGTGGCGCACTCCACCATGCTGGGCAACGGCAACACCGTCGTGATTGAACTGGCCGAGGCATTGGCGGGCGTCGTCCCGGTGGACAACCCCCACTTCCTCTTCGCCGCCGATGGCGCGGTGGCGGTCGAGCAGGCCCTCAAGATCGCCTTCCAGTACTGGGTCAACCGGGGCACCCCCGGCCGCACGCAGTTCCTCGCGCTCGGCGACGCCTACCACGGCGACACCGTCGGCTCACTCTCGCTCGGTGACGGCGGCGTCTTCAGTGCCGTGTTCGATCCATTGTGCTTCCCCGTCGTGCGCACGCCGGGCTACGCCGATCCCGGGTGGTCGGCCAAGGCCTGCGCAGCGGTCGAGGCGCACGCCGGTGAGCTGGCGGCCGTGGTGATTGAGCCGCTGGTGCAGGGCGCGTCGGGCATGTTGTGCACCACACCGTCGGACGTGCGCGCGCTCGGGGAGGCCTGCCGCGCCCATGACGTGCTGCTGGTCTGCGACGAGGTGGCCACCGGGTTCGGGCGCACCGGGACCCTCTTCGCCTCCGAGCAGTGCGGCATCCGGCCCGACCTCATGTGCCTGGGCAAGGGGATCACCGGCGGGTACCTGGCCCTGTCGGCCACCGTGGCCTCCGACGAGGTCTTCGCCAGCTTCCTCGGACCGGACCTGGGACCACAGACGTTCTTCCACGGCCACTCCTACGGCGGGAACGCCCTGGCGGCAGCCGTGGCGCTGGCCCACCTCCGCCTGATCGAGGACTGGGACGTCCTGGCCCGGGTCAGGCAGCGGGCGTCGCAACTGGCGGGCCTGCTCCAGTCCCGCATCGCGCCGCTGGGCGCCGTGGCCGAGATACGCCAGCGCGGGCTGATGGTCGGTGTGGAACTGGCGCCTCCGGGACCGGGCCTGCGCTGGGGGCGGCGGGTCTGTGCCGGAGCGGTCGCCCGCGGTGTCCTGCTGCGGCCCCTGGGCGACGTCGTGGTCCTCATGCCGCCGCTCACCATCACCGAAGACGAGATCGTGCGCATGGTCGACGCCCTCGAGGAGTCCGTGCGCGAGGTGACGAGCCCATGACCCACCCGGGCGGACCGTCGCGGTTGTGGCCCGATCGGGTGCGCGCCCGCCTGGACGACGTGGTGGAGGGCGGACGTTGGCGCGCACCGCGCGAGTTCGACGCCCGCGGGCCGGTGGGCCTGCTCGACGGGGAGACCGTGGTCTCCTTCGCCTCGAATGACTACCTCGGGCTGAGTGCGCATCCCACCGTGATCGCGGCGGCGGGCGCCGCGCTCGAGCGCTGGGGCGCCGGCACCGGCGCCTCACGACTGGTCACCGGGTCGCGCCCGGTGCACAGCGCGCTCGAGCGCGCCCTGGCCTGGTGGAAGGGAACCGACGCCGCCGTCTGCTTCCCCACCGGTTTCGCCGCCAACCTCGGCGCCCTCAGCGTGCTGGGCGGCCCCGGTGTGCGCGTGCTCTCCGACGAGCTGAACCACGCCTCGATCATCGACGGGTGCCGGCTGTCGCGCTCCATGGCGTCCATCTACCGGCACCGCGACACGGCGCACCTGTGCGCGATCTTGGAGGCGGATGCCACCACGCCGACGATCGTGGTCACCGACACCGTCTTCTCCATGGACGGCGACGCCGCGCCGGTGGCAGAGATCGCCGACCTGTGCCGCCGCCACGGGGCGCTGCTCCTGCTCGATGAGGCCCACGCCGTCCTAGGCCCCCACCTCTCCCCGGACCTCCTGACCGACCCCGACCTCACCTTGGTGCGGATGGGCACGCTGTCCAAGACGCTGGGATCGCTCGGTGGGTTCCTGGCCGCCTCCGAGGACGTGATCCACCTCATGGTCAATCAGGCCCGGCCCTACATCTTCACGACGGGCCTGACGCCGGCCGACACCGCCGCCGCACTGGCGGCGCTCGAGGTGCTGCGCTCCCCCGAGGGCGACGCGCTGGTCCGGCGCCTCTCGGACCTGGTGGCCCGGGTGGCGCCTCCGGGCCGAGACGCAGACGCAGCGGGCTGGGCCGGCGTGACCGTTCCGGCCAGCCCGATCATCCCGGTCATCTTGGGAACCGAGCAGGCGGCCCTCGAGGCCTCGGCCGCCTTGCTGGCGGCGGGACTCTGGGTGCCCGCCATCCGCCCGCCCACCGTGCCCGCGGGGACGAGCCGCCTGCGGGTTACGGTCTCGGCCGCCCACAGCGACGACCAGGTGGCGCTGCTGGTCGCGGCTCTGGCGCCGCTACGCCAGAGGGCGGCGGGCACGGATGCGAACGTGGACGCGGACGCGGGTCCGCTACGGGGATCTGCGTCCGACAGCACGGGTGGATCGGGGACCGCGCCCACCAGGGTGGGCGTGCCCGACGGCGCGCTGATCCGGTCGCACTGAGGAGCGTGCGTCCCGAACGCCTGGTCGTCGTGGTCGGGACCGGTACCGACGTCGGAAAGACGTGGGTCTCCGCCCGCCTCCTCGCCACCCTCCGCGCCGCGGGAGTGACCGTGGCCGCCCGCAAGCCGGCCCAATCCTTCTCACCTGGCGACGACCCCGCTGGGCTGGACGCAGCCGTGCTGGGTGCGGCGAGCGGCGAGCCCGCAGCGACGGTCTGCCGGCCGCGGCGCTGCTACGAGGTGGCCATGGCCCCCCCGATGGCCGCCGACGTCCTGGGGCGGGGCCGCTTCACCATGGCTGAGCTCGTGGGAGAGCTGGAATGGCCGCGCACGCGCGTCGAGGTCGGACTGGTGGAGAGCGCCGGTGGAGTGCGCTCCCCGCTTTCCCACGATGGTGATGCCGTGGCACTGGTGGACGCGCTCGCGCCCGAGATCGTGCTCTTGGTGGCCGACGCCGGGCTGGGAACACTCAATGCGGTGCGCCTCTGCACCGGTGCACTCCCGGGGGGTGTTCAGGTCGTTACTGTGGTCAATCGCTACGACGCGCACGACGAGTTGCATGTGCGCAATCGACGCTGGTTGCGCGAGCAGGACGGTTTGCACGTGGTGGGGCTGCCGGGGGAGGAATCGGCACTGGCCGAGCTCGTACGCGGCCGATAGAGGCGAGCTGTGGGAGGGTGCACAGATGCGACACGGACGCGATAGTGAATGGAAAGCGCGGATGCCGGCGGTGATCGGCCTGACGGCGTTGAGCCTGGCGGTGGCCGGCATGGTCGCACTGCCCGCAGCGGCACTGGCCGCCAAGGCCAACAAAGCGAGCCCCACGTACTACGTATCGCTCGGCGACTCGTACTCGGTCGGCTATCAGCCGGCGCTGGGGGCGACGACCGGCTACACGGGCTACGTGACGGCGAAGTCGCACCTCACGCTGGTCAACTTCGGCTGTGGCGGCGCCACGACGACCTCCATCGTCGACGATGTCGGCTGCCCGGACGTCCTCCCCCACACCGCCGGCGGCGTGACCTACCCGACCACGACCCAGGCGGCGGCCGCCGAGGCCTTCCTCACGGCGCACCGCGACCACATCGGCCTGATGACCGTGTCAATCGGCGGCAACGACGTGACCGCCTGTGCCACGGCGCCGAATCCGATCACGTGCGTGGGGACTGCGGTGACCAGCATCAAGACGAACGTCACCTCCTTGGTCGCAGCACTGCGGGCGGCGGGGGGGCCCAAGGTCCCGCTCATCGGTCTCACCTACCCCGATGTCATCCTCGGTTCGTACGTCTACCCCTCGCTCCCGGCGACCGCGGCGCGCATCTCGTTGGCCCAGGAGTCCGTGGTGGCCTTCAAGGGACTCATCAACCCGGCGCTCAAGACGGCGTACGCCTCGGCCGGCGGTGTGCTGGTGGACGTGACGGCGGCGACCGGTGCCTACACGGCGCTCACCAAGACGCAGACGCTGGCTCCGTACGGGACGATTCCCGTGGCGGTGGCGAACGTGTGCACGCTGACCTGGTTCTGCAAGCTGGGGAACATCCATGCCACCGACAAGGGGTACGCGCTCATTGGCAAGCTGGTGACCGCCCAGTACGTGCGCATGCGGGGACATTGAGCGCGCACGATCCCGGGAGACACCCCGCGGGCGGAGGATACTGAGGTAATGGAGCGCGCGGCCTCGGGCAACACGGCCTCGGGTCGTCTCGGTCCGGGTCGTCACGGTAAAGGTGGCCTGGTGGGTGTGGTGCTGGCCCTCGCCGCGTGCCTTCTGGCCGCGTGCCTTCTGGCCGCGTGCTCGTCGCCCGCTCCCAGTGCTTCGGGTTCGCCGCAGCACACATCGACAACCGGGACTTCGTCCGGGTCCCGGACCACCGCGCCCACCACGACCCTGCCTGTTCCCAGTACGAGCGGGCCCCTGCAGATCTCGGCCAGCCTGTCCCTCCCCATCGCCGCCAACGTCCAGATCACCTCGGCCGAGGCGCCCGACGGTGCGGTGTTCGCGGCTCCCGAGAGCCACGACAACCCCACGCCGACGGTGGTGTGGGTCATCGACAACGACAGCCCCGCGGCCATCGCCGAACACATCAACGGCGGCGTCAGCGCGCTGGCCGCCGATGCCACCAACCTCTACGTCGTGAGTAACGACAGCGTGCTGGGATTCACCCGCAGCACGGGGAACGCGATGGGCCAATGGAGCCTGCCCCCGATCGACACGGCCAACACGTCGAACGCCGACCTCGTCTCGATGAGCGCGACCAACGGCACGGTCCTCGTCATGATCGCCCGCGGCAACCTAGAGGACATCTACCGAATCACTGCCACCTCGACGGCAGCCCCCCGGCTCATCGCGGCGGGAACCAGCGCCGCCTTCGGTCCCGGCGGCTCGGTGTACTACGAGCGATCGGACGACCACCTCGTCGAGTTGAGCGCGTCGGGCGTCACCACGGTCGGACCGCTGCTCCCCAACGCGCCCAACGGCTTGGGGGGTGGCATCGCCAACGTGGTCGCGGTGGCCGGCGGGCTGGTCTGGGTGAGCGAACCAGCCGGCCAGGGGCTCGACACCACATTCAGTCCGTACAACGCCACCACCTTGGTGGCAATGGGCACGTATCCGGGCTCGGTCTCCGAGCAGATCGTCGACACTGCCGCCGGCCCGCTCGTGCTGGCCGGACCCGACGGTCCGGGCAATTGCCCCCAGGGCCCGACGGCGGCGGCGATCAGCTGCGTCTTCCGTATTTCGCCGGCGGCGGCACTGACCGACCCCACGGGCGTGGGAACAGCCGATCAGCTTCTGGGCCCGGATCCGGCGGTGGTCGCCAGCGACCCCAACTCGAGCGACCTCTTGCTCGAACGGCTCTCTTGAACGAGGGGCTGGTACATGCCTGAGCGGGCCGGGCCGGGTGTCAGACCCTGAGAATCTCGGGGAGCGGCGCCGCATGGACGATGCTCAAATGCTGGATCGGGCGCGTCATGGCGACGTAGAGCAGGCGCAGGCCGCGGGCGTCGTCCCCGGCGATGGCGGCCGGTTCGATCACCACCACGGCATCGAACTCCAACCCTTTGGCGGCAGTGGCCTCGACCACCGTGACCCGCCGGTGCATCCCGTCCCGGTCGAGCAGGCCAACGTCGTTCCTCCCCTGCACGAGTGCGGTCATGGCGGCGAGATGCGCCGGCGCCACCACGAGGCCCACGAGGAAGCCGTCGTCAGCCAGCGCCAGGGCCTCGCGCAGGCCCTCGCGCAGGAGCTCGTCGCTCGCCACTGCGTCGACGCGCGGCTCGCGGCATCCCCGGCGGATGGAGCGCGTCGGCTTGACCGTGGGTGCCGCTGCCGGCAACAACTTGGACGCCAGATCGAGGATCTGGCCCGGGGCGCGGTACCCGAGGGTCAGCTCGTCGTGACGGGCGCGAGCGCCCACGGGCAGATGCTCCAATATGTCGTCCCACGTGGCGTAGCCCCAGGCCCCGGTGGCCTGGGCCAGGTCGCCCAGCACGGTCAATGACCCCGAGGGGGCCCGTCGCGCCACCATCTTGAACTGCATGGGGCTCAGGTCCTGCGCCTCGTCCACCACCACGTGCCCGTAGGCGCGGGTCCGGCCGTTGATGAGGAACTCGGCCTCATCGAGCAGGGGGAGGTCATCTGCCGTCCACGCCTGGGTGCGGACCCGTTGGCCTTTCGTGCGCACGAGACTGCGCCATTCCGCCTCCGTGAGTACCCCCTCCGCCGCCCGCTCCAGCCGGTCGGCGCTCCCCAGGAGCTCGCGCACCAGGGCCGTGGCCGAGACCGATGGCCACAAACGGTCGAGCAGTGAACGAAAACTCTCCGAGGCGGACAGTTCGCGATCGAGCCAGGGCTCGTCGGCTTCGAGGCGCCCGGCAACCCTGAGCTTCTGTCGCACCAGGCTGATCAGGCGCGCCCGCAGCGCGAGCCGGCCCGCCTTGTAGGGCGCCGGGTTCTTGGCGATGGTGGCCGTCAGCTCGTTCGCCTCCTCGGGCGCGAGCGTGCACCTGGCGAAGCGGGCCCGCAGGGTCACGTCCTCTTCGAGCGGGCGACGCCGTTGCCGCAGGGCCGCCGCCAGCAGCTCCGACATGCGCGGGTCGCCTTTGAGGTGCCGCACGGGGAGCGGGTCTTCTGCCCTTACCTTGAGACGAGGCGCCAGGTCGGCCATGGTCGATTGCACCACCGCCTCCTCGCCCAGCGAGGGCAGCACCTGGGCGATATAGCGCAGGAAAGCGCGGCTGGGTCCGAGCACGAGCACGCCCTCGCGGGCGAGCGGCGGATGGTTGTAGAGCAAGAACGCGGCGCGGTGCAGTCCCACCGCGGTCTTGCCGGTGCCGGGACCTCCCTGCACCGACAGGAGCTGGTCCAGCGGGGCGCGGATGATCTCGTCCTGCTCGGCCTGGATGGTGGCGACGATGTCGAGCATCTCGCCCGTGCGGGCCCTCTCGAGCTCGGCCAAGAGGGCGTCGCCGCCGCGCAGGCGGGAGCCCACCAATTCCTCGTGGCCGGCACCGAAGAGATCGTCGGCGACCGAGACGACCTGGCGCCGATCGACCATGATCTGGCGCCGGCGCCGCAAACCCAGGGCTTCTTCCACCCGGGCCCGATAGAAGGGCATGGAGACGGGAGCGCGCCAGTCGATCACGACCGGGTCGCCCCGATCGTCTTCGACGTGACGCCGCCCGATGTGCCAGGCAGGACCACTCTCTTCGTCGATCCTCCCGAAGAGCAGTGGCCGTGGATTGTCACCCAGCACGGCGACGCGGTGCAGGAGCGCCATTTGGTAGTCGAGATCGGGTTGGCCGGCGCTGCGCAGGTCGTCGAGCAACGCCTCGGCGCGTGCACGCATGGCCGACAGCGCCCGATGGGCCGCGTTCAGGTACTCCTGCTCGTTGCGGAGCTCAGGGTCCTCGATGGTGGCGGGGTCGATCACCACCGGCGCGACCGGACCCGATCCGCAATGGGCGCAATACGGCAAGTCGGAGAGCCCAAATAGATAACCGCAGACGCGCAAAAATCCCCGAACATCTCGGGAAATATACCGGGAAAATCATCTGCAACACAAGCGCCCTACCAGGGAGATTCTTACTTCTCCACCCTCTCTCTTTGTTGCTTGATCAAAGAGGAGTTAGCACTCATCATTGTAGGAAAAAGTTCGGCGTAATGCAAGCGCTTTCTCCTCGCATTTCTCTGCCGCCACCGGTGAGGGGGCATGGAAGCGGGGCGCGCCGATGTGCCATGGTGGCGGAAGTGGACGGACCGACACTCGCCATCTCCGACAGTCGCGTGACCGACGTCGGGGGGCTTCCGGTGCACCGCTCCCTGCCCAAACGCGAACAGCGCATGGTTGGCGCCTGGTGCTTCCTGGACCGCTTCGGACCGATTGCGGTGAGCCCCAGCCGGACGATGACCGTCGGCCCCCACCCGCACATGGGCCTGCACACCGTCACCTGGCTTCTCGAGGGCCAGGTGCTGCACTCCGACAGCCTCGGCAACGCGCAGCCCATCCGGCCCGGGCAACTGAACCTCATGACGGCCGGCCACGGCATCGCCCACGCCGAGGATGCCCGGAGCGAACCGGCCGGGAACATGGACGGCGTGCAACTCTGGGTGGCCCAACCCGACGCCACGCGTCACGACCCGCCATCGTTCGCCCACCACGCCGAGCTCCCGGTCGTCGACCTCGGGAACGGGAAGGGCACGGTCCTGCTCGGAGAATTCGACGGAAGTCGTTCACCGGCCCACGTGGACTCGCCGCTGGTGGGCGTCGAGATCGCAGGAAGCGGCATCATGGAGCTCCCCCTTGACCCTGCCTTCGAGTACGGGTTGGCGGTCCTCCATGGAGGGGTGCGCATGGACGAAGCGGACGCGGCGCCCAATCATTTCGTCTACCTCGGTGTGAGTCGGTCCGCCATCGTGATCGAACTGGCCGACGCGGCGCGCCTCCTTTTGCTCGGCGGCCAACCGTTCGCCGAGGAGATCATCATGTGGTGGAACTTCGTCGCCCGTGATCGGGCCGAACTCGAAAGCGCGTATGCCGACTGGGCTGGTGCCCAGCCGCGCTTCGGGCAGGTCGCCTCCACTTTGCAACGTATCGATGCCCCGCGCCCGTACTGGTCACGCTGATGTTGGCGGGCGTCCCCGACGAGCCGGCGCTGGACAACGGCCCCCTCTGGCCCCATGATCGGACCATGGAATCCCCCTCCCTCATAGAGACTGCGATCCGGTTACCCGGCACGCTCCTGCGCCTTCCCGCGGCCACCCTGCAGGCACTCGATGCCCTCACCACGTTGAGCGATCGCATCGAACAGCTGCTGGCCTTGCTCGAACGGTTGGAGGGGATCCTGGCGCGTGCCGGCGCAGTGGACTTCGCGGCGCTGGGCATCGACGGATTCATCCCGTCCGCATCCGATCCGGCGTCAGCGTTGCGAAGGCTGAAGGAAGGGCTGAGCGGCGTGGGCACGCTCGACGAGCGTTTCGGGGACCTCGACGGCGTCGTCACGGACCTGTCCCGGATGGTGGAAGCTGTGGTGGGAGGCCTTCCCGGGATGCGCCGCGTCCCGCCAACCAACGAAGCCTGAGGAGGATGCATGGACACTGCGGATCACGACGCTGCGCTGGCGGTCATCCGCTCGACGTCGGTCCCCGTGCACGACATCGGCACCGCCGCGTACCTGAGTCGTGACGTCTTCGGCTGGGCCGCTGAGTGGGGATGGTCCAACCCGTTCGCCTTCTACTTCGCCGGGCGCGGCGGGATGCTCGGTGACGTCGGGCCAGAAGTGGTCTGCGCCGCCTTCGGCTGGTTCACCCCCACCATGGTCGAGACGTTGTTCGTGGAGGGTGCCGCCGTGAAGGGAGCCTCCGCCGCGGCGGCACGCATGGCCGAGGCCCATGCCCTCTGGGGCCAGAAGTACCTCGGCGACGTGCCGGGGCTCGCCGACATCGTCGCCGTCACCGAGACGCTCGTCGACGGTCTCGAAGGTTCCGGATTGCCGCTGTTCGCTGGTTGGCGCGTTGCCCAAAGAGCCGATGACGACGCGGGGAAAGCGGCCCAGCTCATGCAGATGCTCCGTGAGTGGCGTGGCGGTCTGCACCTGGTGGCAACCACTGCGGTCGGGCTCAGCCCGATGGAGGCCATCTTGACCAATGAGGGCGAAGGCCAGGCAAAGTTCTTCGGCTGGTCCGAGCCGTTCCCGGACTGCACCTCCATCCGGCACAAGCACGACGAGGCCGAGGACCTGACGGATCAGCTCTCGGTGGCATCGTTCAGCAGCGCACTCAGCCCGGATCGCTTCGAGGAGTTCGCCGCCGGAGTGGCCGCGATCCACGCCGCGCTCCCCTAGCGCCTGGACCAGGGCCGATCCCCCCGTGGGACTGCCCACGGCCGTCGGCTACAGTGAAGGGCTGCTCAAAGGGGAGACGCACGTCGAACCGGCGAACAACACGGCGCATGCCGTTACGGACCTGTGGTGCAGCCTGGAGTGCACGCCGCCCTGTCAAGGCGGAGGTCGCGGGTTCAAATCCCGTCAGGTCCGCCGCCAGATCCGATCGGTCACCACGACGATCGAACCTGGCCACCCGGTCGGGTAGCTCAGTTGGTAGAGCGCGCGCCTGAAAAGCGTGAGGTCACCGGATCGACGCCGGTCCCGACCACGGGACAGTCCCATTTCAGAGGTATTTCGACTGACCGTCTACTCCGGAGTCGGAATTTCGTTCCCTCCAGGTGCCCTAACGAAACGTGAACAAGTTTCGGTTTGTAGTTTCGCCGCTCACTCTGGCGGCGGCAGGTTGGTCAAGAGGAAGCCGCAGGCTTCGCGAGGCCACGGAGCGGAGGCGGAGTCCCGCAGCGACCCAAAGTGAACGTTACGCGAACGCTTCGCGAATTCTTGGTAATCGCCCCAGCTAACCTCGCCCAGCATGGACGCGGGACCAACGGAGATCGAGGCCATCGAAGGGCGGGTCACCCGACTGTTTGCCCTGGTGTCAGAGGCCCTGGCCGGCGCCACTGAAGCCTTGCTGGGCAACGACGTCGCTCTCGGGATGGCGGTCATCGAAGGCGATCAGTCGGTCGATGATCTGACCGCCGAGGTCGAGCTCTTGGTCTGGCCCCAGCTCGACGTCGAGGGCACACCCGGCACGACGCTGCGCCATCTCGTTGGAGTCCTCTTGATCCTCCCCGAACTCGAGAGAAGCGGCGATCTAGCCGAACACATCGCCCAACGGGCGGTCACGAACATCGGCGCAGAGATGAGTCCTCTCAGTCGAGGCATCGTACAGCGAATGTCGGAGGTTGCCCTTGGAATGTGGCGAGACGCCGCCGATGCATATGCCGACCGGGCCGCACGAGCAAGTGCGCTCACCGAGGATGACGAGGAGATCGACATCCTCCATGATCGGCTGACGAGTGAAATAGCCGCTGAATCAATGCCCACCGCCGTCGGTGCTCAAGTCACGCTCGTCGCTCGCTTTTACGAGCGGCTTGGTGACCACGCCGTCAACCTCGCTCGTCGGATCGAGATGCTGCACGGATCAGCTTGAGAAGGCAGTCCCAGGTACTACCCAGCTAACGGCAGCGTCACCGTGCAACCTTCTGAATGGCTATCTCAGCTCGACAGGGAAGCCTCGACGAGATCGAGGATGCGAGCCCAACCACCGACCTTAGGTGGATCGATGAGATGTTCGGAAACGGCGATCGCCTCTGGAGCTCCACCTCGAACTGCCACGGCCACGCCGGCCCGTCTCAGCATTGTGAGGTCATTCAACCCATCACCGACGGCAAGGACCTCATCGGGGCCTATGCCCCACTGTTGGCAGTAGGCCTCCACACCGGTCCACTTGGAGACCCCTGGGGGGCCGACAATAAGGCCGAAATGCCCGTAATCCGGCTCCGGGTACAGGACCGCGCTGGACCGATCAACCAAAGGCAACGCATCGACGACTGCTTCTAGACGATTCTTGCTGAGACCCAGGACTGAAAAGGCGTAGACGTCGTGAGTTTGTGCCGTGTCGTCGAGATCACCCACCGCGGCAAGCGGTCCCAAGTACCTGAGGTGATCAGCGCACGTCGAGGGAGCTTCTGAAACGACGATGTCGAAGTCGGGATGCTCAACGTAGATACAAGGGTCGAGTCCGTGAGCTCGAAAGGTCGCCAGTGTCCCGAGAGCTACTTCCGGATCGAAACATGCCTGGTGAAACCGCTCACCCGAGCGAAAATCCACTCCGAGTGCCCCGTCAATGAGGACCGCGGGCAGCACGAGACCGACCTCAGATAGTCGCCGACTGGCCACTCGGGGCCGCCGAGACGTCGCGGCCAGAACGGTGATTCCAGCATCGATGAGCTCGTTGGCAGCCGTGAGGTGCACCCGCGGGGGGATGAGGTCCGAGTCCCAGAATGTGCCGTCGAGGTCTGTGGCCACTAAGCGGATCATCAGGTCATTATCGGTGCTGACGACAAGGGTGCCTAGCCAGCGACGTGGGACATCAAGAAGAGCAAGTGGCCGCCCAGTAGTAGTCCCAGCATCGAATGGTTACGCGAGGTACGTATTGCTCCAGTGTGGACTTCAGAGACTCAAGACTTGGAAAGTTCTTCAAGACGTCCCACTCGGTTCCGTTTTCCATTTTCCTGCGTTGAAACGTGTTCCCTTGATCGTCGGTGCGGAAAATTGGGTGGTTGCTCCCCTCGACGTAACGGTTGTCCATGAACACGACGACTGCATCGTCGTCCAAGCGACGGAACAGTCCGCGAAGAAACTGCTCGAGGCTGGCCCTGGGTATGTGCGACCAGAAGAACCCAACGAAGGCCGCATTGAACTCACCAGGGACATGGCCCAAGTCGAAGGCGTCTGCCATGGCGAATTGGACATGCGTGGGCCATTCCCTACGACCGCGAGCTACCTCCAATGGTGCGTCGTTCACGTCCGTCGCCAATATGAATGCTGCGTGGTCGGCGAACACATCAGTCCAGTAGCCCGTCCCCGATGCGACATCGAGGACCCTGCGGCCCCTGAAGACGGCAGGCAGCCAGGCACGGATCGCACGAAGATCCTCCTGGCGCTCAAGCTTGAGGTACACCTGATCGTATTCAGGTGCCCGCTCTCGGTAGTAGTCCTCCGTACCAGTCCCCAACTCGGTCCTCCTTGTGCGGAGGCCCGGTTGAGAACCCAAACCGGCAAAATATCAGAGCGAAGCTGAGGCAGAGAGTCCTGCAGTTCGCAACGGTGGGCGCCCCAAGTAGAGGTGCGTTCGTAGCCGACATCTTTCGATCGTTGGGAACGGGCCGGTGCCGTAAGACAATTGTTTGGTTCTATCAAGCTTCCTGCCTTGGCCTGCCCTACAGAATGCGAACCAGCGCGCAATCGCGTGGTGCAACGAAAGCGAACGGGTGCTCAGATTCCAGCCTTTGACCAAAATATTCTTCCGCAATCCATCGTCAGCAACCGTTTCGACATGAGGCCAGATCCGACCTGAAAAGCGCGAGTGGCGTTCCGTTTCGTGCCGGTAGCGATGGTCCTCGGCGCCCTTGTTCTACCCCGTGGGCGGTAGGCGAGTCATGCCCCCGATCTTTTTGACTGGCGATCGAGCGCGTTCAGCGCCCGGCGAAGGACCGTGACCTCCGAGTTCGACAAGGTCTCGGCAAAGTGGACAAGAGCAGCGTCGGGGTCATGGCCAGCGCTCAGAGCGTCGTGCATGAGGACGGCCGTGTGGGCACCTCTTGTGCCGATGGCTGCGAACTGGATGGCACGCCCATCCATACGGCGGCGTACCAGCCCCTTGTGGACCAGACGGTCAAGGATGGTTGCCACCGTCGTGTACGCGTACTCGGGAAGTACATTGGCCACATCGCGCCCCGTCCACTCGTGGTCGGACTCCTTCCACAGAATGTCCATTACTCGTCGTTCCAGCTCGCCGAGTCTCGCCACGCCACAGCTGCAGGTGGTGCAGGTGCACGGATCGCAAGAGCACATCGGATTGTCGCATGTCGCACCCATTGGTGAACCCTCCCTTCTACGTAACCAGACTTGGATAGACGTGGCTTCGATGTCCGCAGTTGTGTCTCAGAGCATCAGGACAAGCATGTAGCCCATGGTCACGCACATGATGATGTGGGAGCTCGCTTCGAATCGAGGCGCAAGCCACGGGGCCCTTGCCGTGTCCATAGCCTGATCCGCGACATTCGAGTTGTCCGAAACGACGGGTGAGCCACCTCCAAATGAGGCAAACGCCGGTGTGGCCTGGCCCTGAGTGGCACGTGATGGAGACAAGCGTCCGATCCTGTCCAGCTCCCAGATTGCTGAGGCGAAGAGGGCAACAATGAAGGCTAGGGGTATGAGCACGAAGTTCGTGGCGGGCCCGGTGGCCGCCCCCATGGCCATACTGCCGCCGGATCCGACTGCGGAGGGGGAAGCGGCCAGGAACATGTACAGCATGGCCAGCGACATCACCAGGTGAATCAGCCGGCGGGAGAGTCGGTGCACATGCTGGTCGTATCCGATCCCGGTGCTCGGATCCGCAACGAACTGGTAACAGCGCCAGACGAACCATACGGCCAGCAAGGAGAACACGACCTCCCACGCTCCGTTGGGGACGGGATTGAGGTCCGACACCAGCATGCCGGACATGGCCGTCCCCATCAGGACGTGGGCCACGTCCACATCACGATGAGTTGGGCGAGACCAGGCCCGACCCGCAACCAGGCGACCAGCGCTGTAGATGGCCACGACCAGCATCACCGCGGCGAAGATGTCATTCAACCAACCCGGATTGGTCACGTCACGCTCCTTCGAAACTCAGCGCCGGTTCTGGGACTGGCTCAGGGTCGGGGCGTAGCGACCCTCTCCAGTAGGCGGCCGCCAGCAGAATCAGGAGGGGACCCGAATTCACATCGGTGGCCCCGTTCGTGAAGAGTGCTCCGAAGTTCTCTCCCACAACCCAGAACACCGCACCGATCACCGCGGCCAAGACGACCGTCGCGTTGGCGAACGACCCCGGCAGATACGTGCCAATGGCCACAACAAGCAACAAGACCCCCAACACCACCATCACGGCCAGACCTTTGTGATCGACCATGCTGGCCGCCTGGTGATCGATCCACGCCACCCAACCGGGCTCGCCTTGGGCTTCGGTGGTGATCAGGTCGTGCAGGCCCTGCGACGACCGGTTTATTCCGAGCACGGCGAAGTACGAGAAGGATCCCCACAGCACCAGCCACAACCCCTTGGCCATGGGCGCGCCCACCGCCCGTGCGGCGAGGAACGACGCCTTCTGGCCCGCCCGGTCAGTGGGCCAAAGCAACACGGCCAACAGCGCATAGATCATCACCGCACCTGGTGCTCCGTTGACAGGGTTCGCCGTACCGTTTAAGACCCCACCGAGTCCCTCGCCAACCCACCAGACTCCGACCGCCCATGCGATCGATACTCCCAGTCCAATCTTCACCGTGGGCCGCCAGGCGATGGCGACGGCGATGGCGGTCTGCACCACCGCGAAAACGGCGTCGGCAAGCACGGCATGGTGCCCGATCGCCGCACCCGACCAGATGATCGGCCGAGCGATGACGGAGGGATTTCCCGAGGACATGCCAGAGATCATCTGCAGACCGAAGCTCTTGGTGAAGAAGAACGCCTGCAATTGGAGGATGCCGTCGATCAGCCAGATGGTGGCCAGCACCAGTTGCAGTGTCCTCCGACCGTCCGGTCGTGCCCATACCTGACGCCCCGCCGTCTCCAGGGCGGATCTCGAAAATGCGAGCGACCCTAACCCTTGACCGACCGTTGATTCGCTTGTCACCCGACTTCCTCCCAGTGCTCAGGGACACCCCATGACGAGGTCGGCACTGGTTCGACCTCAGAGCTTCTTTCCCGACTACATCGTGTAGTAGTGGGAAGTATGCCCACTCGGTTGAGTTCGGTCAAGCGCCTTGGCCACCCGAAATCCGACCGGAGACCCGAGTCGTGAATACGGCATCGCAGGGAGAGGCCAGCACGACCCAGGTCTTTGCCGAATGTTGGAGGCATGCCTATCGGATGGAGAGAGGTCGGCGATTTCGGGGCGACTCCTAACTTCCCTCACCGGTGTACGTCGAGCCAGCAATCCTTGCGTAGCCGCCCTCACCGCTTGGCGGCGTAGCCCTCGAAGGTGTAGGCGAAGGGCTTCGGTTCATCCTTGAAGTAGTAGGTGTCGAGCTGGTCGACGCTGAACCCGGCCTGTTCGATGGCCTGTGGGATCTCACGGGTGAGGTGGCAACCCCCGGCCAGGCGCTTGTTGAGAGGTTCGAGGCGTTGCTGCCAGCGCGCCACCGGCGCATCAGGGGCGTGACCGTGTTCGACGAATCGCAGCGAGCCGCCGGGCTTGAGCACTCGTCGAATCTCGGCGAGTGCTGTCGGCAGATCAGGAATCGTGCACAGTGTCCACGTGGAGAGGACCGCATCGAAGGTGTCAGAGGGCAGGTCAATGTGCTGGCCGTCGAGTCCGCCCATTTCGATGGCGCGCGAGCATCTCGCGATACGTGGCTCGGCGATGCGCAGGCAGACCCTCGACGGTTCGATGGCCAGGATCTTGGTCACCTCGGAGGGGTAGTACGGGGCGTTGAGCCCGGTGCCGAAACCGATCTCGACGACATTTCCGAACAGCCCGGCACAGACACGAGCGCGCACCTCGCGGGTCGCCTTTCGATCCATGACCTTGTCTTGTAGGCGCGGCAGCAATTGTTCATTGTAGAAGCCCATCAGCACCTCCCTCAACGAGCGTATCGGCGGCGAGGATCAGGATGAGGAAGCGAGCCCGCCTTCGCCATGCGAAATGGTCTGGTGGTGCTCGGGTGCCCATCTGCTCGCCATAGCGAGGCCGACTCTTGACCAGTACTTTCAGGAAGGGCGGGTGAATCGAAACAGGACCTTCTCGCGGCTGTAATAGTCCAACCACGTCAGGAGATCCCTCCGATGGTCATGTCCGTGCCGATGTGCTCCTACCGGGACGAAACCGAGCTTCAAATTGGCCACGGACACGGAGAACCCTGCACCCTCGAAGACTTCAGCGACCTCGTCGAGCTCGTAGAGCCGCGGGAGTCCTAGCTCGGCTGCGCTTGCCGCGTGCCACGCCGCCATCATCGCGCTCCCCCCATGAACGCCCATAACTGCGAAGTACGCCCCCCCGGACTTCAAGGAGTCAAAGAGACCGGACGCGTGTGCCCCGAGGTCCTCGAGCAGGTAGAGGACCTCGTGGCTGAAAGCCAGCTCGAAGTCACCCCAACCCTTCGGCACAGTGCTGGCAACCTCAAAGGAAAGCGGCCTGTCTCGGGCGAGGCGGCGGGCGTCGGCAATGGCTCCCGAGGCCGGGTCGTATCCGTACCCATCAGCGATTCCCGCGGCATCGACGAGCAAGCGCAGGAAGCCTCCACGGTTGCAACCGGCGTCGAGCACCCGCTTGCCTGCCAGGTCGGCGTCGATGGTGTCGAGCATCGCTTTCCAAATGAAACCGTGCTCGTCCTGCATGGCCTCGTCCTCGGCGGCTCCACGCCAGTAGGGGGTACTCATGCACGAACCCTACGCTGGCTCGACCCGATGATGCCCTTGAGCCGAGCACGTTCCGTTCGGCAACGGGTGCAATCCTGACCCGCAAGCGCCAAACTGGTCAAGCATATGGATCACAACCAGACCCATTACGTGGCGGTTGACGACTCTGAGGTGGCCTATCAAGTCGTCGGGAACGGCCCCAACGACGTCCTCTGCCCATCGCGCAATGTGCCCCACCGCCGGCCGGGTGACATTCAAGCCGCTGTCTCGAAGCCGATAATGAGAGTCCGCAGAAAAGTAAGAAGGAGCAGCCATGGCAGTCCAGCTCAACCACACCATTGTTCCTGTCGAAGATAAGCAGGCGTCGGCCGTCTTTCTTGCCGAGATCCTCGGACTCGACCCCCCGAAGCACTTCGGCCCGTTCGTGTGCGTCGAGACCGCCAATGGGGTCAGCCTGGATTACGACGACCGTTCCGGTCCGGCCCACCATCACTATGCCTTCCTCGTCTCAGAGGAAGAGTTTGACGCCATCTTCGCCCGAGTCACAGAACGCGGCCTCACCTACTGGGCTGACCCCGGCCACCAACAGAAGAACCGCATCAATGACCATGGACGGGGCTTCTACTTCGAGGACCCTTCGGGCCACAACATGGAGGTACTCACCCGGCCTTACGGCAGCTGACCACGCAGGACCAAGTCCCAACGTCCGGGGCAATCAGGCGCAGACCACGTCTTTGGGGTCAGTCTCGTTGCAGCACGTCCTGGGTCTGGATTACAAGAGCGACTGATCGGTCCTGAGCTGTGCGTCCACGTACGGATCAGCCGGCCTAATGAAGCGGCAACGTGCCCACTTCGCCGTTCGGGTTGGCCATGCGACCTACACAGGTTCCATGCCAAAACGACCCATCAACGCTCTCTCTTGATCGGGCGTGGGTGGTTCGTTGCGGTTCCAAAGTTCGTGGAGTCCAGCGAAGTAGGCATCCATCGCTGGGGCATGAATTACCAAAAGCCGCGCCTCACTCTCGCCGGCATTGCCGAATGTATGAGCGGTGCCACGAGGTATCAATACAAACCCCTCAGGACCGACGATCAACTCCTCGCCCTCCACAACGACTGACACTTGTCCATCGAGCACAAAGTAAGCCTCTGAACAATTGGTGTGACGATGGGCTGGTGGTCGGCGGCCTGACGGTGGCAACGTGCGCTCCATGAGCGAGAAATCCCCGCCGTTCTGCTGTGCCAAGGCCTTGAAGAACATCACGCTCCCGCGAGCGCTGAACTTCTTCTCTCCCTCACCTCGTCCAACAACTCCGACGATCACCTTTCGACCTCCTCTCCGGATGCTAAGTCCAAGACCGTGGAAACTTCGGCGGCTTTTGATTCGATATTCATGATTCGCTACATCTCGGGTACCAAGTGTTCATTTCGACCGCGGAGGACGACCGTTAGCGGCTCAGCCTCTTTCGCTATTGCCTCGTGCAGAGTTGGTCCAGTCGTTCCAGTGTCTTCGTCATGCCAGCCAGCCATGC
>Ga0182018_10001821_pt1 | contig 23046 bp, 20 predicted proteins | sample 812P2MmetaG_FD_120490 | JGI IMG/M metagenome (GOLD analysis project Ga0182018, IMG submission 120490) | Permafrost microbial communities from Stordalen Mire, Sweden - 812P2M metaG | ecosystem: Environmental > Terrestrial > Soil > Wetlands > Permafrost | place: Sweden: Stordalen | collected...
ACGGACGCGGAGCCACCGGCGGTGACGCGCGTGGTCTTCACCGAGCAGGACCTGCGCGCGCGCGCGTGGCTAAAGGAGCGGTGCAGCGATGCGGGTTTGACGATTCGCGAAGATGCGGTGGGGAATACGTTCATCCGCTGGGAGGGTCCGCGGTCGGACCTTCCGCCGGTGGCCACCGGATCGCACATCGACGCAATTCCCAACGCGGGGAAATTCGATGGCGTGGTTGGAGTGCTGGGCGGCCTGGAGGCGATTCGTGCGCTGCGGCGCAGCGGGTTCGTGCCTGAACGCTCGATTGAACTGATCCAGTTCACGGCGGAAGAGCCGACACGGTTTGGGGTGGGCTGTATTGGCAGCCGGCTGTTGTCGGGAGCGCTAGGTCCCGATGCGGATGACGCGTTGCGCGCCAGCGATGGCGAATCGTTGCGAACGGCGCGCACGCGCGCGGGATTTACGGGCGAGCTAGAGACTGTGCGATTGCCGCACGGACGCTATGCGGCGTTCGTCGAGCTGCATATCGAACAGGGTCCGATTCTGGAGCGCGAAGGGATTCCGATCGGAATTGTCACAAATATTGTGGGGCCGGCGAGCTTCTTTATCACGGTTGAAGGGCTGGGTGGTCACGCGGGCGGAGTGCTGATGCCGGAGCGGCACGACGCGCTGTGCGGAGCTGCGGAGCTGATTGTGAAGATCGAGGCCCTGGTTCAGGGGTCGGGCTCGACGGATACGGTAGCAACGGTGGGGATCTGCGAGGTGCATCCGGGGGCGATCAACAGCATTCCGAGCCGAGTGAGGCTGGGGGTCGATCTGCGCGATACGGATGGGAAGCGGCGCGACCGGGTGCTGGGAGAGATTCAGAGCGCGGCGCAGGAGATTGCGCAACAGCGAAAGTTACAAATTTCGACGCAGATGCTGAATGCGGATGAGCCGGCCGCATCGTCGCCGGAGGTTCTTGCGGCAATTGCGCGCGGGTGCCAGGAAGAAGGTCTGCAGTCCAGGAGGATTGTGGCTCGCGCGTATCACGACTCGTCGTTTATGGCGCTGATTGCGCTCATGGCGATGATTTTCATCCCGTGCCGGAAGGGCGTAAGTCATCGACCGGATGAGTATGCCGCGCTGGAGCACATAGTTGGCGGGGTAAAGGTACTCGCGAGAACCTTAGCAGAGCTGTCGTCCGCTCACTGAGAATTGCAGTCATCGAGCGTGTAAGCGCTGGCCGGATCGAGGGGATGCACAATCAGCTTCAGGTCATAGAGCTGCGCATACATTACGGCCCATCGCGCAGGCTCCATGTGGCCGGTGTTAGCGGGATTGCCGCCGTCGACGAAGTGACCGTTTTTGAGAGCCTGCCGGGTGAACTGCATTTGTTCCGGAGCCTGGGCTGGGTTGAGCCTGAGCAGATCGGCGTTCACCAGAGTTGGGTCCTGCATATAGTCGCGCCAGCCGCGGATGGAGGCGCGCGTGAACTTCGCCACGACATCGGGATGCTGCGCGAGGTAGCTCCGTGAAGTGAAGAAGACGCGGTAGGGCGAGTAGCCAGTATCGCTGATAAGGAGGGTGCGGATCGGCGCGCCGGCTTTCTGGGCGAAGAAGGGTTCGGAGGTGACGAAGATCTGCTGGATATAGCCGGGATCGGCGAGAAAATTGGCGATGCTGTAGGTAGCGGGGATTTCGCGGGCGTTTTTGAGGTTGTAGCGGTGGGCGATGTATTCGAACCAGGTGGAGCCGGCTTTGACGGCGATGGCGTGGCCGTCGAGATCAGTAAAGGAATGCACGGGCGAGTCGGCGTGAAGCATGATGCCCTGAGGATCGCTCTGCATGGTGGCGCCGACGGCGACCAACGGTTCGCCCTGGGAGTCGGCTTCGAGGATGCGGTCGGAGGAGCCCATGGCGAATTGCGCGGCGCCCATGGAAACCTGCTGCTCGGCAACGTTGGTTGGGCCGCCGGGGAGGATGGTGACATCGAGGCCCTCCTGACGGTAGTAGCCCTTGAGGAGCGCGTCGTAGAAGCCGCCATGCTCGGGTTGCGGATACCAGTCGGTCTGGAATGCGACGGGAATGAGGCCGCTGGCCGGACCGGCGCGATGGCAGCCGGAGATGAAGAGCAGAAGGGTTGGGAAGAGGAGAGCAGCGCGGACGCGACCCATGTTCGAGATTAGCACGGGAGGGTTAGGGCTCTTCGCAGGCAAGTTGCTCGCCGAGCATCGTAGCAAAACGCAGTAGACGGCGATCGTCATTATGGGCGGCGATGAGCTGCATGCCGCACTCGGGCGAGGGAAGGACGACGGCGGGATTGCCTCCGAGACTGGCGGGGGTTGTGAGACGCAGGATGCGCGCGCGGGATTCTGTGTGGTCGACGCCGGCAAGAAGGCGATTCGTTGGCGACACGGGGGCAAGCAGGAAATCACATTGACGGAACAGCTGTTGGTGCTGGCCGCGGAAAGCAGCGTGGCGCTGGCGGAGAGAGTGAATTTCGGATTGGCCGAGGGACGCGCCCCATGCGAGACGAGCAGCGATGGCGGGGTCGAATTCGTGAAAAAAGCCGGCATGGAGTTGCGCGGCTTCGTGGGCCTGGAGTGGGGCGTAGATGTCCCAGGCTTCGGACCAGAACGGTGGGTTGAAGGAATCGAGTTGTGTGTCGGCGCGGCGGAGGCGGTCCTGCCAGACTTCCAGAGCGTGGTGGACATCGGGCTCGCAGGTTTCGAGGAGGGGCCCGGTGAGAACGCCGATGCGGATTGTCTGCGGGGTGGGATTTTCCGGTGGCAGATCGAAGAGGGATTCGGCGAGGAGCGGCAGATCGCGGAGATCGCGACAGAGCCAGCCGATGGTGTCGAAGGACTGCGCCAGGTGGTAGCCGCCGGCCCAGTCGCCGATGCCGAGGGAGGCGCGGTAGCTCGCGAGCCCGCACAGCGCGGCAGGAGCGCGCACGGAGCCTCCGGTGTCGGTGCCGATGGCGGCGAGCGCCGAGCCTTCCTGAATGGAAGCGGCCGCGCCGCTGGAGGAGCCGCCGGTGAGGAGGCTGGAGTCGGCAGGTTGCAGGCAGTCGCCGTAGTCGCGATTTTCGCCGGTGATGCCGTAGGCGAGCTGATGGAGGTGGGTTTTGCCGATTATGACGGCGCCCGCACGGCGCAGGCGGGCGGCGACCCAGGAATCCTCGGATGCGTTTTGTTTATGGGCCGCATAAAATTTGGAGCCGGTGCTTGTCGGGAATCCGGTGAGGTCGAAACAATCCTTGAGAGAGACCGGCACGCCAAGAAGAGGCAGGAATTCGTCGCCCGAGGCGGCGCGGTTGACTTGTCGCTGGGCTTCGGCAAGGGTCCAGTCGGGGTCAAGGGCCAGGTAGATATTGCGGCTGGCATTGCTGTTGGTGCGTGAGAGAGCGTCGCGGGCTTGTGCGACGGGGGCGGTTTCTCCCGACTTGTACGCAGCGAGAAGCGCGGCGACAGGCGACGGACGCGGCGGCATGCGGTCATTGTAGAGGTCGGCGAGTCGACTGGGTTGAGTGGGACTCGTGTTTCGCAGAGGGGATTGGGACGGAATGGGCGTGAAGAAGCCCCCAGCGCAGCGCGCGAAGGATGAGGCGATTCTTGCAGACCTCGTTCGTTTTACGGCGCGGAGTTTTGCGACAGCGACGCCGGTGCCATTTGGTGCGGCGCTGGTGGAGACGCGCACCGGCAAGCTGCTGTATCGCGGACGTAATGCAGTGATGCGGGAGAACGATCCGAGCGCGCATGCGGAGACGCGGGCGGTTCGCAGGGCGTGTAAAAAGCTGGGGTGGCCCTCGCTCAAGGGGTATACGCTGTACAGCACCTGCGAGCCGTGTCCGATGTGCATGGCGAATGCGCTGTGGGCTGGCGTGGATCGCGTGGTGTTTGGGGCGACGATCGCGGACGCGAACGAGCATTGCCGACAGATTCACATCGCGGCGCGGGAGGTTGCGGAGCGCAGCGACATGCCTTGCGAAGTGGATGGGGAAGTGCTGCGGGAGGCTTGCCGGGCCTTATTTAATGATCCGCGAATGCTGAAGGTATTTCGAAGCTGGGGGACGGGTAAGTGATGAACGACCCGCAGGTGCTGGCGCAGGATCTGACGGTGGTGCTGGGCGATGCGACGCGCGTGCTGACCGCGCCCGCAGTGGTGGAGCGGCTCTCGAAGGATTTCTACTGGTACTCGCCGGTGCTGCGGCCGGCGCTCGAAGCGAAGCGCGGCGACGTGGTCGCGCAACCGGGCAGCGTGGACGAAGTGCGGGCGGTGCTGCGCTACTGCTATCGGCACGATGTCCCGGTGACGGCGCGGGGTGCGGGTACGGGAAATTACGGGCAGGCGATTCCGCTGTGCGGGGGCGTGGTGCTCGATCTCTCGCGGATGGATGGTATTGAGGAGATTACGCGCGACGGTGTGGCCGTGTGTGAGCCGGGAGTGCGGCTGGGCGTGCTGGAAGCAGCGGCGCGCGAGAAGGGATGGGAGCTGCGCTGCTATCCAAGCACGATTGTGAAAGCGACGGTGGGCGGCTTTCTGGGAGGCGGATCGGGCGGAATCGGATCGGTTGCGCATGGCGGGTTGCGGGATTTCGGGACGGTGCGGGGGCTGGAAGTGGTGACGATGGAAGACGACCCGCAGGTGCATTTGCGCGAGGGTGAGGCGGTGCACGAGATTCTGCATGCGTGGGGGACGAACGGGATCATTACGAAAATATGGTTGGCGCTGGCGCCGAAGGTAGAGTGGGCGCAGACTGCGGTGGCGTTCGACAGCTTTGCGGCGGCATTTGACTTCAGCGAGCAGATTGCGGGGGACGCGGCGTGGACGAAGCGCCTGGTGACGGCGTTCGAGTGGCCGATCCCGCGATACTTCTCTCCGGTAAAGAGGATTTGCCCAGAAGGGAAGCATCTGATCTTCTTCATGATTGCGGCGGAACAGATTGAGGAATTGCGGACGGCGGCAGAGAAAGCAACAGGGACGGTGACGTATTCAGGTACGTACTCGGGATTGAAGACGATTCCGCTGCTTTCGGATTACACGTGGAATCACACGACGCTGTGGGCGATCAAGCATGATGACGCATACACGTATCTGCAGTGCGGGTTCGATCCGGCGCGCGTGCGCGAGCAACTGCAAGTGCTCCGGGGGCGCTTCGGCGACGAGATTCTTTTTCACATGGAGTTTATGAAGAACGGGCAGGGAAAAGTGATTCCGGGAGCGATCCCGCTGGTGCGATTCACAACGGAGGAGCGGCTGAAGGAGATGATCCACTGCTGCCGCGAGAATGGGGTCTTCGTCGCGAACCCGCATGTGAACAATGTGGAAGATGGCGGACGCTACCGCGAAGATCACGAACAGCTGCGCGCGAAGCGGCGCTACGATCCGAAGGGGCTGCTGAATCCGGGGAAGATGCCGAGCTTCGAGCCGGAAGGCGCGGAGGTCGCGGGGAGCCGATGAAGACCTGGATTCCCGACAACAGGAAGTTTTCGTATCTGAACTGGAAGCAGGTGGAGGCGCTGCCGAAGCAGGAGACGCTGCTGGTGCTGCCGACGGCTGCGATTGAGCAGCATGGGCATCATCTGCCGCTGGCGACGGACACGCTGATCAACAATCTTCTGCTGGGGAAAGCACTCGAGAAATTGCCCGCCAATACGCCGGTTTATGTGCTGGAACCAGTTTGCTATGGGAAGAGCAACGAGCATTTGGGATTTCCGGGGACCATATCGGTTTCGGCGGCGACGTTCATGGCGGTAGTGCGTGATGTGGGCGCGAGCGTGGCAGCGTCGGGATTCACAAAACTAGCGCTGTACAACACGCATGGAGGCAATTCGTCGCTGGTGGATGTGATGGCGCGCGATCTGCGGGCGGAGTATGGGCTGCGGACCTTTGCGCTGTACGGATCGGGCGGCGTTCGCTACGAGGGCGTGAGCGCGCAGGAGCGGGCTTACGGATTTCACGCGGGGGAAATCGAAACAGCGTTGCTGCTGAGCGCCACGCCGGACTTGGTGGATGAATCAGCGTATACGGTGAACTATATTGCAGACGTCGAGAAACCCGAGACGCTGCTGCCGGAAAATGCGGCGGCGACGTTTGCATGGCTGACGCGCGACATTGCAGCCAGCGGCGTGATGGGTGATCCGCGTCCCGCGACGGCGGAGAATGGGGCGCAATGGGCCGATCAGGCGGCGGAGCGCGTTGCGCAGGCGTTGGAGGCGATGCTTCGCTGGAAGGATCCCGCATAGACGATGGCCCTGGTCGATTGCGGTGACGGCGTTCGGCTGGAGCGCGGCGTGTTGTGCCGCATGTCCGATGGCGTGCAGCTGGTCTCCGATCATTACTACCCGCCGGGAGACAGGCCGTTCCCCACGCTGCTGATGCGACAGCCGTACGGCCGCGACATCGCATCGACGGTGGTGTATGCGCATCCGGTTTGGTTTGCCCAGCACGGATATCACGTGGTGATCCAGGATGTGCGCGGACGAGGCGATTCGGAGGGAGACTTTTATCCATTCCGGAATGAAAGGAGGGACGGTGCCGAGACGATTGCGTGGCTGCGCGGGCATCCGGCGTGCAACGCACGGATTGGGATGTACGGCTTTTCGTATCAGGGACTGACACAACTACTGGCTGCCGTGGAGCAGCCGGAGGGGTTGGTGTGCATCGCGCCGGGGATGACGGCGTGCGATCTCTATCATGGGTGGTTTTATCGGAATGGAACGCTGCGACTGAGCTCGACATTGGCGTGGGGGATCCAGATGCTGCGCGCCGATGCCCGGCGGAGGGGATTGCGGGAAGTGAGTGCGGCGCTGGAGGCGGCCTGGAGCGACCTCCGAGCACAGGTAAATTCGGTGCCGTATGGGGAGCATCCGACACTGAGAGATGCGGCCCTGCCGGAATATGTGCGTGACTGGGTTACAAATGATCGACCCGGGGATTATTGGGCGGCATTGGATGTGAGCCGCGACCTCGAGAGGATTGCGGTGCCGGCGCTGCACGTTTCGGGGTGGTTCGATACATATCTGAATGGCAGTGTCGATGGATTCCTCGCGCTGACGAAAAAAGCGGCGACGGAGTTTGCGAGGCAGAATCAATATCTGGTTGCTGGGCCGTGGGCTCATATCCCCTGGGGAGACCAAATCGGCAACGAAAACTTTGGTCCAGAAGCGCTGCTGGACACGGATCTTTTGCTGTTGCGCTGGTTCAACCATTGGTTAAAGGATTCCGGAGAATTTGCTGACCAGCCACGGATTCAGCACTTTGTTCAGGGCGACAATGTCTGGCGGAGCGCAGCGCAATGGCCCGAGCAGCTGACGGCACACTTGTACCTGCGCAGCAAAGGACGTGCGAATTCGCGTAAGGGTGACGGAGCGCTGTCTGCGACGGCCGCGAAGATCGGTGAGCGGCGCGACATCTTTGTCTCCGACCCGGAGGTGCCGGTATTCGCGCCGGGCGGACCGCTGGCGCTGAGCGGGCCGCACGATCAGGCGGAGCTCGAGCTGGGCAATAACCTGCTGGTTTATACCGGAGAGCCGCTCAAAAAGCGATTCCATACCTTTGGACACCCACGCGTTACGCTGTACGCGGCGACGTCGGCTGTGAGTACAGATTTCACAGCGAAGCTGGTGCGAGTCCTGCCGGATGGGCGGGCGCAGTTCGTGTGCATGGGCGTTGCCCGGTCCTCGCATTTGTTCGCGGGAAAAGGCTATCAGCCAGACACGGTGCAGCGATGGGAGTTTGAGCTCGACCCAACCTCGTGCGTGTTTTTTCCGGGCGAGAGGCTGCGGCTGGAGATCGCGAGCAGCGCGTTTCCCCTGTACGACCGGAACTCGTCGGCCGGCGTAGCGGCGTCGCAGGCATCGCACTGGAACTGGGGGCGATCGACGCAGCAGGTGCTGCATTCGGCACAATACCCGTCGGCGCTGCATCTGCCCGCGGTCGAGGAGAGCGCCGGATGAGCGAGACAATCCCGGAAATTGCGTTCAACTGGGTGGACAAGCGCTTCCGCACAGGTCCTCCGGTGCTGGAGAATATTACGCTCACGATTGAGAAAGGCGAGTTCGTCAGCATTCTGGGGCCATCCGGATGTGGGAAGTCGACCCTGCTGCGGATGATCGCTGGGCTGACGCCGCTGAGCGCCGGCGAGATCGCCGTGAACGGCATGACGCCGGTGAATGCGCGCGAGCTGATGTCGTTCATCTTTCAGGACGCGACGCTGCTGCCCTGGCGAACCGTGGAGCGCAATGTGGATCTGGGGCTGGAGCTGGAGTGGGCGACGCGGGCCGTACGGGAGCAAAAGGTGAGGGAGATGCTGGCGCTCGTCGGACTCTCGGCGGTGGCTGGGTCATATCCCCGACAGCTCTCGGGCGGGATGAAGATGCGAGTGTCGATCGCACGAGCGCTGGCGACACGGCCGAGCATTCTGCTGATGGATGAGCCGTTCGCCGCTCTGGACGAGATGACGCGGGATCGCATGAACGAAGAGCTGCTGCGCCTGCAGCGGGAGCACAGATGGACCGTGGTTTTCGTCACGCATTCTGTGGCGGAGGCGGTGTTTCTGTCGTCGCGCGTCGTGGTTCTTGCGCCGCACCCGGGGCGCATTCAAGAGGTGGTGACGGTGGTCCTGGAGCCGGAACGAACCAACGAGACGCGAGCTTCGGAGAGTTTTGAAGGCGAGGTGTCCCGGGTGTCGAAGATTCTGCGCGGAGCACACAACGCATGAAGGGGCACTTCCTGACTGCGCTGAATGCCCTGGCTGTGTTCGCGGTGCTCGTCGGAGTGTGGCAGGCGTTTGCCTGGATCTCGGGAACTCCGGCGTATGTTCTGCCTACTCCACTGGAGGTGGCGAAGGCAATCGCCGAGCGCCATGCGACCCTCGTTGACTCACTGCTGATTTCGACGACCTCGGCGGCGGGAGGCCTGGCCCTCAGCATCGTCGCGGGAGTCGGTGTGGCAATGATCTTTGCGCAGTGGCCATGGCTGCGGCGGATGTTGTATCCCTATACGATCCTGCTGCAGACAGTGCCCATTATCGCCATTACTCCGCTGATTATTTTGTGGATGGGATCCGGCACCTGGCCGGTGACAGTGGTGACCTTCATCATCTGTCTCGCTCCGATTATCGCGAATACCACGCAAGGGCTCATCAGCGTGGACGAGAATCTGATCGATCTTTTCCTGATGCATAAAGCGTCACGAGCGCAGATCCTATTCAAACTGCGACTGCCACACGCGATGCCGTACATGTTTGCCGGGATCAGGATCTCGGCGGGGATTGCCGTGATTGGCGCCATTACCGGCGAGTGGTTTGCAGGGTCGAGCCGTGTAGGCCAGGGCGGGCTCGGTTACTCGATTATGTATGCAAGTTCCCAGCTGCAGACCGCCTATTTGTTTGCACTGGTGATTGCGGCGACGGTGCTGGGATTTTCGTTCTTTTTTATGGTGATGTCTGTGGAGTGGTACGTTCTGCATAACTGGCACGAATCGAAGCGAAATGCGAGAGCGGAATAGAGAGTGGTGAGTTATGCTGCGGCTGGAATCGGAGACGGGCTGGTGGCTGATAACGCATCCGGACCACGCGCGGCTTGCGGGGGCGTTTGCGGAGGCTTGGGGGAACGAACAGTTTTCGGTGCCTGAACCGCGGAGCAACGTGCTGCTGGGCATTCGTTGTCATGACGACGGGTGGGCTGCTCGCGACGCTGCTCCGCAGATTACGAAGGAAGGCAAACCGTCGGCGTTCTCGAGCGAACTTGTCGGGAAATACTCGGCATTTGAGGAAATCGACTTAGAGGGTTATCTGGCAGTGCGGGAGCGGGCGGTGCGGCTGATGGCTGACGAGGACGCGTACGCCGGGCTGTTGGTGGCCATGCATACCTATAATCTACTCACAGAGCGGGCGGATCGTTCGACCATTCAGCCTGACCAATTGTCCTTACTGGACGGCTTTCTCGCTGCGCAGCGGAATTTTCAGCAGGAGTTGCTATGCCGGATCCGATCGGACGGCTTTTCAATGGAGGAGACCGCTGACGATCGCCTTCGCGACCATTTTCGACTGCTGCAGGCGACGGATAACCTATCGCTTTTGAGTTGCGTGAGCTACACGCAACCGGCGACGCTGCTGCATCCCTTGCCGCTTCGGGACGGGACTTATGCGGACATTCGCGTCGAGCCGATGGGAAAGCGGTGGTTTCGGCTTATCCCTTATCCTTTTTCCCAAGGTGCACTGAGCTTCGAGTTTCCGGCGAGGCATATTGAAGGCAGAGGTTTCAGTAGCGCGGGAGAACTTCAGGAGAGGCTTGCGTCGGCAGCTGTTTGTCATCTGGCTGTGAAGGTCAGCGCATGAAGCGGGCTGGCGTCAGGCACAAAGGTAGGCGGCCCGAAGGCCGCCTTAAGTGTTTTCGCTCACATCTTTCAGAAGTTGAGATGGAGAGACATCTGAATCTGGCGGGGGCTGCCGATGGTGTGCTTCACGACTCCGAGTCCCGTCGGGCAACTGTAGAAGGTGTTGGAGGGGGCACTGTTCGATTGGCACTGCTGCGGAGTGGGCGCGACCTGACTATAGGAGCTGGCCGTATCGGGTGCGTTGTTGTAGGCAGCGTTCTGGGTGACTTCATCGGTTGGAATGTCGAAGCTGGTAGTGTTCGACACGTTGTAGACGTCGAAGGTGTAGCGGATGGCGTACCTGTCGCTCAACTGCAGCGTCTTGACCAACGAGGCATCGGCGCGCTTCTGGAAGGCCTGGCGGAAGATATTGCGCTCGCCACTGGTAAAGGTGGTTTCGAAGTTATCGCCCTGGGGGACGCCATCGGTGCCGGGCGAAACCAGAGGCAGTGTGAAGCAGGATGCCTTGAGGGCTGCGCCACCGCCGGTTGCGTTGTTATAAAAGGCGCCGGAGTGACCGGTTAACGCGGTCTTGGCGTTGCAGCCTGGAGCGAGGGGAACGATGGGGTTGGTGATGCCGTCGAACGTGCTGTAGTAAAGACTGCCCACCGCACCGGAGAAATCGATGATGCTGTAGGGTTGACCGCTCTGGATAATAGCAATGCCGGTGAGCGACCAGTCGTCGAGCACCTTACCGGAGAGGGCATTCTCGTTGTGGAGCTTCGGCAGAACGAAGCCGTAGGTAAAGTTGAGCACGTGCTTGCGATCGAAGTCGGACGATCCGTAGCCGCTGCGAAGGTTATTAGGATTGTTGCCGTTGTAGAAGAGGCCAAGAGCGCTTTGCTCGTCGGTGGCGTGCGAAAAAGTGTAAGAAACGCCGGTCTGGAATCCGTAGCGGAGGCGCTTTTCGAGATGTGCCTGCAGCGCATTGTAACTAGAGACACCGGCGGCCGTGTAGGATTCGGACTCCGAGGAGTAGCCGATGTAAGGAACACGAAGGTCGACGTTCCCGCCTTCGTAGTTCTGCTGCATCGGTCCATAGGTACAGCTTGCGTCGTTGTTCACGCAGATGGGGAAAAACGTCACGGGACTGTACACCGTATAGCCGTAGCTGAAATCCTGGGTGGCTGTGCCCCCGGGGTGCGTGGGGCTGCCCGGAGTGGCAAGCTGTGCCTGGTTGAAAGGCAGGGGGATGACCTGGTGACGTCCAAGATTGCCCACATAACCGAGATCGATCATCAGGTCGTTGCGGGGCTGCCACTCCAGATCGAGCGTGAAGTTGATGGAGTAGGGCAGCTTGTTCGCGCGGTTGTAGTCGCCAAGAGTGAAGGGCTGGGCGCCGTTGATGATGCTGGCGGCATTCGGCAGAAAGTTGGTGAGGTCAGCGGCGCTCGGGCTGGATGGGGGAGCGAGGGGGTTGGGACCCCAGGGTTGAGCCAGGTTATACGGCAGCGTATTGCCGTCCGCCGGGCTAAACGCCGGGAGGCCACAGATGGGAATGTAGTAGTTATACAGAAAGCTGGTGTTGCCGTAAGGCGACGCGGTGTAGGGGCAGGCTTGGGCGGTGACAAAAGGGGGGGTCTGGCTGACGCCGAAAGGACCGCCGGCTACCTCGCCGGCAGCGTAGCCTGGGGAAAAGTAGGTGTAGAGTTCGCCGCGATCATAGTAGAAGCCGGTGCCGCCGCGGACGACGAATTTATCGTGGAGCAACGACGGCTGCCATGCGAAGCCCAGGCGCGGCGCGACGCCCCACTGGCGGCCGGTCAGAGTGGTATTGCTGACGCCCTTGGTCCCGTTGACATTATTGCCGGCGATGATGAAACCCGGGTCGGTAATGGTGTCAGAGCCAGTATTGTAACTATAGGCTGAGGGATCGAAATTATAAATGCGCCCGTATTTCTCAGTGAGGCCACCGTTCCAGTCGTAGCGAACGCCAGCCGTAACGCTGAGGTTGGCCCGCACCTGGTATTTATCCTGCAGGTAGAGCCCGGTCTGATTGGCGCGGTAATAGCGGTTGGCGTTGCCCTGAAGGAAGTCGGTGGCTACAAAGCCGTCAGTGGAGTACGGAGACACCCAGTTCATGGCATAAGTGGAGAAGTCGGGAGTAGCCACGGCGCCCTTACCTGTGCGCAGGTCGCGGATATTGAGTTGGGTATACGACCAGCTGCCGCCGAAGGTGACGGAATGGACTCCCTTGGTCCAGATCGCGTTGGCCGACGGCTGAATGCGGTTCTGGAAGACGCCGGTGAAGGCGCCCTGGTTCGCTGAGCTGGGTCCGATATTCAGCATCTGCTGGGGAAGCTCGTAGCCGTACTCGCCGAGAGTGTCGACGATAGTGATGCCGGGAAAATAGGAGCCAAAAGCGGAGGTCATGGCGGCAAGCGGTGATCCGCTCTGGCCGGGCGCCCAGGGCTGGTCGTTCGTGCTGTAAGCCTTTTCTCTGAGTACGCCAAGGGTTTCGGTAAGGCTGAAGTTGGGCCGGAGGCTCTGTATGTTCGTGATGGTGGCTACCTGCGATCCGGCGTCCATGTGCTCGGTGAAACCGGGCACGCTCGAAGTTCCGTACGGGGAGCTATTGGGATCGTGCTGGTAGAAGTACTTCAGGCTCACCAGGTCTTTCGTCGAGGCGTTCCAGTCGATGTCGCCAACACCTTGATCGGCAAGGAAATACGAAGTGCCCAACTCGAAGGCGTTGGAGGGCGAAAGTGGATCGGGAATGTGGCCGTTGTCGTTGGGAATGAGCCACTGACCGTTGGGTAGCTTGGCCTGGAAGAGCGCAAGGCCGACGGGATTGGCGGCCCAGTCGGAAGGGCCGACGGTGAAGCCGTTTGCGGCGTCTTCCCCGGGCCAGTTGTTGTCGACAATCGTGGCCAAGCCTGCGGGGGTGCGATTTGTATCGCTGAGGCCCGGAGGAACGGCGATGAGTGTATCTCCTGTTTCCTGGTCGGAGATATGCAGGTGTTGATATCCGAGGAAGTAGAAGAGCTTGTCCTTAATGAGAGGACCGGCGAGCGTGCCGCCCGCGATATAGCGATGCAGCTCGGGATTCTGATCCTCTGCCGGGATACCGGAGTTGTTCTTGAAGAAGAAGGGCGCGGCGTTGATCCAGTTGGTCCCGCGGTGGCCGTAGAGGCTCCCGTGCACGGCGTTGCTGCCGGAGCTGGTGCTCATGTCGATGTGCGCGCCGCTGGCTGAACCCTGCTGCGCGTCATACATGGAGGCGTTGACGCGAACCTCCGACAGCATCTCCGGTGCCGGCGTGGGGAGGGAATTACCGATGGAGAGATAGACCGACGACGCGCTGGGCTCGACGCCGGCGCTGGTGGTGCCGCTGCTGGCGCTGCCGCCGGTGTTATTCACGACGCGTGCGGATTCCACCTGGCTGGTGCTCTTGCCGTTGAAGAGATTGCTGGCGTCGACGCCATTCAGCAGAAAGGCATTGGAGGTGTCACGCTGACCATTGGCCCAGATAGGTGCGTTGCCGAGGCCGCTGTTGGATCCTGTACCGCCGGGAAGTTCGGCGTTGACGCCGGGCGAGAGGATGGCGAGCCCGGTGAAGCTGCCAGTGGGCAGCGGGATGGTGTCGATCTGCGCTTTATCGAGGACGTAGCCGTTCGTCGTGTCGACAGTGTTGAGCAACGGCGAGGCTTCGACGGTGACGGACTGACTGACCTGGCCGACTTTCAGGAGGGCATTGACGCTGGCTGTGCGATCGGCCTGAACCAGAATTCCGGGAAATTTCTGCGACTCGTATCCCTGGTTGACGACGCCGATGGTGTAAGTGCCGATGGGGAGATTAACCAACGTATAGACGCCTTCCCCGTTGGTCGTTGCCATGCGAGTAAGGCCCGTCTGCTCGCCTGTGGCCGTGACCGAAGCTCCGGCAACAGCCGCTCCGGAGATGTCAGTGACCTGGCCTGTGATGCCGCCCAGAGTTTGCTGGGCATGGATGGCGAGGGGAACAGCAACGCAGAGTACGAGGAAAAGCCAGAGCACTGGAGCCAAGCGCCTGAACATCGATAAATGCCTCCTCAAAAGGTGTAGAAAAAGTCCTGGCCGCGCCCGAAAAAGTGGTGCGGCGGCTGCGTGGTGCAGTCTTTAAAGCAGTTTGTTTGAGACTAGAGCGGCTGCGAGAAACAAAGGAGCCGAGTCGACAAGGACTTTCAGGAGAGCATAGCCCAGGGATCGCTCCAGCCCAAGGGAAAAAAAATAGGAAGAGTGGAAAAAGTGATACGGGAAATAAATTCTGGCTATGGCACGGAGTCAGGGAGGACGGAAACATGCGCCGCGACGATGCGCCATCCTTCCGGCAGCCGCACCCAGGTCTGACTTTGGCGCCCACGAACGGTTCCGCTTGCAGTCGGGCGGGAAAACTCGAGGCAAATCTCACCGAAATCCCGCCCGAAGGTGGCGATTTCGAGGCGCTCGATCGTGCGGGCGAGGTTCACAGGCGACCGGCTTTTGCGGAACGCGGCGATCTCTTCGATCCCGTGCAGATTTTCGGTGACTCCGAAGCGAATGGTGCGCGCCGAGGCCCAGAACATCGCCGTCAACGTTTCGACTTCGTTCTTGACGAGGGCGGATTCATAGCGCGGATAAAGATCAGCGAGTTCGCGCACTACTGCGGGATCGTTGATGAGCATCAGAAGAGTCGTCTTTCGGGAAGGATATGTTTGGCGATAGCCGCGCTGACGGTGATCATGGGTTCGTTCACCACCTGGCTGAGGCGGAGATGCATGGCGATGCTGCACAAAATGTAGGCGTGCACGTCGGTGAATCTCCAGAGGCGCATCAGCAGATCGACCATGCGCGATGTGGCGTTGCGGGCGCCGCGGAGCGGGTCTTCGTCGGATTCGATCACGATCCAGGATTCGGAGTTGGTGGAATTCGGTAGCTGGGCCGATTCGATCAGGGGCGCGGAGAGTGTGTGGCCATGGTGCAAATGAAAGCGGAGACTCACCTCGAGCGGGCATTCGATGCCATTGATGCAGACCTCGCCATCGCCCTGAGCGGCGTGGCCGTCGCCGCAGGAAAAGAGTGCGCCGGGGTTGAAGACCGGGAAGTAGAGTCGAGCTCCCGCGCAGACCTCACGCACGTCCATGTTGCCGCCGAAGGCGCCGGGCGGACGGGTGCGGAATTCGCCATCGAGTTCGGGGGCGACGCCCATGACGCCGCAAAAGGGGCGCAGCGGAACGACGGCCGGAGCCAGAGAACGGGTCTCATGCGGGAGCAGTTCCCAATGAAAGAGAAAGGGTTCGCGAAAGCGATCCTTGAGAAGGCCGAGGCCTTCAACGATGGTGGAATATCCCCAGCCGTGGTGCGTTACTTCGACAATCTCAATCTCGAGCACATCGCCGGGTTCGGCGCCGCGAACGAAAACGGGGCCGGTGAGCGCGTGAATGCGTCCTCGGTCAATGCCGGAAAGCTGCTCCAGTGTCATTCCAGGACGGACCTGGCCGCCGGCAGCTTCGACGCACTGGAAGTGGACGGTGTCCCCGGGGTCGATTTCGAGGCGAGGCGGCAGAGCGCGATTCCAGCGCGAATGGGTCGGCTCAGCGGCGAGAACGTGCTCGGTCATCGCACCGCTACAACCATCTGGAGTTCGACGATGGCGTTGCGCGGTAAGGCGGCGACGCCAATCGCCGCGCGCACGTGGCGGCCGGATTCACCGAAGACTTCGACCAGCAGATCCGAGGCGCCGTTGATGACCCTGGGGGAATCGGCGAATCGCGATACGGTGTTGATGTAGCCATTGACGCTGACAATGTGCTCGACGCGGTCGAGCGTGCCGAGCGCCTGACGGATGACAGCGAGCTGGGTGAGGGCGCAGCGACGGGCGGCCTCGCGTCCTTCTTCGACGGTGCGGTCGGCGCCGACGATTCCGGTGAGGACGCCGTTCTCGTCCGAGGAGATTACACCCGCGAGAAAGAGCAGCGAACCAGCCTGTTTGGCCGGCAGGTAATTGCCGCCGGGCGCGGGAGGCAAGGGAAGTAAGATTCCCAGCGTAGTCAGCCGCTTTTCCGGAGTCTCCTCGGGGGTCATTGCGGTTCACTCTACCATGCCGCGATTTTTCCTTCGGCTGGCATCGGCGTCGTTTAGGATAAGCCGCATGCGATCCGGAATTCTTATTTTCTGTGCGGCGCTGCTGGGCGCAGCCATCCCGGGGACTGCGCCGCAACGGATTCCGCTGGCCGCGCAGCGAACCTCGCCGCAGGACCTGGAAATTTCTGGGGATGTGCCCGGAATTCCGCAGGGTGGGAAGCGGTTTGTGGGCTATGCGGACCTGAGCCGGCTGACGCAGGTGACGTTCACCGTAAAGAATGACGAGAATTTTTCTGACCCGGTTACGCTCACCGGCGTCTCTCTCGATGCAATCATGGCAGCCCTGGGTGTCAACGCTGGAACACAAATGATTGTCGCGAGTGCCGACGATGGTTATGAGGCGCACTACATGGCGGAGTATCGGGCCGCGCACCATCCATTTCTGGTGCTTCGCATCGGTGGACAGGAGCCGGCAAAGTGGCCGAAGGGACCGAATGGCGAGAATTACGGGCCGTATCTCATTTCTCATCCGACCTTCTCGCCTGCGTTTCACGTTCTCGCGCATAAGGATGAGGCGCAGATTCCCTATGGCGTAGTCGGGTTGCGGTTCCTCGACGAAGCGGCCCTGCTGAAGGAGCTGCGTCCCCCTGGGGCGGGGTCCGCCGCTTCACCAGCGATGCAGGGATACCGAATCGCCGTGCAGAATTGTCTCCGCTGCCATCGTGAGGGGGACATTGGCGGCACGAAGTCGCCCTTTGGCTGGCCGCAGATGGCGTTGATCGCGCAGGGCAATCCATCTGCGTTTGGCAAATACGTCGTGCGGCCGAATTCCGTGAATCCAGAGGCGAATATGCCCGCCAATCCGGATTATGACGCGGCGACCATTGCAGCACTCACAGCCTATTTCCGCAGTTTTGCACCCGGAGAGAAACCATGATCCTGCGACTGTCAAAGACGCTGCTCGTGGCAGCGGTCGCGCTCTATTGCACGCTGGTGTTCTTCAACAATCTGACCGATTACGGCTCGGATTACGCGTTTGTGCACCATGTGCTGCTGATGGATTCCACATTCCCGGGTAACCACGGGATGTGGCGCGCGATCCACCCGTTGTGGATTCATGCGGTCTTTTACGGCGTCATCATCGCCTGGGAAGGCGTGACGATGCTGCTGACCTGGGCTGGAGCCATTGGACTTCTGCGCGCGGTGGGCAAGCCGGGCACGGCGTTCCAGGACGCGAAGACGCTGGCCATTGCGGGGCTGACGTTGAGCCTGTTGATGTGGTTCGTGGCCTTTCTCTGCATCGGGGGCGAGTGGTTCCTGATGTGGCAGTCGCAGACGTGGAACGGGCAGGAGGCTGCGTTTCGGATGTTCGTGGTGGTGGGGGTGATCTTTCTGCTGCTGGTAATGCCGGAGGCGGATTGAAGGGCCTCCGGCTGCATCTCCGCCGGTCCCGTAAAATGGAAATGTGAGAGAAGCACTGGAGATACTACGAGCCGCTCCTGCCGAGAAGGCACAGGCTCGGCCGCGCGTGGGGTTTGTTTCGCTGGGATGCCCGAAGAACCTGGTCGACAGCGAAGTGATGATGGGGCTGCTGGATCGCGCCGGCGCAGAGATGACTCCCAACGCCGAGGCCGCCGACATTCTGGTGGTGAACACCTGCTCGTTTATCGATAAAGCGAAGCAGGAGTCGGTGGATGCGATCCTGGAAATGGCGCGACTGAAAACGTCGGGCTCGGCGCGGAAGCTGATCGTGGCCGGATGCCTGGTGGAGCGCTATCGCGACGAGATTCAGAAGAACATTCCTGAAGTGGACGCGGTGGTGGGGACGGGCGAGCTGGAGAAGATTCTCGCCGCTGCCGGGCTCGATTTGCCTGCGCTGGAGTCAGCAGCGGCGTCGCCATTCAACATTCTCTCGTCGAATGGTCACGCTGACGTTCGCTCCGGGCGCGAATCTCTGGCGGGAACCCACAAAGTCGAACCCGAAGCCGCGCGTTTCCGAGCGGAAGGGAATCGGCGCGAGGAGCAGGGGCGATTTTCCCGCGTGGTATGGGATGGCGCTGCGCCCCAGCTGCCGCAGTATCTTTACGACCACACCACTCCCCGGCTGCGGGCGACAAAGAGCGCGTCGGCCTACATCAAGATTGCAGAAGGCTGCGATCATCCTTGCAGCTTCTGCGTGATCCCGAACCTGCGCGGGAAGTTTCGCTCGCGGCGGTTCGAGTCGGTGGTCGTCGAAGCGGAGGCTCTGGTGGCCGAGGGTGTGCGGGAGATTACGCTCATCGGCCAGGATACGACCTGCTACGGCGAGGATCTTGGGCTGAAGGATGGTCTGGCGCTGCTGCTGGATCGGCTGGCGCGGATTGAGGGGCTGACCTGGCTGCGGTTCCTGTATGCCTATCCGAACCGGATCACCGGGCGGCTGCTGGAGACGATCGCGAAGCACGAGAACATCTGCAAGTATCTTGATGTGCCGCTGCAGCACGCCTCGGCGCCGGTGCTGAAAGCGATGAAGCGCGGCGGCGGGGCGGAGATTTTCCTGAAGATGATCAAAAAGGCACGAACGGCGATGCCGGGGATCGCGCTGCGCACGTCCTTCATTGTGGGATTTCCCGGCGAGTCGGACGCGGACTTTGAGGCGCTTTGCGATTTTGTTGTCGAAGCGAAGTTCGACTGGCTTGGGGTGTTTGCCTATTCCGATGAGGAAGGGTCGAGGTCGATTGAGCTCGGAGCGAAGATTCCTAAGCGCGTCATCGAGCAGCGCCGGCGCGCACTGATGAAACTGCAGAAGGGAATCAGCCGTCAAGCGATGCGAGCCCGTGTGGGGCGGACGTTCGACGTGCTGATAGCGGGCGAGTCGGAAGAGACGCCTCTGTTGTGGGAGGGGCGGACGCAGTTGCACGCGCCCGAGATTGACGGAACTGTGTATGTGAATGATTTTGGTCCGTTTGGGGCGCTGACGCCGGGCCGGTTTTATCGTTGCGAGGTGACGGAGGCGCACGACTACGATTTGGTGGCGCGCGTCGTAGGCGAGACCTCAGCAAGCGGCCGTGACGTGGAGACAGAGGAGCTTGCCGGCGCGGGAGTGGGGTTGTGAGTCCGAGGAACACAATTTTGCGTTGCCCGACCTGCCGCGAAGTGGTTGCGGACCAGGGCGAGAATTTTCCGTTTTGCAGCGACCGGTGTCGGCTGATCGATCTGGGCAAGTGGGCCAGCGGGGGCTATCGCATCTCATCGCCCATCCTCGATCCTGAAGTGCTCGAGGGGCTTGGCGGCGATCCGCAACCGCACGGGGAGCATGACGAAAAGGAGTGAGTTGCGCCCGCCGGGCGTGCGGATTCACGAGGGAGGAGCGACGGCGGTACCCGTGGCGAGGACAAGCTGGGCGTGGATTGTCGGGACATTTTTCGGGATTGGGCGGCTGAAGCCGGGGCCGGGCACATGGGCATCGCTGGCGGCGTTGGCGCTCTGGTACATCGGGCTGGATGCGGCGCGTCTTTCCGGTTGGTCAGCCGCGTTAGTGACTCTGGCGGGCGCGCTGGTTGTGGTGTTGATCGGGATTCCGGCGAGCACGATCGTCGAGCGGGAAAGCGGGCACACAGATCCCGGATTTGTGGTGATCGATGAGGTGGCCGGGCAGTGGGTAGCTCTGGCGATTGCTCCCTTGGACGTCGGCCACGGGCTGCTGGCTTTCGCATTGTTCCGTTTCTTCGATATTGTGAAGCCGTGGCCGGTGCGCTCCCTGGAGCGGCTGCACGGTGGGACCGGGATCGTGCTGGACGACGTCGCCGCGGGGGCGTACGGTCTGCTGGTGATGTGGCTGGTGCGGATGTGGTGGTGAGGCAAAGCAAATCGGTGGGTTAGCAACAGCGAATGGTGCGCATTCTTAAATCGGAATCGAGCTCGGCCCCCAGGATCGACGTGGTGTCGCCGGGAGCGGCGTTGCCAGGCGGCGAGGTAGAGGTTCAGGGCGCAAATCTCGGCGCGGTCGCCACGGCGAATGGCGACAAGAGCCGCGTGGGCGGCGCGGAGTGGCGGCGGCCCGTGGCGATGCTCGGGGATCTCGCCGCGCCTGTGCTGCTGAGCCGGGCCGCGCGGCTGACGCTGCGCGTGCCCGAGGAGGCCGAGTCGGGGCGGCTGCGCATTCTGCAGAACGGAGCCCAGAGCAATGCCGTGGAAGTGCGCGTGGCGAGTTTGATTGCCACCGGCCTGCATGCGGTGGCCAACCCGGTAATGGATCACTCGGGCAACATTTACGTCACCTTCTCCGGGCAGCGGGGGCAGGAGACACCCGTCTCCGTGTTTCGCATCGAGCGCGACGGCGAAATGCGTCCGTTTGTGCGCGGCATCATGAACGCGACCGGGCTGGCAGTGGACTATGAGGAGAACCTCTACGTTTCATCGCGCCACGAAGGCAAGGTGTATCGAGTAGCGAAGAACGGCGCGGCCACGGTGTACGCCGAAGGGATGGGTGTGGCGACCGGAATCGCGTTCGATCCGGATCAGAACCTCTATGTGGGGGATCGCAGCGGGACCATCTTCAAGATTGCACCGGACCGGCAGATTTTCGTCTTTGCCACGCTGGAGCCGAGCGTGGCGGCTTATCACCTGGCTTTTGGCCCGGATGGAACGCTGTATGTGACGGGGCCGACCACGTCGAGCTACGACGCGGTGTATGCGATCAATCGCGATGGCGATATCGGCGTCCTGCATCGCGGGCTGGGTCGCCCGCAGGGCGTAGCGGTCGACGTGGCGGGCAACGTCTATGTAGCCGCGTCGCTGCGTGGCCGCCGGGGCGTCGCCATGATCTCGCCGCAGGGGGAGGCTTCGCTGGCGGTATCCGGGCCGGGAATTGTGGGCTTCAACTTCGTGCCCGGCGGCGTGGCGCTGATTGCCACGACCACCTCGATTTATCATGTGGCGCTGGGTGTAGAAGGTTGGCGGGTGCTGTGATCGCTGAAGCATGAGCGGTTTGATTCCCGAGCAGGGAATCCCTGGAGATCGATGAACGCGGAGATCATCGCGGTTGGGTCGGAAATGCTCACGCCGTTCCGCCAGGATACCAACTCCCTGTACATCACCGAAAAGCTGAACGAACTGGGGGTCGTGGTCGACTTTAAGACCATTGCCGGCGACCGGCTGAAACAGCTGGCGGACGCGGTGCGGCACGCGCTGGGCCGTGTGGACATGGTGGTTGTATCCGGCGGCCTGGGTCCGACCGAAGACGACCTCACCCGGGAAGCGGTGGCGGAGGCGCTCGGAGTGCGGGTGAAACGTGATCCAGAGCTGATTGCGCATCTCTATGCACGCGCAGCGGCGCGGCGGATGACGATCACGCGGAATAACGAAAAACAGGCGGACGTGATTGAAGGCGCGACTATGTTGCCGAACCATCTGGGCTCGGCGCCGGGGCAGTGGCTGGACACGGTGGTCGGGAAGCATCGCAAGCTGGCCATGCTACTGCCAGGTCCGCCGCACGAACTGAAAGCGATGTTCGAGGAACAGTGCCTGCCGCGGTTGCGGGAGATTGTGCCGAAGAAGCACATTGCAACGCGCGTGCTGAAGGCGGCGATGATCGGCGAGTCGACGGCGGATGCGAAGATTGCCCCGATTTACACCCAATACAAGGACGTTGAGACCACCATTCTCGCCCATTTGGGAGACATCGAGCTGCGCCTGACGTGCTCGAAGCCGATTCCGGATCTGGCGCAGACGCGGGTCGATGAGCTGGCGGGCAAGATCGAAGAGGAGCTCGAAGACTTCGTCTATTCTTCGCAGGGCGAAACGCTGGAGCAGATTGTTCTGTATTACCTGGAGATGCGCGGGGCGACTCTGGCCGTGGCCGAGAGCTGCACGGGCGGCATGGTGGCTGAAAGGCTAACCAGCGTGAGCGGCAGCTCACGTTCGTTTACCGGAGGCGCCGTGGTCTACAGCAATCGGCTGAAGACCGAGCTGGCGGGGGTCGATCCGCAGCTGATCGCGCAGTACGGGGCGGTGAGCCGGGAAGTTGCGGTGGCGCTGGCAGATGGTATTCGGGAGCGGTGCGGCTCCACGCTGGGGCTCGGAGTCACCGGTATTGCGGGTCCCACCGGTGGCACCGACGAGAAACCAGTGGGGCTGGTTTATGCGGCGGTCAGCGACGCCGACGGCACAGCGTGGGTGGAGAAGCGCTTTTCGGGCGATCGAGCCGGCGTGCGGTTCTACGCGAGCCAGCAGGGGCTGGATCTGGTCAGGCGGAGATTGATGTAGCGATGGAGCGCGGACCGAAGCACCCATAAATCCTCAAAGTAATTGCCTAACCGCCTGGCGGGGCGCGCTGTCTCATGTGCATGCCCGAATTTAGGTTGGGGCTTTGCCTGGAGCGGGCTCGTTGGTAAAAAAGTTTGCTCACCCTCTTGCGCTGGGCACCGTCTTATGTGTTACAGTGAGTAACACTATGACGAGTAACACTCCATCGAACCATGATCCAGCCGAGCTGGGAGAGCTGGAACGCGACATCCTGGGCATTGTGTGGCGGCTGCAGAAGGTGACGGCCGAAGAGGTTCGCGAAGAGGTGCAACGTCCGCTGAAGGACTCCACGATTCGCACCGTCCTGCGCCGGCTGGAAGAGAAGGGGTACCTGGCGCACTCGGTGGACAACCGCACGTTTAT
>Ga0182018_10001824_pt1 | contig 23010 bp, 22 predicted proteins | sample 812P2MmetaG_FD_120490 | JGI IMG/M metagenome (GOLD analysis project Ga0182018, IMG submission 120490) | Permafrost microbial communities from Stordalen Mire, Sweden - 812P2M metaG | ecosystem: Environmental > Terrestrial > Soil > Wetlands > Permafrost | place: Sweden: Stordalen | collected...
CGAGGCCGGATGGATCTCGGGATCGTGCTTCTTGGCGCGCCGTGCCGCCATGGAGGAGCTGGGCGGTTTCGACGAGGCGTACTTCATGTACAACGAGGACATGGACCTGTGCTGGCGGGCCCACCAGGCGGGGTGGGGGATTGGCTTTGCCGGGGCGGCCGGAGTGACCCACGTGCAAGGGGTGAGCACCGCCCGCCACCCGTACCAGATGATGCTGGCGCATCATCGCTCCGCGTTGCGCTTCACCGTCCGGACGACCTCGGGATGGCAGCGGTTGGCGTTGCCCCTGGCGGCGGGCGTGCTCGGGCTGCGCCTGATCATGGCGAGCGCCCGCCTGGCCTTGCAGGGACAGTAGGCGCATGCGTTGGACCGCCCTGTTACTGAGCCTCGCCGCCGCGCTTGCCCTTGTGGTGAGCGCGTGCACCGCCGGCTCGGCGGCCGTTGCCCGGGTGCACGTCGAGCCGCTGGTCAATTTCGCGCTGCCTCCTGCCGGAGCGGGTTGTGGTGGGGCCACCGCACTGGGGGGAGGAGCCGAGCGCATTCCGATCACGGTGAGCACGGTTGCCGGCCAGGTGGCCGAAGCGGTCAACGTCTGCATCGGGGGCCAGGGACCTTTTCCCTTCATCGTTGATTCCGGCGCGGGGGAGTCGATCATCGACGCCCATCTGGCGAAGCGCCTGCACCTTGCCCACGACGGCGCCGAGAGCGCCTTTGCCGGCGTCGGGTGCATCGGCACGGCCCGACCGGTGAAGGTGGCCGCATGGTCGGTGGCCGGCGTCGCCCTCGCCCCGCAAGCGCTCACCGCAGCGACGCTCCCGGACTTCGGGACGAAGGGAGAGCCGGTCGGCCTGCTCGGTTCCGATGTGATGAGCCGCTTCGGCGCGGTGCGCCTCGACTTCGTGGCCCAGACCCTCACTTTCGGAGGCCCCGAGGGCCCACCGAGCACGAATGAAACGCCCAACGTACGCGGTCCGGTCGGGCCGGCGCCCTCGACCGTGCTGACGGACGGGCACGTCGGCACCACCGTGCCCCTGACCGTGGTGCTCACGCCGGGGGACATCTCCCTCAACGTCGCCCTGCGCTTCGGCCGGGGGTCGGCCCACACCTTCGTGGTCGACACCGGGTCGTCGCAGTCGGTGGTGGCCGACGCCCTGGTCAAGTCGGCCCATCTCGCCCACACGGACCTGGCCCAGCGCCAGACCACCGTGTGCTCCACCATCACCGCGCCCTTGGTGCGCAGTGGCCGCTGGTCGATCCCCGATGTGACGCTGCACCCCCAGCTCCTCGGCGCGGCCAACTTCGGCCCGATTGGCTCAGGCGGGTTGGCCGGACTGCTCGGCTCCGACCAACTCAAGCGATTTGGCTGGGTGATCTTCGACTACAGCGGCGGCCGGTTGGTCCTGGGCTGAGGGACGGTCCCGGCGACGCCTCCTCGCTTACTCGGGTCCGGAAAGACCGAGCATGGCCGTGACACCATGGTCGCGCCCCGCCGTGTAGCCACCATCGACCGGCAGGGCGTGGCCGGTGATGAAGGATGCATCGTCGGAGAGCAAGAAGGCCGCGGTGGCTGCGATCTCTTCAGGACGGCCCATGCGCTGCAACTTGTGCTGCGCCACGACGTCCGCCAGCGTGGCCTCCATTCCGGGCCCGCCGAAGATGCTGGCGGTCATCGGGGTGTCGATGAACCCGGGACATATGGCGTTCACCCGTATGCCCCGTCCGGCGTAGTCAATGGCCATGTTCTTGGTCAAGAGGACGACGCCCCCCTTTGACGCGCTGTAGGCACTGCCGCCCGCCGTACCCTCCAGGCCCTCGATGCTCGCGATCGTCACCAGCGCACCCCGTCGCCCCTCCACCGCAGGTTGCTGGAGCATCTGGGCCAGGACGTGCTTGGCCACGAGGTATGTCCCGGTGAGGTTGACGGCAATGACCCGCTGCCATTCCTCGAGTGGCAAGAGGTGGACCGGACCGCCGCCGGCGACGCCGGCCGCGTGGACGAGACCGGCCACTTCGCCGGTGAAGTCGACGGTGGCGCGTACCAGCTCTTTGACCGCGTCCTCGTGGGTGACATCGGTGTGGGTGAACGCCCAGTTGCCGCCGGTGCTCCCCGGTGGGTTCTCGCCGGGGGCTGCGATGTCGGCCCCCATGACCATGGCACCCTCGTCAATGAGCCGGGCCGCCGTGGCGCGGCCGATGCCCGACGCCGCGCCGGTGACGACGAATGTCCGCCCTTGCAGCCCTCGCACAATTGCCTCCTGGTTGGAGTTGCACCGCACCGATACAGGTTGCGTCGCACTAAACAGACTGATAGAAGTTGTTCATATGTCTAGTCGAGCCGGCACCGGTCTCGCCGGGGTGCGACCCGCGGTGGCCTTCGACGGCACGGAAGAACGCATATTGGCGGCGGCCGAGCTGTGCATGGCGCGGCTCGGCCTGTCCCGTCTTTCCATGACCGATGTGGCCACCCAGGCCGGTGTGTCCCGGGGTGCGATCTACCTGCACTTCGCGGACCGTAGGGCACTCGTCGATGCCGTGCTCACACGCGCCGCCACGCGATTCGTGGACAGCAGTGCCGAGCCGATCGGGCGGCGCCGCACCCTGGTGGGCCAGGTGGCGGAGGCCGCGGTCTTCATCCGCGAACATCTGGGTGACAACGTGCTCACCTTGCGCCTCCCCGCGGACGAGGAGTCCCTGCTGGCCATATTGCTCACGACCCGGTTGGAGCGCATGGTCGAGGAGTGGGTCGAATTCTGGCTCCCCTATCTGGTGGAGGCGGAAAAGCGCGGGGAGCTCCGCAGCGGCGTCGACCACCGGCAGGCGGCGGAATGGATCGTGCGCATGATGCTGTCATTCGCCGTGATGCCACCGGTGACGTTCGACGCCGATCGGCCTGACCGCGTCCGTGCCTTCGTACGCGCCTTCATCGTCGACGGGCTCGGGCCCGTTCCGACCCGCACCTTGGTAGAGACCGCCGCACAGAGAGGATAGACACCATGCAATTCGCCCTGTTCTACGAGATCCCCGTCCCCAAGCCCTGGGAGCCCGACAGCGAGCTCGTCGCCTATCGCAACACCCTCGAGCAAGCAGTGGCCGGTGACCGCTTCGGCTGGGATGCGTTCTGGACCGTGGAGCACCACTTCTTGCAGGAATACTCGCACTGCTCCAATCCCGAGGTGCTCTACGGCGCGATCGCGGCACGGACCGAGCGGATCCGGCTCGGCTACGGCGTGCGCCTCATGCCCAAGCCGTACAACCACCCGGTGCGCACGGCAGAGTCCGCGGCCGTCCTCGACCTTCTCTCCGGCGGCCGGGTGGACGTCGGGACGGGCCGCTCGGCCACGCGGGCCGAGTTGGAGGGCTTCGGCATCGATCCGGCTGAGAGCCGGCGCATGTGGGACGAGGCGATCCGTCACGTCGTGGGCTGCTGGACGAACGAGGAGTACGAGTTCTCCGGCGAGTACTGGCAGATGCCCCGGCGCCGGGTCCAACCCAAGCCCCTCCAGAAGCCGCATCCGCCCTTGTGGGGAGCCACCACCAGCGACGAAGGGCACGCCCAGATGGGTGCGCTCGGCCTCGGCCTGTGCTCCTTCGCCGTCGGCCTCCCCCCGTCGGAGGTGCAGCGCAAGATCGACATCTACCGTGCTGCCGTCACCTCGTGCAAGGAACCCATCGGCGCTTTCGTCAACAACCGGGCTGCCACCTTCACGATGGCGATCTGCGCCGCCAGGCGGGACGAAGCGATGGCGAAGGCCCGGGAATCATTCGAGTGGTACCCCAAGACGGGCGCCCGGCAGATCGCCACGCTCACGGATTGGATGGCCGAGCGGAACCAGGAACTGGGCACGTACTCCTATGCCGCCGATATGAAGAGCCACGACGATCAGGGACTGCTCGACCTCATCAGCCTGGAGTACCTCGTGGATTCCAATGCCTGCGTCCTGGGCACGCCCGAAGAGTGCATCGAGGCCTGCCGGCAGTACGAAGAGGCGGGAGTCGACTTGCTGCTGTGCCTGGTGAACCCGTACAAGATCTCCCATGAGGCGGTCATGCAGACCATCGAGCTGATGGGCACCGAGGTGATCCCCAAGTTCCGCTCCTGAGCGCGCCACGCCGTCCCGGGGGATTCTCGTTCCCGTCGCGCCGGAAGGTCGAGGCCTCCTCGAGGCCGGCCGGGCGAAGGGCGGCTAGGGGATGAGGGCGGCTAGGGGATGAGGGCGACCTTGCCCACGACGCGCCGGGCCAACAGGTCGTCAAGGGCGACGGACACCTGGTCGAGTGGGTAGGTGGCGGGGTGTACCGGTTCGATGCTCCCGGCAGAGACCAGCGCGAGGAGATCAGTCACCAGCGCCATCTGATCGTTGGGGTGCTGGAGGGACCAGATGCCCCAGTCGATGCCGAGCACAGTGCGGTTGCGCAGGAGCACCTGGTTCAGCGGAACGGCCGGTATGGAGCCGGAGGCAAAGCCGATCACCAGGTAACGACCACCGTCACCGAGCGCGCGCAGGGCCTGTTCGGCGGCAGGCCCGCCGATGGGATCGACCACGATGTCGAGGCCCGTGCCGCCGGCCCACTGGCGCGCCCGGTCCTTGATCGACTCGGACGCGGGGTCCATCACCGCTTCGGCCCCGGCCTCCAGGGCCGCAGTGCGCTTCGCCTCGCTCGAGGCGGCGCCCAGCACGCGGCAACCCAGGGCGCGGGCCACCGCGATGGCAGCCAGGCCGACACCACCGCCGGCCCCGAGCACCAGCACGCTTTGACCCGGCGCTGCGTGGGCCCGCTCGCGCAGGGCGAACAGGGATGTGCTGAAGCTTTGGGTGAAGGTGGCAGCCCGAGGCGCGTCGAGAAGCTCGGGAAGAGCAGAGAGCGCGAGCTCGGGGACCAGCGCGTGGCTGGAATATCCGCCGAGGCCGGTGCTGGCCATCACGCGCTGCCCGATGGTGAACCCCTCGACGGCGTCGCCCACGGCAGCGACGCGGCCCGCCACTTCACTGCCGGGGGTGAAGGGAAGAGCCGGCTTGATCTGGTATTGGCCGGCGACGAACAGCGCGTCCACGAAGTTGACCCCAGCCGCCTCGACGGCGACCAGTACCTGGCCGGGGGCCGGGGTCGGGGTCTCGCGCTCTTCGACGGTGAGGAGCGAGGGTGGGCCCAGCTCGTGGCAGATGACTGCTCGCACGGAGGGTCACGTTAACTGCGGATGGGCACGCTCACTGCCCTCCGTACCACCCGACGAAGGTGTTGAGCGCGGCGGTGCACAGCGCCACGTCAGCCGGTGGGAGGGTGCACGTGTCGAGCCAGCTCCCTGTCGCGCCGTGCGCGTCGTACAGCATCACCCCGTTGGCACCGTCGAGCCCACCCGACGGTTCGCCGTCGCCCGCGCGGCCGGATGGGTCCATGAAGGCCACGGTTTCTGCGTTGAGATTCTCCACCGCCTCGAAATCAGGTCGACTTTGGGGGCATGGCTGCTCGAACTCAGCCACATAACTACTCGCCGCGGCCGGGAAGAGCGGGCAGGCCTGTGCCACGGCACAGCCCGCACAACCGCCGGTCTGGGATCCGACGACGGCTTCGGTGCGCGAGGTGGGCGTCAACTTCCAGCCACCGCCGAAGGCGGAGCTCGGAGCGGTCTCCCCGGATGGAAAGACAGCAACCCCGCCACTGCCATCGGCCCCGTATTCGGCGCGACAAATCCAGCCCGCCGGCGCCAGCAGCTTCACGTACCCGCTCTGGTCAGTGTAGATGGCAAGTCGGCCCGCCACTGCCTGCGGCACGACGACGCTCTCAGTGGAAGGGGGCGAGCTCGTCGTCGACGGCGACGTCACCCCGTACGTCGTGGGGCAGACCACCACGTGCAGGGAGGCGGTGATCGACCCCGAGACCGTGCTCGAGGTGCTCGAGGTGTTCGAGGCCGTGTTCGACGTGCTCGAGCCGACCGCCGTACTCGAGGTGGGCGCCGTGCTCGTGGAAGACGTGGAAGACGTGGAGGCCGCGTGGGGCGTGGCCGGCGCATCACTGCACGCGGCGAGGCCGACCGCCAGCACTGCAACGAACAGGGCGGCAACAGCGATCCTGTGCATGGGCTCCCCTCTCATCGTGGCGACCGACTGACTGTTTCGTACCGAGCAGCCCTCGCTGGCACAGTATTGCGATGGAAAGGGCCTCGTGTTCCTCACGACCGAGTGGTCGGTTTGGTTGGCGCGATCAGCCCATAGGGGGCCTATTTCATCCCGGCGGTGCACCTCAGCCCCGGCGTGGACAACCTTCGAGTCCGACGGGCGTGAAACTGTATAGATGAGTGGGTGCAGCGGGATTGAACCCGATCTGGTCTGGGGGTACCGGGATTCACATGGCGGCGGTAGCGGCGAGATCCGAGCCCTGATGCCCGCGCGCGGGCTCGATGGCTTTGACCTGGCCTTCCCGGATCTCTACCGCCTGGCCTATCGGGTGGCCTTCCGCATCTTGGGCGACCGCGGGGATGCCGAAGACGTCGCCCAGGAGGCTCTGGCCCGTACCTCGGTCCGGTGGTCTCGCCTGGAGGACCGGCCCGAAGGCTGGGTGACTCGCGTCGCTTCGAACCTCGCCATTGACCGGTACCGGCGGCGCCGCCGGCCGGCGCTCCCGTTGAACGGCCCGGTGGGGATCGTCGATCCCCATCTGGGGGAACGGGGCGACTTGGTGGCCGCCCTGCGCCGGCTCCCCCGGCGGCAGCGACAAGCCGTGGTTTTGCGCTATCTCGGCGACCTGAGCGAGGCACAGACGGCCCTGGAGATGGGGTGTTCGATCGGCGCGGTGAAGAGCCACGGAGCCCGCGGGCTCACCTCGCTCCGGCGCCATCTCTCCGAATCGACGGGAGCGGGTGGGGACAATGTTTGGGCATCTTGACGATCCGCTCGGCGCGTCGCCGGGGGCGCGCGAGCTGGCCCGCGTGTTGCGGCGCGCCCATGTCATCCGGGCGAGGCGTCGTGTGGCAGCGGTGGCGGCCTGCGTGGTCGTCATCGTTGGATTCGCCGGGTACCTCGCGGGCCGCCCGCAGACGGTGCATATCTCGTCGACGGAGACGGGTTACCAGTTCAACGAGCTGAAGGGCCCTTTGGCGGTCGGCACGCCCGTCCCCACGACAGCGCTCGTCAACGTGGTCTTCGATAATGCCGAGCGTGGCTTCGCTCTGGCGGCGCACCGTGACCAGGCCGTCCTGGCGGAGACCACCGACGGTGGGAGTTCCTGGCAGGTGCAGAACGGCGATCTCCCGAGCGGCTACGGCCAGAGCACCGGCTATGCCGGCCAGTTCGAGTTCGTCGGCTCCGATGGCTACCTCTGGGGCGGTGCACCCGAGTCCGACGGCTCGGTTCCCTTGTGGGTCACCAGTGACGGCGGCATCTCGTGGCGGTCCGCCGCGATCGGCCCCGTGGTCTATGACGTGAGCGCCATCGGCTCCAATGTCTGGGCGCTGGCGGGCGCGTGCAACGTGGAACCCGTCGGAGGAGCGCCTGCGGCACCGTGCCCGGTCGTGCTCGAACAGTCCCTCGACGGGGGCGCATCGTGGAGCGCGGTCGACGAGGCCGGGTTCACCGAAGTCGTGAACGCGCTCCCCCTGGCCCAGCGGGTTGAGCTGGCCCGCATCACGCTGAGCCGCTCTTACGTGCTCACCACGAGTGCCCCCGATCAATCCGGCACCACCGAGCTCCTCTTCACCGGTGACTCCGGGGCAACATGGCAGACGCGACCCGTGCCGTGCGGGGGTGCCTTCGACCTCGGCGCGGAGATCGCTGCTTCGGGGACCGACGACCTCTGGCTGCTCTGCGGCAGCCAGGCTTCCGCCGGCCAGCAGTCAAAGCAGCTGTACCGTTCCGAGGACGGCGGCACGACGTGGACGCTGACGGCATCGGCCACCGGGCTCGGCACGCCGCCGCCTGCCGCCTCCCAACCGAACACCCTGACGCTCGGTGGCTACATCGCGCCCTACTCGATCGGGCACAAGAACCTGGCCGTGGCCAGCCCTACGACAGCCTGGCTCTACCCGTTCCGGTCCGACCTGTTCAAGACGGTGAACGGCGGTCTCGCGTGGTCGGCCGTACCTGGTCTCGATACGGCGGGGTTCGGCAGTGGCGGTCCGGGCAACGTGACCTTCATCAGCGCCCAGCAGGGTTGGATCTGCGAATACGGCGTGGGACTATGGCACACCAGCGATGGCGTGCACTGGTACCCGCTCGGGGTCTGAGTCCACTCATTGCGCCGCGGACTGCCATCGCAACAGGACCGCGTGCGACAACCCGCACGCCCCTCTCGGCGTGAAACCATGTATGAGCCATAAGACGCCGCAGTGATCCTGAAACGGCACCGCCTCGGCGTCCTGGCGCTCGTGGCACTCGTGGCGTCGTCCTGCGCGGCCGCCGTGCCGTCGCACAGTGCCGCTCCGCCGAAGGGCCACGGCCGTTCGGCGATTCCACCGCACGGGACTCCTTCATCGCACCCGTCGAGCACCGCCCCCACGACGCCCCCGCCGCCCACGACGTCAACGACCGTGCCGCCGGCTCCACCCGGGACCCTCGTCGAGGACCTCACCTGGGTCAGCGACATCCACGGCTGGGCCCTGGTCGACGTCGAGAACTGCGGGCAGCCCAACTGCACCGAAGTGCTCACAACCATCGATGGCGGGGTGGTGTGGAGCAAGATCGGCTCCATCGCCGCGTCATCCTCCTCCTGTACAGGCTGCGCCGTGCTCGGGGTCACGCACATCCGCTTTGCCAACGACCTCGACGGCTACGCCTTCGATCCTGACCTCTTCATCACCACGGACGGGGGCCAGACGTGGACGCGCCAAATCGGGCCGTTCGTCGCCGCACTGGAGCCGGCCGGCCCCGACGTCATGCGGGTCGCCTTCACGGAGACGGGATGCCCCGGACCGTGCGATCTCACCGTCCAGTCGGCGCCAGTGGCCAGCGCCACGTGGCACAGCCTCACCGCGCCGCTGCCGGCGGACGGCGTGCAGCTCGTTCGCCAGGGAGTCGATGACGCCTACGTTGCCCTCTACAAGAACCCCGCCGGCGGTGTCGAGGATGCGCACGCCACCCTGATGGTGTCGCATGACGACGGGGCCACGTGGAATGTGCGCCCCGACCCGTGTTGGGACGTCGGCGGCGAGGAGTACGACACCACGGCGATCGCCGCCGCGCCGCAGTCTGTGCTCGCTGTGCTCTGCCGCGATCGGATGCAGGGCCAAAACGCCTTCGTCGCTGTCTCGACCGATGGCGGGGCTGAGTTCGCCACCCGTCCTCTCGTTCCTGGGTCCGCCATGCTCGGCACACTCGCCGCCACCAGCGCCACGACGCTGTTCGTGGGAACCAGCGCCTTCGTCGGCACTGGGTCGACAGAGTGGGTGCTCCTGGCCAGTAGCGACGGGGGACAGAGCTGGAGGCAAGTGGCCGAAGAGACGGGAGAGGTGGCATCGGACTTCCCCGCGGCCAGCTTCTTGGGCTTCGAGAGTGCGCGCGCCGGCCGCTGGGTCGGCTATCCGTACGACATCTGGGAGACGACGGATGGCGGGAACACGTGGACGCGCCAACCGGTCGCCCCTTGAACACGGCTCGAAGGGGTCGCCCACCCGCGGTTCGCGTCCCCCGGCTGCTGGCGAGCGTCGTGTTGGCAGCGTCCGCCGCAGCCTTGCTCGCCGCCTGTGGGAGCACCAGCTCACCTGGCCGAACGACACCCGGAGCAGCATCGCTCGTCCCTGCGCCCGTGACACCGCTCACGGCCACAACGCCGATCACCACGCCGACCACCACACAGAACGCCACCCCGACCCCGACCACGACCTTGATTCCGCCGGAGTCCTCGCCTCAGCCCGAGCCACTCCTGCAGTTCGCCACCCCGCTCGTGGGGTGGATGGTCGATCCGACCCAACCCGGTCAGATCCTGGGTACCACCAACGGGGGCGCAAGCTGGTGGCAGAGCTACGTCGGATCGGTGTCATCGCAGAGCATCACCGGAACGGTCAAGGGCATCGATTTCGTAAACGCCACCGATGGATGGGCGCTCCTGTACGGCCGAGGGTTGATCGCCACCCGGGACGGCGGGCACACCTGGACGACGCCGACCGAGCCCGCCGCGCTGGGTTCCATCGTTTCCTTCACGTTCTCCGCTCCCGGTGACGGCTGGGCCATCACCGATATGGGCGTACTCCTGCAGTCCGTCGACGGTGGCCAGTCCTGGCGGGCCGAGATGACGCCGGAACCGGCCATCACGCTGTGCGCCACTCCCACCGGTCTCCTGTGGTTCGGAAGCGGCTCCGGGGACATCTACGCCTCGATCGGCGGCGCCACGTGGCACCTGTCCCTCTCGGGCGGTCAGGTGGCACCGCCGTTCCACAACTCGGTGGGCCCCGCACCCCAGGCGCCGGTGCCATGGCTAGCCTGCGTCGGCGACAGTACCTGGGCGCTCTACCAGTACGGCGAGTCCGCCGGCAGCGACCCCTTCGTCGTCGAGCGGACCCTGGATGGCGGCGCGCACTGGGGGCAACTCATGTCACCCGACGGCGGCTCCCTGGTACCCCCCAATCCCATGGTGGTCCTGAACACGCCGAGCGGCCTCGGTGCGACCGGTCCCACCAGCGCGTGGATCTTCGGGTACTGCGGTCCGTGCCAGACCGACTCGCCCAGCGTCGTCACGACCGCGAACGGGACGTCTTTCTCCGGGTCGGTCCTTTCGACGGCGGCGGACGTCTACGCCGCACCCGTGGGTGTCACCTTCGCAAACCCCCAGGACGGGTGGGCCGTGCTCCGCGAGCAGCCGGCGTACACGGGTGCGCCACCCGGTTCGACCGGGCCGGTCGTGACGACGGTCGTCGTGGCCACGAGCGACGGCGGCGCTACCTGGGACGTGGTTGACCCGGACGTGTGATCCGGCCTACGTCAGTTCGGCGTACCGGAAGCAGCTCACCAGGTGGTCGTTGACGAGACCCGTGGCCTGGAGGTGGGCGTAACAGACGGTCGGGCCTATGAAGCGGAAGCCACGAAGCCGCAGGTCGGCGCTCACTGCGTCTGAGAGCGGGGTGGTCGCCGGGAGCTGCTCCATGCGGCGCCAGCGGTTCACCTTCGGCCGGCCGCCCACGAAGGCCCACACGTAGGTGTCGAACGAGCCGAACTCCTCCTGGACGTCCAGGAAGGCCCGCGCGTTGCCCACGGCGGACTCGACCTTGGCCCTGTTACGGATGATACCGGGGTCGAGCAGGATCTTCTCGATCCGCTTCGGGGTGAAGCGCGCCACCTTCTCGGGGTCGAAGTCGGCGAAGAGGCGGCGGTAGCCGTCGCGCTTTTTGAGGATGGTGAGCCAGCTCAAGCCCGCCTGCGCTCCTTCGAGCACGAGGAACTCGAAGTGCAGCCGGTCGTCGTGGACGGGGACGCCCCACTCGGTGTCGTGGTAGGGGATGTCCCATGGCCCCTGGGCCCAATGGCAGCGGAGGCGGCCGTCGGGAACGAAGTCGTCGATAGCGGTAGCCGTCGCGGGAGCCGTGGCGGAGGAGCGTTGAACCATGGCCCGACCCTACGCGCCGGCTGTGACACTCGGACCAGTCGCTTACGCGTCAGCTGTGACGCCCCGACGGGCCCGGTACAGGACATGGCGGCGCAGCGGGCTGCCCTGGGGCAGGGAGGGGTGATCGAAGTCGGCCGCCGGATCCCGTACCATGCCGATCCGCTGCATGACCGCCTGCGAGCGCAGGTTGAGGGTGGTGGTGATGGCCACGATCTCCTCGAGGCCGCCGGCACCGAAGCCGAAGTCGAGCGCAGCGGCCGCCGCCTCAGTGGCGTACCCGTGGCCCCAATGGGCCGGGTGGAAGCGCCAGGCCACCTCGACCGCTGGGGCGCACGGCAGGGCGGGCGCGACTCGATGCAGCCCGACCATGCCGACCAAGGGCTCGCCCCCGACCACCTCGACCGCCCACAACCCCCAGCCTTCTCGTGCGAGCTCGTCGGCGAACCGCGCCACCATGGCGTCGCTCTGTGCCCGGGTGGGGGAGGAGCCCAACGACTCCACCACCAGCGGGTGGGCGTTGAGCACGGCGAACGGCGCCAGGTCGGCCTCGGTGAACGGCCGCAACACCAGGCGGTCCGTGGCGATCGACACGGTGGCTCAGCCCGCGACGGCCCGCTCGGCCGCCCACCGGTAGTCGGCCTTGCCCGAGGGCGATCGCTGGACCAGCTCCACGAAGACGACAGCCTTGGGGAGCTTGTAGCGGGCGATGAAGGCCGAGGCGTGCTGCGTGATGGAATCGGCCGTCGTCTCGGCTCCCTCGGCGAGCTGGACCACTGCGACAACTTCCTGTCCCCACCGTTCGCTTGGCCGCCCCGTCACCACCACATCGGCGACGGCGGCGTGACCTGCGATGGCCCGCTCGACCTCCTCCACGAAGATCTTCTCGCCGCCGGAGTTCACCGTCACCGAGTCCCGGCCGAGCAGCTCGATCTGCCCGTCCGCCAGGTGACGGGCCCGGTCGCCCGGGATGGAGTAGCGGACCCCGTCGACGACGGGGAAGGTGCGTGCTGTTTTCTCAGCATCACCGAGATACCCCAGCGGCACATTGCCGGTCTGCGCCAGCCATCCGTTGCCCTCGTGCCCCGGCGGCAGCACGGCGCGGAGGTCTTCGTCGACCACGACCGTCCCCGGTCCGGGGAGGAAGGCCCCGACTTTGCCGCCGTCACCGGAGACGGCGTGCATCTGGGCCCCGGTCTCCGAGGCGCCGGCCGAGTCCGAAATGATCAGATTGGGGAGACGATGCAGGGCCAGGGCGCGCACGGCCGGGGTCAGCGGCGCCCCTCCGTTGCCCACGGCGAAGAACGAGGAGAGGTCGTAGTCGGCCTTATCGAGCTGCATGAGCAAAGGCCGCAGCACGGCGTCACCGACCACGCTCATGGTGTTGGCCTTCTCGCGTTCCACGGTGCGCCAGACGTCGTCGGGGTCGACCCGGCGCGGGTTGTCCGGGAAGATGAGGGTCGCCCCCTGGGAGAGGAGGATGAAGCCCGACCACTGCGCCGCGCCGTGCATCAAGGGCGGCAGCAACAGCAGCTTCAGAGGGAAGCTGGCCTCCAGCCGCTCGATGATTCCCCGGTAGCTGTTGACGACCTCCCAGGTGCCGATCGTCCGTCCTCCCATAGCGGCGATGAAGATGTCGTGCTGGCGCCACAGCACACCTTTGGGCATGCCGGTGGTGCCGCCCGTGTAGAGGATGTAGAGGTCATCGGGCAGGGGGACGACCGGCGCGCCGTCGGGCGACGAGGCGGCCAGTGCCTCCTCGTACGGGACGGCGCCGGGCAGGAGATCATTGCCCGATTCGTCGTCTACCTGCAGCAAGACGTCGGGCGGCGTATCGAGGGTGGGCAGCACCTCGGCCAGGGTCGGGGCCAGCGACGCGTGCAGAATCAGCGCTCGCGGCCGGGCGTCGTTCAGCAGGTAGCGCAACTCCTCGCCGACGTAGCGGTAGTTGACGTTGAAGGGGGCCACGCGGGCCCGGTAGCCGCCCAGCATCGACTCGATGTACTCGTTCCCGTTGTACAGAGCGAGTGCCACGTGGTCCTGGCCCGACTCGTGCCCGGCCAGTCGGACCCGGCCCTTCCGCACCCCCAGGCCCTGCCCGTGCAGGTAGGCGGCCAGGCGTCGCGAGCGCTCGGCCACCTGGCTATAGCTCAGCCGCCGGTCCCTCCAGACGAGGCACTCCCGGTCGGGCACGGCCCCGGCCAGCGTGTCGAACACCTGGGCCAGGTTGAACTGTTCCGTCGGCTCCATTGGCTCACTCGGGGCACTCGGGGCACTCGGGGCACTCGGCTCACTCGGGGCACTTGGCTCGCTCTGCTCGCTCGGGGGACTTGGGGGCACGGCCGCACTGTACCGGCGCCCATACCGGCGCTCATGCCGGCGTACCCCGAGGTCCGCGTGCGGATTCCTGGAATGGGGGCCCTCCCGTCATCGGCAATGATCGTTTGGTGCAGAAGAACGAGCCCGGCCTCACCGTCGTCCGCAACCCGGCGACGGGGGAGGAGATCACGACCGTCCCCGCCCTGAGTGAGCCCGAGGTCGATGCTGCAATTGAGCGGGCCGCCGGGGCCTTCGAGGCGTGGAAGGTTGTCGCGCCCGGTGACCGGGCCCGCCTGCTGCGCCGTTTCGCCGCTGCCGTCGACGCCCACACTGAAGAGCTGGCCGGCCTCGAAGTGGCCAACGCCGGCCACGTCATCGGCAACGCCCGCTGGGAGGCGGGCAACGTGCGCGACGTCCTCGAGTACTACGCCGCGGCACCGGAGCGCCACAGCGGCCGCCAGATCCCGGTGCCCGGCGGGGTGGACATCACCTTCTACGAGCCACTCGGCGTGGTGGGGATCATCGTCCCGTGGAACTTCCCGATGGCCATCGCCGGCTGGGGATTCGCCCCGGCCCTGGCGGCCGGGAACACCGTGGTGCTCAAGCCGGCCGAGCTCACACCACTCAGCGCGCTGCGCATCGGCGAGCTCGCACTCGAGGCGGGCCTGCCCGAGGGTGTCCTGCAGGTGCTGAGCGGCAAGGGCAGCGTGGTCGGGCAGCGATTCGTGACCCATCCGGCGGTGCGCAAGCTGTGCTTCACCGGCTCGACCGAGGTGGGCCGGTCCATTATGGCCGGCTGCGCAGATCAGGTGAAGCGCGTGACTCTCGAGCTCGGTGGCAAGAGCGCCAACATCGTCTTCGCGGATGCCGACGTGGAGCTGGCCGCCGCCCGGGCGCCGTACGGCGTCTTCGACAATGCCGGGCAGGACTGCTGCGCCCGCTCGCGGATCTTGGCGCAGCGGTCGGTCTACGAGCGGTTCCTCGCCCTGCTCGAGCCGGCCGTCTCCGGCGTGGTCGTCGGCGACCCGACGCAGGAAGCGACCGAGATGGGACCGCTCATCTCGCCGGCGCACCTGGCCACCGTGGCTTCCTTCGTGCCCGAGGATGCGCCTGTGGCCTTCCGGGGTTCGTGCCCGAGCGGCCCGGGCAATTGGTTCGCCCCCACCGTGCTCGCCCCGGTCGACCCGAAGCACCGGGCGGCCCAAGAGGAGATCTTCGGCCCGGTGGTGGTGGTCATCCCTTTCGAGGACGAGGCCGACGCCGTGCGGCTGGCCAACGACACGCCCTACGGGCTGTCGGGATCGTTGTGGACCCGCGACATCGGCCGCGCCCTGCGGGTGGCCCGGGCCGTCGAGACAGGGACGCTGTCGGTCAACTCGCACTCCTCGGTGCGCTATTGGACCCCGTTCGGGGGAGCCAAGCAGTCCGGCATCGGCCGCGAGCTCGGCCCTGATGCCCTCGATGCCTTCAGCGACGTGAAGAACGTCTTCATCAGTTCCGACTGAGATCCGCCGAGCCACCCAGCCTCCCAGCCTCCCAGCCTCCCAGCCTCCCAGCCTCCCAGCCTCCCAGCCTCCCAGCCACCGCGCACCCACCTACCATTCACCCAGCCACAAGGAGAGCAATGAGCGACGACACCATCCCGTACGCCCACCGTCTGGTCGACAAGGTGGCCGTGGTCACTGGCGGGGCCAGTGGGATCGGCCGGGCCATGTGCGAGCGGTTCGCCGCCGAGGGTGCCAAGGTGGCGGTGGCCGACCTCGACGCTGCCGCAGGCACCGCACTCGCCGACTCCATCGGCGGCATGTTCGTGGAAGTGGACGTAACCTCCGCCGCGGCAGTGGAGTCCCTTTACGACGCCGTGGACGAGTGGTTCGGCGGTATCGACATCTGCTGCAACAACGCCGGGATCAGCCCTCCGGACGACGACTCCATCCTCGACACCGGGATCGAGGCATGGCAGCGCGTCCAGGAGGTCAACCTGACCTCGGTCTATTTGTGCTGCAAGTTCGGCATTCCCCACCTCCTGGAGCGCGGCGGCGGTTCGGTCATCAACACGGCGTCGTTCGTGGCGGTAATGGGCGCAGCCACCAGCCAGATCAGCTACACGGCGAGCAAAGGTGGGGTGCTGGCCATGTCCCGTGAGCTCGGTGTGCAATTCGCCCGCCAGGGGGTCCGGGTCAACGCGCTCTGCCCGGGGCCGGTGAACACCGCGATGCTCCAGGAGCTGTTCGCCAAGGACCCTGAGCGGGCGGCCCGCCGCCTGGTGCACATCCCCATGGGGCGCTTCGGTGAGGCGCGCGAGATCGCCGCCGCGGCCGCCTTCTTGGCCTCCGACGACTCCTCGTTCGTGACGGCCTCCACGTTCCTTGTCGACGGCGGGATCTCGGGGGCCTACGTCACCCCGCTGTAGATCGCCGCGCCGTCCCGCGCGTCGCGGCCGACGCACGTCGTTGCCGGCGCACCGTCCCGCGTCCCGCCCGCGGCATTCGCACGCGCCCGTCGGCCACCCCGTCCCACCGGAGTGCGCCGGCATGGGGAAGAGTTGGGGATTTCGCTCGATGCCCTTGGGGATGAGTGGTGAAAAGGTGGGGAGAACGTCTGGATATCGCGAAATGCCATTGACCTTGCGCGAGCAGAGGCGCAAGGTGTGACCAGTTCGGAGACGAGAGCCCGCCGAACCCCAACCAGGCGCCGCAAGGTGTGTGGGCGGGAAGCCGGAAGTGATGCCGCAAGGCGGAGTGGAAGGTGGCCGAGAGAAGGTCGCAAGACCGGATCGAGGGTCGGCTTTGAGTTCCGCAAGGGGCTCGCGGCCGGAGCGGGGAAACGTTTTCGACGACAGGCGGTCCGTGTGACGGAACGGTGGCTTCCCTGGAGCCGCCGAACTAGGCCCGGGCCGGGGTTGTCCGACACGACCCCGGTGCGTGGTCGGCGGTTCGTCTCAGACGTAGCCCCGAGGAGCACGGGAGGCTTCGGCCGAACGGTTACTCGGGGTTGCGTCGCGCCCGGATCCGTTTCCTGGGGCGCCTGCACTCCAGCCGGCGCACACGTGGTGCGTCAGCGGCGACAGCCGCGTCAGGCCTCGGGGGGTGCGGGCCAGAGCGTGGCGGGACGCACCCCTTGGCCGACCTGGCGCGCCAGCTCGGCTTGCACCAGGGGCAGGTCGTCGGGATGCGTCACCCCGATGCAGCGCCCGCTGGCGGGGAGCACCGTGAACGGCGACGACGCCAGCGAGGCACCAACCACTTCGGGCAGCAGCACCTCGGCCTCCTCGGAGGCCCCGGTGGCCGCGGCCATGGCCGCCTCCAAGGTCTGGTGGAACGCCGGGGTGAAGCCCCACAGGTTCATCGACACCCGGGCATCGGGCGGGAGCTCCACCGGCTCCCGCCCGTCCGCCGAGGTGAAGCTCCCGTCGGCGAGGGGGGTGACCTGGCGCCGCTCGTCCACGCCCAGTAGCTCTCCGTCGGGGCCCACCTGGCAGATGCCCCGGGTGACCGGCGACTGGCCCACCACGGCGTCGGCCAGTCGGAACCCCACCAGGGCGTTGGTGGGGTCGGGCTGGCGCAGGTGGGCGGCGAGGCGGGCCATCGCGGCGTGCCCGTAGACGTCGTCCGCGTTGCCCACCCCGTAGGACGCGCTCCCCAAGTGCGCCGACGCGGACAGCACGGCGTCGACCGTGCCGCGCGGCGTCTCTTGGAGGGCGAAGCGGACGTCAACGCGGGAAGGCCAGGTGCGCTCCACGTGATAACGGATGGCCGGTCCGGTGGACGGGCCGAGCACGAGGACGATCGGACCGAAACCGGCAGTCCAGGCGTCGCTGGCCACCAGATCGATGACCGCCTCGCCGTACGGCCCCACCGGGGCCAGGGGCTTGCACCCTCCGTAGCGGCGGGCTCGTCCCGCGGCCAGTATGACGAGAGGAGGCCCGGGCTTCGCCGCGCTCACGGGCCCCAGCGCAAGACGGCGCTGGCCCATGTCATACCCCCGCCGAATCCGGTGAGGAGCAGGTTGTCGCCGTCGTGCACCCGGCCGTCGCTGATGGCGTCGTGCAGCGCCAGGGGTATGGAGGCAGAGGAGGTGTTGCCGTAGCGATCGATCACGACCACGGTGCGCTCCTCGGGGATGCCCAGCCGCTGGCAGGCCGCCACGATGATGCGCAGGTTGGCCTGGTGGGGGACGAGGAGCGACACGTCGTCGGGGCCGAGCCCGGCATCGGCCATGGCCCGCTCGGCCGACTCGACCACCACCCGTACCGCCTTGCGGAAGACCTCCTTGCCGTCCATGTACAACGTGCCGCCGTGCTCGCAGTAGAGCAGGTGGCGCAGTGATCCGTCGGAGTTGAGGTTCCAACTCAGGAGCTGTCCGGGGCCCTCCACCGGCTCGACCACGACGGCGCCGGCCCCGTCGCCCACGATGATGGCGATGGCCCGGTCGTCCATGTCGGTGATGTTGGAGAGGGTCTCGGCACCGATGAGCAGTATCGGGCCGGCCCCGGCCCCGATGAGGCCGGCCACGGTCACGAGGCCGTAGACGAAGCCTGAGCACGCCGCGTTGATGTCGAAGGCCCCGCCCCGGACCCCGAGCGCGTTCTGGACGGTCGGCGCCGTCCCCGGGACGATGCTGTCGGGCGTGGTGGTGGCCAGCACCACGTGCGCAATGTCCGCGCCGGTGCGCCCGGCACAGCGCAGTGCGTTTTTGGCGGCCTCGATGGCCAGGCCCGAAGTCGTGCCGCCGAGGTGGCGTTCACGGATACCCGTGCGCTCGGTGATCCAGGCGTCGCTGGTGTCGAGGCTGGCGGCCAGGTCGTCGTTGGTGACCACCTTGTCGGGCAGCGCGATGCCCCAGCCGGTGATGCGGATGCCGGTCACGACGAGCCGGCCCGGACGGCGTGGATGCCGACGAAACCAGCGTCGCCCTCGATGATGCCGCCCGTGTTCACGGCCAACCCCAGGCGTGCCCCGCGCACCTGGCGCGTCCCGGCCCGCCCGCGCAGCTGGGCGGCCAGTTCCACGACTTGCGCCAGGCCGGTGGCGCCCAGCGGGTGCCCCCGCCCGACCAGTCCGCCGCTCGCGTTCACCACCAGGCCGGGAGCGTCCACTCCGGTGCAGCCGGCTTCGGTGGCGGGCCCCGCCTCGCCCAGAGGAAAGAACCCCAGGGACTCGAGGGCGTAGAGCTCCTCGGGGGCGGTGGCGTCGTGCAGCTCGACGAGGTCGAAGTCGTCGGGGCCCATGCCCCAGGCCTCCCAGGCCGCCTCGGCGGCCTGGCGCAACCGGTCGTGGTAGTCGAGCAGTCCATTCCCGGAGCGGGCCACCGAACCGATGATACGGGGGGAGGAGGGCGCTGCTGAAATCGCCGGCCCGGCCACCACCACGGCGGCGGCGCCATCGGTGAAGGAGCTGCACATGAGCCGGGTGAGGACGCCGGCCACCTGCGGTGAGGCGAGCACCTCCTCGATGGTGGCCGTGCGCTGGCACTGGGCCAGGGGATTGCGCGCCGAGTGGTTGAAGGCCTTGACCGCGGCGGCGGCCATCTGGCGCGCCGTCACCCCGCGTTCGTCCATGATCCGCTGGGCCCAGCCGTTGTTGAGGCCCATGAGGATGCTGCCGGCCGGGTTCTCGTCGGCATGACGGCGGTCGTGCAGGTCGTGGCGGTAGTCCGCCGGCAGCCCGTCCTCAATGCCGGCCATCGTTTCGGCCCGGTTCCCCGTCCACATCTTCTCGACCCCGAGGGCGAGCACCGGCCGGTCGGACGCGACGGCCGCCATGGTGGCGAGATGCAGGGCGGAGCTTCCGCCCGCGCACGAGTTGTCCACGTTGATGACGGGGACATCGCTGAGGCCGGCTTTGCGCAGCCAGCTCTGGCCCCGCACACAGGCCTGGTCGTTCAAGCGTCCCGCCGTGGCGTTGGCGAAGATGACCAGCCCGAGCTCGTCCGGCGTGAGGCCGGCATCGGCCAGGGCCTCGTGGGTGGCCTGGTAGGCCATGGTCTCGGGCGACAGGTCGCGCCGGCTCATGTCGGTCATGCCGGTTCCGACAATGGCGATCTCGGGGCCCGTCATGCGCCAGGGCCCGTCATGCGGTGGCGCCCGTCATGCGGCGAGGCCGTCATCGAGTGGAACTCATCCGCGCACGCCGGCGGGGACGGCGGCGGAGCGGGCGACGAAGGCCGACCGCAACGCGGCGAAGTGCGCGACGGCACCGACGGCGGCGACCATGACGATGATGTGGCGGGCCCCGGCTTCGGCGTAGCGACCCAGTGTGGCGGCACACGCCTCCGCCGTCCCGGCCACCAGGTGACGCTCGAAGGCCTTGGCGGGGACTCCGTACATGTCCGATAACCAGTGCGCCCCGCGGGCCGGGGCCTCGTCGTCGGCGCCGACCCGGGCGAAGACGACCACAGCGGGCTCGACGGCCTCAGGATCGCGACCGGCTTCCTCGGTCTCCCGGCGCAACGCGTCGAGGGCGGTGCTGTAGTCGTCGGGAGTGAGGAACAGCGGGGCCCACCCGTCGCCGACCCGGGCCGCCCGCCGGCGGGCGGCCGGGCTCGATCCCCCGATCCAGAGGGGCACCGGCGCCGACGATGGCTCTTGGCGGTAGCGCGACCCCGCAGCACCGCCGCCGCCGGGGCCACCGGAGTCGCCGCCGGCCCAGGCCCGTTCGAGGACGGCAATGCCCTCGTCCATCAGCCGGCCGCGCCGGTGGAAATCGACGCCGACCCGGGCGTACTCAGCGGCGTGGCTGCCCACACCCACACCAAGGATGAAGCGACCCTCGGAGAGGTGCTGGAGTGCGGTGGCCTGCTTGGCCACCGCGGCCGGGTGGCGCAGCGGGAGCTGGAGGATGCAGCTTCCCAGCGACGGGCGACGGGTGGCGGCGGCGGCGATGGCCAGGGTGGTCAGGCACTCGTTGATGGGGTGGGGCCAGAACAGGTGGTCGACGGCCCACAACGAGTCGGCCCCCGTCGCTTCGGCCTGCTGGCAGAGCGCGGAGAGGTTGGTGGACGAGCATGGAGTACTACCAGAGGTATTACCACTCTCATCAGGTAGTTCTCCCTGCAAGCTGGCGGGGAGGATCATTCCGAGGCTGGGATGAGGCGCTCCGTTTCCTACCGGGGTCACACCGTCATGTTACGCCGATGGCATTGCCGTGTCGTGCCTACCCGGCTCGCCCCGCACGGCCAGGGAGCAGCGCGCGGCGCAGATGCCGTTGCCCTCGTCGTCGGTCAAGGTGATGGACCAGACCTGGACGGTGCGCCCGACCCGCAGCGGGGTGGCCGTCGCCGTCAGCATCCCGTCGCGTAGGGCGCGGAGGTGGCTGGCGTTCAGTTCTATGCCCACCACCTGGTGACCCGGTCCGGCGGCCAACGCGGCGCCCAGGCTCGCGGCCGATTCGGCCAGCAGCGCGGACACGCCACCGTGGAGGATGCCGTAGGGCTGGTGCACCTTCCAGGTCACGGGGAGGCGCAGCACGACCCGTTCGGGGCCCGCTTCCACGACTTCGACACCGAGCAGTTCGTGGATGTCGGGGCGCCCGCTCGGGAACGGGCGGGGCTCCTCGGGCGGGGCCGGGGGAGGCGCAGGCACGGCGAGATGTTACCGGGCGCACGGGTAGGCTCAGCGAGAGTGCCCGACCTGGTCGACCTGCGCAGCGACACCGTCACGCAGCCCACGGCGGACATGCGCCGCTCCATGGCGGCCGCGGTCGTCGGCGACGACGACTACGGGGAAGACCCCACGGTGCGCGCGCTGGAGGAGGCGTTCGCCGCGCGGCTGGGCAAGCCCGCCGCCCTCTTCGTCCCCTCCGGCGTGATGGCCAACCAGATCGCGGTGCGGGTGCTGGCCACGGCCGGCACCGCCGTCGTGGCCGGGCGGCGCCAGCATCTGGTGTCCTACGAGTACGGCGCCGCCGCGCGCAACGCCGGCGTGCAGTTCCTCGCCGTTGATGACGAGGACGGCATGCTCGAGCCCGACGACGTGCGCAACGGGCGCGAGGCGGCGGCGTACCATCAGCCCGCCGTGTCGCTCGTGTGCCTGGAGAACACCCACATGGCTGCCTCCGGCGCCGTCTGGTCGATGGAGCGGCTCCGCGCCGTGGCGGCGGCGGCCGGCGACGCGCCGATCCACCTGGACGGGGCCCGTCTCTTCAACGCCGAGGCCGCCACCGGAGTGGGCGCGGCGGCGTGGGCGGCCCCGGCCACCACGGTGATGTGCTGCCTGTCCAAGGGTCTGTGTGCCCCGGTGGGCTCGCTCTTGGCCGGCCCCGAGGACGTGATCACCGGGGGGCGCCTGGAGCGCAAGCGCCTGGGCGGCGGCATGCGCCAGGCGGGCGTCTTGGCCGCTCCCGGGCTCTTGGCGCTGGAATCGATGATCGAGCGCCTGCCCGAGGACCACGCCCGGGCGGCCCTCCTGGCCGAGGTAGTGGCGCAGCGCTGGCCCGACTGTGGCCTCGACCCCGCCGCGGTGCGCACCAATATCGTGTGCTTCACCCATGCGGCGCCGGAGAAGCTGCTGGACCATCTGCACGCAGAGGGCGTGCTGGCCGGCACCATCGGGCCGCAGACGGTCCGCCTGGTGACGCACCGCGACGTGGACGACGCCGGTCTCGACCGGGCCCGCACGGCTCTCGCCGGCGCACCGGACTGAAAGGAGGCACAGAGGCAGATGAAGGTAAGGATCGGCATCGGCGGGGGAGGGGACGACCTGGGGCCCGAGAAGATGGCCGCGCTCGGTCGCGCCGTCTCGGAGGGCGGGTTCGACTCGCTGTGGCTGCCCGAGGTCCTGTCCCGACCGGGTCCCGACCCGCTGGTGGGGCTGGCCTGGGTCTCCGGCGCCTGCCCCGGCCTCAAGATCGGCACCACCATGTTGCTCCCGGGCCGGAACCTGGTCTGGCTGGCCAAGGCGGTGGCCACGCTCGACGTTCTCTCGGGAGGGCGTTTCCTCCTCACGTTCGTGCCGGGGCTCGCCATCGGCGGCGAGCGCCAGGCCGTCGGCGTCCCCCCCTCCGAGCGGGGCGGCCTCATGGACGAGGCGCTCCCGGTGTTGCGCCGGCTGTGGGCCGGCGAGGTGGTCAGCCACGAGGGGCCGTCCGGCTCGTTCACCGACATCTCCGTCTCGCCCCGCCCGGTCCAGGACCCCTTCGACGTGTGGCTCGGCGGCAATGCCCCGGC
>Ga0182018_10001825_pt1 | contig 23008 bp, 21 predicted proteins | sample 812P2MmetaG_FD_120490 | JGI IMG/M metagenome (GOLD analysis project Ga0182018, IMG submission 120490) | Permafrost microbial communities from Stordalen Mire, Sweden - 812P2M metaG | ecosystem: Environmental > Terrestrial > Soil > Wetlands > Permafrost | place: Sweden: Stordalen | collected...
CGGATCACAGCTCCCCGGCTAGCAAGCCAAAGCGAAAGCCAGCCACCTTTAAATCCGGTGTGCCCGGTTAAGAAAACCCGCCGTCCTTGCCACGGATTCACCAGGTCTTCCACGGAGCCCTCCCGCTGGCCCAGAGCTCTTCCAGTCTCTGCTTGTCGCGCGCGGTGTCCATCGGCTGCCAGAAGCCGCTATGAAAGAATGCCTGCAACTGCTTTTTTGCGATCAGGCTTTCCATGGGCTCTCTTTCAAGCATGGAACTCTCGTCAGGTATCTCGCTGATGACCGCAGGGGAAAGAACAAAGAAGCCGCCATTGATCCATCCGCCTTCGCCTTTGGGCTTCTCCTCGAATGAGATGACGGCCGTTCCGTCGACGCCCAGGCCGCCGAAGCGGGCCGCCGGCAGCACCGCGGTGAGCGTCGCCAATTTGCCGTGGCTCTTGTGAAAGGCGATCGCGGCAGTAATATCCAGGTCGCTGACGCCGTCTCCGTAGGTCATGCAGAAGGCGTCTTCGCCCTCCAGATACGGCGCAACTTTTTTGAGCCGCCCGCCGGTGCCCGCATTGTCTCCGGTATCGACCAGGGTGACACGCCAGGGCTCGGCCACGCTCTGATGCACCTCCATGCGATTTTCGTGCATATCGAAGGTTACGTCCGACATATGCAGGAAGTAATTGGCGAAGTATTCCTTGATCAGGTAACCCTTGTATCCACAGCAGATCACAAAGTCGTTGATACCGTGCTGGGAATAGATTTTGAAGATGTGCCACAGGATGGGGCGGCCGCCAATTTCTACCATCGGCTTGGGGCGCAGGCCCGTCTCTTCGCTGAGGCGTGTTCCCAAACCGCCTGCCAGAATAACCGCTTTCATTTCAATCTCGTAGCGCTGCCAGATGGACATTAAGAGGTGCAAGCAAACTACCACTTAGGCGGGAGCGCTGTTTCCTGAATAATACAGTACACTGACGACTCCGGATTTTGTATGCTACCTTTGTGGACCCTCGATGACAAACAGAACAGCTCGACTTCGGCAGCAAATACTCGACCTCAGTTCCGAGTATTTTAGAGAGGCATTTCCGGCGTCGGAGTTTGAGCCAGGACGGTCGTCCGTGCCGGTTTCAGGCAAGGTGATTGATGCAGACGATTTTAGTTCTGTTGTGGATGCGGCCCTTGACGGCTGGTATACAACTGGCCGCTTCGCCGAGGAATTTGAGCGCAAACTTGCTCGCTCTGTAGGCGTTCGCTGCGCTTCGCTGACCAATTCAGGCTCTTCGGCAAACCTGCTTGCGGTGAGCGCGCTAACATCGCCAAAACTCGGCGAGCGCCGACTTCAACCGGGCGACGAAGTCATCACCGTGGCTTCAGGCTTTCCGACGACAATCAATCCGATTATTCAAAATCGACTGGTCCCGGTGTTTGTGGATGTTACTTCACCGACTTACGAGATTGATGTGAGCCAGTTGGAATTGGCGCGTAGCGGAAGAACCAAGGCAGTGATGATTGCTCACACACTGGGCAATGTATTCGACCTTGATGCCGTGGCCGCATTCGTGAGGAAACATGACCTCTGGCTGATTGAGGACTGCTGCGACGCTCTGGGCTCAACCTGGAAGGGACAAAACGTCGGGACTTTCGGCGATATTGCGACGGTGAGCTTTTACCCAGCTCACCATATCACCATGGGCGAGGGCGGGGCGGTGCTCACGGACAAACCCAATTTGCAGGTACTGATCGAGTCGTTCCGCGACTGGGGCCGCGACTGCTGGTGCGATCCGGGGAAAGAGAACACCTGCGGCAAGCGATTCGACTGGCAGCTCGGGAACCTGCCTTGCGGATATGACCACAAATATACCTACTCCCATATCGGGTATAACCTCAAAGCCACCGACATGCAGGCCGCACTTGGAGCCTCACAGATCGAGAAACTGCCTCAGTTCATCGAGCGCCGCAAGGCGAACTTCGGTCATCTGTACTCCGCGCTCAAGCCGCTCGAAGACTACTTTCTGCTGCCCGAGGCGACACCGGGGTCCGATCCGTCGTGGTTCGGCTTTCCCATTGCGGTACGTGAAAACGCGCCCTTTACGCGCGCCGATCTAATTCGCGTTCTCGACACAAAAAAGATCGGGACTCGGCTCCTTTTCGCAGGCAATCTCCTTCGGCAGCCGGCCTACGAGAATTGCGAATATCGCGTCATCGGCGACCTGCCTAACACTGATTTCGTGATGAACAACGTGTTATGGATCGGCGTGTATCCGGGATTGACCCCACCGATGCTCGATTACGTCGCGGGCGTCATCACGGACTTCGCATTGCAATTGAATCCGGGATTCCGGGAACTGGAAGCCGCTCGCTCATCTGAGGAAGAATCCGAAGCGAAGAAAGCCAAGCTGGCGGTGCTTCCGTCCTGATCGTGATTGCGCAAAGGAGCAGCCGTGTCATCCTCCCTCAACCCGGATCTGGTCTTTCAACACGCGATCGCCGAACATATCGCGGCAATTCGGGATTTGTGTGCGCAGCAGGCAGTCTTGGAGCGAATTGCCGGCGAGATGACCCGCGCGATTCTCGAAGGGAAAAAAGTGCTTTGGTGCGGCAATGGGGGAAGTGCGGCAGACTCGCAGCATCTGGCCGCGGAACTGATGGGGCGGTTTCGGCGAGAGCGGCGCGGGCTTCCTTCCATCGCGCTGACGACAGATACTTCGATCCTGACGGCCATCGGCAACGACTATGGATTTGAGAAGGTTTTTCGGCGTCAGGTGGAAGCGCTATGCGCGAAGGGCGACGTCGTGGTGGGCATTTCCACTTCAGGGAACAGCAGAAATGTTTGCGCCGCACTGGAGGCAGCACAGAAGATCGGCGCATTCACAGTGGCACTTACCGGTGAAGAAGGAGGCATGATGGCAAAGATTGCCGCCGCGACGCTTTGCATCGCGTCAAAGGACACTGCTCGAATTCAGGAGTGTCATATTTTGTGCGGTCACATGCTCTGTGACTGGGTGGAACTCAGTGTATGCGAGCAGGATTTATCCCATACGATCAGTTCAACGGTCTAATCCGCTTCTAACTGCCGCAACCACAATGGACTGCTTGTTTTGGGAGTGACCACTTTCGTGGTACTGAAAGATCTTTGGTACCCGTAACCAGCCGGATTCCCTCGATAAGCGAACTGGCGGAACTGGTATGATAACTCCGGAAATATGCGTGGATAGATGGCCAATGCACAGATGCGCCGGCGATTTGGCTATTTCACTCAAGTTGCGGCGGGAGAATTCTTTCCATGACTACAGTCAAAGTAGGCGACAGACTGATCGGTGACGATCAGCCTTGTTTTATCGTTGCGGAGATTGGCATCAATCACAATGGCGACATTGATCTCGCCAAGCGATTGATCAGCGTGGCTGTAGCGGCGGGATGCGACGCTGTGAAGTTTCAGAAGCGCACCATCGAAGTGGTGTACACCCCCGAAGAGTTGGCCAAGCCGCGCGAGAACCCCTTCGGCCCGACGAACGCGGACTTGAAATACGGCCTCGAGTTCGATCAGGAGGAGTACGAAGAGATCGATGCCTTTTGCCGGTCAGTGAAGATGTGCTGGTTCGCTTCGCCCTGGGACGAAGGTTCGGTGGATTTTCTGGAGCAGTTCGCAACGCCGGTCTACAAGGTCGCCTCAGCCTCGCTCACCGACGACCATCTGCTGCGGCACATTCGCAGGACTGGCAAGCCGGTCATCCTCTCCACGGGAATGAGCACCTACGCGGAGATCGATCATGCCGTCGAGGTCCTGGGCAAACAGGATCTCATTCTGATGCACGCCACGAGCACCTACCCGGCAAACTACGACGAGCTGAATCTCCGGGCCATCCCGGTCATGGCGGCGCGCTATGGTGTCCCGGTCGGGTACTCCGGCCACGAAACCGGTATTCCCACGAGTGTGTGCGCGGCTGCGCTGGGGGCTTGCAGTGTGGAGCGTCACATCACCATGGACCGAGCCAGCTGGGGCTCCGATCAGGCGGCCTCGCTGGAGCCGAACGGGATTTCCCGTGTTGTGCGCGATATACGGCTCTGGGAACACGCCAAAGGCGACGGCATCAAGCGCGTGTACGAGCGCGAGGTGCCGGTTATCAAGAAGCTTCGCCGTGTCGGCGCCGCGGTGTAGCCCGGCATGACGGAAACCAATTTCGCGAAGGCAGGCCTGGAGCGGGTCAGGGGCGTGGCCCTGGATGTGGACGGGGTGCTCACCGATGGCGGCCTTTGGTGGGGACCTGATGGTGAAGAGTGGAAGAGGTTCTGCTTCGCCGACATCATGGGCGTCTCGCTGGCGCGGCGCGCAGGACTGGAACTGGCGCTGATTTCCGGCGAGGATAGCCCGCTCGTCGTCCGCTACGCAGACAAGATGCTCATACGCCACGTGGTGAAAGGTTGTCGCGATAAGGCTGCGGCTGTGCGGGAGTTTGCGGCGGCAGCGGGCCTTGCACTTGCTGAAGTCTGTTTCATGGGAGACGATGTAAACGATCTGGCCGCGATGCAGGTTGCCGGTTATTCAGCTGCTCCGGCGAACGCATCCGCCGACGTTCTGGCGCAGGCGGATTTCATTGCCAGGAGCGCCGGAGGCAACGGCGCTGTCCGCGAACTGATCGAGGCCATTCTGGCGGCGCGGGGCTGGTCTGCGCCGGAAGTTTTTCTCAAATCCTGAACATCAAAAGCAGTTTCTTAACCTGGCTACGGTTGAATTTATGAAGCTTTCCGACTACGTGGTGCGATTCATTGCCGAACAGGGCGTGAAGCACGTGTTCCTGGTTACCGGCGGCGGCGCGATGCACCTCAACCAGTCGCTGGGCGCTGAGGCTGCGATCGAGCCTGTCTGCAACTCCCATGAGCAGGCCAGCGCCATCTGCGCCGAAGGCTATGCCAAGGCCACCAATCACCTGGGCGTGTGCATGGTCACCACCGGTCCGGGGGGAACCAACGCCGTCACCGGAGTTGCCGGCGCGTGGCTTGACTCGACTCCTACATTGTTTGTCTCTGGCCAGGTCAAGCGTCCCGACCGCATGTTTGACAAAGAGGGCCGGCCCCTGGGCATGCGCCAACTCGGCGTTCAGGAAGTGGACATCGTTTCCATTGTCAAGCCAATCACCAAGTACGCGGTCACGGTGCTTGAGCCCGGCGAAATTCGCTATCACATGGAGAAGGCGGTCTACCTCGCCCTCAACGGACGGCCCGGCCCGGTGTGGATCGACATTCCCCTCGATGTGCAGGCTTCGCCGATTGACGACCCCGCCACGCTGCGCGGCTTCGATCCAGCGGAATTACCAGAGCATCCCGGCAAGGCGAACCTGGCCCAGGAAGTCGGCCGTCTGATTGAGAAGCTGAACCAGGCGGAGCGTCCCTTGCTGTTCGCCGGAAATGGCATTCGGCTGGCACGGGCTACGGCAGAGTTTGAAGAACTCCGCCATCTGCTGCGACTTCCTTCGGTCGCCACATGGTGTGCCGCGGATATGGTGCCCAGCGACGATCCGACCTTCGTCGGCAGGCCGGGCTCGGTCGCAGCGCGCGGTGCCAACTTCGCCTTGCAGAACTGCGACTTCCTTCTGGCCATCGGGGTGCGCCTCGATTTCGCCATCACCGGATACGCTCCGCAGAATCTTGCCCGCGAGGGTCACAAGACAGTCGTGGACATTGACCCCGCGGAGCTGGGCAAGCTGCATCCGTATATTCAGCAGCCCATCTGCGCGGACGCGAAGGCGTTTCTCAACGAACTCCTGCGACAGAAGGATTCCATTCGGATGCGAAGCCACCATGCCTGGGAAGCGCGCTGCGTCGACTGGAAGACGCGCTACCCGGTCGTGACCGACGAGCACCGGAACCCGGATAGCGAGGTGAGCATCTTCCATCTTGCGGAAGTCATCGGAACCGAATCCCGCCCAGACGATCTGCTGGTCTCCGGCAACTCGGGCAGCGGGATCGAGATTTTCCTGCTCGCTTGTCCGACGCGTAACGGACAGCGGGTTTACCATACTGCTGGTTTGGGAGCCATGGGCTACGGGTTGCCGATGGCCTTGGCGGTCTGCATCGGAGGCGGACGGAGGCGGACGATTCTTGTCGATGGCGACGGCGGCTTCCAATTTAATATTCAGGAACTGGAGACGGCCTCCCGGCTCAAGCTTCCCGTGAAGTTCTTCATCCTGAACAACGATGGATACGCATCCATCCGTGCCTCGCAGACGAGTTATTTCGGCAAACCCAGCATCGGCTGTGACAGCCGCACGGGCATTACGATTCCGAACATGAGCAAAGTGGCAGCGGCGTATAACATCCCATGTGTCGTGATTCCGAATCAGAGGAATCTGCGCGAGGATGTCAAACGTGCACTGCAGATGGAGGGCCCCGTAGTGATCGACGTCCACGTCATTCCCGACGAGATGCGCGCACCTCGTCTCCAGTCGTACCAGAAGGCTGACGGTTCGTTCGTCTCCAAACCACTTGAAGATTTGTTCCCATTCCTGTCCCGTGAAGAATTTCTAGCTAACATGATCGTGAAGACACTGCCAGAATAGGAGAGGGTTTGTCACAGACCGCGATTGGAATTATGCAAGGGCGTCTGAGTCCGCCCGAAAATGGCCGATTTCAGTCCTTTCCACGCAATTCTTGGCGAGAAGAAATTGTTCGGGCTCGCGAAGCTGGGCTTGACTACATTGAGTGGATTTATGACGATTACGGCTCATCCGCAAATCCCATTACCGCGGAGGAGGGCATAGCAGAATTAAACTCACTCAAGAAAAAGTATGGTATAGGGACACCAGCTATTTGCGGGGACTGGCTGATGGACTTTCCGCTCCTGCGCTGCGGGGACGAAGAACGTGCGAAGCGCGAGCATGTTCTCCATCAGCTGCTAGGTTGGGGAAGGAAAATCGGTGCTTCACGGCTGGTGTTGCCATTCGTGGACACTTCGGCGATCAAAACAGAGGAAGAGAAGCGTATTGCGCTTCGCATCTTGGAAAGCGCTCTTCCGGTGTCCGAAGAGACCGGAGTGGAGATGCATTTGGAGACCGATCTAGGCCCCTCCGACTTCGGACACTTCTTGGCACGCATCCCGCATACAATGATCAAAGTGAATTACGATATTGGAAACAGTTCTGGTCTTGGATATATCGCCCGAGAAGAGTTTGCCTCATATGGCGATCGCATCGGCAGCATTCACATCAAAGATCGTCGACGCACACAAAATGGTGCTGTCATAACGAAGCCGTTGGGGGAGGGCAGTGCAGATTTTGAGGATGTCTTCGCGAGCATTCGCAATGTCGGCTATTCCGGCGGTTTCACACTACAGGTTGCGCGCGGGGAGGAAGGCGACGAAGTGAACTGGGCGAAACAACAGATCGCCTTTGTCCGTCGCCACTGGGTCTAAAGAGAATGGATCTTAAACTGACTGATCGTGTTGCGTTCGTTGCTGGTTCCTCGAGAGGTATCGGCAGGGCTATTGCATCCGCGCTCCTTCGTGAAGGGTGCCAGGTCTGCATTTCTGGCCGCGATGGTGTTGCCCTGGATGCGACGAGCCAACTCTTGCGTGCGAGCTTTGGGGACAGGGTTCTTGCCATTCCTGGAGATCTTACGGAACTATCCGCGATCCGTGATGCTATCGGTGCAGTCAACCGTGTATGGGGCGGTCCGGACATCTTGGTAGCTAACATCGGAAGCGGCACTGGCGAGCCGGGATGGCAACAAGAAGAGAGTGAATGGGAGCGCCTATTCAAAGTTAATTTCTTCGGCAGCGTCCGCCTGGCGCAAGTCGCGATCCCATATATGCAACCGAATGGCGGCAGCATTTTGTTTCTAGGATCCATTGCCGCCGTGGAGACAACGCCTGCTCCTCTTCCATACAGTGCCGCTAAAGCTGCGCTCCTCAATTACAGCAAGAACTTATCCCGCGCCCTGGCTCCATGCAAGATTCGTGTGAACTGCCTTGCCCCAGGGAACGTGTTTTTCCCCGGCGGATCTTGGGACCGGCATCTCCAACGCCACCGAGAGGAAGTGGAACACTACGTTTCAAGTGAAGTCCCACAAGAACGGTTTGGTGCACCGGGAGAGATTGCAGATTTTGCTGCATATTTGGTATCGCCGGTCTCCGGTTTTGCGACGGGAGGATGCTACATCATGGATGGCGGGCAGACGCGGAGAATCTGAATTGAAGGGAGCGCCACTTATGACCGACGGAAGAACCAATCGCGCAACGACGCTCTTCGATCTGCATGGCCGCGTCGCAATCGTTACAGGAGGCGCGGGCCTGTTGGGCTACAATCACGGCGCAATTCTCGCAGCCGCGGGTGCTCAGGTCGTGTTGCTTGACCTTGCCTCAGCTCACCCTCAGGCGCGTGCGAAGCAGTTGACCGAGGAGTTCGGTCCAGAAGCGCTGGGCGTAACCTGCGATATCACCCGCGAGCCTTCCATAGAGGACGCTCGAGGGCAAATTCTCGAAAAATTCGGCCGTTTCGACATCCTCATCAACAATGCAGCGAACAACCCAAAGGTGGAGGAAGGCAACACGGCTTGGTCGCGACTGGAAAACTTTCCGCTCGAAGTCTGGGATTCAGACATCCGCGTGGGATTGACAGGTGCATTTCTGTGCAGTCGAATATTTGGGGCGGAGATGGCGAAGCGCGGGTCAGGAGTCATCATAAATGTGGCATCAGATCTCGCAGTCATCGCACCCGACCAGCGGCTCTATCGCGTTGACGGACTACCCGAGGACCAGCAGCCCGTGAAGCCGATAACGTATTCTGTAGTCAAAACGGCTCTCCTTGGACTGACACGATACTTAGCGACGTACTGGAGCACTGCAAACATTCGGGTTAATGCCATTTCTCCAGGAGGCGTCTTCAATGACCAACCTGAGGTTTTCCTGAGCAGGGTGAAAGAGTTGATTCCGATGGGACGAATGGCCGAAAGGGACGAGTACCAGGGAGCAATCCTCTTTCTATGTTCAGATGCATCCTCGTATATGACCGGAGCAAATCTCGTTATCGATGGAGGCCGCAGTTGCCTTTGATGCCGTCCGATCTCGAAAGTTCGACTTTGTTCTCAGTTGCCGGCAAGACCGCTGTGCTTACGGGAGCTTCCGGTTTCCTGGGCCGCACCTTTGCTCGCACATTGCTGGCCAATGGCGCGCGCGTGGTTGCGCTTGGACGTTCCGAACGCCTGCAGCGAGAGGCTGACGGATGGGCGCGGGAGTTCGGCGCAAACAATCTTTCGATTCACCGCGTTGATATGTATGACATTGCCGCGCTAAGTAAAATCCTGGATCAAATCGCAGCCGAAGAGAAATCCATCGATGTATTGGTAAACAACGCGCATGAGCTGGGACCTGGCACAGGCTTTAACGTACCGGAAGGATCACTGGATAACGCGACCATGGAGACCTGGATGCGCAATCTGACGGGGGGCGTATACTGGGCAGCGCTGACTACTCAAACACTCGGCGCACGAATGAAAAAGCAAGGCGCAGGCAGCATCATTAACATCTCTACAATGTATGCAATTGTTGCTCCCCGGCCACAGCTGTATGCTGGAACGGAGTTTATCAATCCTCCTGGGTATTCCGCATCCAAGGCTGCGCTCCTAAGCTTCACTCGGTACGTCGCATCCTTCTGGGGAATGCATGGTATTCGCGCAAATGCTATTCTTCCGGGTCCGTTCTCGAACACCGAAGATATTGACGAGGCCAACGGTGTCGATCAGGATAGTCCTTTCTTGCAGCGTCTCAGAAGCTACACTTGCCTGGGACGAATCGGCAGGCCATACGAACTCTCCGGTGCCCTGCTGTTTCTAGCCTCCGATGCTTCGAGCTTCATGACAGGCCAGACAATTACTGTAGATGGTGGATGGACCGCCGTTTGAAAACAGAAGCAGCAGGACAGCTTTTCCGACCCTGCGAACAGGGTGTAACTCAACTATGCCAAGCTCTTCTAAAGTAAGCTGGACGGTTGATTCCCCTCGAATCCGAGGGTGGAATTGTTCTCATTCTTGTAGCGCGAGGAATTCCCTTCGGAGATCATCATTTCGCCCTCGGAGGATTAGCAGGGTCCGCAAACGAGGTTGATTGCCGGGATCTGGAACTCATTCTGGCCCATACGGCTCCACTGTGGGCCGAACTGCGCGGCCGGCGTCTTTTCCTGACAGGCGGCACGGGATTTTTTGGCTGCTGGCTTGTAGAGAGCTTTTGCTACGTCAATCGGCTCCTCGGTCTGGGCGCTGAGATGACGATACTCACGCGCAATCCGGACGCATTCGCCCAAAAGTGCCCGCACCTTGCGTCCGATCCAGCTTTAACTTTCCACGCCGGTGACGTGCGTAATTTCGTGTTTCCTGCCGGAGAATTCGGGTACGTCATTCACGCGGCGACAGGAGCTCGCACGAAGGAGGCCGAGGATACTCCGCTTGATATGCTTTCCACCATCATTGCCGGCACAGAGCGTACACTGGAATTCGCCGCTACACACAGAGCCCAAAAGTTCCTGCTGACCAGTTCGGGAGCGGTCTACGGCCGGCAGCCTGCCGGTTTGACGCACGTGCCGGAAAGCTACGCCGGAGCTCCCGATTCGCTTGTCCCGGCGAGTGTGTATGCAGAAGGCAAACGAATTTCCGAGCTCTTGTGCTCGATATACCAGGAAAAATCCAGCCTGGAATGCAAGATTGCACGGTGCTGGGCCTTTTGCGGTCCCCATCTTCCGCTCGATCAGCATTTCGCCGTTGGAAACTTCATTGGAGATGTCCTTGCGGGCCGTCCCATTCAGATTCTGGGGGACGGAACGCCGAGGCGTTCGTATCTCTATGCCGCCGACCTCGTCATCTGGTTATGGACCCTTCTGTTTCAGGCGCCAGCGCTTGTGCCGTTTAACGTCGGTTCGGCACGGGACGTGAGCATTCTGGAACTCGCTCAAGCCGTGGCCGCAACTCTCAACCCGGAAGCGGAGATCCGCATGATGGGAAAGGCTGTCCAAGGTGCTGAGCCTGCTCGCTATGTACCTTCCATTGGTAGGGCCAGGGAAATGCTCGGGCTGCGCGAGTTTACCGCGCTCGAAGAGGCTATTCGACGCACTGCGGCGTGGAATCAGGAGTAAGGGATGTCAAGGCAGCTTCTTGGTTGTTCCCTGAGTCCGTTGACTCACTCCGCTTCGCGGCGCACCGTAAGATAAATAGGGTAATGTCCCTGAGCAATTACGATCAACCACCCGAGCCAATTGCCAAAATTCACACTTTGCACAAAGCCTATCAACCTACTCAGTTTAGTCGTTGTTCATCCAACTCAAACACGAAGGGTCGCGTCAGCCTGTCCAAGAAGAATTCGGCTCCGAGCGAAAGCAGCGTGACTGGATACTTCTTGTTTAACTTTTTCACCGCGCGTCTGCACCATATTGGATTGATCTCCGTGCGCATTGTGCGTGCGAACGACGGATCACGTCCAAGAAGGCGGACCCAAAGCGGCAGCATCCATCGCCAAACAAGAGGTGGTTGCGGCACAAGGTAGTGTCCTTCGTAATACGAGAGATAATTGGGCACTTCGGCATGCAGAATGCCCCCCGGGCGCAAGACGCGCACTCCCTCCTCCAGCACCTTGATGGGATCCTCAGTGTGCTCCAGAACATTCCTCGCGTACACGACGTCAAAGGAGGCGTCGGCAAATGGCAGGATGTCGTCTTTCACCCGGACAATACGTTCCGGACTGAGTCCGTTCGCGGCAAAAAGCTCTCGCGAAGCATTGAAGGAACTCCCGAATCCCTCTGCGTCCCTCTCGGTGCCAAACCCGTCCAGTTCGTAGTGCTTGATCCATGTCGCCAAGTTCGTTCCGTATCCTGAACCAATCTCAAGCAGCTTCTTACCGTGCAGGAGAGTGAAGTTCTCCAGCAGTTTCCCCTTCTTCAATGGCCTACCCAAGCCCAGATGATCTCGTGCGGCCACCTCTGCAGGCATCTTGTTAACAGTCTCAAAAAACAGCCCGACAGATTTCTCTGCCATTCTTCGAACAGAATCGGGAACTATAAGCGCATCGGTGAGCATAACACGAATTATATCTTCTTCTTTCCCGCGTGCACGCGGAGGAATTACCACTATTGGTCCATAGGGGATTAGATAGACTATGTCGGCGTCCATTGGGGGCCAACAAAAGCTATGCTAAACTTTGGATCGATGAAAAGGATTATGACTTTGCGTCTGGAAAGCGCAGGAATTGTCGGACGATCCGGAGGGGTGCGGAATGAATAAGAAGTTGATCACCATTCTAACCCCCTGCTTCAATGAAGAGCTCAACGTCCGCGAGATTCATCGGCGAGTGATGGCAATGGCGGCGGAGTTGCCCGAGTATCGATTCGAGCTCTGTTTATCGACAACTCCTCAAAGGACGGCACCGTTGCTGTGTTGCGCGAGATGGCTGCCGAAGATCCGAGCGTCAAGGTCATCGTCAATGCACGTAACTTTGGTCCCGACCGTTCGGGAATGCATGCGTTCCTGCAGGCTGAGGGAGATGCAGTGGGATCTGTAGCGGCCGATCTGCAGGATCCGCCCGAGTTATTCGTTGAGATGATTCACGAATGGGAACAAGGTCATGCTATTGTTGCTGCCGTCAAGAACACAAGCGACGAAAGCGGTCTGATGTACCGTGTGCGTACAGCTTACTATCGTCTTGTAGCCCGCCTGACGAATGTCGAGGTCCTGGAGCATTTCACAGGTTTCGGGCTCTATGACCGTTCCATCGTGGAGCAGATTCGAGCTAATTTTCGTGACCCTTACCCTTACTTTCGCGGGATGATCGCCGAGCTTGGACTGCCTCCCGCCAAAGTCTATTACAATCAGAGACGCCGAGAACGCGGTACAACCAAGAACAATTTCTATGCCCTCTACGATCTGGCCATGCTTGGCATTACCAACCTCTCCAAAGTGCCGCTACGCCTCGTGATCGGGTGTGGTTTCATCTCAGCTACGATCAGCTTCGTGTTGGGAGTAATCTATCTGGCCTACAAGCTTACTTTCTGGAACAGCCCTCGCGAGGAATTCCTCGCCAATATGATTGTCAAAGCCGCTGGAGGAATAGTCTCACAACATAACAGGAAAACGAGGAGCTGAAATTCCATGATGCGAAATGAGCGATGTCCGCTCTGTGGATCGGAGACGGAGCACGTCTTAAAGCTTCGTTTCGGCGCAAAGATGAAGCTGCCAACAGAACCCGAAATCAGACACTGTGCACCTGACAATTTCCTCTTTGTGACAGACGGGTGTCAGTCTGATTACGATCAGTATTACCAATCTCTGGCAAACGATTCCATCCATACGGAGCTGTCGGGCGGGGACCTCCGGTCGCCGATCTCGAAGGTGCAATTGAAACGACTGGCGTCGGCGTTGGACGGGTTCTTTGACCAGACGAGGAAAGTACTGGATTTTGGTTGTGGAGAAGCGGCCCTACTTGTGGAGCTCGCCCGCGAATTCCCGTCATCGTCCTTCTTCGGATTCGATCCAGGGCCTGCCGCGCAGGTCGGCGCAAGAAAGGGAATGGCGCTGGGCTTACGTAACCTTTCGATTAACGACCTTAAGGCGTGCATGGAACGCGGGCCTTATGATCTCGTCATTGCATCGCATGTCGTAGAGCACTTGCTCGATTTTGACGTGTTTCATTTATTGAACGACTTATTAAATGAAAACGGCCTGCTCTATGTTGAAGTCCCTGATTCGCTCCGGTACGAAACGTGCAAGCGTCAGGAGTTTCTTTACTATTTTGATAGACTGCACGTCAACCACTTCGCTCCGCAGTCTCTGGCTCGGCTTGCCACCGCGCATGGCTTCGGCTATGCCAGCCATTTTGAATACGTGTTTCCATATAGAGATGGCAATGGGTATCCCGCTCTGGGCATGCTGTTCAGAAAAGGAGGACGTGCAGTCAGGATCTCCTCGCCGAGCATCCTCGACGCGACAAACCGATATATTGTGCAGGAGAAACAAAGAGCAAAGGCGGTCGCGGGGCAATTGAATGCGTTTGACGGCATCCTGGTTTGGGGTGCGGGTGACAACTTCTTCCGGTCCCTCGAAAACGGCGGTCCGCTCTCCGGTGAGCGCAATATGGTCGTGCTGGACCGTCGACCGCTCGAAATCTTGATTGGGGACCGGAAATACAAGGCTGCAGAGCCCCAGGACGGCGTTCGGCGACACCCGTGGCCGGTTGTGGTTACGGTGTCAGAGGGAAGAGAATCGATCAGCGAGCAGATCATTCAGATCGATCCTGGCAGACGCATATTCTTCGTGTAGGTGCAGGTTTCGGAGCATCCTAGAACAGTATCTTCGAATGGAGGAATTAGGCGTGCCGGTAAGGAAAGTTAGCCCACTGGATCTGGAACTAGTTCTCAGCCATACGGCTCCGCTGTGGGGCGAAATGCGCGGACAAAGCCTTTTCCTGACTGGGGGCACGGGGTTTTTCGGCTGCTGGCTGGTGGAGAGTTTTTGCTACATCAACAGACTCCTCGGACTGGGCGCTGAGATGACGATTCTTACGCGAGATCCGGAGGCATTTGCCCAAAAATGTCCGCACCTGGCATCCGACCCAGCGGTAACTCTCCACGCCGGCGACGTGCGCAATTTCGTGTTTCCTGACAGAGAGTACCGATGCGTCATCCACGCGGCGACAGAAACTCGGGCGAGAAAGACGGAAGAAGCACCACTTGAGATGCTTTCCACCATTATTGCCGGCACAGAACGCACCCTGCAGTTCGCCGCCACACACCAAACTGAGAAGTTCCTGCTCACAAGTTCGGGAGCTGTGTACGGCAGGCAGCCTGCCGGCATGACGCACACGCCAGAAAGCTACACGGGAGCGCCCGACCCGCTGAACCCGGCGAATATTTATGCAGAAGGAAAACGGGCAGCCGAGCTGCTGTGCGCTCTGTACGGGAAGAAAATGGGGCTGGAGTGCAAGATTGCGCGTTGCTGGGCTTTTTGCGGGCCACATCTGCCACTGGACGAGCATTTTGCCATTGGGAACTTTATTGGAGATGTGCTTGCCGGCCGTTCAATTCAGATTCAGGGTGACGGCACGGCAAGGCGTTCGTATCTGTATGCCGCCGATCTGATGATCTGGCTATGGACCCTCCTTTTTAAGGCACCGCCGCTCGTGCCGTTTAACGTTGGCTCGGCGCAGGACGTCAGCATTCTGGAACTCGCTCAAGTGGTGGCCGCAACGCTCAACCAGGAGACGGAAATTCATGTAATGCTGCAGTCCGCCAAAGGGGATGCGCCTACTCGTTATGTGCCTTCTGTCGATCGCGCAAGGGAAATGCTCGGTTTGCGTGAGGTCACCACGCTCGAAGAGGCAATCAGGCGCACTGCAGCGTGGTATCGGGAATAGAGGGAGTCAGTTTTTGGCCGAATTCTTCTTGAACGAGATGTTCTTGTGGCCCAGGAAACTGAACAGCACAGTAATCAAAGTCAAAAAGGCTGCTGCGATATACGGAGCCAGCTGGGGCCTGTGCAGACTGCGGCGCAGGATTGGGACAAGGATGGGCAGGCCTGCCAAACCAATGAGCAAGCCGCTGCTGTATACCCCGATGCACCGTACGTATTCAACGAGGTAATTCCCGCGGGTACGAAACACGAACCACTTATATCCAAGAAAAGCCACACTTATGGCGATCAAATTCGCCAGGAGAGCCGCGTACATGTAGTTGTAGGAGCCCAGCCCCCTGAAAGACCAGTTGAGGAGCGCAAAAAGACCATACCCGAAAACAGTATTAAACCCGCCCACCAGGATGTAGCGCACGAATTCCTTGAGCGGCTTTTGGGAATGCGGTTTCACGCAGAGCGAGTCCTTCAGAAATTGATGCGTTCCTTCTCGGTAACGAGGGGACGATTTTGCACAAATGTGTGGATGGAGCCCACGTACTCACCAATGATTCCGAGCGCGATGAGTTGCACTGACCCGAGAAAAAACAGCCCCAGGACCAAGGGAGCCACGCCAACTGTAAAGCTGTTCCAGAAAACAAGTTTGTACGCCAGGTAGACGATGCCCAGAATAAAGCTGATCACAGCCGAGATGAATCCACATCCTATTACCAGGCGCAATGGCACTTTGGAGAGATTGGTAATGCCCAGCATGGCCAAGTCATAGAGCGAATAAAAATTGTTCTTGGTGACGCCGCGCTCGCGGCACTTCTGATTGTAAAAGACTTTGGCGTAAGGCAGTCCAAGCTCGGCAATCATTCCCCGAAAGTAAGGGTAGGGATCCTGGAAATTAGCGCGGATTTGCTCGACGACTGCACGATCGTAGAGTCCGAAACCTGTGAAATGCTCCAGAACCTCCACATTGGTTAGACTGGCTACCAGGCGATAGTATGTTGTCCTCACGCGGTACATCAGGCCGTTCTCATCGCTTGACGTCTTAATCGCTGCAACGATGGGGAAGCCTTTCTCCCATTCGCGAATCATTTCGACGAACAGTTCAGGTGGGTCTTGCAGATCGGCCGCCAAGGATCCGACCGCATCTCCCTCAGTCTGCAATAAGGCATGCATACCCGAGCGGTCAGGGCCAAAGTTTCGCGCATTAACTATGACTTTGACGCCAGGGTCTTCAGCAGCCAATTCGCGGAGAACATCCACTGTGCCATCCTTTGATGCGTTGTCAATAAACAGATGCTCGAAGCGATACTCGGGCAGTTCCGCCGCAACCGTCTGTACGCGCCGATGAAGCTCACGCACATTGAGCGCTTCGTTGTAGCAGGGGGTCATGATTGTGATCAGCTTCCTCGTCATTCCGCTCTCCTACAGAACACGCCAAGAAATTATCGGTTGCCGGAAGCAAAGACTGAATCGGATTCGACGAAAGTTTAGCACACGCTTCGTCAGCCCTCGGTGGATACCGGTTCGGGAGTTAGTGAATACCTGCTTCGTTTACCACGCCAGTTTTAGTGTTTGACCCGAGGCACCAGGCCATTTCGGCTTTGCCCGCTCGGCCCGATGAAGCATAACTACCAGACGCGATCACAGTGCCGCCACAGGCTCGAAAGAGTCGCGTCAAGGACTCCTCTGTGAAGTAATTGATGTGTTCATGCATCATGTATCGACTGGCAGGACGAACGACGTGTCGGGCAATTGCCGGCCGCATTAGGGCCATGATTGTAATTTGGGCGAGCCGGCGAGTGATTCTTGCCAACCCTAAAGAGGATTCACAAGGGACCTCGAGAAATACCAGCCCGCCTTCGGGGCCACTCTGAAAAATCTCATTCACCAGGTAGCGGGGGAATCCTACATGCTCCAACACATTGCTGTTGATGATGAGATCGGGTGTGCATGCAGCAGGATCCGCGGTTGACGTGACGCCGGGTGCGGGTGGAATTCCCGAGATGTCGTACACGAAAGGCTCGGCACCGTCAAACAAGCCGAAGACCAGGTCACCGCGGTCGCCGCCATAATCGAGGATGCGCCGAATCCTCCGGTCGCCAACATGTTGCTGAAGAATTGGAGCGAGCTTCGTCCGGCGGATTTCATACGAACTGGCTGAGGCCAGGTCCTCGTTGAATTTCGCGGTATACCAGGGTTCGGAAGCGAAGCGCATTTGCTGATATTCCTCCGAACGGTAGTTGCTGTAGAGGTTGCGTAAATCGTCCTCATCGAGCCGGGGGTTGTAGAACATGAATCCGCAGTTCCCGCACTGAACAAGGTCTACACAAAAAGGCGATCTGTTCCAGGTCCGTTTGGCGACAAAGGGAGCGACGAGGGCTCGCTTGAGCTGCTTGATCGGACCATCACAGATGACGCATTTCGAGACTTCGATCATCTAATTTGCTCTCTCTTGTTCAACCCGATCCTCTGGGTCAGTGCCTTCAATGATTGAGATGAAGCTCGGCTGCCACACTCTCAAGTTTACAGATCACAACTCTCTTCAACGCAAATCCTGGGTACCGGGAAACCGAAAGTACAACGGTGGAATCTTACGCTTATGAAGGCGTTTTCCGAAAAGGTGTGGCTTTATTGGCTGCTTACATCGCGGCAATCGAGCGCGCGAAACTCCTGATCGGGCACCACCGGCGGCAGTGCCCATACCCAGCCGGTCTTGTCATTCCAGGCGGGATCGTAGACACGGGCGACGAGGTACTGGATCCCGAACTGGCGGCAGGTGTTGCGTGCCTGTTCTGCCGGCGCGCCCTTGAAGAGGGAATCAATGGCTGCGGCCATGGCCGGGCATCCGCTGGGATCGCCGCCCAACTCCGAGCCGCACCCTTGCTGGTCGCTGCTGATGGCGATTTGATGATCCACCCAGAGAAAATCCAGGTCGATATCGAGAAGATTTGAGGACGTGGGGTTGTATTGCACGATGGCGTTGCTGGCGATTGAGCGATCCATTTGGCCATAGCCGATGGAGGAGATGTAGGCGTTATGAAAGGGATTGTCAGCAGCGGGATCCTGGCTCGCATGCATGTTGGCGTCGGCCAGTGGCGCATAGAAGCGCAAGATGAGCACCTGGTATACGGTGGCGATGATTCCGAAGATGAGGGCGAGGGAACCTATCGATCGCAACCAATAGGGGGTGTTGCGGGGCAAAGCGGCGCAATCGGCAGGCAGACTTTGCTTGCAGTCTGAGAATCTCCAACTCGTGATCAGGTCCGAAGCAAGCAAAAGGATGGGGAAGAGAAAGAAGAAAGGTGCTCGCATACCGAAATCGTCCCCGTTCAGCACTCCAGAGCGCACGACGGAAATCAGCGGGAGTGTGGCTGCGGCGATGAAGAGCAACGAGCGCTGAGCGGAGGTGAGGGCTGTCCCGCCGCGCCAGGCAGGCACCAGGTAGATGAAGAAGACGACAAGGGAGAAGCCGAATTCGATGACATAAGAAGGGGTGAGCAGAGCGAGCTTTGCCAGGTTCAGCGCCGCCAGAGGGTGACCGGCTGCGAGGTTTTGGAATACCGGCGATTCGAGGAGGCTGCCGACGGGAATCATCTCGCGGACAGAGAATGACAGGACGGAGCCACCGCGCATTTTGGATGGGGTGTGGGTCAATTCCCACAGGTAGGGAAGGAGCAGGATGCATGCACCTGCTCCGCCGGCGGCCAGGAACAAAGCTGGCCTTGGCTTTCGTTCAATGGCGAACTGCCAGAGCGCCCAGGCCAGCATGAGGACAAAGAACCCGAATGCCACAAAGATTGAAAGGCCAAATGCGCTCGCCAGTGCCACGGCAATCACGACGACGCTCGCCATGTGCCTTTGTCGGCCAACTTCAGCCGCCATCCATGCCAACAGAAATGCGATCATGCAGCAGACCAGGCTGGCCATATGGTGCGGAGCGTACAAGATGACATCAAGCCAGCTCTGCACAGGATCCTTCGACCAGAGTTCCGCATCGGGCAAGAAAGGACCGTGCAGGTAGAGAAGGCTCCAGAAAATAGCGAAGATATCGAGCCCGGTGACCATGAGCAGGAAGATTGAGTCAAGTAGCTGGCGTCGCAATCTGGCGCCTACGGCCAGAAAATGTTTGAGGTAGAGCCCATTGAGGGCGACCAAAGCAAATCCTGCCCAAACGCAACTGCCGTTGAGAACGGCGCGCACAGGGAGGTGCGACATTTGCGACACGGCCGCGCAGAGCACGTACCAGAAGTAGTAGTTGCGCATTGTCGCAGGTTGCTTATACCAGTAGAGGGGGTTCGAAGGCGGGACTCCAGTACGCAGGACGCTCTCAATCCAGTTGACGCGGGCACCATGATCCAAAATGGTAATGCTCATAAAAACCTGTTGACCGCTATAGAAATCAACCAATGACAAGACGGCCACGACGATCCAGATCAATGCCAGAATTGAGGCGGTGCTGCCAAGCGGTCGATAACCGATGATCCACTGGCCGTTTGATTGGCGAAGCCGAAACCATTCTGTGGCAAGCGTAGCGAGGCAAATAGCGGTGCAGGCGAGGAAGAAGACGACCACTGCGGTGAGAGAAAGCAACTTGCCGATCAGCACGGAGGAAATGGCAGAAACGGCAAGTGACAACGGCAAGCTCCAGAAAGCGCGCTCTACCAGCGAGCGTTGCCGAAAGTTGTGCAAGTTAGAAAACCAGGCGGCCAGATAACCTGTGCAGAAGGTGGCAGGAAAAAAGGCCAGAATCGCCAGGAGGCTGGCTGTAATTTGATCGGCGGTAGTGGCAGGCACGCTAGTGATCTTGACCTCCTCGCCGGACTGCGAGCGCAAGATCTGACGGAAGGCGCCGGGGCCACTCCTTGCCTGGATGGCCACCCTTGTGAGGCTGCGACTCAGACTTGTGCCAAAGTCTACAGAGAAGAGTATGGCCGGAGGCAATCAGGAGAGGTTGCATACTTGTTCCTCGAGCACCTGCATTGTTTCGTCATACCAGAAACTGAGGCTCACCAAAAGGATGTGCTCCGCGCAACGCTCAAGGCACTGCCGGTTCCGTCATGAACGATGTGCAAGCTCGGAATAATACTGCTGTGTGATTTTCCTGCCATTCGGGTCGAAGCGACGAATGCGCGCGATGTGCAATTTGTGCGCAGCAAAGCTAAAAGTCGTGCTTAGGACTCCGAATCCGTATTCCACGCTGCGCTTGAAGTTGATGGAAGAGGCTTCTTTGAAGTACTTCGTCGGGCAGGAGATCTCTCCAATCGGAAAGCCGAACATGACGGCCTGGGCGATCATCTGGTTATCAAAGACGAAGTCGTCGGAGTTCTCGAGGATAGGGAGAGTCTCAAGCAACTCTCGCGAGAATGCGCGAAAGCCGGTGTGGTATTCGGACAACTTGACGCCCAGAAAGAGGTTTTGAAAACCAGTGAGGAGTCGGTTGGCGATGTACTTATAAAGAGGCATTCCGCCCTTGAGGGCGCCTCCACCGAGAATGCGGGAGCCGAGGACCATGTCGTAAACGCCGCTCGCGATCATGCCTGCCATGGCCGGAACAAGAGAAGGCGTGTACTGGTAGTCGGGGTGGACCATCACTACAATGTCGGCACCCGCGGCGAGCGCTTCGCGGTAGCAGGTCTGCTGGTTACGGCCATAGCCGTAGTTGGCATCGTGGATGAACGTCTGCACGCCAAGCTGGCGGGAAAGGAGCGCCGTCTGGTCGTTGCTGGAGTCATCGACAAGAATCTTGATGTCCACAACGTCGGAGAGTTCTCGCACTGTCATTTCCAGTGTCTTTTCCGCGTTGTATGCCGGCATCACGACCGCGATGCGTTTTTGGTTGATCATCGACTCACCACTCGCATATATCCATTTTCAGGCCTGAGAGGCACAACCGAAATAGCACGATGGTGCGGGTACCTGCTCCGACACGGGGTATGCGGAAACTGTAGCAGGCTCAAGCGATTCCAGAGACGGTGAGGGCGTCGCCCTGCCCGCTCCGAGCCGGCTGGGTATCAGGGGCGGTGCGGCGAAAATACACCCACAAATAGAAGATTCCCATGACCAGCAGGATGATAGGGGCAGGAAAGGCCTGCAAAGCTGCCTGAACCTGACCGGACAGGCCAGTCGCGCCCAGGTGGAGCTTGTCGACCAGGACAAGGAGGGTTGCCTGCGGCAGGTCTGCGGTGAGCACAAACCCGGCCGAAGTGACGAGGAGCGCGAGCCACCCGATCAAACCGCCCTCTACCCAGAGCATGGCGCAGGCGGGAACCGTGAGCAGCAGAAGCTTTGCGTCATATTGGCGATGGTAAACGGGCAGCATGGACAGAGTGGCAATTGCTGCCAGAGCAAGCCAGACCCTTGCCAAAGAAGGGCGCGACCTTAACGTGGCAAAGATCCAAATGAGCAAGAGTGGCACAAATATGGCATATGTCACTGGATTGTAGAAGCGCGGGTCGTCCTTGAACACGCTGATGACGGCTTGCAGGTTTGTCAGCATACCGGGTCCATTTGCGGCTACCGCCGCCGGACCGGGATCCGTGAGACCGCCGTGCACTGAAAACAACGCAATGTTGGATTTCAACTCCTGCATCCAATGCGGCGAAGCCCGCCAGGTCCACAGGACAACCGGCAGACTTAAAGCGACCATTGCTAAGAGAGCCTGGATTGCCCGTTTGCGATAGATTCCACCCGCCAAAAGGAAATAGAGCCAGACCAGACCGGAATCGTGGGGCTTAATCGCCAGGCTGATGGCAAGACACAGGATGCCGAGCGAGACATATCTCTCCTGCACAACGCACCACACGGCCACCACGCACAGACTGACAACAATTCCGGCGGAATTGCCAGAGATGACAATCAATTCGGTATTTGCGAGAAGGAAGCCAACCAGGACACCAGAGGGAACAGGTGCGTAAACTGCCCCGAGATTCCACATCAGAAACGAGGCAAGGATGAGGCTGGCCACGGTGAGGGTCAACCAAAGTATGTGTGCAGGGCCCCACGGTAGCGACGCGATCGGTACAGTGAAAAAGAATGCGGTTGGGGGATAGATGTAATGAGTCACGATCTGTCGGACCGTGGGAGTATCCGTCGGGCGGTTTCCGCCTTCTGCATTTAATACCCGCAGCACTTCAGTCTCGTTGTACGGGTCGCAGCCGTGCATCAGGCAGCGCGCGGGGTAGTAGACAACTCTGAAGTCCTGCATGGCCGATGATGACGAGTTCTCAAGGCCGATTCCCAGGGCAAGGAATAACACGGTCCCGGTCAACAGCAGGTACAGGCCATCGCGTCGTGCTCTTGTCATCTTGAGTCTCTCACTCCCGAAAACCTACGAAAACTCAGGATAGAACTGCCGCGGTACCCTCCCAGGCTCGAATCAGATCAGGCAGTTGCCGGCGGAATCGGTTCTTGCTCAGAGGTCCGAGGGTCTGTGGCTGGCCGACTGGCGCTCCGGACATACACCCACAGATAGAAGATGCCCATCACCAGCAAAACCAGGGAGGCAGGTCGGGTCAGCACCACTGTCACAATTTGCCCAAAGAATCCTGCCGTGCTCATCTGAAGCTTATCAGCGATGATCACGAAGATCGCCAATGGAATATCGCTGGTAAACAGAATGCCAGCGGTGCTTATCAGCAGAGCAATCCTGCCA
>Ga0182018_10001826_pt1 | contig 23000 bp, 26 predicted proteins | sample 812P2MmetaG_FD_120490 | JGI IMG/M metagenome (GOLD analysis project Ga0182018, IMG submission 120490) | Permafrost microbial communities from Stordalen Mire, Sweden - 812P2M metaG | ecosystem: Environmental > Terrestrial > Soil > Wetlands > Permafrost | place: Sweden: Stordalen | collected...
GCCCAGGCCGGACAGCCGAGGCGGCTGTCTCTACATGAGCCGTCGCATTACGGAGAGCTTGACGGTAATGTTCGGCGGCGACCTTTTGTCGCTGCCAATGAGCGCCCGTTGTCTTGGGGTCGTGGATTTGGAGGCGGTACATGCCTAAATTTCGCTTGCCGGATTTTGGGTCGCGGGTGGTGACGCAGGGGAGAGTGATAAAGCGTCCGGCGTCTTGCGGCCAGCATTGCAGGATGGGGAAGTCGAGGAGAGAGAAGTTGTCGTGCTTGATTACTTCTTTGCAGGGGCCGGTGGGGACGGTTTTTGGGAAAAACTTTCCGGCTTCGGTGAGGAGGGGAAGCATTTTTAGTTTGTCGAGGAAGCCTTGGGGGGATTTGAGGTCCATGAAGACGCGGATGCGGTCGGCGAATTCGTCGAAGGAGTTGACGCCGAGGGCTAGCTTCATGCGGGCTTCGGAGCCGAACTGGTTGATTAGGAGTTGAGAGCCGGGATGGCCTTTGATGTTTTGAAAGAGTAAGGCGGGGCCGCCGGGCTGTCGTGTAGAGGTCCGCCTCGCTGCGCTTGGCCGGACAGCCGAGGGCGGCTGTCCCCACATGTGCATCTTGCTGACGCGGTCGGTTATTTCTGCGATTTCGAGGATTGGGTCTGCTTCGGTTTGGATGCGCTTGAGTTCGCCGGCGCGGTCGAGGGCGGCGATCCATTGGCGGAGGTCGTCGAAAGGCAAGGGGGTCTCCAGGGAACGTTTGATTATACGAGACCGATGAGGCGAGAAGTACGGGCGTTAAATCAAAGGCTTAAACACAGGGGCACAGGGGATCACAGGGTAAAACTTTTCTACAGTTTGGAGCGGAGCATGGTGATTACGTCGTCAGAGGTGACAACGCCGACTAGCTTGTTGTGTTCGTCGATAACCGGGAGGGTGACAAGATTGTATTTGTCGAAGAGTTCGGCGACCTCGTTGTCGCCGGTTTCTTTGTGGGTGAGGACCAAGGGTTCCTGAGTCAGGGAAAGGAGGGGAGTGCCGGGCTGGGCGAGGACGAGCTTAATGAGAGGAACGGCGCCGGCGAGGGTGCCGTGGGAATCGACGAGATAGATGGTGCTGACGGATTCGATGCCGCCCTCGAACTCGCGCATGACGCCGATGGCATTCTCGACGGTAGCGGCGACGGGAAGGGCGAGGAACTCGGTGGTCATGCGTCCGGCGGCGGTTCTTCGCGGTGTTCGAGGAGTTCGACGACTTCCTGACTGGCCGCGGGCGTCATCTCGACGAGGATTTGTTCGGTGCGATCCTGGGAGAGATCGGCGAGGAGGTCGGCGGCGGCGTCGGGGTCCATTTCCTGGACGATGTCGGCGGCGCGTTCGGAGTCGAGGGATTCGACGATCGACTTCTGGATATTGGGCGCGACTTCTTCAAGAGTTTCGGCGGCGACCTCTTCGTCGAGGGTGCGGAAGACGGCTTCGCGCTCATCGGGGGCGAGGTCTTCGACGATGTCGGCGATGTCGGCGGGATGGAGCGTGGCCAGGCCTTCGTGAGAGATTTTGAGTTTGATGCGGCGCGCGGGATCGGTTTCGATGAGATCGACAAAGCTCCAGGGGATAGTGCGAGGGGGGATTCTCTGGAGCAGGAGATGAAGAGCGGCGCGGGGGGCGAGGCCGCGAAGGAGGCGGCGGACGGCGCCGCGGACGCCGATATCGACGGATTGGATGTGCAGGACGGCACGAGGGAGGCCGGCTTCCGTACGGGCATCGATTTGGAGTTCGACGTCGTTGACGCGGACGACTTTGCGTCCGTTGATGTCGATGACCTGTTGATCGAGGAGATCGCGTTCCAGGAGGAACAAGCCTTCGGCGCCGTTGGCGGCAGGCCAGTCGGCGGGACTGGTGGAGGCGTGAATATTGGCGTCGATGGTGGAGACGGCGGAGAAGGGAAGGACGCGGTTGCCGGATTTTGTTTTGACGATAAAGGAAGCGATGCGGTCGCGGTCTTCCTGAGGGGCGAGGGTGACTTCGCGCACGCGTCCGGATGCCGCGCCGGACGGGTCATAGACGGTGGCGCCGAGGAGCTCGGAAAGAGGCAGCGAGGTCATCCGGCCTAGAGGATAGCGGAGTTTGGCGGGAAGAAGAAACGAAATGTGAGGGGTGGGGAGAAAAAAGTGGGCTGGGTAGCTAGGCGTCATTTCATGAATGTGTGGCTGTGGGGCAGGTGGTGAAATGGCGACGTTTCGTCAGTTTGCGCCTGTCGGACCGCGCCAAGATTGACCGAGGTGGTTAGAATTAAGTCTATGGCCAGTTCATTGAATACAACGGACCCCGCAGGGCGAAAGCCACCCTCGTTCGGAACTAGAGAGTTCCTGTTCGCACTCTTCTTGGCAGTCCTCTTTTTTCTGCTTGGCCACAGCATGGTGCGTCACCGCTTCTTTCAAGGCGGCCGGTTTCACCGGAACGGCTCCATCGGACAATAGCAGGCACTGAAAAGATTGTTAGTTGCGGCTGCGAATGATGCCGAGCTAGTAAGCAGGCGATGGTGCTAAGAAGCCGGCGGTGAGTGCTATGGCGATTTAACGCCAACCATCCTGATTGTGTTGACGTTCTGGACTGTTCAGTGACCGCACGAACCTCTGGAGGTGCGTATGACGCCGCGTCGATGAGATGGTTCAGGCAAACCAGTTTGTAATGCTGAAGAGGATCAGTGTGCCCGCCCGTGTCTCGTGCCAAGTGAGTGTGATTTGGTATATACACGCAGGATGCTTCCCGTGTAGCTTTCGTCGTCGTATCCGGTTAAGGAATTTGACCCTACCAATTCTTCCGTGACCAGATATGCGGCGTAACGTTTCCAGAAAAGCTCGAACACCCCTACAGCCCTCGACTGACTCAATGGGTGAGGCATCTTTCAGAATGGCTTGCAGTTCAGGGTGGAGTTCGGGGTGGGAATTGGCGACACCGGAGCGGTTAATCACCGCTTCTTCAACGATGATCTTCAACGAGTTGTCTTGCGGTTCGGACAACTCTCGGAGGTAGAGATACTGAACGGTGTTCAATTGCTCGACTGCCGTGGGGCCGATCATGCCCAAGAGCTTAGCGCACCGGGATAGTTTACGTTAACAGCGATTACACTCATTGAGAATTGGCCGACCCTCTCGCGTCAATGAGTGTGATGGCGAAGTTTTGCCAACAAAGGCAGAAAAAGCCGGTCCCGAAACCACGACCAAACAACAGCGAGCGAGGGTTCCGAATTAGGACGATACGAACTAGGGTAAAGATTAAGGCTTCTGCAGCTTAGCCTTCGCCTGAATGGCTGCGATCTTCTGCAACAACGCTGTGATCGGCGGGGCGGTCTCCCCTACATTGTAGCCAACGGACTTCCTTGTCCCGTTGCTGAACTGCACTTCGACCGACACGGTCGGTTCGTCCGCGCACCCCGGACAACCGCGTTGATCCGTAAAGGCCCCCAGCACTCCCGCATCGATGAAGTGCTGCAGGTCCACCCAGTCGCGTTTCGTAATCCTGTACTTGGTCTCGATGTCCGGATAGGCTTTACGGTCCGAGGAGGATCGGTTGAGCCGAACGATCGATCCCGGCTCAATGGTCGTTACATTATCGTCGTAGTTGCCAGTGCACCAACCACAAGACTCTCCAATGCGTACGCGCACGATCTGAACATTCGGGGCTGGGTTCAGCCGCTGGGCGGCCCCTTGCGCCGAGACGTTGATCGTCAGGCCAACGATGCAACACCACGTCCAAGCCTGCCGCTCCATCTGTATGCCGACCCCTCGATCCTCTATTCTAGTTCCATGACGGGCCTCCAAACAGTTTACAAGTTGGGTGCCCATGAATGCGCCCCACGGACACTTCTTTACCTGTTGCAACCAGGGCGATTACACTCAGAACCCCGTCGGCATAGGCAGGTCGCTGCACTCTGGTTACTTGTCGGCAGGCCGGTTTCGCGGTGCAATTGGCTGGGGAGGGACACATGGGCCGCCTGTTCGGTTTTCTCAGCGCCGTCATTGTATTGGCTATTGGCATGTACGTTTATTCCAGGCAGGCGCAGAGCTCTTCTGCTGCCGCTGGGGTGAACAATCCGAAGGCCGCCATCAACATCACCGGAGTAAAGAGCGATTTGATCAGTATTGCCACGGCCGAGCGACGGTACTACGCGAGCGAAGGGAAATACGCCTCTTTCGACGAACTGATCTCGACTAACTACATTAGTGTTGCCCGGCAGCGTCCTCCTTATACTTACCAGGTCGAAACCAGTTCCAGTGGTTTTCGTGTACTCGCTACGCGTTCCGGCGACGACGGCTCTGGGATGCCGCCGCAGCTTTCGGTTGACGAGAACATGGAATTTCAAACATCAGAATAGGGAATCGGGCGGGGAGTGAGATGATTGAGACGGCGAATCACCGGGCAGGATAGCGATGAAATTCTACGGGCTGACGGTCGGGTCTGTATTTCATCTCGCGACTACATGGATCGTGGCATCGGGGCTTGCCGTTGGCTGCTTGGCATATGGGCAGGTCGCTTATCCCGAACAGGAGGTCCGCGTCCATGATCTGCCTTCGCTGACGGCGCGAACTACGCACTCAGCCGATGTGCTGGCGACATCGCTGGAGATGCTTTTCAACGACAAGGAAGTATGCTGCGGGAAGAATTCTGCTCTGGAAAACAGCGTCGAGTCGTCGGATGCAAAGTCTTTGAAGGACATTGCCAGCAAGCTGCAAGGCAGGCATCTTCTCAGCGATGGCCGCCCGATCATGGTCACGGCGGAATATCTGACACCGGATCAGGTCAATGCCGGTCACCTGATTTACATGCTCACGGAAAAGCATGCACCACTCATGATGTGGAATTCACATTTGTACGTCGCCGAGGGAGTGACCTACGTGGAGACCGTCGACAACTCCAATGGCGCGGTAGCATACGCGATCCACAAGTTTTTACTGCAGGATGCGCGCTTTTCTGATTCGCGCCGGGAAGTCTTTTTCGATCGTGTAACCGAAGACGCGAGTAAGGTGCAGGGATTGTTGTTTCTTCAGGCTGCGCCGCTATAGCCGCCCGGAACTCCGCTGGGCGCACTGATACGAATCCTTTAAGGACGCTTACCTTCGCACCAGCAATTCGGAAAACTGGAAAATGCGGTCGACGGCGACGGCGGCAATTCCGATTCCGATTACGGTTGCCATTTTTACGGTCAATCCTCTTACGGCAGCTTTGTCTTTGGTGGTTCGCCAGATGATGGGTAGGTTGACGGCGGCGCTGGCCAAAGACGTAAGCACGGTGGCGCTGCCGGCGAGGGCGGGGGTTATTTTGCCGTGCATGGCCATGGTGGCGGCGGCAGCCGTGGTGCTGGCGCTGCTGACCAGACCGCCGAAGACTCCGGTGGCCAACATGCCGTAGTTGCCAAAGTATTTAGTGAGCAGAGTTCCGGCGATTTGTATGGAAATGAAGAGAGCCCCAAACCAGATTACTTTTGAGAGTGAGACCGGAGAAGTGAGGGTGAGAGTTCCGGGAACTGTTTGTTCGATTCCGCGGTCGCGCCAGACCCAGAAACCGGCGACGAGGGTCATGGCCAGAAGTGGCACTAGAGTGGCGCTCAGGGATCGGGGCGAGAAAATGGTGGCGAGAATCAGGTTTCTGGCGAACATGGCGATGGTGGTCAACAAGCATAGCGTTGTGGCGCGGTTGACCATCCCGGTTTCTCGCACTCTGGCGCCTAATTCAGCGACGGTGGCGCTGCTGTTCACCAAGCCGCCGAAGAGCGCGCCGAGATAGAGGCCGCGTGTGCTGTAGACGCGGAGAAGCACGTAATTGACAAATCCGATTCCCGCGATGGCGATCACGCTGATCCACGCATCGCGGGGGTTGAACAATTGCCAGGGATCGACGTAGCGATTGGGTAGCACGGGATAGATGACGAAACCGATAAGGCCGAGCAGGACTGCGCTGCGAATTTCCGAGGGCTGCAAACCGCCGGCGAAGCGGCTGAGTTCGGTCTTCCAGGCGAGAAGCATGGTCATGACGATCGCTCCCGCGACGGGAGTGAAGATATGACCGAGACCGACCAGGACGCCGAGGAGGTAGTTCAGGATCAAGGCGGCTGAGGTGGTGATCTCCAGGGAGCGGTCGGAGAGAATGCTGCGCGTGTTCATGGCCGCAACCAGCAGGAACACGCCGATCAACGCCGTGACGGCGACGGTTTGTCCGATGAGAGAGGCGAGCATGCCGAGCAGGGAAACTATGGCGAAGGTGCGAACGCCTACGTCTTTGTTGGACCATTCGCGCTCCATGCCGGCGAGCATGCCGATGCCGATGGCCACAGCCATTTTCAACGCGATGGGAGCGGTTGCGAAATGTGCGGAGTCGGTTTGCATTGGTGCTTTTGGCCTTGGGACTCAATGAATGCTAATACATTGAAGAGAGCTGAATGTGACATAAGCTTTGATTCGCGGGCCGCGTGAACAGTTGGAGCGTGGCTTCTTCTTGGCGTTGCCGGGCGAGGCTGCGGGCGAGCGTTTGCTCACCAGGGCTGAGGGGCGAGGGTGACTTCGCGCACACGTCCGGATGCCTCGCCGGACGGGTCATAGACGGTGGCGCCCAGGAGACTCGAAAAGAGGCAGCGAGGTCATCCGGGTAGAGGATAGCGGAGTTTGGCGGGAGAGAGAAATGAAATGTGTGGGACAGGAGAAAAAAATCATTTAAAAAAGGCTCTTAGCCACGATTTGCAGGGGATCAAGGCGCATAAGGCTAAAGACTGAAACCAAACAGGCACTGGGGGTCACAGGGTACCCCGAGCAGACGCGGAGCGTCCATTCGAATGAACGGTCTAACGTTTTATTAGGCTTGCGCGGATGGACCAGGTTCCCCGTAACCTTCAACCTGAACTGGGATAAACATTGAATAGAGTGGAACTGTTGCTCGCATGCTCGTTCCGCTACCATCGGATTCTATTTCCAGCTTGCCGCTTAATTCGTGCAAGCGCTCGCGCATCCCGGCCAGACCGACGCCCGTTTCCGCGCTCGCCCCACTGAGCAACCGCAAGCGTTCTTCCGGTATACCACAGCCGAAATCTCGTATTTCCAGAATTACAGCTGCGGTTTCATACTGAAAACGGATGCTTGCATCCGAAGCTCCGGAGTGGCGATGTACGTTGGTCAAGCTCTCCTGCAACACACGGAACAGAGCGATCTCCAGCTCCTTCGGCAATCGTCCACGCGAATTCGCAATGTCCGCAGTTATTTTGATTCCGCTCCGCTTGGCGAATCCTTCGATATACCACTCCGCCGCAGAGGCAAATCCCACCTCATCCAATAATGGCGGATGTAACAGGTACGACATGGTTCGAATCTCTTCGATGGCCCGATCAGCCAGTTGCGCAACCTCGGAAACAAGCACCATTGTGGCCGGGTCTGTCTTGCAGCTTTCCTCCAGAAAGGAAAGACTTATCTTTAGCGCAGCCAGGGTTTGGCCGGTGCTGTCGTGCAGGTCGCGTGCTACCTTCCGCCTTTCCTCATCCTGCACCTTCAGCAGACGTTGAGAAAGTTTTTGCAGATCTGCTGTGCGTTCCAGAATCAGGGCTTCCAGTTCGGATTGGGCGGTTGGCACTTTGAAATGCTTTGAAAGGGTCCACATAAGTCCTCCTCGGAGGCGCGCCGGAGACGGACAGGGTCTCTCGTTCAAGTATTTGTATTGTGCCATTTTTGGAATCAGGGGGTCTGGTCAATATTGCTCAGCTGGCGTGCCAATATTTCGCTGCTATACATTCGCTGCTATACAACGAAGAGGCAGAAAGCAAGAATGGGACTTGGGAGAAACTGTTTGAAGCAGCGGATCGGCAAGAAAGCAGCTCAGATAACCACATCAGCTGCATGTTGAGGGGAGTTCTGGAGAACCTTTGCGACAACCCGCATTGCGTGTGAGCAGTTCTGCTCAGACCGGATCGCATTCCTCTGATAAATTCCTCCCTTGCTATCGTGGGGGGAAGTATGTCCGCATTTCGCATTTTGCTGGCTGACGATCATCCAATCTTCCGTTTAGGTCTGCGCTCAGTGCTGGATTCTCACGAAGGTTGGGAGGTCTGCGGTGAGGCTACTGACGGACGAGATGCGGTAGAGAAGTGCATGCAATTGAAGCCAGATCTTATTATCCTGGACATTTGCATGCCAGGACTAAATGGCATGGACGCGACACGACAGATTCTGAAAGACAATCCGACTCAGAGAATACTGATCCTCACCGACGCTGACTCAGAGAAAGCGGTTCGAGATAGTTTGCAAGCAGGGGTTTGTGGGTGGATTCTTAAGTCCGACGGAGTTGACGACCTGGCGACAGCGGTGAAAGCCCTGCAACAGGACAACTGCACCTCCGGCGTTCGAACACCGGCTGTGCTTATACGCGGCCGCTGGAGGGGGAGCCCTGGGCCAACCACGGCTAAAGCACCCCGATTGTCGCCTCGGGAGCGCGAGGTGTTGCAACTCCTGGCCGAGGGCAGGAGGTCTAAAGAGGTCGCCGAAATTCTGAACATTTCAACGAAGACGGCGGAAACACATCGAAACAATCTTATGTCCAAGCTTAACCTCCATTCGATTGCCAAGTTGGTGGTCTATGCTGTGAGGAACGAAGTCATCCGGGTCCAGTTTCCGGCTGAGGCTGGACTCCCCGAAGGGGAGAATCATTCAGCCAATGTTAGCGTTCAAAGTCTTAACTAGGCTGTTTGCCTTGATCTGGACGACCTTGCTGCGGCCAGGAACAAGTCGCACTTACAGATAGTGGGCGGCATCAGGCTTAAACTCAGAACCCCGCCGGCTGCGGTTCTTTCACCCTGATTGTTGATAGAATCGGCCCTTGCGCTGACTGCTCCGAACAGCCATTCATAGGATGGCTTTTAACAGCCGTGGTAGAACTCCGACCTGGATTCCAGCGGTGAACGCAAAATGCGACGACCGGGGCTGAAGCGCCGCTCTTCCAAGTTTCCGCACCGCTTGCATGATTTTTCGCTGCTTTGACGGCATACTGTGGTGTCAGTTTCAGGTTCATTCTTGGGGGCATCATCCACCGAAAGAGGGTTGAGCCGCAGACGTATAATCATGAATCGTGCGACTTCTTTTTGACATCTTCGGGCAAACGTTGCGGACGCTCTGGGGACACAAGCTGCGGTCGTTTCTGACCATGTTTGGAATTGCGTGGGGAGTGTTTTCGCTGCTGCTGCTGGTGGGACTGGGGGAAGGATTCCGGTCGGGAAATAAGAAGCAGTTCGATACGCTGGGCGAGAACGTGATGTTTATCTGGTCAAGCCGGGCTCCCATGGCGGAGGGGAGTTTCACGGCTTTGCGGCAGTACTACCTGACCTACCGGGACTATCTGGATATTCTGCGCGACTGCAAGAGCGTGGGAGCGGCGGCGCCGGTGCTCAAGCGCAACGACATTCGGGCAGTGAGCGATTTCTACCAGGCCAGCGGACAGATGCTGGGAGTGCCGACCATGTTCAACCAGATCCGCTACCTTCCGATTAACGAAGGACGCTGGCTGAATGAGATGGATGTAGCGCAGAAACGGGCCGTGATTGTGCTGGGCGATGAGACGCGGCGGACGTTGTTTTCCGGGCGTCCGGCGGTGGGCAGCACGATTCTGCTGAATGGCGTGCAGTTTGAAGTCATAGGAACGCTGCAACGGATTGGACACGGCGACAACAATACGCAAAACCTGCAGTGTTTTATGCCGTTCAGCACGATGCGGGAGTATTTTCGATTGACGAATGTGGGCGAAGCGCCGGATGTGATCAGCATTATCGAATACCAGCCGAGAACGCGGGCACTGCACGAAGCGGCACGGCAGGAGGTACACCAAGTGATCGCGCGGAATCATGGGTTCGATGCGAGCAATCCGGATTCGTTTGACGAGTGGGATACGGTGAATACGGTGGACCAGGTGGGGAAGATTTTCGATGCAATGAATGTGTTTCTAGGGAGCGTGGGGCTGGTAACGCTGGGGCTGGGAGCGATTGGGATCATCAACATTATGCTGGTGGCGGTGGCGGACCGGACGCGGGAGATTGGGTTGCGGAAGGCTTTGGGGGCGACGAACGCGAGCATCATGTTTCAGTTTTTCGTGGAGGGAGCATTTCTGACGCTGTTGAGTGGGACGGTTGGGCTTGGTGCGGCGGCCGGGCTGATGGCGGTGCTGTCGGGCGTGTCGCTGGGCGAGGGGTTTGATCCGCCGAAGCTGGTGGCGCGGACGGCGGTGCTGGCGGTGGCGTCGCTGGCGGTGGCGGGAGTGGCTGCGGGATTGTATCCGGCGCGGCGGGCGGCGATGTTGCAACCGGTGGAGGCGCTGCGGAAGGAATAGCTGCTAGCTGCTAGCTAACCACTCTAGCTGGAAGCTGACATCCTACAGGTTTAGCCAGAAGCTCGGAGCTAGAAGCTGAGAACTTATGCATCGGGATTTGTTGGGCCAGGCGTTTGCGGCGATGCGGCATGATTTGCGCAAGACTTTGCTGACCATGGCGGGGATGGCGTGGGGGATTGCGACCGTGGTGTTGTTGCTGGCGTACGGGAACGGGTTTGGGCGTGCGATTGAGAATATCTTTGAGAGCTTTGGGGCCACCGCGGTGGGGATTTTTCCGGGACGCACGTCGCAGCAGGCGGGAGGGAACAAGGCGGGAGTGCAGGTGCGGTTTACGAATGACGACATTGAACTGCTGCGGAATAATGTGCCGCTGTGTAAGCACGTGGTGAGGATGTCGCAGAAGGATTCGTCGGTGCAGAACGGAAACCGGACCTTTACGATGCCGGTGACGGGGATTGATCCGGCGATTGAGGAGATCTGGAATCTGGACATGGGGGAAGGGCGTTTTCTGAATGACCCCGACAATACGAGGCACGGATTGTTGGCGGCGATCGGTTCGGAGGCGAAGGACAAGCTGTTTTCGGGGATGGCAGCGGTGGGCGAGGATATCCGGATCGATGGCGTGGAGTTTCAGGTGGTGGGGGTGGTCAAGCCGCGGATGCAGGAAGGCGACGACGACGATAACCGGACGATCTATATTCCGTATAACTCCATGAATGTGCTGAAAGACAATCACTATCTGGATGGAATCTGGATGGATTCGCAAGGGCTGAATCACGACCGGCTGGATCAGACGGTGCGGGACACGCTGGCGACGGCGCACAACTTCAAGAGCGACGATAAGCGCGCGGTTTTCGTGTTCGATGCGCAGAAGCAACTCCTGCAGTTTGGAATTATTTCAATGGCGCTGAAAGGACTGCTCGCGTTTATTGGAACGCTGACGCTGGGGATTGGCGGGGTGGGACTGATGAACATGATGCTGGTGTCGGTAACGCAGCGTACGCGGGAGATTGGAGTAGAGAAGGCGCTGGGGGCGAGACGGCGGGACGTCATGTTTCAGTTCCTGGCGGAGGCGATGGTGATTACGGCGGTGGGCGGAATGCTGGGGATTGGGCTGTCGTATGTGGTGTCGGTGTCGGTGGGTCGGCTGACGTTTTATAGCGCGATGGCGAAACATGCGGAGGCGGGAGATATCCGGCTGATTGTGTCACCGATGATTTTGCTGGTGGCGACGGGGATCTTGGCGGTGGTGGGCGTGGTGAGTGGGATGGTTCCGGCAATACGGGCGGCGAAGCTGGATCCGATTGAGGCGCTGCGGTACGAGTAGGGGCAGTTGCCAGTGATCAGCGGCCAGTTGAGAAGCTTCTTTGCTGCGGATTCGATCCAGAAGAAAAGAAGAACAAGAACAAGACCTTTAACCACAGGGGGCACAGAGGGGCACGGGGTAAACCAAGGAATGACACTGGGCGATGACATTTTGAGTTTGGCGGCGCCGAGTGCTGATGCGCGAGTTGCGTATGGGGGCGATGGGAATCAGTTTGTGGATTTGCGGTTGCCGAAGGCAAGTGGGACCCATGCGCTGGCGATTGTTATTCATGGCGGGTACTGGCGGGCGAAATATGACCTGGGATATATGGGTCATTTGTGCGCGGGATTGACGGCGAAGGGAGTGGCGACCGCGAATGTGGAGTACCGGCGTGTGGGGAATGCGGGCGGAGGATGGCCGGCAACATTTGCCGATATTCGTGCGGCGTATCAGTTCCTGATGCAGAATGCGCGACAGCATCAGTTGGACGCGCAGCGGGTTATCGTGATGGGACATTCGGCTGGAGGACAGCTTGCACTTTGTTTAGCGGCGCACGAAACGGGAGTGAAGGCTGCGATTTCTCTGGCTGGAGTTGTGGATTTGCAGCGAGCGTATGAGCTCCACTTGAGTAACGACGCGGTGGTGGAATTTCTGGGCGGGACACCGGCGGAAGTGGCGGATCATTATGGCGAAGCGGATCCGATGCGGCTGACGATTGGGGCGCGGCAGTGGCTGGTGCATGGCACGGCGGACGATGTGGTGCCCTTTGCGCTTAGCAAGGATTACGTTAGCGCGAAGGTGAAGGCCAAAGAGAACGCGCGGTTGGTGGAGATTGCGGGGGCGGGACATTTTGAGGTGGTTGATCCGAGGGCGGGCGCGTGGAAGGAAGTGGAGCGAGTGGTGATGGAGGCGGTGGCGCCCACGGCCGGCGCTACGCGACCTTAGGTTTACTCTTCTCCGCGGTTGTCTCCGGAGCTTCGCCGGAGTGTTCGGGGCTGTTGCCGGGCTCGGGGAAGTCGGTGTCGGCGTCTTTGAGCATAGGGTCTTGGTCGCGGTGACCGAGTTGTCCCGCCAGGCCGGCGTTGCCGTCGTGAGTGTGTTCTTCGTTTTCGGTGGCACCCTTGGCGCCGTCGGGATCATTTTTCGAAATGTTGGTCATGTGGGCCTCCTGGAGATTATTTCATAAAGCACATTAGAAGGAAGCGGCTCCCCTCTAGCATGGGAGGCAATGCCCTTCCCAGAACTATTGGTGAGATGCCGATAGCCTGCAATCAAGCGACCGAAACGGCGAAATTATTCGCCGGGGCGAGTGCTGGAAGAAACTCCGAGCTTGCGCAGACGTTCCCGCGCCTGCAGAGCTTCCGGGGAGTGGGGATAGCGCTGGATGAGGTGACGGAGTTCCTGCACGCCGTCGTCCTGCTTGCCGAGTTCGATTAAAGCAAAACCTTTTTTCAATTGAGCGGAAGCGACTTTGGTTCCGGTGGGAAAGTTCTGCAAGACCTGGTCGTAGCTCTGCGCGGCTTGCGGGTAGTTTCCCTGGCGGAACTGAATTTCGCCGAGATAGAAGTAGCAGTTCCCGGCGAGATCGGTGTTGGGATAGAACTTGATGTAGTCGGAAAATTCCTGGATGGCGAGATCGTTCTTGGCGCCGTTGTAATCGCGAAGCGCGTTGTTGTAAAGGACATCGGGCGGAGGCGCCTGGGCCTGCGCCTGCGTCTGCGCCTGTTGTTGGGCGGTTTGCGCGGCTTGGCTCTGCTGAGAGGCTTGCATGTCTTCGAGCTGCTTGCTGACTTTGGCGAGGCGCGCCTTGAGTTCATCGAGACTGTCGTTGAGTGCCTGGATCTGGCCGGAGAGCTGGTCGACGTGCGCGCCGGAATCTCCCTGCTGTTTTTGCAGAGTGGCCTGCAGGGACGTGAGGGCGGCGGCAACTTTGTTGACAGCGTCGGTATCCTGCTCGACCAGGTTCTTCATGACGCCCATGCGCTCGTCGAAGCTGCGCTGCATGGCGGTCATCTGTTCCTGAAGTTGCTGGACCTGAGTCTGCAGCTGGATGGTTTCCTTGTTGACGGCCCATGCGGGGGTCGCGGCCAGCCATAGCATCGCGAGCAGAGCGAAAGCAGCGGAGCGGGATTGAGATTTCATAGGCTAGGTTCCTGAAACCATTTTAGATGGAATAGGGGTGGAGTGGGTTGTGAAGATTTGGGAGGTGAACATGGATGGTCAGCGTGCCATCCCCTTGGGGGCTGAAAGTCCGCGAGAGTTTGCCGGGATTTTACGGCGCGGCTTTAAGCCGCGCCCTTTCAAAACCAAGCTCACGCCGCGTTTTTCGGCAGCCGCGGGTTTTGCGATCTGGGGCATGGCGAATGGCGATGCCCCAGATCGCAGGGATATTAATTATTTCTGATAAACGAAGTGGCCGCGGCGGTTCTGCTGCCAGCAGGCTTCGTTGTCTTCCATGCAGAACGGTTTTTCCTTGCCGTAGCTGATGGTCTTGATGCGGGCGGCGCTGATTCCGGCCGTGGTCAAGGCATTTTTCACCGAACTGGCGCGCTGGTCGCCCAGAGCCAGGTTGTATTCGGTGGAGCCGCGATCGTCGCAGTGTCCCTCGATCGTAAAGTTGATACTCGAGTGCTGCGTGAGGAACTGCGCGTCGGCCTGGACGGCGGCGAGCTGGTCGCCGCGAAGGTCGGACTTGTCGTAGTCGAAGTAAACGTCCTTGACGCTCGTGCCGAAAAGGTCTTCATCCGTAGGTGAAGGAGTTTGAGTTTGAACCACGGGCGGTGGCGTGACGGTGAGACGCGTGGTAGCGTCCTGAGTGCCGCCGGCGCCTTTGGCAGTGAGGTGGTAGGTGGTGGAATCAGCGGGGCTGACCTGTTGCGATCCGCTGGGCTGAACCGCGCCGATGCCGTCGATGGAAACGTCGGTGGCGTTGGAAGTCTGCCAAGTCAGAGTGGAGGATTGGCCCTTCTGGATCGTGTCCGGGCTGACGGAAATAGCAGCGGTTGGAGACGGCGAGGGCGGGGGTGGTGGCGGCGGTGGGGGAGCTGCCTTCTTCGCGCAAGCGCCGAGCATCAGCACGGCGGCAAGAGCGATGACGGTTGCGAATGCACTCCAAGTTTGCTGCTTCCTGTTGATCTTCTTCATGTTCATGTTAAATCCTCCTGCGAACCCGAAAATCGAGTTCAAACGAAGTGCGGTTTATTTCCAACTCCAGTTGGGTTGAGAGTTACGTCCGGTAAAAGTTAACTGATGGAGCTTGGTGCCGTCAGCGAGCATCTCCCAGATTTCTTCTTTGCCGGAACGGCTGGATTGGAAAACAATGTGGCGGCCGTCGGGCGACCACGAGGGAAAATCGTTGCGCCCACCGTCGTGGGTGAGCTGGACCCATTGTTTGCTGGCGATATCCATCAAGTAAATGTCAGAGGAGCCGGGCTCACCGGGGCCATATTTGCGGGTCCAGGCGAGGGTAAGGAACTGTCCGTTGGGCGACCAATTGGGTGAGACGGCATAGCCCTGGTCGGTCATGCGCTGCAAGTTGGTGCCGTCGGCTTCCATGGTATAGACCTGAGGCAATCCTGTGCTGCCGCTGACGAAGGCGATCTGTGATCCGGTCTTGCGGTTCCACACGGGAGAAACGTCGGGGCCTTTTCCTGTGGTCATGCGATGGAGATTGCCGCCGGAAGCGTCGCAGACATAGATCTCGGAATTGCCGCCGCGTGAGGAGGAGACAGCGAGCTTGGCTCCATCCGGGGACCATGCGGGAGAAAGATTGGTGCCGCCGAAGCGGGGGAAGCTAACCAGACGATTGAGATCCATGGAATACATAAGGATGTCCCAGCCGGTCTTAGTTAGAGCGCTGAAGGCGAGGCGGGACCCGTCGGGAGAGATGCGCGGCGAGAGAGCGATCGATCCCTGATGAGTGAGTTGACGCTGATTGGAGCCGTCATAGTCCATGCTCCAGACTTCTTTGTGGCCGCCGCGGTCACTGATGAAAAAAATATTGCTCTCGGCGATGCCGGCGATGCCGCCACCGAGGCGGTAAATAATTTCATCGGCGAATTTGTGGGCGATGAGGCGGGTGGCGTCGTCGGTGGCGACGTCCGCATATTGCTTGCCGAGGACCTGGGGCGAGGCGGTGTTCTTGACATCATAGAGCCAGCCCTGAACGGTGACCTTGCCCGCGGCGACGGCGAGATTGCCGAATGCCAGCATGGCGGCGTTGGGCGGAGGAGAGTTCCAGACTCCGAAGGTGACTTCGGGGGGCTGGCCGGGCACCTGCAGGGGATAAAAACTCTTGGAGACGAGTTCGACGACGCCGGAGTTGTCGAGGTCGTTCCAGAAAGTATCGTTGAAAGTCTTGAGGAGAGCCGTGTTCTGGGGATCGGCGTTGGAGGGTTTGAAGTCGGGAACGGCGAGGCGGACTTTGTCGACGCCGAGACCGGAGCCGGTGCGAACCCAATCCTGAGCGAAGGAGCCGGAGGTGAGCGCGACCAGGAGTAGGAGAAGGGAAGACAAGCGGGCGAGAGAAAGCCCCCCGCATCGGACGCTCACGAAAGAGCGCGTTAGTTTTCCGAGGCTGATTTTTCTGTGGCTGTCGTGCATCCGTTTGGCGCTGCTACCCGGGTAGCGGAAAAAGCATACCCCGTACGACAATATCGTAGCCCGATACGTTCCGTTTGGCAAGTTGCTAATCGCTCCTGTGGAACCCTAAGAATAATCCGGTAGATGCATTAGTGCCTTCTTATTCCACAAATTCTCCCGATCGAAAGTTCCGGGTGGTTCTCTTTTCCGAGTGTTCCTCTAAGGATGCGCTCTCAGGACAATAAATACACAAATTTATTTCCTGCTGTAATCGAACCAGTACTCAACGGAGATCTTGCTGCCGCTGTAGTCGGGAGGCAGGGTACCGAAGGTGTCGATGCGCTGTAGGGCTCGAACCGCGGATTGATCGAGCGAAGGGACGCCGCTGGTTTGCTCGACCTGCACGTTGAAGGGATGACCATCGCGGGCGACGTCGAAGGTAATATACACGCGTTGCGCGCTGGTGATGCGGGGATCGACTTCGTACTTGAGCCAATTGTCGGAAACTTTGCGCTGAATGACCTGGACATACCAGCCGTACCTGGTGCCGAAGTCGCCGCCGCCGCCGTTGACCGCAAAGCCGCCTTTGGCGCCGCCGGCGGCGAAACTGCCATACGGTCCGCTGACGGGGCCGCCTTCGCCGAAGGCGGCCTGATTGGTCTCTTCGGGCTCGGGTTCGGGCTTCGCTTTGGTTGAGGTGGGAGGCTTCTTCTTGAGCTTGGCATTTTTGCCCTGGATCTCGATGGCGTCGGGTTCCTTCTCTTGTATCTTCGGCTCGGACTTGGTGAGGCCCTTGGATTCGTTGGCCAGAACATTTTGCGTGGGGGGAGCCGGGGTGGGCAAGGGAACTGAACTTACCAGGGTCACGCCCATGGCTTCGCCTCCCCCACCAGCACCCCAGCCCTGGCCTGTGGATCCTGTGAATACGATGGTGTAGAGCAGGACGAGCGCGGTGAGCGCGATGTGAAAGCCGGCGGACCAACCGAGGGCGCGCGGCCAGCTGTCGTGTTCAAAAAATATCTCAGCGTTTCGCGCCATTTTCTTCCAGAGGCTGAGTGACGATGCTGACGTTGGTGATGCCCGATTGTTTTACCGCGTCCATCACGGTGGCAAAGGCGCCGAAGGGGACATTTTCGTCGGCGCGGATGAAGATGAACTGGTTGTGGGGATCGCGAATCTTCTGACGCAGCTTGCCGGCGATCTGGTTGATGTTGACGGCGTCATTGCCGAGGAAGACGCGCTGATCCTTGTTGATGGTGATGACGGTGCGCTCTTCGGTGATTTGCTTGACGGTGCGGGTCTTGGGCACGCTGACTTCAATGCCGGACTGGAGGATGGGCGCGGTGACCATAAAGATAATGAGCAGGACGAGGACAACGTCGACCAGGGGGGTGATGTTGATATCGGCAAGAGCGGTCTGGGTGCGGCCGTTAGAGGAAGTGAAAGCCATTAGCGTCTCACTTCGGCGGCGGGTTGCGCTTGAATGCTCTCGATGGCGTTGAGCACCTCAAGGGAGAAGTCGTCGCTGCGAGCGGCGAACACTCGAATGGAATTGCCGATGAGGTTGTAGGCGATGACGGCAGGGATGGCGGCGGCGAGTCCGGCGGCGGTGGTGATGAGGGCTTCGGAAATGCCGGGGGCGACGGCTCGCAGGGTTGCGCCGCCGGCGGTGCCGAGGCCGTGAAAAGCGTCGATGATGCCCCAAACGGTGCCGAACAGGCCGATGAACGGGGTGACGGCGGCGGTGATGGCAAGCCAGGGGACGTTGCGTTCGAGGCGGCTGATTTCCTCCGAGGCTCCGATCTGCATGCCGCGCTGAACGGCAGTCAGGCTGCGGAAAGTGGCTCCGGGCCCCGTGAGTTGACGCTTGTACTCGTGGTAGCCGCCTTCGAAAACGCCGACCAACGGGCTGGGACGAAATTGATCGGAAATGGTGGCGATATCCTGCAGACGCTGGGCTTTGCGAAAAGCGCGAAGAAAACGTCCGCTCTGGATGCGGGCGCGCCGCAATAGACTCCACTTGGTAAGGATGATGGCCCACGAGATGAGGCTGAAAGCCAGCAGGGTGATAAGAACGAACTTGGCGACCGCACCTGTGGTGGAAAAAAGATCGAGAATTTCGCCGCCAACGAAAAATGAGGGGTATGCGAGCAGTAGCATCGTGGAAGAGTACCTAGCCGCGATTATAGATGATCGGCGCGAGCTTCTTTGCGGGACGTATCCTTAAGGATAACGTGCGGCGCGTGATTGTTTGTCCGATAGTCGGGTCTCAACCTGCCGGCCTTGACCGAGAAGCAGTCGAGCTTCGCTCGACCGGACAGCCCCTTCGACTTCGCTCAGGGCAGGCGAGGGCGGCTGTCCCCCACATGAGCATCCCCGAAACTCAAAAATTTGGTTGATATACGCCAGAGACAAGGCTGACATCCAAGAGAGGCGGGAATATTTTAGCCTGCAGATCATTGGGAGGAAGAACTTATGGCGCAACACGGAATGCTTCGAGAGTATCGCTTCGTGGACGCGGCGGAGGACATTCGCGGCTCGAAGTTGTACGGACTGAAAGACGAGAAACTGGGACAGATCGAAGATGTGATTTTCGACTACTCCACCTGCGTGATTCGCTATGTGGTGGTCGATACGGGCGGATGGCTGACGACGAAACTGTTTATTGTTCCGGCGGAGCGCCTGCGGGTATCTGCCGAGCACAAAGACGACTTCGTGGTGGATTTGACCAAGGCGCAGGTGGAAAGCTTTCCGCCTTACAAAGAGGGTGACCTGGAATCGGACGAACAGTGGTCAGAGTATGAAGGACGCTACCGTTCGAAGTGGGAAGCCGATCCGGTGATGCACCGGGCGGAGACTGACCGCAACATTACTCCGACGACGCAGCAGATGCCGGGGAATTCGCCTTCGGCTCGAGCAGCGAGTTCGGCTGAGGGAATCGAAGATACCGGCGCCTTTACCGAGGGCGGGTTCGCGGCCAGCACGAGTTCGGTCGTGATTCCGAGCAATGCGGTCGGCATCGGAGCACGCTGGGACACGTTCCAGGACCGATTGCGCGAACGGCGCAAGGAAGTAATTCACACAGGAACGGACGAAGACCACCGGAAAGCCAGTTAGGTTCGCTTAGGCATTGCAGAGCCACGGTTCGGCCGTGGCTTTTTTCGCGGAGCTGCAGCTACCGCTCTGCCGCGGTGACTTAATTCGAGAGTGAGTTGGAAGGATCGCTCAGGGCAATCAGCTTGCCCACGGGATACTCTTCCTGAGAAAGGGGAGTCGCGGCCTCCGGATTGATGATGGTGAGCACTTCGCCGCTGTGAACCCCTCTTACCAGCAAGCGGTCACTCTCGACGCCAACGACTCTATATTTTTCGTCAAATATTGACATAAGGGTTTCTAAACCTTAGATGCCCAACTTTAGGTTCGCGATGCCGGTAAGAGCTGGGATGGTTACTCAAAAGTTCCCATTTTGGGACTCGCTATCGTTCTAGCCTGCAGCCTCGTTAACATGCCCGACGACGTAAGCAGTCTTTGCAGCGCACAAAATCGACAATCAACGCTGACGTGGTCAACGACGATCAGCGGAAGGACTACTCTCGCTCCACAAAGGAGATGTGGCAGGCGAACAGCGCGTAACACTTCGTTTCCGTCAGGCGGAAGCGCTGGCGGCTGCAACCGGAACTCCGCGCTGCTTGCGGAGCTCGACCAGAAAGGAATCGGCGCTCAGCGCGGCTTGGTTGCGGAAAAGATCAAGCAAAGGATCCGCGGGTTCACTCGATCCCGCCACAGCTCGTGAATGCTGCCCAGGTTCAGTTTCTAGACCCTCGGGTTCCACCAGCAACTCAGGCAACACATTGGGATTCTCCGCCAGCCTGCCCAGGAACTTTTCCAGCAAGCCCCGATGTTCCGGCGTCGTTTGTGTGAATTCCACGCCCATCCCCTTATCGGGATGCATGACGCGAACCACGCCTTCGGATCGCAGTTCCACTTCAGAGGCACGCATCGAGAGCGTCACCCGAGTCGACACCGGGAATGGCGACGGAATATCGAGGTAGCAGCCTCCCATACTCAAATCCGTAAGTTGGCAGCGTACCGGCGGATCGTCCTTTTCCGCCTCCGGAGAATTTCGGCCCAGCCATTCGCGCAACTGCCGCTCAAGGTCCGGAGTCACATCCTGGAAGCGTAATCCCGCCTGTATCCCGGTTCCTTCCCATGCGAACTCCGCATCAACCTCCACACGGGTGTCAGAACCCGGCAAGGTGAACGCCAGTTTCCAGCGACCCCGAAGCTTGCTGCGCCGTGGCAGGCTGACCGCCAAGCCGCCTTCCCCTACATCGGAGGTATGTACCGTGAGGCGGGCGTCGGAGTCGACGCTCGACATCTCCACGGGAAAACGAACCGCGACCCGGGTGTTGCGCCGCCGTTCCTTCTTCATGAGGGCCCGCGCCGCACGAAAGCTTGACTTGGCGCGCTCGGCCGAGACTGGCTTATAAAGGACGAAGTGAGCTCCGATCTCGAATGCCGAACGCAGACCGGTATCGGGATCCAGAATTGCTACCGCTATCGCGCGCTTGTTGCACGGTGCGGTCCGGGCCGCGCGAAGCACATCGGCTGCCCCTGGACCGGCACAATCTACAATGATGGCCTCTACCCGATCCCGAGTAAGACGACGGAGAGCGTCTTCGGAACTCAGGCAATGTTCGACACCGATATCCAAGTCGCCCAAGGTACGGCGCAACACCCGCACGATTTTCTCATCCGAACACAGCAGCATTGACTTCAGATGCATAGCGAGGTCTGGCTTCTTTCCTGCACGGGCAATCTCTTAATTCCGCCGGGTGGACCGCAGCGGCCTGCTCATCTGCTCATATCGCCACAGAAGAGGTGGTGCCTCCACTGTAAGCCTGCCCCAAAGCCTGATCAATAACGCACTTGCACGGACAGTTACGTCTGTAACATCAGTGCTCCCTCGTCGAAGTTTCCAAAAACGACGGCGCCAGAACGGGAAGGATCGAACGGACCGGCTTTTGAACCAAAACCCTTGTAATGGCACTAAAAGCAATCACTTAGAGACCATTCATCGAGCCAGCCGCGCGCAAATTGTGATTGACTTTCCCCAAACCTTTGCCTAAGATACTGAGTCTCCGATTAGCTTTTAGGATCACTGGGATGTCCAGACGGGTACGGGTGTACCGGACTTGGTTTTGTTCCTTGAATCCTAAGAGGCCTCGGAGAATCATATAGATAGAAAGGTTTGTTTCGTACAGAGTTTATCCCCCGTTTTTACGAAAGGCAAGTTTCATGGCGAAGCGACGCGGAAATCCAAACTGGGGCAAGCCCGAGCCCATCGGGCCGGTTGTCCCCACCATTACGGAGTTCGAACAGGTAGTGCGCGAGTACAAGCTCACTCCCGACCAGTATCTGCGCTCGACTCGTTTGCGCGAGTGGGCACGACGAAACAAGAACTCGAAATACATTCCAGAGCCCCTTCTTGAAGCTTGGGGCTTCGAGATCGAGTCCACGCTGTAAGCGCAGACCGAACAAAGACTTCCAAGGGTCGCTGCCAGCGACCCTTTACCTTTTTTACCGACCTGCCTCCTGCGTTTCTTGTCCTTTCGCTGACTTCGGCTGTCGCTGATTCCGGCGGCACTGGTTCTTGGTGTGCAAATGTCGCGTGGCGCCAATTTTGTAGGGCCTGGTTTTGAGTGGCGCCGCGCTTCCGGCGCTGCGATCCGTCCGGTATTATGATCGTGGGCTCGTGGTCTCCGAGTTATTATCTCTATCTCCTTCCGCTACTCGGAACTGATCGTGCCCGATCCCGTTCATGCTCAACTGGCTCCAAATCCCGCTTCCTGAGCTGTTCGCCGTTCTAGCGGCCATAGCCTTCGCCGCAGGGCTGAATGTCTACGCCACTGTAGCTGCTCTGGGCCTACTCGCCCGCTTTGGACACGTGCCACTCCCGCCGGCTCTGCAGATACTGGAAACCTGGCCTGTAATCACAATCAGCGTCGTCTTGTTTGCCGTCGAGTTCTTCGCTGACAAGATCCCCGCATTCGACCTGGTGTGGAGCGCTCTGCACACGTTTGTCCGCGTGCCCGCGGCTGCCTTGCTCGCCTACGGAGCGACCCGGCAGCTCACCCCGGCGCAACAATTGCTTGCAGCCTTGCTGGGAGCAGCCATAGCTCTTGCCGCCCACGGAGGAAAGACCGCCGTGCGCGCCGCCGTCACACCGTCTCCCGAGCCTTTCTCCAACATCACTCTTAGTTTGGGTGAGGACGTTTTGGCCATCAGCTTAACTTGGCTGGCTACACGGCATCCTTACGAAGGGGCTGTCGTTGTCTTAATCCTGGTCGTCATCATCATCGTGCTGGCTCGCCTTGTGGTAAGGGCCCTCCGGGCGCTCTTTCGCGGAGCCGAGAAGGAACTCGCCGGCGTCGCGTAAGCGTTTCTTCGCGCCACCCTTGGGGTAAAATCGGATCGCCCACTTTTACGCGGTTTAACAATGCATGCCGGGATGGCGAAATTTGGCAGACGCAGCGGACTTAAAGTCCACATTGGCGAAAGCTCTGTGGGGGTTCGATTCCCCCCCGGCACCTGGAAACTCCAGCCGTTCCATACATTTCACGCTGGTTTCGTCCGCCGGAGTGCTGTCCGCAGCAATAGGACTGAATTACCTCGAAATGCTCTAGTGGTCTGGAGGCCAGCCCGCGGACGAACTCTTGGCGCGTTGGATTGCCTGGGCGTGCAACACACCCTTTTCGTCGTATGATCCCAACAC